>Ga0265303_10001028_pt1 | contig 16743 bp, 8 predicted proteins | sample Helome_2_FD_192494 | JGI IMG/M metagenome (GOLD analysis project Ga0265303, IMG submission 192494) | Marine sediment microbial communities from subtidal zone of North Sea - Hel_20160317 (Illumina Assembly) | ecosystem: Environmental > Aquatic > Marine > Subtidal zone > Sediment ... | reverse complement strand
GTTGGGATCATCGCTGTAAAGCGGATCAAAGCCGGCGAAAACAAGTTCGGCCTGGTTGAGCACCACGGTGCCGCTGGTGATAACCGGCGCGAGCCTGACCTCGAACACCACCTCAACTGTGTCGTTGGGCTCACCTTGAGAGCCGATGCTGAGATTGCCGACATTAACCAGCCCGGTGCCGTGCGTGCCGCCCACCGCATTGGTGCCCGAGGTGTCACCACCCGTAGGCACGCTGATCAGATTGAGGCTGCCGGCAGCGAAGGTCGGTGTGGCGTTGAGCCGATCGACCTCGTCGGCAATGGAAAAGGTCGACAGTCCTACGGGGCCGCTGTTGCTGACCTGGATGGTGTAGCGCAGGGTGTCACCGGGGCTGGCGTTGCTGCCCGGATCCTGCCCGGTGGTAACGTTGCGCACGCTCTTTTGAAAAGCCAGGATCGGGGATTCGGCGGAGATGGTGTGAGCATCCTCGTGGTCAAGGGTCCCCGGCGTGCCGTCGGTCAGTTCGCGGGTATAGGTGCGCGGCGCAGCATCCGCCACCCCGGGGTCGGCGCTGAGCCATTGGGTGACGCCGGCGATATTGGTCAATGAGGCCCCGTTCGGGGTGGCCGGATCCAGTTGTAGATCGTAATTCACGATCAACCGCCGGGTGGGCGTCAGGCCGCCGGATGGCGACAGCAGTTGGAAGGTCCAATCGCAGGCGGGCGCAGCATTGAAACTCACCTGGTAATCCGTGCCTGCCGTCAGCAGCGCGGGGGCCGGCGTACCATCGGCCTCAAAGAATTGGGCAGTCACGTTGCTCGGTCCTGCGTCACAGGTGCCTCCGGTGGGGCCATTGGGCAAACGATCCGTGATGGTGGGATTCCAGGCCGTACCCGTGCTGGGATTGTTCACATTCAGCGTAAAGCCGACCGGGGCGCCGAGACTCATGGTGGCCGGCCCGCTTTTTTCCATGGTGAGAATATCCGGGCCCACGATGGTCATGTTGGCGGTGGTATCCGATCCGGCGAGCTGCTGGGTCGCGGCATCCCCGTTGACCTGGTTGTACGTGTAAGCAGCGGTGTTGTTGAACTGCAGGCCGCTGATGTTGGTCGGGGTATCGTCCAGAATTACGGTGATTTCGATAACGATCTGTTCGTCGGCCGGTATATCGATACCGTCGGTGGTGTCCTCAATCACCAGGTTGGTGGCCGTACCGGTATTGACCGGGGTCCACGGCTGGGAGCCGCTTATTTTGGCCGCGCGGATGAAGCTCAAGTCAGCAGCCGATGCACTCAAAACGTCAAGGATGCGGACATCGTGCAAAGCCGTGGCCTGGGGCGTGCCCGGCACAGTGATGCGATAGGTAAACGGCTGGCCGATGGCCGCGGTCAATACGGCCGGGTTCTGTTTGCTGAGCGCATCGGGGGTATCCGTGGTAAAGGTCACACTGGATACAAGGCTCGGACCGTAAATCTCGCGCTCGCCGACAGCGGTGCCCAACGTCGGCACGGCATCATCATCAAAAGAGTAATAGAGCTGGACCTGGGCCTGGTTGGTGAGCGTCAGGCCCGCGCCGAGATTGGAGTCCGCCTGGGCCTGATAAACGATGCGCAGGGTGTCGCCGGCCGGTATGTTATACTGATCGGCGCTGCCGGTGCTGAAGTCCCAGGTGGCCACGCCCGTGGCCGAATCGTAGGCCGGCGCCAGATTCGCCAGATCGGGACCGGAAAGCAGTTGCACGCTGACCATGGTGATGGTGGCCGTGCCGTTGCGCATGCCAACAGGAATCACGTCCCGCAGTACGGTATCGTAGGCCGGCGCTGTGCCGCTGTTGGCAATATCCACAGTGTAGGTGACCAGTTCGTCTGCGGCCAACACGCTGTCGCCGCCGCCGGCCACCGCCGATTTGGTGACCGCCAAGTTGGGCTGGCGCACATCGATGGACTCATTGTCGGTGATGTTGGTGGCCGAACCGGTGGCCGTGTCGTAGCCCATGGCCACTGTGTTGGTAAGGCCAATGTTGTTGACCTGGGGATGAACCAGATTGAGCACCCTGGCGCGGTACGTGATGATGAAAAAGTCGTTGGCGGGGTTGCCATCCGCCTGGTTGACGATGGTGCCCAGGGTAATGGTCGCCGTGGTTGGCCCCGCAACCGGGTTGCCTGCGACCACGATGTCAGCGGCGGTAAAGTCTGCGTGAACAAAGGGCGCCACTGCGCTGTAGGGTTCGCTGGTGTTGCCGTTGATTGCGGCGATGCTTTCGAAAGCCAGTCCCTGGGGCAGCGTGTCGATGACGAAGACATTGTCGAGGGTGCCTTCCTGCATGCCCAGGCGCAGTTCATACTCGATAATATCCCCGATGCGGACCACATCATCGCCGGCACCATAGGTGTCAAGCAGACGGGTCTTGGTGGTGGTGGTGTCGTCCCCCAGCACCACTGTGGTTGTGACCGGGCCGATGAAGTAATCGTTGTAAGCCGGGGTAGCGGTGCCGTTGCGTTCGAAGGCACTGGCGCCGTCTATACTGGTCCACTGGGCGCTGGCGCTGTTGCTCAGGCTTTGGTTGATGAGCACACTGTTGTCCACACGCACATCGTAGGTGATGTTGACAACCGTGCCTTCGACGATGTCGATATCGGCGTTGCCGTCCTCAAGGGACCATAACAGGGTCTGGGGCGTTGTGATGCCGTCGCCGGCAACTACGGGCGCACCCATGGTATTGCCCGCCCCGTCGACCGTGGGATTGCCATCGTATACCAGCCCCAGGCTCAGGCTGTCGTCGATACGCAGGTCAAAGGCGTCTGAGAAATTGTCGCCGCCGGCTCCGCCGGCAGCGGTGAATGTCAGGGTATAACGCAGGATGTTGCCTGCCTGGGGCGGGTTGCCAGGATTGGTGACGTTGGCCACAAATTTACCCAGACCCAACGAAGGCTCCAGCACGGTGACCGCGGCGGTGGTTGCGGTAAGGATCACCGGGGCGCCGGTTTCGCCGTGGGTGTAATTCACCGCCACGGAATTTTGCAAGGTATCACCGGCATCGGTGACGGCATCATTGTTGATACGCGCGGAATAGTTAATGCGAATGAGCGGATTGATGCCATTGGTGCTGGTGTCGTTCTCGGTCTGGGTGACCACGGTGCCGATATTCCAGACGGCGCTGTTGCTGGTCTCATCCGCCGGGAAAGCAGTCAGGGCTGCTTCGCCGGGCGCCACCCCGTTGATGGTGGCGATGCCCTGGAAGGTGTAGGTGATATCGAAGGCGGCCTCATTTTCCAGCACGTAGCTCAGCCCGGTACTGTTGAGGGTATCCGTAACGGTCAGGTTGTTGATGACCCCTTCGGGCAACGTGATATCGATCTGAAACGATTTGTGCACGCCAATGGTGGGGATCACCGCCGGATTGAGGTCGGTCTTGGCCAGCACCACCTCGGGAACGAGCACGTCGTCGGTGGCCGTGACTTCATAGTCGTTGATGGGATCGCCCGCATTGGGCAAGGCGCCGATGCGCATGCCGTCAATCGCACCGTCAAGACCGATGGGTCCGGCACCGCCATTGATCAAAGCAGTGTTCTGTGACGGCAGTGAGGTCCAAGCGGCCTGGATGGTGTTGTGCAGAATCTCCTGGGGCTCTACCCCATTGTCCACGCGCACCTCAAAGGTAAAGCTAATGTTACTTGTGGGGTCGATGCCGTTGGGGGCGCTCCAGCTGAAGATGGGCCGGTTGGCTATAGAGGTGTCGATATTGTCGGGCTGGTGGCTACCGCCCTCATTCCCGATATAGGTCAGATTGCTGCCGGTCAAATCGTCCAGCACGCGCAGGTTGTAAGCGGTGGCTGTGCCGTTATTGGTAGCTGTGACCGTTATGGTAAGCACATCGGCGGCATCGGCATTGGCCACGGCAAAGGACTTGGTCAAGGCGATGAGGGGCTCGCGAACTTCGATTGCCACCTCATTGAAGTTCTGGGTGATTGTGGCGCCCACTTCGTCCACGTACCGTGCAAAGGCATTGGTGGCCGGATTGCCATTGGTGATGATATCGGCGTCGTTGTTACCGGCAATATTTTTCACCCGGGCAATGAAGCCGATTTCGAAATCGAATCGGTTGCCAAGGCCGGCCGTGCCGGCGGTGATGCGCCGGTCACCGAAATTCCATTCTACCTCGGTGTCCGTACACGTGGGTATGACATCAGTGTTCGGAACAAATCCAGCCGCAGCATAAGGTCCGGTGGGCCCCAGGTCCAATGTCGGGGCCTCTTCGCAGGCGATGCCCGGGGGTAGTTCGTCACGAATCACAAGTTCACGCAGCAGGGCCACCGGCAGCAAGGTATTGAGCCGGTACTCGATCTCTTCGCCGATGGAGACAGCTTGGGGCAATCCGGCCAGGGGCGTGTTGGACAGGGCCACGATCCGTTTGGGCTGGGTCTTTATGGGAATGATCTGCACATCGGCCTCAGCCGTATCGGAGGTGTATATTCTGGCGCCCTCGGTGGTACCGTTAGCGCCTTCCAGCCCAGCAGTTTGACTGCCGCTTGCCCCTTCCAGGGAGTCGTAGGTAGCGACAGCTGAGTTGGTAAAGGTCTGCAGGGGTGCGGCATCGTCGTCAAAATCGACGCGGTAATACAATTCTACCGAATCACCCGCATTGATGCGCGCCAACGCACTGCTGTGGGTATAGGAGAAGGTGAGCTCAGCCGGGATAGCGTTGTTGACGGTATTGTCGCTGATAGCCCCCTCACCGTCCCCATCGACCCCGTCGGTGGTGGTATCGCCATCGTTGTTCAGTCCGTCGCTGCCAAAGGGCAGCACGTAGGCCAAGTCACTGGCATCCAGGGTGTCGGTGACGGTGACGTCATAGGCCGGGGCGCGGTCCACACCACCGCTGGCGGCCTCGTTGGTGACCGTCAGGCGGTAGATGTAGGTATTCAGGGCATCGCCATCGCTGGCTGCTGTGACCCAATTGGTACAGGCCAGCCCGAGGCCGTAAAGCGATTCATTACAGACCTCTTTGACCACCGTGATGTCGGGTTCGGTGACGGTGAGTATGACCTGGCGATCGGCCACAGGTGGATATACAATCATGCCGGGCCCGAAGGGAACGGTAAACTCATTAACGGTGTTAGCCCGAAATACGACATTAAAGTTCGATGTCAGGGTGTTGGTGCTGGGGTTTGCGTGCCGATTGGGAACACCACTGGCATTGAGGGGGTCGTTCAGCAGTCGCGTTCGCAGGTCCAGTTCAAACCACTCATCCTTCCGGGTGATGAAGATGCCATTATCATTGAAGGTCCAGAAGAGTGTCCCTTCCGCCAAATCGCCCAGAAAATCCCAGTTCGGCGGAGCAGGCCCCCCTACACGGGCAAAGGCAGTATTGTCGATCTGTCCGGTAGTGGGCGGGTCCTCGGGATCGCTGCTGGAAACATACCCCTGGCCATCGGGCAGCACATCGTCCACCCGAACATTGCGCACTTCGATGGGGGTATAGCCCGGTGTCAGAAAGCCGAACCAGCCGCCAGCTTTGATATGGTAGGAGCACTCTTCACCTATCTGCACCTCGTCGTCCGGTGCGCCAGGCGGCGGGTTGTTTTCCGAGCAATTGCCCACCTGAGCCTTGTTTAAGTTAAATCCCATGACCCGGGCACGGATGGCGTCAATGCTGTAATTGTTGGCGCGGTCAGTGATGCCATCCCCTCGAGCCACAATCGGTGGAAAGGTCAACCGCGTGCGATCGGAAAGGGTGATCTCGCCGATCACGTCGGCGCGGAAGGTGAGGTCATCGGCGGCGATATCTCCTGGATCGGTGCTTTTGCTGACAATAAAATCAAGGTCAAGGTATCCCCCATTGCGAGCAATTACTGGCAAATCCGGACCACTAGGATCATACTCTTTACACTCAATGATGGTGGCCCCGGCCGGAAAGTCCAAGGGATTCTGCCACTCGTTCAATGGCGGCATGTCTGCCGGGGTAGCTGTGCATCCGGATGGTAAACTGGCCAGGTCCACCTTCATGGTCCGGCCAAAGGCGACATAGGCGTAGTAGTCCGCGGCCCTATGACCGCCGTTGTTGGTCAGACGGACGGTGAGGGGCGTATTGTTGTTATTGGTGAGAATGTAATCGAGCAACGGGCCGCTGGGGCCATACGTCTGGATGTCCAAATCTTCGGGGCGAGGGGTGTGCTCGGTGTCTTCTGAGTCGGTATTGGGGCCCCCGGTACAGAAATCGTTAAAATCAACGCTGACGGTGTTGGGCAGGTCATCCAGAAAATAGGCATGATTGGGATCGGTATCGTCTGTTGTAGCGCCTGGAACTTCAGTGATCACATCAAGATCGGCCACCCGATCATAGGATGCGGAACGCACCAGGATGATACCGAATGTGATTTCCAACCGGTCGCCGTGGCGCAGCAAATGGCGGTGACCGTCGTTGGTGCTGGCAAGGCTGGTCAGAATGTAGCGTGGGGAGGTGTTGGCCAGGGGATTGACATTTTCGTTGTCCCAATCAATCCGGTTGGTCAACCCGTTGTAAGGACCATAGGCGCCAGTTGCTGTAATGGTCGGTTCAAAAGTGGCATCGACCACATATTCTGGGGGAAGATCATTGGTCAATACCAGGTCGCTAACCGTACCACCACTATTGTTGGTAAGGGTAATGATCACCCGGCCTTTGGTGCCTGCATCGGGGGTGCCACCGACGCCGTCGTAATCGACACCGATAGTCAGGTCTCTGCTGGAGAGGGTGTTTAGGGTTGCAGCAGCCGATCCGGGGCTGGCGAGAAAGGAGGTCGCATTGATGTCACCGGCAGGCGATTGGGCATCACAACCCCATCGAACGTCAGAAACAGTGTTGTTCCTATCGGACGAGCAGGAGCCGTTGGGCGCGTTGGGAATCTTGCCAACCAAATAGAGGTAGGCAGAGCCCCCTGCGGGGACATCCACCGCAGTGGCACCGCTAAAGGGGAGATCTACATCGTAGTCCATAATCCGGTCGCCAGGTCCTGCGGGAAATGCAACACAGGCATTGGGATCGACGACATTGTTGACTGCGACATTGGTGGCGGCCACTTCCGAGTCGCAGATGTAACGAAGATCGGTGATGCTGAGACTGCCGACATCCATCACATCGTCCAACCTCAGATCTTGCAAATCAGCCGTGCCGGCGGAATTGTCCACCTCAATCCGCCAGATGATATCGTCGTCATTGTTACCGTAGACCAGTTGCGTGTATTCACCCACGTCCTGACCGGCATCTACATTGCGTCCCAATTTGGTAACGGTGGGATTGGGCTCGCGCAGTGGCAGAATATCAGCATCGGGGGGGGCCGTGGCCGGCATGTCCGGACATTGTACCACCGACGAACCGCTGGCGTCCACGGACGTGTACGTCAGGTTCGCCACAACGGTGCGGTTGTCGATGATCAGGTCTTCTTGGTCGGTTGGATCGTTTCGGGTGACTGAAAACCGGATGGTGATGTTGGTATCGGCGGCCAAGCTGCCCAATTCAGCAATTTCTTCCGAGGTCCAGGTCAGGATTTGATTGTTGACGCCGGTGACTACGGGGTCTGACGGTCCTGCCACCGGAAGGCCGTTGACCCAGATCGCACCAGCATAGGTGAGCCCGGAGCCGCCCAGGTCCTCCTCCATCGTCATGTTGGTCATATTCGTGTCTTCATCATACGGATTGGAGATGATGACGGTGATATAACCGGTACCGCACAACTCGCAATAACTGTTGCTGGTACTAGGACTGGCGGTCAGATCATGCCTGATTAACGGTGCGCCGGATGTTATGTCACAAGGCGCAGCCGACACTGCTTCTGCGACCAGCAACAGGAAAAGGGTCCCAAAGACGGCACCGATCCATTCAATCCGCAGTTTTGACTTGGATTTTTTCAGCGGCAGAACACGTGATCTGCACCACCGAAAAAAAACAGGAAGACAACAAACAGCCGCGGTTAAGGCAATTAGCGCAATTAACTTTTTATAGAAGAAAAATTCTTCCATGACATCTCCTAATGCAATTGTCACCCAGTAAAAAGTTACATCAAGAGATGTCGAGCCTTTAGCAAAGATATAGTGCCCGTTCGGCTAGTAAAGGAGCCGGATTTTGGCACTACGTTTCCGACGATTCGGCCAAGCGCCGATAGATCATTATTTGGGAGTTTCGTATAGTTTTGAAAATTGGGATTGGCTGGATCAGTAGCATTTAGACTGAAAATAATGACTTTTTTCATGCGGTTCCTCCCCTTAGAAAGAATTATGCTAGAAGATAAATTCCTTAGGCGGGAAAAGAATTAAACTAGAAGATAAATTCCTTAGGCGGGAAAATAATTTAACTAGAAGATAAATTCCTTAGGGAGGAAAAGATAATCGCTTAATTTCTTCACAAGCAATTCAACAATTGTGCCATTTGAATAGGTTTAGGTGAAATGTGTTTATTTTCAAGAGATTGTACAAGGATTGTACGTTACAAAGCAGCAAAACAATAAAGGAGAATAGTATGATTTTGTATACTGAAGATGTCTATTATTTAATCATTATGCGCTGAATTTCAAAACTGAGACTGGGTTCCAAACAAACGAACGAGCCAAAAAATGTGAATGGTATATGGAAGAAAAAAAATGCCATTCCGCGGGTATCAGTTCTTTTTACCGGGTGTGATGCTTTTCTTAGTGGGGATATACTCGTCGATGAAGTGGTTGGAATGGATGATGGCAGTAATCTTAACATACAAATATATCGCGGGGATGCCAACCAGATAAATCTTGTTGACCGGTATCCGGTCATAATAATCTATGAGAAGCACAATGCTGAAGGCCAGCAGAAATACTTCCAGCAAGGCATTTAGGGCCCCGAGCAGATACTGCCGGACATAAAGATAACCGCCGCCCGGAACAACAATAGCCAGAAGTGCGGCCACAATCCTGCTTTTAAAACCAAGCTGGCAGTGCGAGCACTGATACTTTTTCGCTGTTAGCGGTCGGGCACAGCGCGGGCAAAGATGGATGCGCGCGGCCAAGTGGCCTTTGGTTCCTGAAAGCGGGATGCTTTTTTTAAGCAAGGCCCTTATTTTTTTGCGCTCCGGGACCCCGATAGCTTTAAATTTTTCTATTTTGCCCCGCCTGCTATATTCAACAACAAGCGTTCCCCCTTTCAACGCAATGGATTTACAGCCGGAATAGGCAATCTGTGCCAGGGTATCCCTGTACTTGTATGAAGAAGTGGCCGGCAAATGAATGATTCGCTGGTTGGTAAACACAAACAAGGAGCGCTTGAGATAACTGAAAACAAAACCGGTCAGAACCTGCGCCAGTGAAGAAAGCGGCGAGTACCCGGTGGTGACCAGCAATATTTTCTCATTTCTTCGCAAAAAGGGCTTAACAGGGCCTATCTTGACAAATAGTTTACGCTGCCGCTTTTCTATTCGTTTTTTATAGAGATTTTTATGGTTGGAAAAAAGGACTTCCCGGTCCACTGGCAGGCCGAAAACTTTTGGATCTAATATTGCCGCCGGCTGAAAAACCGCCTCTGCCATTAATTACTTTTCCTTTCTAAATAAGTTCAAAGGTTTACCCGCACGCCAAGGGCGGATAAACCTTTGAAGGATTATCTCAATAGATTATAGCATATATGAGAAATTGGGCACTTAAAAAAATCTTTATCCGGAATTCAGATTATACGAATCCCAAAATGATGCCCGAATCATTGGGGCTTTGAATGGCTATGCGTTGGATATCCCGGGCACCGGCCGCCGCCAGCATATCGATGATCTGCGCCTCGGAATAGGATTGACCGGATTCTGTACCCAAAAGCATATTCAACGAAAATAGCGCCGGAAAAAGCGGACCATCCATGCTGTTATTCAAAATGAATTCATGAATGATGATCATACCGCCCGGCTCTAACGCATCAACTGCTTTTTGAATGATCATCCGGCAATCACCAGGTCCCTCCCCATGCAGGATATGTGACAGCCAGGCTACATCATAACGGCCCTCAACCGGGTCTTCCAGATAATTGCCGTCCATAAAATCGATCCGTTCCACCAGTTTGAACTTCCGGATGGTCTTTTCCGCAAACGGCCGGGTGGTCGGCAAATCATATACGGTGGCCCTCAGCCGATCATTGTTGAGGCAAAAATGGATAGCGTAGGTTCCGGGACCTCCGCCCAGATCAAGAAGATGTTGCCGAGTGGACACATCGATGACCGGAACGATCTGAGGAGCCAAACCCATGGCCAGGTTAAACATGCCCATCAGAAAACTTTCGCGCCACTCCTCCTTGCTGTAAGATGACCGGGTTCTCTGGGGTTGGCCCGATTTCACGGCCTGATCCAACTTTGACCAAGATTCCAGCAAATGGTGGTGGTGCATGATTATGTGACCGAGATATCTGGGTGAGTCTTTAGCAAGAAGCTCTTTGCCGGAAGAAGTATTGGTATAGGTTTGGTTTTGTTTAACTAGAAGCTCCATGGCCACCAGGGCATTCAACAGCCTTTCCACGCCCGTGGCAGCCCCATCGACCTTTTTGGTAATTTCCCCGACGGTAAGTCTTCTGTCGCCGATAGCTGAAAAAACATCGATTTTAACGGCTGTATGCAACACACAAGTTTTCCAGAAAAACCCCGAGATTTCAAGCAGTTCAGCAGGGTTCCATTCTCGTGCTGCCATCAGATACGGTCCTTGGGGATTCGCCCCCTGAAAGAAGCCATCTCAAAAATAGGACTCGCTTCTAGTCTTTTTTCATTTCCATCGCAAGCTGCTCAGACGTCATGGTCCAAAACGGTGTGCCATCCTTTGTCAAACGAACTTTTATAATCTCGATATCGGGATCCTTTTTTATTTTAGACGCCATGAAAACGTCTTTGCCGTTTATTTCGGCCCAAACGCCTTTCAGCTTTATGCGGGCATTTTTCTTCAAACGTATTTCGCTGGGTTTGCGATACCAGGTGGGACAGAGATGAACTTCAAACACATCCGAACCCTCTCTCACATCCAGTGCGGTTGCCGGTGACATCCCGGACATGGGTATGACTTCCTTTACCCGTATCACCCATGCTCTGATTTTTTCAAATTCGCGAACATCATACAGCTTGTTATAAGGGCTGTCGATCTCCCAGCCCTGCATATCCTGTTTTTCGTCAGCCTGAGTGTAACTGAAGCCAAAGGTAACAGAAATCAGAACCAGTGTTGTTAAAAATAAAATCCGCTTATATTTATTTCGCATTTTGTCCTCCTGTGTGCTCGTAACGCCCTATTTTGTGTTGTCCTGCTTATTGATAATAAATATTATATCTATTGATGGAACATTTGCAACCATGAAAAGGTAATAGTGGTTAGTTTTTAGTGTTTGGTATTTCGAGGTGAGTCAGGTGATAATTGGCATGGCTTTCGGCTTTTTCGTAGTATTTCCAATTTATTAAGGGTTTAAGGCCACCCGGTTTTAAGGAAAGCACGAGACTTGAATATAGCTGAATTGAAAATGAGCATGTCGGTTGATCGGCCTCCACATCTAAATCAAATCATATCAGTTTGTTATGCTACCATGGAATCAATTTTCTTTCCCAGTGTTAATCAGAATAGAGTAATTCCCCTTCCCCGAAAACCGCCTTCGGATAACTCGCCATATCGAAAGGATCGCCGCTCCAGCAGATAAAAGAGGCCCATTTGCCCCGCTGAAGGGTGCCGAGACGGTCATCGATTCCAAGGATCCGGGCATTTTGATGTGAAATCAGCTCAATGGCCGCCTGTCTTGACAGGCCGGCTCGGATAAACCAGCGGGTTTGCAAAAACAACTGCCGGGCGAGGGTAACCGGATGGTCAGTCATCAGGCCGAATTGCACCCCGCTGGTCAGCAGATGGTCGATATTGCGCCAGTCCTCATGTTTTAGTTCAACTTTGTAAGCAAAAGAGTCGATGGGGCCGTAGACGACGGGTATCTTCCTCTTTTTTAGTTCTTGAAAAATATCCGGCTGATGGACATCCATGGCATGCTCAATGGTGAGTGTGAGCTTAAAGTCATCTACCAGGCGCAACAGGGCTGCGATGTCGTCAATCTTATGAACATGAGCGCGTAAACGAATCTTTCCGCTCAGCAAATCCTGCAGCACCTTATCTTCAGCGCTAAAAGAAATTTCCTCCTTTTTACTGCCTCTGGCTTTACGGTATTTTTGCATCTTCTGGCAGACTTCGGCCAACCTGCCGCGCAAAATGGCGATGGCCCCCATTCTGGTGGTGGGCCGCTGTCCCTTCCAGCTGGAGGTGGATTTGGGGTTATACCCGAAAGCCGCCTTTAGACCTGCCCGACCGATGAGCGCACCCGTACTGTCTTTGGCATAATTGCGAATAACAGCCGAAAGCCCTCCAATGATGTTGCCGCTGCCCGGAACCACGCATGAGTAAAGCACCCCGGACTCCAACGCATCCTTGAACGCCTTGTCATCCATTTGAACCGAATCAAGGGCATCGGTAAGGGCCAGAATCGAATCAAGGTGATCATTGGCTTCACCTTCGCCACTTGGTTCACCGGAGCGCTCCATACCGATGTGACTGTGCGGGTCGATAAAGGCTGGGGTCAGGACATGGAAACGGCCGAGCAGCTTGCCTTTGGCGGACTTGGAAAGGCTGCTGATGCTTGTCCCGCTAAAAGCAAGATACCTGTCATGTACAACTGATTTCCCGGTGTAGATAGTCTTGGCAAATACGCAGCTCATTAGCATCTCCTATAATGCTGGTTTAGAGTGAGAATATTAAGCCCAAATTTCGCCTTCCTATTCGGTAAAGGTTTTCTCAACCCTGCTTGAAAACATAAAATATGGGATCCAGATGGCGCCGGCAACCACTGTTCGTACAAAATTGATGGTTGCATTCACATTGACCGAATTGGTGCGGATAAGGAAAAAATTAATTATAAAATAATCAGTGCCGACCAATATAACATTTGCAATCAGGAAAAAAATGACAAGTTTTGGAACCCAGTGACGCCTCTGAAAGAAATAAATGATAATAAAAATTGAACATATGAAAAAGCAGATACTGCCTGCCAATTCGGTAATCACCAGCGGTGCCCAGAGGGTATGGTAACCGGGATTTGTCGGTGAAGTCAATGCCGCCCAGTTGTCAGAAAGTACAGCCGGCAGGAGAACGGTGACCAACGAGAAAAGGGTCTGCACCGGATATAATACCAGGCCTACGGCGTAAAGAATTAACCAGCCGCCAATTTTGGTATACGATTTCCCGGAGTCTTGCCTGGGCTGTAAGTCATTCATAAATAGGAACTCAATGGTGGCAGGTTCGCTTGCAATCGGCGGATGAATTCCTCCGCCGCCCCGAGAAACGGGATCTCCGCTTCGCTCCGACAAACAACGGGTATCAATCGGAATATTTATAATCGCCACAAGGGGCGGGGAATTAAACCTTTATCCGCCTGGCGGATTAAAAATCCATAAACCGCTTCTCCCAGTATATAAGTGGTTCGTACCCAAATACAGCATTCAAATGATGCAAAAAGGCATGACTCCCGTTTTCCTGCCATAATTTCGTTACGGTTTCATCAACCTGCCGGTAAAAAGAGTCGATACCCTCAATCAACGCCGGATGGTCGGCTTGCAGGTCTCGGTCGGCAATTTCGGCCACTAAATTCAACCACATTTGACTCACGCCGTTAATGTAGTAGGGCCAGGTTTTTCGGATTGAAAGGGGCCACTTTTTATCGCTGGTATCATCGATGTTGGGCCATTTGATATTAGCCGGATTATCATAGACAATGTCATTGATGACACCGGCAGACAGGGTGTCGATTAAAATCGGATTTGATTGCAGGGCATCGTATATCTGCTGAGCCGTCCGGGGCGTAGAATAAAAATAGAAAGTGAATTGCCGGCCGGCCCGATCGCGACTGGCCCGGCGATGAAACCGCCACAGATGAATTTCATTCTTATTCTTCTCCAGCAACGGCATTATTACCTGATGGGCAAGATATAAATCCATGTACCATATAGGGTCAGTATCGGGCGGCCAGTTCATCCTAAAACGAACACGCCACCAGCCGTTGCCGGAAGGCAATTCTTCAGGTGCAACAGGTTGCACCTCATGTTTTTGAACCTGGCCTAAGGATGTACACCCGGTCAGGAAAACCAGCAATAAAAAACTGATTGTCAGTCGATTGCGAAACAGTCTGAATAGCACAGGTAATCTCCTCTGGGTTAATTAACGAATCAACCAGTCAGCTAATCAACTATTGGACCTACTTGCGTCTGCGATGGTAATCCCGGGCCAGGGCGCAGCCATCATCAAGCAACTCCCCGAGTTGATCTTTGATTGCGCTGTTATCCACTGCCTGGTAGTCTTTTAAATACGCTTGAAAATCAGGCACCCGGTACAGGAAGTTACCGACGGCTTCGGCGCGGATCCGTCTCAGATTAACGCCATAATTTAATTTGGCCAGCCAGTAAGCATTGAGCTCCTGTTCGAATTGGCCGCGCATGGGCAATGCCAGATAAGGTTTGCGCAAATAAAATGCTTCCGTCATGAGCGTAAACCCGGCAGTCGCCATTACCGCTTTGCAGGAGGCGAAGTCCGCCAGAAAGCCCTCCCGGCTAAATGGTTTATAAACCACGTTGCCATCTGGCTGGTGCCGATCATCACCGTAAACCAGAAACTTCTCCCGAGGAAAGGACTTTAAGATTTTGATAAACGATTTAAACCCGCTGGTCAGGTAAACCAAAATATGATCGGCGCTGGACGGTTGCAGGGCTAAAACCCTCCGGCGTATTATCGGAGGAAAAAAGAGGGTTCGATCATTCTTGGCCTTGCCCTTATAAAAAGTGGTCACCAGAGAGACGTCGGGGCGCGGAACCATGGCGCGGATAACACTGACGGTCATCCTGCGCTCGGCTTGCAGTCGTGCGGGACAGGGATAGGTCATGTAACGGATACGGTGCTGATTGTCAATGGTGATAAGCGGCAGGTCGTAATGATGGGCCAGATAGGCGCACATAGGTTCAAAATCGGTAATAACACAGTCGGGTAAAAAGGCTTTGAAGATATCCTTGCGAAGGGCATTGAGTTTTTTGTGTCCCTGAGGCAGTCGTTGGAGGTTGTCCGTAAATGTCTTGACTTTTGAAACCCGGTTGTCAGAGCTGGCGATGTGAAGCCCTTCGGTTTCAAATACATCAAAATCTTCCTTCAGGTTCCGGTAACCCCTGTCATAACTGACCACTTTAACAATATGTCCCAGTTGCTGCAGATGATCAAGCATCTCCCGGGCCCGGGAAGAATGCCCCGAGCCTTCCCCGGACACGCCGTATACAATCTTCGCCAAACTCCTCTCCTTTAATTTTTTGTTTCACATAATTTTTTGTTGCACAAAAAATTAATATTTACCTACATACAAATTCAGAATACCAATTTCCATTTTGTTAAAATCCGAAACCCCCGCCCGCCTCGCCTGAGTCTGCCTCAGGCGGACAATGGCGGGCAGGCCCACTCCAACATCCCAAATCGATTGTTCCTTATTCCGCAACCCGAAATCCAAAATCCGCAATTCGTATTCAAGGATTGAAGTCCGGCGAGGACGCTCCTAAAGGCCAAAAACATCCAAAGCCTTTTGTGCCACCACGCCACCCCACTCCTGCACAAAATGACCGGCATCTGCTATTTCAAGGGGTTTCGGACACCCTTTTATAAATTTTCGCAGCCCCATCATCACCGGGGGGCCAAGGACCGGATCCTGCATTCCGATAGCCATAAAAGATTCGCCGGCCCATTCGGTCTTTAACCACTCGCCAGCGCGGCGGGACAGCTCAGCACCCTGAGCTTGCGGGTGGTCGGGCACCATGGCCGGGAATCTCCGCACCCCCGCCTTGTATTGCGCATCGGGAAACGGGGCGTCATAAGCGGCTATTTCCTTATCCGATAAAATCGGGCAGGATCTCTTCATTAGTCCGCCGACATTAAAATCAGGATTGTCCTGAACGTATTTACGCCAGGCTTTGAAACCTTCGGAAAGTTTTACATCGCCGGTACCCAGGGCCGTGTTCATAACCAACAGCCGCGAAATTCTGTCGGGTATGTCCATGGGCAGGGTTAAGCCAAGCAGACCGCCCCAATCCTGGCATACGAGAACAATGTTGGATAAATCCAGATGCTCTATAAAAGCCATTAGAGATCCACGATGGAAATCAAATTGATAAATTTGGTCCTGTACCGGTTTGTCCGAGCGGCCGAAACCAAAATAGTCCGGTGCCACGGCCCGATGCCCGGCTGTTGTAAAAACAGGAATCATTTTGCGGTAGAGATAACTCCAGGTCGGCTCGCCGTGCAAACACAAAAAAATGGTTTCGGCATCCTGCGGACCCTCGTCCACGTAGTGCATCCTCAGGCGCCCATAACCTTTTAAATCATCAAGGTAACGGGGGGCGAAGGGAAATTCGAGCAACTCATTAAACCGCTCATCGGGCGTTCTTAATACATCAGCCACACCACACCTCCTAAAAAATTTACCAAATTCATAGTAATTGATTTAAAGGTCAAAGACAATCCATTAAAATGTCGGCGTTGGATTTTTTATAATCATTTGCCAATAATTATCATTCAGTTTATAGTATGATTTATTTTTCCACGATATCCGAAGGAGGATAAAATGAAAACCGCCGAAGACATCGTAAATGATAAAAAACGTGAAATTGTTTTTGTTTCCGAGGACCTGACGGTTCATCAAACCTGCCGAAAAATGATCGAAAACAAAATCGGGGCTATTGTGATAAAAAAA
>Ga0265303_10001027_pt1 | contig 16750 bp, 17 predicted proteins | sample Helome_2_FD_192494 | JGI IMG/M metagenome (GOLD analysis project Ga0265303, IMG submission 192494) | Marine sediment microbial communities from subtidal zone of North Sea - Hel_20160317 (Illumina Assembly) | ecosystem: Environmental > Aquatic > Marine > Subtidal zone > Sediment ... | reverse complement strand
GGCGGCGGTTCGATCCTCGCATTTTACTACGAGCTGGATGGCGTGGGCCTGTGGTGGGGTCTGGCGGCTGGTCTCGCGGTAGCCGCCTGCCTGTTAACGCTGCGTTTTCATCGCCTCACCCGGCCTGTCACTACTTAAATTTAGTCAAATCCGCTTCACTCTGACTACTCCAATAGAGATAGAGGGCATAACTCTTCATAAGTATATTAGACTTTACTTATATAATTAATAATCAAGTACAGATTCAAAAACTCTTCCGATCAATATTAATAATGGGTGGAAAATTATGATTAAAAGTAAAGTGTTAGCACTGACGGCTGCGGCCCTGCTGGCTCTGAGCCTGACTTCAAATGCCAACCAGGCAGTTGAAGCTGGAGCCGGGCCGGCCGTATCGACAACCAACGTCAACTGGTTTGACCCCAACTACTGGATGGGCGCCATGGCAGCCACTGAATTGCCGGCAATATCCACCGAGCTGACTTTCAATGCCGCGCATCCGGGCGCCTGGATGAAATGGATTGATCCAAAATCCCATATGCCAACGCATATGGCATTCATGAACCCGAAAAGCTATGCCCAGTTCATGCAACCGCAGTTTTACATGGAATTCACAAAACCCGAAAATATGATGGCGTGGATGAATCCTGCCTCGTACCAGGTCATAATGGATCCGCAAACGATGAATTACTGGATGAACCCGGCTTCATACATACACATGATGGATCCTGCAATGTACAAAGAAACCATGAATCCGGCCAACTACATGAGCTACATGAACCCTGCTACCTACGCAGCATGGATGGGTGTACAGACCTGTGACCCCGAAAACCCGAACCAGACACCTTCCTGGTTCGGTAGCAAGTGCTAGCTTACTGACTTACCTCCAAAGGGATTACAATCCCACTTTAGGCCGCGGTTCCCCAGCCGCGGCTTTTTTTATTCTGTTCCCGATAGCGGACTATTTTAATCAAGCGTTCGTACGCCCGTAAAAACCCAGGTTTTCCTCGTCGGAAAACACTTTGCCTGGCGTTTCGTAGTAAGAAAAAACGGTCACCAGCCGGGCCAGGTTGCCCCCGGGTGGCGACACCCGGTGCGCCGTATTCTTGCCCTTGAAAACATTCAGATCACCCGCCCCCAGTTTCAGTGACGCAATTTCGTTATCTTCACCGCGCAGCAGCCTGGCAACACCCTCGTAGTTAGGATCCTGTTCGCTGCGCAATCCCCGCCGATACTCAAACTCACCACCCTCTTGCGGGGCCTGGAGCAGCAGGGTTGTTGTAAATTCGGAACGATCAAAATGCCAGTTCAGACCCTCACCCTCGTAGTAACCCAGAATATTGGCACAGGCAAGCGGATCGTCCATCGGGTAGAGCTTCGGTATATCCATTACCCTGGCCAGGAATTCGGTAAGTCCTGACCATCGATACACGGCAAGCAGCGGCTCCGCCAGTTGATCACCGCAAAGCGTATGATTGATTGTTTTAACCCGGGCGAGCGCCGGGTGATCAGCCGGAATATCTGCCAGGTCATCGCTAAAGTAAATGTTATGTTCGCGCGTGTGTAAAAAAGACTCGTGCTTAAATTTTTGTAGCAGATCGGGCAAAATTTCGTCGATTACCTCGCGGCGCATGAAACCTTTGAGCGTAAACATGCCTTCATGCTCAAGATCATCGATGCACTGCGCAACCAGCCTTTGCCCGGCAGCGCTGTCAAGCCGGTCCAGCGGGTATTTCTCAAGATTGACGAGTTTGTTCATTAAGGCTCAATATAATTATTGTCCAGCTATTCAGCAAGCTATGATTCGGTCATTCATCAGGTCGGCGCACCCCGGTAGTAATGCCACAAAAACAGGCTGCCCGCACTGCGATAAGGTGACCATGGCTCAACCAGCTCGCGCGCCTGTTTATCATTCAGAGGCTCCTCGATACCTTTCAGCTTCTGCAGCGCTATGCGCAGGGCGAGATCGCCAGCCGGGAAAATATCGGTGCGCTGCAGTGAAAACATCAGGTAAATTTCAGCGCTCCAGGTGCCAAATCCTTTGAGCGAGGTAATTGTCGTAATTGCCGCCTGGTCGTCCATACCGGGCAACTGCGTCACGTCAAAATGATTATCAACAATCGCCCGCGCCAAAGCCTCGACATACTCGACCTTGCGCGCGGAGAGACCGGCGGCGCGCAACGCGCCCGCGGGCAATCGAAGTACCTCTTCAGCTTCCATCACTGGCAACAGCGCATGCACCCGGTGCATGATTGCCGCCGCCGCTTCGGTCGAAATTTGTTGCGCGACGATAGTGGAGAGCAGGGTCTCAAACCCCTGCTTCCTGATACGTGGCGCAGGATAGCGCACCTGTTTGAGGCCACGACGCAGCTCGGGATCGAGTTTTGCCAATGCGTCCAGGTGGCGCTTTATTTTCGACTCATCCACAACAAAAATTACCCTTAATACGAATGTAAAAATCGGTTTCCTTCTAACATTTTCCGCTCTAGTATAACAATCCTTTCAAATTCACCTGTTCGAGAGGAAACCCCATGGCTGCCTACTGGATTGCCCACGTTCACGTAACTGACCCCGACGCTTACGGCGAGTATGCCAGGCGCGCCACTACCGCCATTGAAGCGCATGGTGGAGAATTCCTGGCCCGCGCCACGCGCACAATCTGGCTCGAAGGTAACGAGCGGGCACGTAACGTCGTGGTGCGTTTTCCGAGTGTCGAGGATGCCGAGCGTTGTTACCATTCTGACGCCTACCGCGAGGCACTGTCCTACGCACGTGATGCCGCCGAGCGTGACCTTTGCATCGTCGAGGGCAATTGACAGATATCCGCTCCTATCAGCTGAGACGGTCGCGCAGCTGGTAGTAGCGCACCGAGGCCGACAGGAACCAGGGCTTGCCGCTGTAGAGAGGTCGTGTCTGGAAACCCGGTTGGTTGAAGGCACTATGTCCCTCTGCCTTACCGAGTAACTGCAGCCCAAGCTGATTGCCGAGGTAACTCGCGAGGCAGATTCCCGACCCACAATAGCCCATCGCGTAATGAATCCCGTCATGAACACCGAGATGCGGCAAATAGTCGAAGGTGTAACCGACAAAGCCCATCCAGGTATGGCTGATCCTGACATCTTCCAGTTGTGGAAATATGCGCAACACTTCCTGCCGCAGTGCGGACAGGCTTTTGACGGGATCAGACTCGAACACCGAAACCCGTCCACCAAATAACAAGCTGCGTCCATCGGGAGAAAGCCGAAAATAAACGACGATCTTGCGGGTGTCGCTGAACACGCGACGCCGCGGCATCAGCTGACTCGCCCGCTCCTGATCCATCGGCTCGGTCGCGAGCATGTAACTCCCAATCGGAATGATTCTTCGTCGCTGCCAGGGTGTAATCTCGCCGGTGTAACCGTTGGTTGCAACCACCAGTTCCCGGGCCAGGATTGTGCCCTGGCCGGTGACAACCTTGTAACCATCGGCACTGCGCTCGACAGCAATCGCCGCACAGTGGCCGATGACTTGCGCCCCAAGACGAAGAACCTGGTGCATCAGGCCGGAGTGGTACCTGGCGGGATCGAGTGAACAATGGCGTTCGATTACGAGGCCGCCATGGTAGTAAGAACTATCAATCTCACTGGCCTGATCCTTAGCAGAGACGATCTGCAAATTCTGCTCGAGTCCGCGTGGCTGGTTGCTCGCGTAGGTAACAAGATCCTGAAACTGCCGCGGACTATGCGCAGCCAGGAAGCGTCCACAGCGCTGGTAGTCGCAATCGATTTTCTGTTGATCGACAAATTCGCCTAACCATTCCAGCGCGTGACGGGCTTCCTTGATCAACGCATAGGCACGGTCGCTGCCGTATCGACGGCAAAGGGTATCGTAATCGGGTTTTATTTCACCGCTGATCTGGCCGCCGTTGCGTGTGCTGCAACCCCAGCCCGCGGCTTCTGCATCGATAACCGTGGTCTGTCGTCCTGCGCTCGCGGTTTGCAGCGCACAATGCAACCCGGTATATCCGGATCCGATAACCAGAACATCGGTTTTTTCGGGCAAGGCATCAGTTTCCATGACCGGCCTGGGAGTTTGATCCCACCAGTAAGGCTGTGCCTTGAAATCGTCGCTGCAAAACGAACTATTCATCTGGAATTCAGTTTAATACTCAACGTTTCTACTCGAAGTGACACTGTCCCTAATCTCATTCCAGTTCATCAACAATTGAAAAATTTAATCGGGTTCCTGCCATATTTCCCTATGGCTTTGGGCCAACATGAGATAAATTTAACCTACTTGATTTAGCAATGACAAATACCTTGGATATCGACCAATGCCTCTGTGGAGTTCGTCACCCCGGCACAAGCCATCGGGGTAACCCGGATTGACCGGCAACAGGGTTAGTATACTGATTGTCGACGATGAGCCCATCAATCTCGACATTATCTGCGCGCACCTCGAAGCCGAAAACTACGAGCTGGTCAGGGCGACAAACGGAGAGGAAGCCTGGTCCAAACTGGAAGCGGAACCAGCTCGTTACGACACCATAATCCTTGATCGCATGATGCCCGGCATGGACGGTATGCAATTACTGAACAATATCAAAAACACTGACGAGTTGGAGCACGTCCCGGTCATCATGCAAACTGCAAAAGCCGCTAGTAGTGACGTCATCGCAGGACTAAAAGCCGGCGCATCCTATTACCTGACCAAACCTTACGAAGGCGAAATTCTCAAATCCGTGATCCGTGGTGCGGTAAACGGCAGGCTACATGAAAAATCGCTACTCGAGTCGTTACGCGAGGGTCGCAACATATTCGATCTCATGACCTTTGGTCGATTTCGTATCCATAACCTGCACCAATGTAACCTGGTTGCTACGCAGGTAGCCCATTTATGCCCACAACCTCAGCGCGTGGTTACCGGGATTTCCGAACTGCTGGTCAACGCGCTGGAACACGGAAACCTGAAAATCGGCTATGCAGAAAAAAGCAACCTGATGCGCAGCGGGACCTGGCAAATGGAAGTCGAACGCCGACTCAGTGCGAGCGAAAATTCCGACGGATACATCGAACTCGAGTTTAAAATTGAGGCCGATACGGTGCAGATCAGAATCCGTGACCAGGGTCAGGGATTTGACTGGACCCCTTACATGGATTTTGATCCGCAGCGCGCTTTTGATCCGCATGGGCGCGGTATCGCCATGGCACGACTGTCCAGCTTTGACGACCTTGAATATCTCGGCGATGGCAACGAGGTTCTCGCCACCGTTAAAAAAGGCCTGGACGCTTAACTCGCTCTAAAATTGAGGGCGGCGGATGCCCCTGAATCGCGAGCATTAGTCAGGACGCCAGTTTCCTTGGCGGCGCACGACGCGTGACAGCACCTCCCTCGCCCAGCATGATTTCGGTTAATCCCCGTTCAGCGTGGTTCATCTTCAGCGATAGCATTTTTTGCGCATATTCAAGCACCAATCCCTGGTACTTCGGGTTTTGCGCCTGGTTAACGAACTCACCCGGGTCCTGCTCGAGGTCAAAAAACAGCGGCGGCAGGGCACCGAAGTGGACATATTTATAATGATGGTCGCGAATCACCGACAGGTTACACTGGTGCAGGGTTATGCCGAGATGTTTTTCCAGGCTGTCGTCCCTGACGTTACGAAAATCACACTCCCAGAAAGCTTCCTCGCGCCATTCCGACGGCATGGCACCATTGCGCATTGCCGGTAGTAGCGAAAATCCGTCACATTGGCTCGGGATGTCGATGTCGAGCCAGTCGAGCATGGTCGGCATCACGTCGACATTTTCACTGAAGCCTCGAATCTGTTGGCCACGACCGGCATCGGCCTCGCTGCGTGGATCGCGAATAATCAGCGGGATGTGATATGACTGATCGAAATAGCCCAGCTTGGACATCAACCAGTGGTCGCCTAATTGTTCGCCGTGATCGGAGGTAAAAATGATCAACGTCGACTCCCATTCACCGCTGGCCTTGAGCGCATCGAAGAGACGACCCAGGTTGTCATCGACTTCCTGTATCAGGCCGAAGTAATTGACCATATCCTGCTGGGTCTGGCGCTGCGAATCGGGCGCACGAAAGCGACTATGGTTGATGAAGTAGTCCAGTAACGGATGCTGCGGGGCTTCCGCATCGGGTGATTCACAGCGTGAGGGTGCAGGCATTTCTTCCGGATTGTGCAGGCTGTTGTAAGGTTCAGGCGCGGCAAACGGTGGATGAGGTCGCAGCAACGATAAATGGGTAATCCAGGGTGTCGATTGTGATTCGATCCAGTCGATACAGCGATTGACCATGTAATGCGTTTCATGGTCTTCGCGCCCTATTGCGAGCGGCAGTACTGCATCGCCACCAGCTGCCCAGTCGACGCCCTCGCGCAATTCGGAGTACAGACTCCACGGGCGCTCCGGCAGGGGATAGCCCTTGTCACGCAGGTATTCGACCCATTCGGTCGAAACTTCATCTTGCATCGGCGTATACGGGCCGATCCCGGGCAGGGGTTCGCTATAGTGCTTGAGTCGCGGATCCTCCGGATCCAGCCCCCGTGGATCGATCGCCGAATCGGTATAGCCGAATAGTGAGGGTTCGTAACCCGCGGCCCTGACTTCCAGGGCCCAGTTGCTGAAACGGCTGTCGAGCGGCGCACCGTTCACCACGCATCGATTACTCTGCATGTACATGCCGGTGTGCATCGAACTGCGGCTGGGGGCGCAGGGCGTGGCCTGGGCAAAGTGATCCCTGAACAACACGCCTTCATTGATAAGCTGATCGAGATTGGGTGTCTTCACGTGCGCATGACCCAGGGCCGACAAACACTCGCCCCGCCATTGATCCGCGGTAATAAAAAGTATGTTCATTGTCGTTACCGTCTAACCTCGTCGTTACGCGGAAATGACATCAAATTCAAGCCATCAGCAGGGGGTCAAACGGGCAGACTACCATGTTCTCGTAACCGTCTTCGGTCACCAGCAATTGATCCTCGAGCTTGATTCCATCCGCTCCACCCACTTCACCAACATAAACCTCGACACAAAGCATCATCCCGGGTTCGAGCACGCCGCTGTAACCACGTTCTTCCCAATCGATCGGGTACTTGATTGCAGGCCATTCATCGCACAGCCCAACGCCGTGGAACTTCGAGCCATAGCGTTGTGGTATATAAATTTCCGGCAGGTGATGGCCTTGCTCGGTCAACTCCTGGAAGCTCATCCCCGGCTTGACGATGGCAGCATTGGTCATGATGTGTTCATACGCAAGCTTATGCATGTCTTTCTGGCGCTGCGTGGGCTGCCCATCGCCGATGAACCAGGTACGCGAAATATCGGTGCACATGCCGTAGCAACCGATCAAGTCAGTATCGAAGGCGAGGATTTCATTATTGCCGATAATGCGCGGGCCACATTCCTGGAACCAGGGATTGGTGCGCTGTCCGGTCGATAAAATCCGCGTTTCGATCCATTCGCCGCCGCGTCGAATATTAGATTTATGCAGTTCCGCCCAGACGTCGTTTTCCGTCATTCCGGGTTCGGTCAGTTCGCGCATTTCTGCGATCGACGCCTCGCAGGCGTTAATCGCACAGCGCATCGCCAGGATTTCGTCCGGGCCCTTGATCGAGCGCACGCGCTCCATCAGTTCCTCGCCATCCATCACCTCGATACCGACCGCATCGAGGGCACGCAAACCGGCGATCTGTATTTTATCCACCGCGACCCGGCGACCGGAACCGACACGCTCGTTTAACAGGTCCATTACCTGTTCGGCAAACAATTCCGCTTTTTCCTCGGTGCGTTGACCGGTCGCGAAATAAAAGAACGATGCGCCAAAACGCACTTCGCGCACCAGTGGATTGTACTCCGACAGGTAGGCGTAACCCCCGTATTCCCACAGCACCATGTGGCCGTCGCTGGTGACCAGGCAGGCGCGGAATGGGTTATGCGAATTCCACAGCTGCATATGCGTGGTATCAGTCGCGTATCGAATCGATAGCGGATCGAACAACAAAACCCCGTCAAGATCACGCTCAATAAGCCCGGCAACAATTCGATCGAGCCGGTATTGCCGCATCGCCGGGAGATCAGGGCATTGCAATCCGGCGGCGTCCCATTCCGCGTAGGCCAGCGGCGTCGGGCCGATTTCGATGCGATCGTTATCATCCGGCGTGTTATCCGGGCGCATCGCGGGCCTGTTTGCCGGGTTTACCTTCGGGTCCGGAATCGAATAGGGATTAGTAGCCATATTTATGCTCTTAGACGTTCACCTTTAGCATCGAAAGGCGGTTTTTCAAGGATGACGGCGCGATGCGGGGTTCCCAGTATCGCAATGTCGAGTTCTGTGCCCGCGACAGCGTGATCGGTGTTAATGAAACATAGCGCAATCGAGGCACCAACGCTATGCCCGAATGCGCCTGAGCTGACACGCCCGACCGGGGTACCGTCGGCCAGGAAAACGGGTTCGCCACCGTTGGCATCGGCGTCACTGGTTTCAACCCGGGCCACGACCAGTTTTTCACGTGGCGGCTTATCCTTGATTTCGAGATAAGCCTCGCGTCCCAGGAATTCCGGCTTGTCGAGTTTGATCAAACGCTCCAGTCCGACTTCCTGCGGCCAGTACTCCGGCGAGTACTCACGACTCCAGCTGCCATAGCCCTTCTCGACCCGCAACGACAGCAGTGCACGCCCGCCGACCGGGTGCGCACCAAGCTGGCTGCCCTTTTCCAGCAGTGCCTCGTAAAGCGCCAGTTGATGCTCGAGTGGCACGTAAATCTCCCAGCCGAGATCCCCGCTGAAGGAAACCCGGATAGCGACTGCATCGATGCCGGCCACCTGGATTTTACGATTACGCATGAACGGGAAACCCTCGTTCGACAGGTCGGCATCTGTTAATAGCTCAAGTAATTTGCGGGCGTTGGGGCCGGCGATGTTGAACCCAACCCAGGCCTCGGTAAAACTTTCGAAGCTAACGCTGTCGTCTTTAGCCACCATGTTGAAGAAGCGTTGATGATAACGCTCGGCGATGCCGGAGCCGATCATCAGGAAATCATCGTCATCCAGTTTGGTAATGGTGAAATCACCGGCGATTCCACCTCGCAAGCCGATCATCGGGGTCAGGCAGGAACGCCCGATCTCGGTTGGAACATGGTTCGCGACCAGGCGGTCGAGATAATCTGCGGAGCCGACACCGCGAATCCGGTACTTGGCAAAGTTGGATACATCGATGATGCCGACCGCCTCGCGCAATGCACGGCATTCCGCTGCAACCGGTTCGAACCAGTTCTGGCGTTCGAAGCCGTAGGTCTCGGTCGGGTCCATGCCCTTTGGCGCATACCACAACGGATGCTCGTAGCCGTAGCTGAGACCGAACACCGCGCCGAGCTCTTTCTGGCGTTCATGCACAGGGCGGGTCTTGATCGGACGCCCCGCCTCGCGCTCCTCGTAGGGAAAGTGAATCTTGAAGCGGTGCGCATACTGGTCCAGCGTGCGCGCCCGGGTAAACGGCTTGGTGGCCCAGGCACCGAAACGCGCCAGGTCCCAGGGGAATAAATCCATCTCGGGCTCTCCCTCTACAATCCACTGTGCCATGGTCAGGCCAAGGCCGCCGGATTGCGAAAAGCCGGGAATAATGCCGCAACAGCAGAAATAATTCCGCAGCTCGGGAACCGGCCCGATCAGCGCCGAACTGTCCGGTGACCAGATCATCGGGCCATTGATGACGCGCTTGACCCCGGCCTCGCTTAACACCGGCACGCGCTCGCAGGCGCGCAGCAGGTTGTCCTCGATTCGCTCCAGGTCCTCGTCGAGCAGTTCGTGACCGAAATCCATCGGCGTGCCCTGCTCGGCCCAGTAGCGCCCATCTTTTTCATAGGCGCCGACCAACAGTCCCTGCCCTTCCTGGCGCATGTAGTATTCACCGTCACGATCGGCAACCAGCGGTAAGCGTTGTTCAAGCGCTTCGATTTCAGGAATGGTTTCGGTAACAAAATACTGGTGCTCGAGCGGCATCAGCGGTAGTTCGAAACCGGCCATCGCCGCCACTTCACGCGCCCACAGACCACCAGCATTGATGACTACATCGGCACGTATGCTGCCCTTGTCGGTGTCGACATCCCAACTGCCGTCGCTGCGCTGGGTGGTTGCAACGACCGGCGTAAAACGCTCGATCTCGGCGCCGCGCAGGCGCGCGCCCCTGGCGTACGCGTTGGTCACGCCGGAGGGATCGACATTACCGCCATCAGGTTCGTACATGATGCAACGAATGCCATCGAAGTTTGCTAGCGGATGCATGCCCTCGGCCTCGTCACGCGATAGCTCGTGGAACTCGACCTGGAAATATCTGGCCTTGGCGGCCTGCATGCGTAACTGGTGTTCGCGATCACGGGTCTGTGCGAGATAAAGCGAACCCGGTTGAAAAATGCCACAACCCTGCCCGGTTTCCTTTTCCAGGTCCTCGTACAGCTGCATCGTGTAATACTGTAGCTTTGAAATATTATTGTGATCGTGCAGGCCATGAATCCCGGCGGCTGCATGCCAGGTCGAGCCCGAGGTTAGTTCGTCCCGCTCGAGCAGCACCACGTCGGTCCAACCTAGACTGGTGAGATGGTAGAGAATCGAACAACCAACCAGTCCACCGCCGATAACCACGGCCTGTGCATGCGTTTTCAATTGCTAACCTCCATCTGCATGGTTGCCATCACGCTATCGGCAATTCGATGACAAAATCATTTTCATCCATTAATTCAGGCTGCGCTGGCTCCTGATTCGACGTGGGCTTTGACGATGGCCTCCAGTTCATGCAGAAAAGTCAGTACCTCCCGCTCGGTGTTGTAATGACACATCGAAACCCGGATGCAGGTGGGTCGCCCAAGGGGCTCAAGAATATTGCCGGAAAAATAATCAGCCTTGCGCACATGGGTCCGAATTCCCTTTGCATTAAGGTCGGCCACCACCTCGGCGCAGGGCTTACCTTCGACAATGATCGACACCATGCCTTCTCGCGCTGGGTTATCATGCCCGCCAATCAAAAAAACTTCAGCCATATCGCGCAAACCCCGCTGGGCTTCATTGCCGTTGATCATCAGGTCAACCAGGTCGTGCTCGTGCTCACTGATGGCATTGCCCGCGGCCAGGATCCGGGCGCGCCGATCTTCGGAATCAGTGAAGTGTGAACCGAGCCAGTCAAAATACTCGATCACTTCGAGGTACAGGCAAAGGCCGAGGTATCGCGCGTTCCCATTTCCCAGAAATCATCCGCGGTTCCATCGAGATGATCGTGTGGCAGCGTCGCCAGCCGGGGTGACAACCAGGCAAAACCGTAGTTATGTCGTGAAAACACCTTGTAGGCCGACACCGCGTAGCCATCGATATCGTAATCGTCAATCGAAAGTCCACCGTGCGCGGCATGCTGAATACCATCGAGAATGATGATGCAATCGGGTGAGGCCGCTCGAATGGTTTTAACCACCGCGGGAATATCAACTGTCATACCGGTAACCGGGCTGGTATGAATGATCGTCGCCACGCGCGTGTCGGCATCGACAATCGCGGCGTAATCCGAGGCGGTAATGCTCGCACTGGCGTTATCGTGCACCGCGGCGCGGTACTCCTTGCCCGCAATTTCGGCCCACCTCTTGCTCGCGCTGACGGTCGCCGGGTGCTCGAGCGTACTGCCGATCATGTTACCACCCGCGGGTGATCCCAATGCCGCCGCACGCACCATGCGAAAAATCAGCTCGGTGCCGCTCTCGCCGGTAAACACGGGTCCCTGATTGACGCCGAGAAAGGTTCGCATATTGTCACGCGCTTGCGCGATGATACGCACCAGTTCATGCGAGGCCGGGTTATCACGCCCCTGGTTGTCCGGTATCCCGGCAAGCTCGGTATTAACTTCCACCACTGACTTGAGCGTAAGCCCGCCACCGGCGTTCTCAAAGAATATGCGCGGCCCCTGGTACGGGCAGGTATCGACGTGACAAAACCGATCACGTATCTGGTTCATCAAGCTGTTTTCAAACATTAGGGTTCCCGCTGCAGGGCCTGGACAAGCGTCGAATGCTAGCATCAGTCAGCTGACAAAGTAACGCGATTTTTCCCGATCGAAGGGGACGAAAATATGAATCTTTAGATTAAATATACTTATGTATTTTGATTAATAAATATCATTTTACGAGAATATGCATAAGGAAAGATAATATTATGAAATTAATTCAACCTGGAAAAGCTCATGTCAATGACCACGCAACACCGTTTTCAACTCTGGGGCTGGATCCTGTTTGTGTTTTCGGCCATCTTTTTCATGGTGTCGAGCCTGCGTGCCGGCGACCTGGTCAGCCTGGTCGGTGGTTTACTATTCCTGCTAGCATGTTTCGTGTTTCTGACACCGCTGTTGGCGGAACTCAGGGCAGCCCCTAATAGCTTATCGCAGCAGCGTAAATATTCTCGATATCTACGAGGTTGGTTTCGCGCGGCGAATTTGCAATGGCGCGCACCTGGCGCGCCGATGAAGCTGCCAGTGCCGGCACATCAGCGAGACCAAATCCAACGCCACCAAGTCCGTTCGGAACTTCGGTTTTTCGCATCAACTCGATGAGCCGTTTGGCCAGTGCTTCGCCGGCGTCATCGACCCCGGCGTCCTGCAGGTCTGATTGCAGGTAGCTCGCCGCCTCGAAGTGACGCTCGGGTGCAGCGGCAGCGGTATAGCGAAATATTGCCGGCGCGGAAACCACGACACTGATACCGTGTGGTACAAATGGCGATTTCACCGCGTAACCATTGGTGGTGATATCGTGCATCAGGTGTGTCACGCCGTAGGAAAGCGCATGCCCAAGATGAGTGCCGGTATTGCCGAAGGCCATGCCGGCTAGCGACGCGCCCCACATCAGGTTATCGCGTGCCTCGTGATCGTCGGCGCTATTGACTCCGCGCTCGAGGTATTCCCCCGCAATTTCCAACGCCTTGCGAGCAGCCAGGTCGCTCCAGGGATTGGCGCCCTGGATCAGGGGGCGTTTCAATGGATCTTCCTGCCTGTCCCAGCGCGTGTAGGCTTTCGCGGTGTAGCATTCGAGCGCATGACAAAGCAGGTCAAATCCTGTCGACGCAACCACCATCGCTGGCAGGGTATCGCTGCAGGCCGGATCGATTAACGCTTCCTGCGGTAACAGCACCGGATTGGCGAGCACGAACTTGGTGGCCATATCGTTGATACGCAATACCGAGATCGAGGTACATTCGGAACCAGTGCCGGAGGTCGTGGGACAGGCCAGGTGTGGCAGCAGACTGCGCGGCATCACCCTGCCCGCGCCGAGCGGTGGTGCGAAATAATCGAGAAATTCATCCGGCGGATGCAGACCGTAAAGCATCGAGGCCTTGGCTGTGTCCATAACCGAGCCGCCCCCTATCGATACCACGCCGTCAAAGTTACCTTCCGCGATGAAGGTTGCGCCGCGTTCGACGCTGGCGTCGTCGGCTTCGATAGTGACCTCGTCGAACACCGCGATATCGAGTCCGGCCTGCTTTAACGATTCGAGTACTGCATCGAAGTAGGTGCTATCCCGCAATCCCGGATCAGTAAACAGTCCAACGCGAGTCATCCCCAGTCCAGCCGCACGGGCGCCCGCTTCACGCAGGCATCCGCGACCGAAAGTCAGTTTGGGAATTGCGATCGTGAAAGTGTCGGCGCCATGATCGCAGGGATCGAAATATTGACAGCCCATTGCGGAATTCCTTGCTAGTCAGAAAGCTATTATTCTACCACCACCCAACAATTCAGCGTACATTCCGGTCTTTCTCAGCCACCTGGGGAGAATGTCCACAAAAGTCGCTCCCAACCGGCGCAAGCGCCGGTTGGTCCATCCATGGAATCGCTTGGAGCTCGGCATCCATGCCTCGCTACACTTTTGTGGACATTCTCCCCAGGTGGCTCTGCAATATTTGAAAATAGATAGCTAATTAAGGAATTACTAATGGGTGGCCTTGTCGCCCCAGATGGCGGTAAGGCGCTTATCGCGCCTGCAGCCGAAGCGATAGTACTTGTATCGCAGCGGCGATTTCTTGTAGTAATCCTGATGGTATTCTTCGTCACCCTTGATCGGGAAAAAGGTTGCCTGTGGCAGAATCGGTGTCACCACAGTCTGCTCCGGAAACATTTCAATTACTTTCTGCTTTGACATTTCCGCGAGCGCGCGCTCCTGGTCATTGGCCACAAAAATTGCAGCAAGATAGCTGGGCCCCTTGTCGCAAAATTGCCCGCGCGCATCGAACGGATCATGGTTCACCCAGAAATGATCGAGGATTCCCTGGTAGTCGACAACATCGGGGTCGTAGGTTATCTCGACCGCTTCGTAGTGACCCGTATGATCGCCCCGGTAGGTAGGATCGGGATGCGAGCCCCCGGTAAAACCTGAAATCACATCGCTAACGCCGGGCAGTTTTTCGAAATCCGACTCCATACACCAGAAACAGCCACCCGCCAGAATGGCCCGGGCGGCAAAAGCAGGTTGTACGGTCACGCTCAGGATTGCGACGGTAGCCGCGAGTAGCAGTTTTTGCATAGTTAACACCTCGAAATAGAGCATAAGACCATTTACCAGGCGACGAGTTCAACGGGTATATCAGATTGCCCGGTTAAAGCCAGGCGCAAGCTGTGAATATACATTTCCAGGCTGATTTGCGATTACCAGGGCTGGTAACTTGATTTAGCGCAAGGTCCGCCGGTTGGCAGCATTGCTAAAATTAATTTTTCTAGTTAAGAATTTGTTAAGAATCGGAACGCTATAATCCCGGCTAATGTCAAACCGAAAGTAACGCGCGAGAACGGATATGAGAAAATTTTTAGTGCTGCTACTACTGGTTATTTCTCCAGTCAAAGCAGAGATATACAACATCAACCAACTGGATCTGAAAAGCCACCAGGGTAAGGTTGTTTACCTGGATTTCTGGGCCTCCTGGTGCAAACCCTGTCAGGAATCTTTCCCTTGGATGAACAATCTGGTGGCCAGGTATCCTGCCGAAAATTTTACCGTTATTACCATTAATCTCGATGCCGAATCCGAGGCGATGCACCAGTTTCTCGGCAAGGTCAAGGCGGATTTCGATATTTATCATGACCCCAGCGGACAAATCGCCGAGCAATTCAAGATTGAAGGCATGCCCACTTCCTACCTGATTGATGTCAACGGAAAAGTCGTAAAAAAACATATCGGCTTTTATACCAAGCAGGTCGACAAGTACGAACGCGAAATCGAGGAGTTGCTATGAAGGTCAAGTTACACTGGTTATTACTGTGCGCGTTGTTAACTGCAAGCGGCTGTTCATCGCTCGGGGTCAAACCATGGGAACGCGAGACACTGGCGCGCGAGGATATGCTGATGGATGCCGACGCACTCGACCTCGCCTTTGATGAACATATTTACTTCAGTAAAGAAGCTTCCAGCGGTGGCCAGGGATTTGCAGGCGGGGGTTGTGGATGCAACTAAAGAAAAAGAGAATTGCCGGTTTACTGTCGGCTGCAACCTGCAGCCTGCTCTGCAGTCCCACACAAGCAGCAGAAGGCGAGTGGGATGTTGATAGCGCAATTCTTTTCTATGCTGAAGATAACGACCGTATAGAGGCAGTTGAGCCGGTGATCAGCGCCAGAAAAGATCTCGGCGATGAAGAAAGTGTATCTTTCAAACTGGTACTCGATAGCCTGACCGGCGCTTCCGCGACCGGTGCGGTACCATCGACCATGGTACAAACCTTTACCCGTCCTTCGGGCAACGGAACCTATACCGTTGATCCAAATGAAACGCCGCTCGACGACACCTTCAAGGATACGCGAGTCGCTTACAGCATGAACTGGGAAAAGCCGATCGACCGTAACAATCGACGCAACCTCGGATTCAACGTTTCCAAGGAATACGACTTTACCTCGATCAGTGGTAATGCGATGTGGCAGCACGACACCAATCAGAAGAACACGACCTATTCCTATGGTATCAATATCGAGCTCGATGACATCGATCCGGTCGGAAATGTACCCGAGCCACTTACCGACATGCTGGCGCAAGACAAGGGCTCCGGTTCGGATACCAGGAACGTCGTCGACCTGTTGTTCGGCGTGACCCAGGTCATCGACAGGACCAGCCTGTTCCAGGTGAACCTTTCCTTAAGTGAAGCTGACGGATACATGACCGACCCCTACAAATTTGTCAGCGTAGTCGACAGCGTAACCGGCGAACCCATCCAGCAGTTATTTGAAAACCGACCCGATAGCCGCTCGAGACAAAGCCTGTATGGCAAATACAAGAAAACACTGGCCAACAAGGATATTTTTACCGCGTCCTACCGTTACATGACGGACGACTGGGGTGTGGACTCGAATACCTTTGATTTTACCTACCGCTTTAAGTTGAATAGTGGTTACTTCATTCAACCGCATCTTCGTTATTATGATCAATCCGAAGCAGACTTTTATCACTACTTCCTGGTCGACGGAACCAGGGTTCCCGGTGACGCCAGCGCCGATTATCGCCTTGGCGATATGGAGGCAACCACGGTCGGGGTGAAGTTCGGCAGGGAATACGATGAGCAACATTCCTGGTCGATACGTCTCGAGCAATATGTACAGACAGGCGACGAGTCGCCATCCGAGGCATTCGGCCAGTTAGCACAACAGGATCTGTATCCCGATGTCGAAGCCACGATGGTCCAGTTCAATTACTCATTTAGATGGTAAGGATTACGCAACCAAATTAGAATCTTTCCAATGTCACGCCAAAATGCGCCAG
>Ga0265303_10001026_pt1 | contig 16762 bp, 11 predicted proteins | sample Helome_2_FD_192494 | JGI IMG/M metagenome (GOLD analysis project Ga0265303, IMG submission 192494) | Marine sediment microbial communities from subtidal zone of North Sea - Hel_20160317 (Illumina Assembly) | ecosystem: Environmental > Aquatic > Marine > Subtidal zone > Sediment ... | reverse complement strand
GCAATATTAATGCCAGTAGGTTTCCGCCAACCAGCATGACACCAACTGCAGGCCGTAATTTCGGTACAAATGCCAGTAAAAGGAGAGGGTTTAGCAACAGCAGATTAACATTGTTCCGGCTTGCTTCATGGTCAGTTAACAACCACAAGGCGGCCAGAACAAAACCCATTGTTGCGCTGATCAGAATCCAGCTGCGGACCAGCGCTTCAAGCCATATTGTTGGCATGAATTTACCACTTATCCAGGCAAGCCCGGTAAGCAGTAAGCCTAAAATCAGGTAGCGATACCAAATGGCTTCAGGTGCAGCAGCCGGAGCCGGGAGCGTGGAGACAAAAAACATCATATCAGCTTCGACCAACGGTGCATCTGTCCCGGTTGTTGTTGCTGACATTGCAGAGATCTCATCCGCAACGACCATCGGTATAAACATCTCATCCCAACGGGTGACCGCGCGGTCCACCGGAAATCCCAAGCCGGTCTCAAGCCCTAAGTTATACCAGAATTGCATCTGCGTCAGACGACGGGTCTGATCACGGAAATTCAATTTCGCAGGGACCTGTCCGGTACGTGCAGACAGCTCGCCATCCAGCGCGATATCCAATGCGTCACGAATCCGCGTTGAACAGTTATTGAGGTAATAATCATAGCGATAATTACGGTTTTCCGGCTGAATCTCCTCAAGCAGGTAATCACGTAATTGCTGATACTGAGTTGGGGTCAGATTAAGTTTCTGAGCCCTGATGCTCCGATTTTCCTGACGGTAGTACTCAAACTCTCTGATTGCCGGTTGGGCAATTGAAAAATACAGCATGCGTCCGCGCATAAATCGCAAAAAGAAGTCTTCCTGCTCAAAATCAAAATACCCGAAATTAAAAGTGTGGTCCAAATCTAAGGCGGGCTCCCGCAACCAGATAGCGTTGTGGCCGAATCGTTCAAAGTAAATTTCACCAGGGCCGAATGTTACCAGCCAGGCTTCAGCACCATCTGCAGGAACCTCCGGGATTTCTGAAAATTCGGTTGCAGAACCAGCCTGCGACCAGGTCAGTAAAACGAATAAAAAACAGAACCATCCGGCACGAAGAAAATCAACCCAGCCGACTCCCATACGAAGGCTAGGCGGGGTTGAGATCATTCATTTCCAACATGATGATTCGACGGTTATCAGCCGAAGTTACACGGAACCGAAACCGGTCTGCCAACATTGTTTCCTCACCCATTTCCGGGACCCGGCCAAACTCCGCCAGCAAAAGGCCACCAACGGTGTCGTAGTCCTCATCACTCAGTTCACATTCAAACACCTCGTTGAAATCCTCAATTTCAGCCAATGCGTTGATTCGATAATTGTCATCACCCAATGCTTTGATGTGCGCCTCTTCTTCTTCATCGTGCTCATCATCGATTTCACCGACGATCTCTTCCAGCACATCCTCAATCGTGATCAAACCGGAAACGCCTCCATACTCATCAACTACGATGGCCATATGGTTGCGACTGGCACGAAAATCCTTGAGTAACATATTTAGACGCTTGCTCTCGGGAATAACGACCGCTGGCCTGAGCAGTGCTTTCAAATCAAAAGGCCCGCTATGTTCAGCATAATGACGCAACAAATCCTTGGCCAGCAGAATGCCTTCAACCTCATCGCGATCCTCTCCAATCACTGGAAAGCGCGAATGGCCGGACTCGAGAATGGTTGGAAGAAAATCATCCAATGGGGTTTCGATTGAAATAACCACCATGTGCGAACGTGGCACCATCGCATCACGAACCTGCATTTCAGATACCGCGAGTGCGCCATCAATCATGGCGACAACTTCAGAGTCAAGTATGCCATTCTCACAGGACTCGTTAATCAGTTCTCTCAGTTCTTCGCGATCCCGGGGTTCTGATGAAAAAGCCTTGCCGATACGTCCCATCCAGGTTTTAGGCCCGGAACCGTTACTCGATTGATCTTCGCTCATGTTGTTTAATTTGACGACGCCAATTGCGCCCTTGATAACCAGGAAAATTTTCCCGCAAACCTTGTTTTACCAGAAGCGTGCAAATATTTCAGCTTTAGCGTCTGAAATTTTGTCACGCCAGGTTCAGATAAGGATCAGGTATTCCCAACTGTGCCAGTATTTCAGTCTCTAAAGATTCCATGACGGCAGCCTCATCAACCTGCTCATGATTGTACCCAAGCAGATGCAAAATACCGTGAATGGTCAGATGCGCCCAGTGGTCGGACTCCGGCCGGTTTTGCTCCTTTGCCTCACGATCTACCACCGGTGCGCAAATTAAAAGATCGCCCAGCTGGGATTGTCTGATTTCGTCCGGCAGTCCTTCTGGCAGGTCCGCAGGAAACGACAAAACATTGGTGGCATAGTCCTTATTCCGGTATTCCCGGTTAAGTTGTTGAGCTTCGTGTTCATCAACAATCCGGATGGTCAATGAAAACCGGCGGTCCTGTCCAGCAGGAACAGCATTTATCCATTGCTGAAACTGGTCATCAATCGGAGCTTTAATGGATATTGAGGCACGCTGGACTTCAAACTCAGCTTGCATCAGAGCTCCCGTCAGTATTCGCTTTGTCATAAGCCAACACGATGCGTTGCACCATCGGATGCCTGACCACATCCCTCGCATTGAAATAGCTGAAACTGATTCCTTCAACGTCCTTTAAAATCTTAACAGCCTGCTTCAAACCCGAAACCTGGTGTTTTGGCAAATCGATCTGTGTGACATCCCCGGTAATGACTGCAGTTGATCCAAATCCGGTTCGGGTAAGAAACATTTTCATTTGCTCTGTCGTCGTGTTCTGGGCCTCATCAAGTATGATAAAAGCATCATTCAAAGTTCGGCCACGCATAAATGCCAATGGCGCTACTTCAATTACATTACGTTCAATCAACCTTGCAACGTGGTCAAAACCGAGCATTTCGTAAAGCGCGTCATACAGTGGCCTCAGGTAGGGATCAACTTTCTGGGCCATGTCGCCAGGCAGAAACCCAAGACGCTCACCTGCTTCAACTGCTGGTCTGACCAGCACGATCCGTTGAACATGGTCCCCCTGCAATGCTGCCACGGCGCTGGCTACTGCCAGGAACGTTTTACCGGTTCCTGCAGGCCCAATACTAAAATTGACAGCATGTTTGGAGACACTACGTAAATAGGACTTTTGATTGGGTCCACGACCACGGATAGCACCGCGTTTTGTAATGATGGTGATATCGTCAGCGTGCGATACACTTTCATCGGCATCCGCAATTTCAGCTATTCCTGAGTCCTGCAGATGCAGGTTGATAAGCTCGGGGGTCAGGATTTCTGTTTCAGAAAGCGTATATAACTGCTTCAGCAAGCGAGTGGTTGCTCGTGCCTGGCGGGTTTCGCCCTGTATCGTAAAAAGATTACCCCGGCAAAAAATATCCACCAGCAAGCGATCTTCGATCTGTTTCAAGTGTTGGTCGAACTGACCGCATAAACTGGCCAGACGTTCAGTATCAGCAGGTTCCAGCTCAAGACTCACTCTTTGGCTCATCGGAGTTTCAGGCCGCAGCAGTCGATGGTTCATCTACGGCAACGATGCGTGCACGTAGAGAATTGCTGAGCGCCTCGGTAATGGTCACCTCGGCAAATTGACCAACCAGCCGTGGATGGCCGTCAAAATTCACCACCCGGTTGTTCTCGGTTCTTCCTGCAAGTTGTTTTGCGTCCTTTTTACTAAAACCTTCCACCAGTACTCGCTGCACACTTCCCACCATGGCTTTGCTGATATCGAGTGACTGGCTGTTGACCAGTGCCTGTAAACGTGAAAGACGTTCCTTTTTCACTTCCAACGGCGTGTCATCTGCCAACGATGCTGCCGGCGTTCCGGGCCGGGGACTGTATATGAAGCTAAAACTCTGATCAAAATTCATCTCCGCAATCAGTTTCATCGTATTTTCAAAATCACGTTCTGTTTCACCGGGAAAACCAACGATAAAATCCGAGGACAGGCTGATATCCGGCCGTTGCTCGCGTAAGCGGCGGATTTTCTGTCTGTATTCAAGCACGGTATGACCACGCTTCATCATAGCCAAAACACGATCGGACCCGCTTTGTACGGGCAGGTGAACATAATTGGCCAGCTCTGGAACCTCTCCAAATGCCTCGATCAAGCTCGCGGAAAAATCCACCGGATGTGAAGTCGTGAAACGAATTCTTTCAATACCATCTATAGCGGCGACATAATGAATCAATAAGGCAAGGTCTGCCCTGCCACCCTCAAAAAGTTCACCGTTATATGAATTTACATTCTGTCCCAGCAGGTTGACTTCCTTGACACCCTGAAGCGCAAGACCAGCGCATTCAGCCACCACATCATCCAGTGGACGGCTGACTTCCTCACCGCGGGTATAGGGCACGACACAGAAGGTACAGTACTTTGAACAACCTTCCATGATGGAAACAAATGCACTTGGACCCTTTGCACCCGCAGCAGGCAGGCTGTCAAATTTTTCTATTTCAGGAAAAGAAATATCAACTGCCGGTTTGCCTGTGCTGCGAACAGCGTCGATCATATCCGGTAGACGATGCAGGGTCTGCGGTCCAAAGACCATGTCCACAAACGGCGCGCGTTTGATAATGGCCTCACCTTCCTGGCTGGCAACACAACCACCCACACCGATTACGACCTTGCGGCCATCGGACTTCAGTTTTTTCCAGCGACCCAATTGTGAAAACACTTTTTCCTGGGCTTTTTCGCGAATGGAACAGGTGTTGACCAGTATCACATCGGCATCGGCTTCTGAACCGGTTAATTCAAGACCGTGCGATGCTGCCAGCACGTCCGCCATTTTGTCGGAATCGTACTCGTTCATCTGACACCCATGTGTCTTGATAAAGAGTTTACCTTTCATCTACTACCTGCCTTTTACCTGTTGAACTTTGTAATACTTTGTCATGCCTGACTCGACCGATTGACCCTCAGATAGGGCCAAATACTGGCTAATACGTCACGCAGAACCCGATAGAATACACGTAGAATCAATACTTAGCCATATGCCGGACCACTGAAAAGGAGCAGCAATGTTATGAAATTACCCGCCGGCCTGATTACGGCACTGCACAACTCCAAAAAAACACTGGTGCTGACAGGCGCCGGCATGTCAGCTGAAAGTGGTGTTCCAACCTTCCGTGATGCCCAGACGGGCCTTTGGGCAAAGTTTCGGCCGGAAGAACTGGCAACACCGGAAGCATTTAAGGCCAACCCGCAAACCGTTTGGGATTGGTATGCAGATCGTCGTGAAAACATTCAAAAGGTCTGCCCCCACGCCGGTCACCTTGCACTGGTTGAAATGGAGCAATATTTTGAATCATTGTTGCTGGTAACACAGAACGTGGACGGTCTGCATCAGCAGGCAGGTTCACGTAATGTCATCGAGCTTCATGGCAATATCATGCATTCGATATGCAGCGAAACCGGCAAACGGATTGAAAGCAGTTGGATAAAATCCAACCCTGGCCGACCACCCGCTTCACCCCATCACCCGAAAGGCCTGGCACGACCCGCTGTCGTCTGGTTTGGAGAAGTGTTACCTGCCGATGCAATGAACCGCGCCACTGCGGCAGCCCTTGAATGTGATGTATGTTTTTCCATCGGTACCTCGACCCTCGTGCAGCCTGCAGCATCACTGCCCTTCATCGCCCTCAATGCGGGTGCTATCGTCATTGAAATCAACCCGACACCCACACTTTTGAGCGAAAAAGCCAACTTTTGCTTGCAAGCCACGGCAACCGAAACTCTGATGGGGATAATGACTGCATTAAGGCATTGTAAATGAGCAGGCTGACGCGTCGTCCGGTATAATTCAAATGTACTGGGGCCTCTGATCTACTTAGTTGAGAATAAACTGGAGCCTCATAAAACAACATATCATGTCAGGAGCTAACATGTCTCAATTGATGCGTGCATTGGTAAAGCGCGAGTCTGCCAAGGGCATCTGGATGGAAGAGGTTGCCATCCCGCAGACCGGCACCAACGAGGTGCTGATTAAAGTCGAGAAAACAGCAATTTGCGGTACAGATGTACATATTTACAACTGGGATGCATGGTCACAACGAACGATCAAACCGGGGCTGATCATTGGTCATGAATTTGTCGGCAAAATAGTAGAGCTGGGTGATGGCGTTACCGGTTACAAGGTGGGTGACAGGGTATCGGCAGAAGGCCATATCATATGCGGGCATTGCCGGAACTGCCGCGCCGGCAAGCGCCACTTGTGCCCTAATACCATTGGCATAGGCGTTAACCGCAATGGTGCTTTTGCTGAATACATTGTCGTCCCGGCTACCAATTTGTGGCCAATCCCCGATGCCATCGCACCAGAGTTGGCAGCCTTCTTCGACCCTTTCGGAAATGCGGCTCATTGTGCCCTGCAATTTGACCTGGTTGGCGAAGATGTACTGATAACCGGTGCCGGACCCATTGGTATCATTGCTGCCGGAATCTGCAAGCATGTAGGTGCACGCCATGTTGTTATAACCGATGTGAACGATTACCGCCTGGACCTCGCAAAACAAATGGGTGCAACGCGCACCATTAACGTCAAACACGAATCAATCGCTGAAGTTGTGAAAGAACTGGATATCGAAGGTTTTGATATCGGTATGGAAATGTCAGGGCAACCCACGGCCTTTAATGATCTGTTACATCACATGTTTAATGGTGGACAAGTCGCCTTATTGGGCCTGTTGCCTGCTGGTACCGGTGCTGACTGGGATCAGATTATATTCAAAGGTCTTGAGATTCACGGTATCTACGGCCGTCGCATGTATGAAACCTGGTACAAAATGACCCAGATGGTGCTGACCGGTTTTCCATTACGCAAGGCCTTGACCCATCATATTCCGATTGATGATTACGAAACCGGGTTTCAGCTCATGATCGCAGGACAATCCGGTAAAGTTGTCTGTGACTGGACCGGCACTATTTAGGAAGCCCTGATTTATTTGAGAGATTTCAGATGCCAATCTGAATCACTTGGAAAACATCTGAGACGCCTCAAGGAGATATTAATATGGTTTCACTGGAGCATCTGAGCACCACGCTGGAGGAAATCCGTTCCGCCGGTTTGTATAAAACCGAACGTGTCATCACCACACCGCAAAGTGTGGAAATCAAGGTTCAGGGTGGCGAGGAAGTTCTTAATTTTTGCGCCAATAATTACCTCGGACTTGCTGATAATCCCCAGGTAATCGCCGCTGCTCACAAGGCTCTCGATGAGCATGGTTTTGGTCTGGCCTCGGTGCGCTTTATCTGCGGCACGCAGGATTTACACAAACAACTTGAAAAAACCATTTCAGAATTCTTCGACACTGCGGACACTATTCTTTATACCTCTTGTTTCGATGCCAATGGCGGGCTTTTTGAAACCCTGCTCGGCGAGCAGGATGCCGTGATATCAGATTCACTGAATCACGCCTCCATTATTGATGGTATCCGCCTGTGCAAAGCCCAGCGATTTCGCTACCCCAACAGCGATATGCAGGCGCTGGAGAAGGCACTCCAGGATACGCAGGAATGCCGGACCCGTTTGATCGCCACCGACGGCGCCTTCAGCATGGACGGTTATATCGCCAAACTGGACGAAATCACGACACTGGCCAGGCATTACAATGCTTTGGTGATGGTTGATGACAGCCATGCCACGGGGTTTTTGGGCCCAACCGGCCGTGGCTCGGCCGAGCACCACGGTGTTATGGATAAAGTTGATATCTTCACCTCTACACTTGGTAAAGCCCTGGGAGGTGGTTCCGGTGGTTTCACTACAGGACGCCAGGAAATTATCGATCTGCTCCGCCAGCGATCGCGGCCTTACCTTTTCTCCAATACCTTGCCTCCACCATTAGTCGCCGCCTCGATCAAAGTTTTCGAGATGTTGTCCGGCTCAACCCAACTGCGCGACAAACTGGAGAAGAACACCCGGTATTTCCGCGAGAAGATGAGCTCTGCAGGTTTCGACATAAAACAGGGTATCCACCCCATTGTACCCGTGATGTTGTATGACGCACCGCTGGCACAGGCCTTTGCCGCGCGATTGCTGGATGAAGGTATCTATGTCATCGGTTTCTTCTTTCCGGTCGTACCCAAAGGCGAAGCACGGATTCGAGTGCAGGTTTCAGCTGCTCACGAAAACCATCATCTGGATCGTGCTGTAGAGGCCTTCATCAAAGTCGGAAAAGAACTGGGTGTGTTATAGGTTTATAAACTGGAGTCGGGTTTAAATACAACTGCCTTACCATTACGACCGTCGATCAGCACATTCATCGGCCGTTTCAGACGCACATGCCTGACATACTCGGTTTCTGAAACGGCTTTCAGGGAGTTAAGCCAATCCCAGTCGAGAAAATTATTCTTGCTTTGACTGTTTATAGTGAGATAACCAACCTGGAAGGTAATCAGGTTTTGAAAGAAGTGCGTACCGAAAGAAGGCTCAACCACAAAATCACCATAGTCCGCTTCAACAATTACCCGGGCTGAGGATATCTGATCCCACTTTGTCGGAATACCCAGCCACCGGTCTGATGTGCCCCACCGTCCCGGACCGAGCAACAGGTAGGGTTGATTTTTATCTTTGAATTTTTGGTTATATTCAGCCACCTGGTCAGCCATGTGGATCATATTGGCGCGGTCAAAATTTTCCCTCTTTACAAATACGATGTCCCTGACATCGTTAATCCGACCATGGCTGAGCGCCTGGTCTGACCTGCAAAAAACCTGCGCGCTATCGCCCTCGAATAAAGAAACGTCTTCAAACGAAGAATCCACCAGCATCGGCCTGATCTGCAAAAACCGGAATACATCTGGTTTGTTCGATCCGGCGTTCATTTCCACCGCAAATTCAATCTCAACCGGCACATTCATTGCGTGACTGCCAAGTTGCAGCAAATACTGGAGAATATCACTCAGTGGAAATGTTTTTGATTTCAGAATCGGATCAAACGTAATGATCCTGGTTCCCTTGCGCCCGATTCCGGGGTAAATCCTGTCATTATCAGCAGAGTAGGTGGAACCCACAAACTTGAGTACACCGTGCGACTCTGACTCGGCCATTTTCAGTTTAACCAGGCCATCCTCCCCGCCCTTTTTTGGAAAAACCGCCGGTTTGTTCATATTGACTGCAAAAAACTCACGCTGGGTATTTCTCAGGTAATCCTGTGGTGAGGAAAACTGTGGTAAAACCTGCGGATTGGCCGGTGAGAAGAACAAGCAGTTCTCACCTTCCATCACCGTCTTGCCAAGCCCTAATGCAACGTAGGCGATGCCCTCTTCCGGTTTGATCCGCCCAACAGAGTAAAAATTATAGGATCTGGCCAAACCCGACATTACCGGATAGAAGTGACCATCCCTGTTTTGACCCGCAATCTCCTGCAGAATAATTGCCATCTTCTCTTCTTCAGCACGGTTGCCGGTGGCTTCTATATAATTCCTTGAATTCCTGAAGTAAACCGATGCATAGATTAATTTAATAGCCGTCAAAAGCCTTGCGATACGACCCCGCAAAGAATGATAGTTATTGGGTAAGAAATAGGTGTCATAAATTCCGGCAAAGGGTTGATAGTGTGAATCCTCTAGCAAAGAGGAAGACCTGACTGCGAGAGGGAAGGTTGCGAAAGCCAGGTATGATTTTAAGTCGTCCACCAGGCTCCGAGGGATCTTGGCCTTGGTAAAAGCTGCGATAATCTCTTCGTCAGTATGATCACCCAGTGCGAACTCGGTCAGGTTATTTCTTTCCATAAACTGATCAAAAGCACCGGAACAGATGACCGCCGAACGCGGTACTGAAATCCTTATTTCTGGAAACGCGTTATATACGGGAAAACAATTGATAAGGTTATTCACGAATGCGAGCCCCCGGCCTTTACCGCCCAGCGAGCCTTCACCAATGCGTAAAAACTCTGCCCGCCCGTCAAATTGCTCCGGGATGAAGTCGGTAACTACACCAACCTGTCTTTCATGCAAAAAATCATCGAGAACTTTTAGCAGGTAGGTACGCATTTCATCAGGGTTTCTAAACTCACTCGCCTGTTTGGGTCGCAAACGTGCGGCCAGGTCAAATTCGGTCCGGGCCATCATCCAGTTTGAGAAGTGGTTTCTCTCTGCGTGATAGAGCAAAGACCTGATATCAATACCGTCCACAATTTCTCTCATTGAACTGAAATTGTGGGCACGAGCAAGCTCTGATCCATCAGGAAGCTTGAATACAAAATCACCGAATCCAAAGTTCTCGTTGATAAATACACCTAATTCACTCAACAGTGTCGGTGATTTCTTATTCAGAAACCCCGCATGACAGGCCTCGGCTTTCTCCGCATTGGCGTCATTGGACGACTGGAGTAAAACCGGCAGGTCGCTGATTTCCTTTTTTATAATTTTGGCCAGTTGAATACCGGCGGTTTTGTTGATCCGGTCATTTTTTGAAAACTGGATATCCGAAATGACCCCAAGCAGGTATTTTTTATATCTCCTGAATAGTGACAGGGCCTCTTCGAAATTCTTAGCCAGCAATATCTTCGGTCTCGCTCGCATACGCAGAAGGCGGTTGGCGGAATTGATGCTTTCCACCAGTAACGCTGATGTTTGCTGCATCGTTTCAGTATAAATCAGGGGCAGAAAGGACGAATAAAACCGAACTGAATTCTCTACCAGGATTATCACCCGGACACCAATCAACTCGGTGTCAGCTTCAACATTTTTCTTATCTTCGATGATTTTAATGATGGTCAGGAATATCCTGGACTCGCCACTCCAGAAAAACACATCGTCAAATGCTTCCCCGCCCTTACCTCTCATCATTTCAAGTTCACGGTGATGAAAAGCCAGCAGGACAACGGGGATATCCGGGTGTAATTGCTTAGCCTTTAGATTGAATTCAACCGGATCGATATCACTGTGGGAACGAAAAACAATAATCAGGTCAAAACTGCTGTCTTCTAAAGCTTTAAGTGCATTTGAGCCAGAATCAACCCGCCTGATCATTGGTGCACTGGAAAGCCTCAATTCGGCATATTCAGACATGACCAGATTGGCCAGTTGTCCATCTTCGCGAAGGCTGTAAATATCGTACAAACTTGAAACGAGAAGGATATCCCTGACTTTAAAAGGCATCAACGAGTCAAATTTTGCTGACCCCTGTTCAAAATCTTTTAAATCAATTACAGGTTTCATGGAATCACATTAGCAAAGCTGATCTACATAATACAGCGACACGGAATACTGACGTAATCTGCGGGGTATAAAGAAACAGTCAATAAATAGCCGGATATCCAATGAATGGATATCCGGCTTATTAAGGTTTGATCAGACTAAACCCTGGTCCATCATTGAGTCAGCGATCTTACGGAAACCGCTAATATTGGCTCCAAGCACATAGTTGCCGGGTTTACCAAACTCCTCAGCAGTTTGCCTGCATGCACTGTGAATGGAAATCATGATGTCGTGGAGACGCTTGTCCACTTCTTCTCGAGTCCAGCTCAAACGCATGCTGTTCTGGGACATTTCCAGACCTGATACCGCTACACCGCCTGCATTGGCGGCCTTGCCCGGCCCGTAAAGTATCCCGGCTTCCAGATATTTATCCACTGCCTCCGGGGTACTGGGCATATTGGCACCTTCAGCGATGCAGAAACAGCCGTTCTTCAAAAGGGCAGCGGCATCATCACCATTCACTTCATTTTGTGTAGCGCAAGGCAGTGCGACGTCGACCGGAACATTCCAGACACCGGTTCCTTCATGGTAGCTCGCGTTCGGGTACTCATCCACATACTCTTTAATACGACCGCGGCGCTCATTCTTCAGCGCAAAGACAAAATCGAGCTTCTCTTTTGAAATACCTTCTTCATCGATGATATATCCACTGGAGTCGGACAAGGTGACGACCTTGCCGCCAAACTCAGTGACTTTTTCGGTAGCGTATTGCGCCACGTTGCCTGAACCGGATACCGAAACCCTGAGACCGTCAAAAGATTTACCCTGGGTACTCAACATTTCCTTGGCGAAGTAAACAGTGCCATAGCCGGTTGCTTCAGGCCGGATCAGGCTACCGCCCCAGTTGAGGCTCTTGCCCGTCAAAACACCTTCAAAGGCGTTGCGGCAACGTTTGTATTGACCGAAAAGGTAACCGATCTCACGACCACCAACACCAATATCTCCAGCAGGGACATCGGTATTCGGACCGATATGACGGGACAGCTCAGTCATAAAGCTCTGGCAAAAACGCATGACCTCATTGTCAGATTTGCCCTTGGGATTGAAATCTGAGCCACCCTTGCCACCGCCCATTGGCAGTGTGGTCAGACTGTTCTTAAACACCTGTTCAAATCCCAGGAATTTAAGAATGCCCTGGTTGACGCTTGGGTGAAAGCGCAGACCACCTTTATAAGGGCCAATAGCACTATTGAATTCAACACGAAAACCGCGATTAACCTGGACGTTGCCAGCATCATCAAACCAGGGGACACGGAATACGATCATCCGTTCCGGCTCTACTATACGATCAACGATTTTTGCTTCGACATATTCGGGGTGTCTGTCTAACACGGGTGTGAGTGAATCCAGGACTTCTTCCACTGCCTGAAGGAACTCGTCTTCACCACGGTTTTTTGCCCTGACTGTGGCCATAACAGAGTTGAGATACTGGTCCATTATTGTCTCCTTGAGTACCAGTTGAACCTGGCAATATTATAATGGTCAGGCAAGGCAGATTAACCAATTATCGGCCCCTATGTGGGACTTACTTGATGCATGTCAAATGGCTTTGTGAATTGCTTTTTCGACATCAATAGTAGTGCACGCCATTTGACTTATGAACCAAGTGAATTACACTATAAGTATTAGTGTATGATAAGTGAGTCATTTATACCTATTACTTATCCCAATGATTAATTCACTTGATAATAGACCGAGAGGGGCAGGTTGATGACCTTTAAAACATACTTGAGTATCCTTTCACTTTTGCTGTGTTCGATTTTTACTTCCAACGTGATGGCTTGCACAACAGCCGCCTGGGTAGGGGGTGCTTCCGGGGCTGTTACAACCGACAATCCTATCAATGACGTGCCGAGAGTCGCAGGTGAATGTGGATTCAAGGTTACGGGTACAGGTCATGTTCAGGACAACAGCCCGAGTGATGAAAGCCAATTCATAGGCAGGTTCTATTTTCTCCCTCAGCTTGAAGGTTCTGGCACCGCTGATATTTTTGTCGCCTACTCAGGCGTGGCATCCGGCATCCTACTTAGGGTCAGATACGACGGCACCAATATTATTATGAATGCCAGTGGAGCAGGTGGTACAACAGTTACATTTCCAGCCGATAACGACAATTGGAACCTGATTGAGTTTTCATGGAAAAGCGGGCAGACCGGAAGTCTTTGGGTTAATGCAGATGCAACAAAAGACCCGGCCAGCATAACCTTTAACTCGGGCACGGGCGCAGTTAATTCGGTTCGACTGGGTGCTCCCAATGGTTTGGGTGGCCTGACCGGAATGGCTTTTTTTGACGATTACGAGTCGCACCGGACCCAAGCAGTGGGTCCACTGTTAGCGGGTGACAGTAATCTGGACGGGGTTGTCAACGACGATGACCTTGTAGGGATAGTTGAAGAGTTTCTTTCTGATACCTATCCAGGGGGCGTTACAGATTGCAATTTGGATGCCGAAATCAATTCGGGTGATGTGAATTGTGCCGTAGCTATATTCTAGGGCGGGTTTACTAATGCCAAACCAACTAATTATCGAGTTATCAAAACTATGAAAACGAAAACTACATTGCAGTTATTCGCATTGATCGTTCCGCTTATCCTGGTGGGTAATACACAAGCGCAATCCGTGACCGTTCCAACCGTTACGGTCTCTAGAGGTGCGTCAGGAAATGTTGCCCTGTCACTCGTTGCAGGAGGCGGCGCTACAAATTTTGATTTCACCATGACCTATGACCCGACCGTGGTCGATGAATCCACGATAATTGTCAACTGTGATCCAGGTGTAGTTGGTCTGACGACCCTTACCTGCGCAGTTAACAAGGATAAAAATCAAATCAAGGGTATTGGTATCAACCTGGCGCAAACCGCACTTACGTCCGGTGGGTTTGCGGTTGTTACCTTACCGGTATTGGCCAATGCTGCACTCGGTAGTTCAACCGAACCCATTAATGAACACTTTGCCACCGCATCGACTGTGACGCCTATTAATGCCACGTGGACCCTCAATGTCGACATCATGGCCAACAACGTTGACAACGAACTGCGTAACATCGCGACACGAGCAGAAGTTCGCACCGGTAATGAGATTTTGATCGGTGGTTTTGTCATCGTTGGCGACACACAAAAATGCGTGGTCATACAGGCGCTTGGTGGCAGTGTGGCCGTGCCCACCGGTGTAACCCGCCTGGCAGACCCTATCATGGAACTCAAGTCCGGTTTAACCACGATTGCTCAAAACGACAATTGGCAAGATCAGACAATTCCTTCAGACGTGCAGCTTATTATAGATTCTGGCCGTGCACCTAACGATATTCTGGAAGCAGCCATCTACAAGTGTCTTGATCCCGGTGCCTACACCGCTTTGGTCAGAGGTTTTCAGCAAAGCACCGGAGTGGGCATCGTCGCGGTTTATGATGCCGATGATTCATCACCGTATCTGAAGAACATTGCCACACGATCCTGGGTTGGAATACAACACGCTATCAGCATTGCAGGGTTTGTAGTCACCGGAAATTCACCCAAGCAGATATTGGTAGTTGGCTTAGGACCATCCATACAAGAGAGATTCCCTCAACTTGGGGCACTCAGCGATCCATGGTTGAGGTTGTATCAGGGACCCAACCTTATTACGACCAATGATGATTGGGGCGACGCGGCCAACGCTGCTGATATCGCCGCATTGGCACCACCGCTACCGCCTACTCACGCCAAGGAACCCGCAATCCTGATGGTGCTTCAGCCAGGCTTATACACCGCACACATGTTGGGTATAGGTGGAGAGACGGGTATTGGCAACGTGGCCGTATATGACCTGACAGGTCGCTAATAGCCCGTCAGGAAAATCATTTATTCTGAAGAGCCGTCAATCATTTATTGACTGCTCTTTTTTTGCCCAGCGATTGTCTCTGAACGAACGATTTCGATTATTTACTCTCTCCCATCTTCACAATGGGGCTGGAGACTCTCGAATAATGTTTACCTGGGCCATTGAACATATTTTAGGTTGGTCAGTAGTGGTCTTTCAGTTAAGCCAGTAGACAGGGAAGAACCAACAACATTAGGGTAAATTCATCTAACTTTAGCATGTTGGTAATTTCGGTAAAATTCAGGCTTATGATATTGTCGGCAATTGAACCTCTCTAACTGAAAATTACTTCACGGTGTTCATCGCACAGCGGAAGCCAAAATCGCCTTCACGGTATCCCCTGTGTCCCCAATTTCGACAAGAAGCGCTTAGCACATCCGGCCGGCTATCCCAGGACCCACCACGTAATACGTGCTTGGTTCCCATTGCAGGACCTTGTGGGTTTTCGTAAGGACTCGATTCCAGATACTCGTCACTGTACCAATCCAAGCACCACTCCCATTGGTTGCCACCCATATCCAGCAGGCCATACGGGCTTGCACCCTTTGGATGACTCCCTACCGGATCTGTTGCCGGACCTCCCCATGGTCGTCTGAAAACAGCCAATTCCGGAGTGGGCTCTTCATTTCCCCACGGGTACATTCTGCCATCTGTTCCACGAGCGGCTTTTTCCCGCTCCGCTTCCGTCGGCAACCGACCTCCAGTCCATTGGCAGTATGCCTTGGCCTCTTCCCAAGTCACGTAAGCCATCGGGTGATTATCGATAATTCCCCAGTAAGGTTCATTCGGAGGCAATGCTATTCCAGTATCGGCCGCAAATTTCTTGTATTGACCCCAGGTCACTTCTGTCTTATCCATCAGGTATTCTGCGAGATAGACCATGTGCTCAAAAGGAGTTCGTTCGGTATTTTTATTTCCCATCAAAAATTCGCCTGCTGGAATCTTCACCATTACAGCGTCGTCGGAATTCCTGCGGTATTCCTGAAATCCCTGTTCATTGACACCGATTGATTTCACTACAAAGCGATCGGATTCTCCGTCTTCACTCCTGTTATGGAATCCAACTAACACGGTTCTGTCTGGCTCAACCCGAACAACTTTTCTTTGTTGCTTTCCTGACGGCTCACGTAAACTTACTTCCCTCATTCCCGTTTTGATATTTCTTAGAGTGAGGTCGCTTTTTTCTGCTACACCTATTTCTCCTACCAATCCCCCATCGACAAGAACCTCTCCACTGGCGTCATATGCAAATACTAGTATGTTTCCATAGATCGAATCTGATTCTGTCTCGAAGTTATGAGCTTCTACTCTGAGAAAGACCTCATTCAAGCCAAAAATTTCCTGAACTTCGCCACCAAGCAGAATTGGAATGAATACAACACCATTATCAGCAAAAGAAAATTCTCTTTTCAAGGCTTCATTTACAGCATTACTGCTTTCACTGGCGTCGGTGCCGAATTTAGCCTTAAGCAATCCTTCAATTCGAATGGTCAAAACTCTTTCGTGTTCCATCTGACGAAAAACAATAGCAGTTATACTGACTTCTCCCGAAAGATAGCTCTGTGCCGTTGTGCCTCCGGGCTCAGAATTCGCAGACTCCCTAATACCAATACCGCAACTCAAGGAATATCCGGCTGTTTCATCGAGATTCTTTTGTTCTCGGGAAGGTTTGCCAAT
>Ga0265303_10001025_pt1 | contig 16782 bp, 12 predicted proteins | sample Helome_2_FD_192494 | JGI IMG/M metagenome (GOLD analysis project Ga0265303, IMG submission 192494) | Marine sediment microbial communities from subtidal zone of North Sea - Hel_20160317 (Illumina Assembly) | ecosystem: Environmental > Aquatic > Marine > Subtidal zone > Sediment ... | reverse complement strand
ACCTCGAGTACCACTTGCTGGATACGGGCCACTTCGCCCTTGAAACGCACGGCCAGGAAATCGCGGACATGATGCGCGATTTCCTGCGGCGGCAAGTAGATTCCCCCTCCCTCGCGGCCAGGTGACCGGAGCATAACGATATGGCACACCAGTTCGCAGAAATCATGTTTACGGACGGCGTCAGGAAGGCGCAGGAAGAATACGGATCACGGGAGCGCCTGGAACGGTTTACGTCGATGGCCGGCCCGAACGACGAACTCACTTCGAGGGAAGCCGACTTCATCGCTGCACGCGACACGTTCTATATGGCGACGGTAAACGAAGACGGCTGGCCCTACGTGCAGCATCGCGGCGGGCCTGCGGGATTCCTGCGGGTGCTGGGTCCGAAACGACTGGCGTATGCCGATTTTCGCGGCAATACGCAGCTCGTCAGTGTCGGCAATGCGTCAAGCAACAATCGTGTATCGCTGATTCTCATGGATTACCCCAACCGCAGGCGGCTCAAGATTCTTGGCCGCATGCGGGTCGAGGCCGCGGCGGGCGCCCCCGCAGAAGACCTCGCCGCCATCGAGATACCGGACTACCGAGCGCAGGTCGAGCGAATCGTCTACATCGACGTTGCTGCTTATGACTGGAATTGTCCACAACACATTACGCCGCGGTACACGGAATCCGAGTGGTCCACGCGAACCTGAGCAAGCATCTCTTGCAGGCACCGTCTATCTGCCGTATGAATCAGGACGAACGGCAGGTAACGAGATGCAATCACAGGCACACACGGGTTCTTACTACGCCGCAACGGTTAACGACGTCACGGATTTCGAACCGCTGCGAGGCGCGCAGATGGCCGATGTCTGCGTCGTTGGCGCGGGCTTCACGGGGATATCGACTGCGTTGCATCTCGCAGAGCGTGGTTACAACGTGCACGTCGTTGAGGCTAACAGGGTCGGATGGGGTGCTTCCGGCCGTAACGGTGGCCAGCTGATTGGCGGTATATCGGGCGAAAGGAATATCGCCAGGCATCATGGCAGGGACGTTGAAGAACTGTTCGGCGACTTGCGCTGGGCCGGGCACGACATTATTCGCGAGCGTGTGCAGACCTATGGCATCCAGTGTGACCTGAAGTTCGGTTACCTCGATGTCGCGATCAGGAAGCGCCACATGCGCGACATCGAGGCGGATTTTGCGCGCCTCGAAAAGGCCCGGTTTCCTCACGAGTTCCGGGTCCTCTCCCGTGAAGAAACACAGGAGACGATTGGCACGAGCGCCTATATCGGCGCGCTGCTGAACATGGGCAACGGCCACCTGCATCCACTGAACCTTTGCATCGGTGAAGCGCGTGCCGCCGTGTCTCTCGGCGCAAGCATCTACGAACAGTCGCCCGTCGTGGAGATCGAGCATGCGGGCAGGCCCAGGGTCGTGACAGAACACGGCGCCGTAACTGCTGACGCCGTCGTAGTCGCGGGTAATGCTTACCATCGGCTCGAACGCCAACTGCGCGGCATCATGTTCCCCGTGAACAGTTTCATCATTGCGACCGAGCCGCTGTCCGAAGACGTCGTAGACTCGATCAACCCGAACGACCTCGCAGTATGCGACCCCAACTTCGTGCTCGAATACTTCCGTCTCAGTGCCGACAAGCGGCTACTCTTTGGCGGCCGCTGCAACTACTTCGGCAGCGACCCCGAGGTCATCACGAAGAACCTGCGGCCGCGGATGTCCCGGATCTATCCGCAGCTGGCCGCAACGGGGATCGACTACGCCTGGGGTGGAACGATCGGCGTTCCTCTCAACCGTGTGCCACAGCTCGGCCGGGTGGCACCAAACGTCTTCTATTGCCAGGGCTATTCGGGGCATGGCGTCAACGTTACGCACCTCGCGGGACAGATCATGGCCGACGCCGTCTCGGGCACATTCGAGCAATTCGACATGTTCGCCAACGTCAAATCGTCCGCCTTCCCAGGGGCAGACAGGTTCCGTAAACCACTCGTCGCACTGGGAGTTCTGTATTACCAGATCAGGGATCGCTTGTAGGCGTTGCATATCATGGAACCGGGTTTGCCTGGACTCGTCGTTGCCGCGTAACCTACACGGCCAGGCACGGGCGAGTTCTCTTATTTCACCAATACGATGAAAATGATTAACCAGAAACAGGAGCACACGAGTTCTTACTACGCGGCCACTGTCAATGACGTCACGGACTACCCTGTGCTCGAAGGCCACAGGTCGGCAGATGTCTGCGTCGTCGGCGCGGGTTTCACGGGCATCTCGACTGCACTGACGCTGGCCGAGCGCGGCTACTCAGTGGCGCTCGTGGAAGCGAACCGGGTCGGCTGGGGCGCTTCCGGGCGAAACGGTGGACAACTCATCAACGGTATCAGCGGCCTGTCGAAGATCCGCAAGAAACATGGCGACGGCATCGCCGACATGCTGTGGGACCTGCGCTGGCGTGGCAACGACATCATTTTCGAGCGCATCGAGAAATATGCGATCCAGTGCGACCTGAAAAGCGGCTACGTAGAGACCGCCCTGAAGCCGGGGCATGTCGCGGACCTCGAGGATTACGCAGAGGAGATGCGGCGCCATAACTTCCCCTACGAATACGAGATGTGGGACAGGGAAAAGACCCGTGCCATGCTCGGGACCGATGCGTATATCGGCGGCTTCATCTGCTACCGCGACGGTCACCTGCATCCGCTGAATCTGTGCATCGGCGAAGCCCGTGCGGCGCAGGAACTCGGCGTGCAGATCTTCGAGCAGTCGCCTGTCACCGGAGTCGAGCATGGCGACCGCCCGACTGTGAAGACAGCATCCGGCTCGGTCGAGGCCGACTCAGTCGTTCTCGCCGGCAACGCCTATAGCAAGCTGGAGCCGCAGCATCTCTCCAACCTCGTATTCCCGGCAGGCAGCTACATCATCGCGACGGAACCCTTGTCGGACGCAGTTGCGAACGAGATCAACCCGCTGGACGTCGCCGTCTGTGACGTCAATGAAATCGTGGATTACTATCGTTTATCGGCCGACAAACGGCTGCTCTACGGGGGCGCCTGCAATTATTCGGGCCGCGACCCCGCGAGCATCAAATCCTATATCCTGCCGCGCATGCTACGGATCTACCCGCAGCTCAGGGACGTTCGCATCGAATTCGAGTGGGGCGGCAAGATCGGTATCGTGATGAACCGCATTCCGGCGCTCGGCCGTATCAACGGCAACGTCTATTACTGCCAGGGCTACTCGGGGCATGGCGTGAATGCGACTCATATAATGGGTGAGATCATGGCCGACGCCATCGCCGGAACGATGGAGAAATTCGACCTGTTCGCCGATATGAAGCACTTCCGCATACCGGGCTCGCAGTGGTTGGGCAACCAGATCATCGCCCTCGGCATGCTCTACTACCGCATTAAGGACCGCCTGTAATTGCGCCCCAGCAGGCCCGCGACAATCATTGTCAATATGAACAATGGGTTCGTGGTTCCACCACCGCCATCGTCGTCATCGTCATCGTCGGGATTCACGACCGTGACCGTACCCGACGCGCTGTTGTTGGACGGGTCGGCATCAATGTCCGTCGAAGTCAGGCTGGCCGAAACATTTTGCGCACCTGTTGTGAGCGCCGTCGCGCTGATGCTCAATGTCGAGCTCGACAGCGCGTCGAAATTGCTCGCCTGGCAGTCCACCTGCTGCGCCGACACGGTGCAGGTACCGACCGGCCAGGTCGCGGAGTCGACCTGAAGACCTGCAGCAAGCGTGATGCTCAGAGACACGTTGCTCGCTGCCATGGTCGAGAGGTTCTCGAGCGTAGCGGTTACCGTCGCGCTTTCATCGACAAGTACCGGCGGTGTCGCCAGCGCGCTGACGACGAGATCGACGGCCGGACTGACTGTCACCTGGAGTGCATCCTGGTTGTTCGTCGTGCGTTCGTCGGTGTCAGTTGTGGTGACCACTGCGTTCACCATGCCGGCGCCGACGTTGATCGGCGTCGTCGAAATGGTGATCGTATGATTGCTTAGTCCGGGCAAGTCGCCCAGCGTGCAGCTCACCGTTCCGGCGCCGCTGCTGCAGGTGCCGATCGATGAAGTAACCGCATCGAGCGCCAGTGTGGCGGGGAGCGAAAAGTCTGCGACGACGCCGCTCACACTAACCGTTCCATTACTCGATACTTCGTAATTGATGTCTGTCGCGGCGCTCAGCAGTACCGACGACACCTGCCCGTCCTGGCTGATGCCCACATCGACAGCCGGGAGCGGCGCGACGCAGGACGCACCGGCCGCAACCGCCTGCATTTCGCTGATACTGCAGGCCGAGAACTGATCGTTGCCGTTGACCGAAGCCGCCATGATGAACGTTTCAGGCGTGTTCGGACATGACCCGTTGGGGTCGCCGTCATGATCTGCACCGAAATTGTGGCCGATCTCGTGTGCGGCAACCAGGCTGTCGGTGAGCAAACCGGCCCGGCCGCCCTCGCTGAGACCGGCACCAAAATAGTCCTGGCAGAGAGCACCGTTCCATGCGATGCCCACAGTCGTGGTGGTGAATTCCCTGCCCGTATAAAGATGCGTCAGGCCGAGGCTGTTCTGCTCGGGTGTCTGCAAGCGATATTCCGAGACCTGGTCGAGAAGGCTCCTGGGATCGAGAGTGTCGTCGAAGGGGTCGGAAGCGCCGTCGAACGTATCGATACGCCGGACGCCGATCTGAACGCCGACCTGCTCGCTGAAATAGCCGTCGATGTTGTTGAAGCGGGCAGTTATTGCTGCAGCTGCAGCTGCATCACCGCCCTGCGAACTGGTGAACTGCGCGTCGCCGATCACGCCTATCGTGATCTCCGAGACGGCGCCCGGTGCCTGCGCTATGACGTCACCAAGCTCCCGCTGGATCTTCGTGTAAGCCTGCGCCGCATTTCGCGGCATCGATGTGCTGCCGCAAGACATGGTTCCCGGCGGAATGTAGAGATCGTCCAGGCGGTACACGATCGGTGACTTGGTCTCCACGGCGCTGTCGCCGGGGGCCTCGATCGCGAACATCGTCTCGCCGTCCCAGACCAGTCCGCGCGGCATACCGGCGAACATCACGATGCGCGCCCAGGATTCCGGCTTGTTGGCCAGGCGGCCGCGGTAGGCCACTACACCGCTGGCGAGGGCTTCGGGCGCTATGCCCGCAAGCACGCGTTCGTTGGGTTCAAGTTCCAGGTCGAAGCTCTTGCCAAGTGCTTCGAAACTGAGCGCGGTCGAAGCCACGGCAAGTGCCTGATGGCCCGGATTCGCGCCAGCCGGGCCGGTTTTCCGGACATCCAGGCTGCGCAGGGGTTCGTAGTGCGACACGAAAACCTCGGCCGCATGCAGCGCCGGTGAAATCAAGAGAATCGCGATAACAGGTAGAGATTTCAGGGCGTTCATCCGAGCCTCTCGTTGTGTTCCCGGAAAGACTCCTAGCTAATCAAATGCTTAGAGCAGCAACAAGCGAATAGCCGTCTGTTATCGACGACATTGAACAATAAAGTGTGCGCTGGCTCCCAGTTCTGCTATTTGGGGGACCTTTGTCGCTGCTCCACGGTCCAGGTGCACGGAATCTACTTATTGGGTGCGATCCGCGGAATCGTTATATTCTGGTAGCTGTTGGATCACTCGCTCACGATGCTTCAGTGAGAGCTGCCAACGGCAAGTACCTGCCGGGAGCAGCGCAATGATCGAAATCCGAATTCATGGTCGCGGCGGCCAGGGCGGTGTGACCCTGGCGAAGCTGATCGCGACGTCACGTTTTCTGAAGGGACAGTCGGTGCAGGCCTTCGGCCTCTATGCCGCCGAGCGCTCGGGCGCACCGATCCAGGCGTTCTGCCGTTTCGCCGAGGAGCCCATCACCAATCGCAACCTGATCTACGAGCCGGACCATGTCATCGTGCTCGACCCGACACTTGTGGGTCCACCGATCGTGGCAGGGCTCAAGCAAGGTGGCTGGCTTCTGATCAATTCTCCGCAACCGCCCGCAGACTTCACGAAGCAGTTCCCGCATAACCGGCTCGCGACCGTCGACGCGACGACGGTTGCCAGGGACAACGACCTTGGCACCCGCAGCGTGCCCATCGTCAACACGGCGCTCGCAGGAGCTACCGGCAGGATGCTCGGGATCCCCATCGAAGAAGTTCTAGCTGCCCTCGAGCACCTGGGATTTGCGGGCCCGAATCTCGACGCCGCCACGCGCGCGTACGAAGAGGTACAGCTGGTCGACAGACCCTGCGAGGTCGCGACCGTGGAACAGCACGTCGCGCCGCCGGACGGCGGGCGTGGACCGAGCATTCTCGAAGGAGCGGGAGCGGCGCTGCCCGCCATCAAGACCGGCAACTGGGCGACGGAACAGCCGCACCGTCAGCAGATGGTTCCTCCCTGCAATCACATCTGTCCAGCCGGCAACAATGTACAGGGCTTTCTCAATGCACTCGCGAACGACAAGACCAATGAAGCGCTCGAGATACTGCTGCGCACGACGCCGTTTCCGTCGATCTGCGGCAGGGCATGCCCGGCACCGTGCATGGAGAACTGCAATCGCATCGAACTCGACAGCGCGGTCAACGTCCGCCAGTTGGAACGCTTTGCGGGGGATCATGGCGAAGTCACTCTCGAGCCGCTGGCCGAGCGCGATGAGCGTGTCGCAATCGTCGGCTCGGGCCCGGCCGGCCTGACGGCTGCGTTTCATCTCGCCCGCTTCGGCTATCGAGTGAAAGTATTCGAATCCGGACCCGAAATCGGCGGGCTCCTGCGGACGGGGATTCCCGACTTTCGACTGCCCGAGGAAGCGGTTGCGCGTGAGATCGATCGCATCCTGGGACTCGGCGTCGATGTGGAAACGAATCACCGGGTCGATCGCCAGGCCCTGCTCGATGTTGCAAGGGACCATGACGCCGTGCTCGTTGCCACGGGTCAGCAGGAACAGCGCGAGCTACGGCTCGGCATGAACGGCACCGAGGCCGTTATCCAGGGCATCGATTTCCTCGATCACGTGCATCGCGGTGACGTGCGCGTGGACGGCGAAGACGTGGTTGTGATCGGTGGCGGCAATACCGCGATGGACGCAGCGAGGTCCGCGTTGCGCCTCGGCGCAGAGAGCGTACGCGTCGTTTATCGCCGTACACGCGACGAAATGCCCGCCATCGGCGAAGAGATCGATGAGACCCTCGAGGAAGGCATTGCGATCGACTACCTGACGCAACCCGTTGCGCTAAACGAGGACCCGGGCGACGGCATGCGTCGACACTATCGCCTGGTCTGCCGGCGGATGGAGCTCGGGGAGCCCGACGAATCAGGTCGTTGTGCGCCCGTCGAGATCCCTGGCTCGGATTTCGAACTGGGCTGCAACCGCGTGATCCTCGCGCTGGGACAGTCGCCCGATGTGTCGGTGTTCCCGGAGGGCACGGAAGTCAGGGAAGGCACCCGCCTTCTCGGCCTCCTCGAAACACCCGTATTTGCCATTGGCGACCTCGCCACGCGCGAAGGCACGGTTGCCGGCGCCATCGGCAGCGGCCGACGAACGGCCGTGCACATCCACAATGTGCTGAGTGGCGAGCAGGTGCGCATGACGGAGCACGCCGACGCCCTGCGCGACGTCGATGTCTGGAAGGACGAGGTCATCCGCGCCGATGCCCTGAAGCTACACCTGTTCGAACGCCAGCCCGTCGCCGAAGGCGAATCGCTGCAGGTCGCCGAGCGTCGCTCGACCTTCGACGAGGTGCACATGGGTCTCGACGACACGGCCGAGGCTGCGCGGTGCCTGTCCTGCGGCGTCTGTAACGAATGCGACTTCTGCTGCACGTACTGCCCGGAAGGCGTTTTAAAACGCGTGGGCCATCGACTCGAGTTCGACTATGCCTACTGCAAAGGCTGTGGCGTGTGCGTGGCCGAATGCCCGCGCAACGTCATTTTCATGAGTCACCTATAGCCGGTACGGAGAGAAATAATGACTGTACAGGTCATGACTGGAAACCATGCCGCCGGCCACGCTTTGAGCGTTGCGGGCGAAGCCAATCGAACGTCACGGGGAGTGGCGTGCGGAATCTATCCTATTACTCCGCAGAGCGAGATCGTGGAGTATGTCTCGAGGTTCCCGTTCAGCAAGGGACGCGTCGTTCCCGTCGAAAGCGAACACAGCGCGATGGCGGTATCCATGGGCGCCTCGATGAGCGGTGCGCGCGCATTCACGGCGAGCTCGGCAAATGGCCTCGCCTACATGGCCGAGAACATCATGGTCGCAGGCTACTACCGGCTGCCCATCGTGATGGTCGCGGTCAACCGGACCCTGGGTCCGCCCTGGAATATCTGGGCCGACCAGGGCGATACGCTGATGCTCAGGGACTTCGCCTGGCTGCAGTTGTATTGCGAGAGCAACCAGGAAGTCCTGGATACCACGCTGCTCGCCTTCCGTCTGGCCGAGGATCGGCGCATCCTGCTGCCCGTGCTCGTGTGCATGGACGCGTTCATCGTGTCCCACACACAGACCGAGACGGCGCTCACCGAGCAGGACGAAGTCGATCGCTTCCTGCCCGATCTCGACCTGCCGCACCGTATGCACTGGGATGAGGCACGTACACTCGGCGGCCTGGCGTGGCCGCACGAGGGCCTGTCGATGCGACTTGAAATCGACGAGGCGATGAAGCGCGTGCCGAGAATCTACGAGGAATGTCGCGACAGCTTTACGGAAATCTTCGGCCGCGACCCTGGTGACATGCTGCAGACCTTCGCGACAGAAGACGCCGAGACGATTCTCGTTGCGAGCGGCACGATGGCCACGACGGCGCGCGAAGTAGTGCGCCAACGTCGCGAATCAGGTGAGAAGATCGGCCTCGTCAAGATCAAGATGTTCCGACCGTTTCCCGAGGCGGCCTTACGCGACGCGTGCCGTTCCGCGGGCCGCGTGGCAGTCCTCGACCGCAATTACGCAGCCGGTTCCGGCGGCGTTTTCTGGCAGGACACCCGGGCCGCGTTCCAGGGCTACCGCGATGACGTCGTGATCCAGAACTACCTCACGGGACTCTGCGGCGGTGACGTGACGCCGGACGTGATTGAAGCAATCCTCGCCGACGTCAGCGAGCGACTCGAGGCCAGCGACCCGGTCTGGATGGGCATTAATACCGGCGAGGAGACGATCCAATGACTGCCAGCAATGCGATTCATCACACCGAGGAATGTCTGCTCCGCGCCGGTAATACCAACTGCGGTGGCTGCGGGATGAGCGTAGGCCTGACCATGCTGGGCCGGGCACTTGCCGATGCGGGTGACAGCTGCACGCTCGTGATTCCCGCGTGCTGTGGCATTGTCACAGCCGGCGCGTTTCCAACGACCAGCTACGGCGTGCCGACGATCGCGACGACCTTTGCTTCTGCCCCGGCCGTCGCCTCCGGAGTCGCCAGTATTCGCGATCTCAACGACGAGCCCGGCCAGGTCATATGCTGGGCCGGAGACGGTGGTACTTACGACATCGGCCTCGGAACACTGTCAGCAGCAGCCGAACGCAACGAGAACATCATCTACATCTGCTACGACAACGAGATCTATGGCAATACGGGCGGACAGCGTTCATCGGCGACACCGGCGCGCGCGCGCACGACGACCACGCCGTGGGGCAAGGCGCAGGACAAGAAGGATGTGATGTCGATAATTTCGGCGCATCGTATTCCGTACGCGGCAACATTGTCGATCGCCCACCCGGACGATTTCGCCCACAAGATATCGACAGCGCTTTCGATCAAGGGAATGCGCTTCCTGTTGCTGCACTCGCCCTGCCCCACGGGCTGGAAATCGGAACCCGCGGACTCCGTGGAACTGGTGCGTATCGCGGTCGCGAGCGGCCTGTTCCCGCTCTACGAGGTATTCGACGGCGCCAGCTACCGGATCAGCGTGGAGCCCGACGGCACCGACCCTGCCGAGTACTTCCGTCGCCAGCGACGCTTTGACGACGAGGAGATCGATCTCCGCGAAACTCGCCGCGCCTGCGCCGATCGCGCGCAGCGGCTGCACGCGCTTGCTGAACAGTACCCGGCCGAAGGATAGCTATCCGTAGCGGCTTTCGTGACTGTCGAGCTTGCGTGAGACACGTTCCAGCGCAGCCATGATGCGCGCTTCGATCGTCTCACCGCGCAACCTGTCTTTGGTGAGCGCGCCCGTGTGCGCCGCGCAGAGGTTCTCTGCATCGCGCCATTCCGTCGCCAGCTCGGTGGCCCAGTCGCGAAAGTCCGCCGCGGCGCCCGGCCGTTTTTCGAGCGCCTGCGACAACGTCGGATGAAAACTGACTGCCGGCCTCGGGATTCGCATGTACATCAACGTATCGTCAGCATGAATTGTTCGCGACGAACGATGAAAGGCAAGTACCGAAGAGAAATGCACATGCTCGTTGCTCGTCACGAACTCGACACCGCGCGGCACAGAAAACTCGAAGTCCTCCGGGTACAGCTGATGGAACTCAGGCTGCTCGGTCAGCAGCTCCTGCCACGGTAAGTCGGGATCGCGTTCCGCGTGACGGCCGGTGCCGTAGAGCTTCGCATCCGGGAAATCGCGGTGCATATTCGCACAGTGCAGCGTATGAAACGGGTGCAGGTTGAAGATCGCTTCGACGGCCGTGCCGTCGTCGGTGATATCCATCACCTGGCGTTTCACACCCCCGGTCAGCGTGTAAGAGTCCAGCAAGACATAGCCGCCGCTCTTGAGTTGCGCAAGCGACGCCTGGGTGCCGATGTCGATGAAACCGAAGATCCGGAACGACCCCCGTATGTTCCAGAAGTCATCCGCTATTTGAATCAGCTTGTCACTCATAGGAGTCCGTCAAATGGGCCATCGCTCGTCGAGAGTACCCTATTCCTGTAGCACCGGTATGCGTCCTATCCTCGCCTGCCATTCCCGTGGCCCAGTCTTGTGCACCGACTCGCCGTTCGCATCCACGGCCACCGTGACGGGCATGTCCTCGACCTCGAATTCACGAATAGCCTCCATGCCGAGTTCCTCGAACGCGACCATGCGAGCACTGCGAATTGCCTTTGACACCAGGAATGCGGCACCGCCAACGGCCATCAGGTAGACGGCTTTGTGCTTGCGTATCGCCTCGATGGCGGCCGGTCCCCGCTCTGCTTTGCCGATCATCCCGAGCAAGCCCGTCTTGTCCAGCATCATCTCGGTGAATCCGTCCATGCGGGTTGCCGTCGTGGGGCCCGCCGGCCCGACGACCTCGTCGCCCACGGGATCCACGGGACCAACGTAGTAGATGAAGCGCCCGTTCAGGTCGACGCCATCGGGCAGGCCCTCGCCCGCGTCGAACAGGTCGCGTATGCGTTTATGCGCCGCATCCCTGCCCGTCAACATCTTGCCGGAGACCAGCAATGTTTCGCCTGGCTTCCAGGTGGCGACCTCCTCGGGAGTAACTGTGTCGAGGTTGACCCGCCTCGCGCTCTCGCCGGCTTCATAGACGATGTCCGGCCAGACATCGGGGCTCGGCACAGGCAGGTTCGCGACGCCCGAACCGTCGAGCGTGAAGTGCACGTGCCGCGTGGCGGCGCAGTTCGGGATCATAGCGATCGGCAGGTTCGCAGCGTGCGTCGGGTAGTCGAGGATCTTGATGTCCAGAACCGTCGTCAGGCCGCCGAGACCCTGGGCGCCGATGCCCAGCGCATTCACCTTGTCGTAGATCTCGAGCCTGAGTTCCTCGAGCCGGCTGGATGCGCCGCGCTCCTGGAGTTCGTGGATATCGATCGGGTCCATGAGCGAGCGCTTGGCCATGAGCATGGCCTTCTCCGCGGTGCCGCCGATGCCGATACCGATGATGCCCGGCGGGCACCAACCCGCGCCCATCGTCGGCACGGTCTTGAGGACCCAGTCCACAATACTGTCCGCGGGATTGAGCATGGCGAATTTGGTCTTTGCTTCGGAACCACCGCCCTTGGCCGCGACGTGCACCTCGACCTTGTCGCCCGGGACGATCTCCACATGCAGGACCGCGGGCGTGTTGTCGCCCGTGTTCCTGCGGGCTCCCGCCGGGTCCGCGAGCACCGAGGCGCGCAGGATGTTGTCGGGATGCTGGTACGCGCGGCGCGCGCCCTCGTTGATCATGTCCTGCAAGGCCATGTCGCCTTCGAACGTCACGTCCTGGCCCACGCTCATGAACACGTTGACGATGCCCGTATCCTGGCAAACCGGCCTGTGGCCTTCGGCGCACATCTTCGAATTGACGAGGATCTGTGTCATGGCGTCTTTTGCTGCAGGAGATTCCTCCTTCTCCCATGCCTCCCTGAGCGCGGCAATGAAATCCGGTGGATGGTAGAAAGAGATGTACTGCAGCGCGTCTGCCACGCTCCTGATCAGGTCCTGCTGCTTGATGGTCGCCATGATTTCGCCCTCTCGGTGTACGCGCGAATTCTAGACCAGTCATCGCGGCTTTGGGATCAGGCTTTTCCGAAGTCCCGTATGATCGGCGCCAGAATGCTTAGAATACTCGCAAGACAGCCAACGGTGGACCAATGAAATCGAACAACGGAAGAATCGTTACACTCGAGCACGAATCGAGAGTGCTCAAGGACAACAGGCTCGGTGACCCGCATGTCAGGCAGTTCCCGGTATGGCTGCCGCCCCAGTACGACACCGCTCCGGCCGGACGCCGCTTCCCCGTATTGTTCGACATCGTGGGTTACACGGGCTCCGGCTGGTCGCATGTGAACTGGCGCAACTTCGACGAAAACGTGCCCGAGCAGGCCGCACGGCTCATCGCCGAGCGCAAGATGGGACCGGCGATCATCGTGTTTCCCGACTGTTTCACCTCGCTCGGCGGTAACCAGTACATCAACTCGAGCGCCATCGGTCGCTATGCGGACTACCTGACGAAGGAATTGATACCGTTCGTCGACAAGGAGTTCCGCACCCTGGCCGACCGGGAGCACCGCGGCTGCTTCGGCAAGTCCTCGGGTGGCTACGGGGCAATCATCCACGCCATGAAATACTCGAAGTACTGGGGAGCCGTCGCCGATCACTCGGGCGATGCCTATTTCGATTTCGTGTACAAGGTCTGCTGGCCCGAGGCATTGACCGAACTCGGCAAGTACCGCAAGCCGTCAAGGAAACCGGGCCGCTATGTGCGCCCCAAGAGACTCTCACAACTGCCACCGGGAGTAGACGATGGACGCGTCCGGCGTTTCCTCGATCACTTCGCGACACAGAAGAGCCCGACCAGCGCCGAAGTCCACACGCTGATGATGATCGCCATGGCGGCGACCTATGACCCCGCCCCGTCCGCGCCGAATGGCTTCAAATTGCCGCTGGACCTGGAAACCGGCGAGATCATCGAAGCCCGATGGAAACGCTGGCTCGCCCACGACCCTATCTTCATGGTCAGGAAATATCGCAAGGAATTGCGCAGCATGAAGGGCATCTTCATCGATTGCGGCTGGCGCGACCAGTACCAGATTCACTACGGGTCGCGGATTCTCTCGAGGGAACTCAAAAAGAACGGCATCGAGCACACCTACCAGGAGTTCGACGACACGCATTCCGGCATCGACTACCGCATGAATGTCAGCCTGCCGTTCTTGTACAAGGCGCTGAAACCCTGATGAACTAGGGCTCCAGTAGCCCCAGCACCAGCGCCACAGCGAGGATCGGCGGGATGACGTAACGCATCGTCACGTTGACGTAGGTGTAGAACGGGCCTTCCTCTATCCCTAAGCCTTCGAGCTTGAGCGCCCTGGGCATGAGCCAGCCGAAAAAGACTGCCGTCAGAGCCGCGCCGATCAACAGCAGTATGTTCGCAGCGAACAGCTCGAGCACATCGAAGATCGTCTGGTCGGCGAACGCTGGAATAAAGCCTAGCGGGTGGAAGCCGGACCATACTCCCAGGGACAGAATCGATGCGATGCCGAATGGCCAGACGATGCTGACGAAATACAATATGCCCTTCTCGCGCGGGATGTTGAAGTGCTCATCGATCCAGGAGACGGCGGCCTCGGCGCCGCCCAGGCACGAGGACAATGCCGCGACGATCAGCAGCAGGAAGAACAGGGCCCCGAATAACAGCCCCCCCGGCATCTGGCCGAAAGCAAGTGGCAATGTCTGGAAGACGAGGCCGGCTCCTTCCGAGGGTGCAAAACCGAACCCGAACACGAGCGGAAAGATAACCAGACCCGCCAACAGGGCCACACCCGTGTCCGCGAGTATGATGATCGCCGCCGACTTCGGGATGGACACACGCTGCGGCAGGTAGGAACCGAACGTGATCATCGTTGCCATGGCAACACCGACCGAGAAAAAGGCCTGACCGATGGCCAGCATTACGGTATGCGCTGTGACCTTGGAAAAGTCGGGCTGCACGAGGAACGCGATCGCGCCAAGGAAATCACCGGCGATAGCGCTGTAGATGACCATGACGATCATGGCACCGAAAAGTAACGGCATCAGTATGTTTGCGGCCTGCTCGATGCCCTTTTGAACGCCGCGCCGAATCACAACGACGACGATCAGGTTCACAAGGGTATGCCAGAACAGCAAACGCCACGGATTGTTCATGAGCCCCGCGAACATCTCGGTCGACGACCCGGCATCGAGCCCCTTGAAAGTTCCGCTGATGGCGCGGAAGAAATAGTCGAAGGTCCAACCCGTTAATACCGGGTAGAACGACGTAACCACGAACACGCAGACGATCGCGAGTATCCCGACGGCTCCCCAGGCGCGCGATCGTCCGCTTTTCTCTGCGACCACACGATAACTGCCCGGAGGATCGAGGCGCCCGAGCCTGCCGATCGCCAGTTCGCTGACGAGCAAGGGCAAGCCGATTGCGAACGCGCAGGCCAGGTAGATGATGACGAACGCGCTGCCACCGTTCTCGCCGGCAACGTACGGGAACCGCCAGATATTTCCGAGGCCCACCGAAAACCCGATGGCGGCAAGCAGGAATCCCCGCCGGGAAGACCACTGCTCATGTGAAACGGTGTGGCTCATCGTTAAAACTCGATTACGAAACAGCGCACAGTCTACCCCACGGTCTGCCGGTTGACCCGCGCGGTGCATCCGTGTTCAATGTCGTCAAACGTTGGCACTCTTACTAGCACTCGCGATTCTCCAAAGGAGATCGGGCTATTTCGCCACGAACAATAAAAATCGGCATTGCGGCAATCATTCTGCTTCCGACGATCGTGTTGGCCTCATGGATCGTGACCGAGTCGATGGTGGAAGGTACCTCCGGCGAAGAATTTTGCGGCGGCTGCCACACAATGACGCCGATGGTAAACAGCTATCGTCAGGATATTCACGGCGGCGCCAGGAACAGCGGCGTGCAGGCCAAGTGCACGCAGTGCCACATTCCGCACAACAACACTGCCAATTACATGTTCATGAAAGCTCGCTTCGGCATGCACGATGCCTGGGCACAAATGACCTACGATCTCGATGCCATCGACTGGCAGGAAAAACGCGGGCACAGCGAGAACTATGTCTTCGACTCGGGATGCCTGAAGTGCCATGCGAATCTCGAGAAGGCGAGCGAGTCCAGTGCGGTCAGTTTCGTTGCTCACCGCCCGTATTTTCTCGGCACGGTCGAGAGCAAGTGCGTTACCTGTCACAACCGCGTGGGGCACAAGGATCTCAGTGGTCACCTGCCTGTCGCAAATAAAGGGGAATAAAAACAATGGGTTATCAGACGCGTATTGCTGGTTTGATTCTTGCGCTGATTTGTTCAGCGAGTTTTGCCCAGGGCACATCGAACGCGGGTAGCCTCAGCGACATCAAGACGATCGCGGTGACACGCGGACTGACCGAGACCGGCAGGAACTGCATCACCTGCCACCGCGACGTGAACCCCGGCGTCGTCAGCGACTGGAAGAATAGTCGTCACGGGCACGTCGGTGTGTCGTGCGTAGACTGTCATGCCGTCGAGTCCGATTCCCCGATGGCGATCGACCACGAAGACATATTCGACATGGATGATTACGACACATCCCTCCTCGATCGCGACCTCAAGATCTCTGTCCTCGTGCCACCAAGCACCTGCGCGCGCTGCCATGCGGCGGAGCACGAGCAGTTTGCCAACAGCGGACATTACCGCTCCTATCACCAGATCATTCCAAAAGACAATCTGCACGCACTGATCCAGGTCCACGAGGGCCGGAACATACCCGAACTCATGGATGCACCCAGCGAAACCGGGTGCATGCAGTGTCACGGTACCGAGATCAAACTCGACGACGATGGTCGCCCCACGCCCGAAACCTGGCCGAACGCCGGCATGGGAAACATCTACCCTAATGGCAGCACGGGTAATTGCAGCGCCTGCCACACACGGCACCTGTTCTCGATCGCCGAGGCTCGCAGGCCGTTCTCTTGCGCCTCCTGTCATCTCGGTCCGGACCACCCGAACATCGAGATCTTCGAAAACTCAAAGCATGGCCATCTCTACAATACCCAGGGCGACGACTGGGACTGGGACACGGCGCCCGACGCCTGGGAGCCGGGCGATTATCGGGGACCGACCTGCGCCACCTGCCACATGAGCGGTATCGGTGAACTCACAACCACGCATAACATCACGGAGCGGCTCTACTGGAATGCCTGGGCCAAACGCTCGGAGGTCCGCAACTCCACGGACGTTCTGAGCCCACTGCTCGGCAATGGCCCGGAAGGCCGCAAGAAGATGAAGGAAGTATGCAGTAACTGTCACAGCACGCTGCATACGGACGGTTTCTTTGCGCAGGCGGACAAGGCCGTGCAGCTCTACAACGTCGGCTACTACGACCCGGCCAAGAAGATGCTCGATGAACTCGGTGAGAAG
>Ga0265303_10001024_pt1 | contig 16787 bp, 14 predicted proteins | sample Helome_2_FD_192494 | JGI IMG/M metagenome (GOLD analysis project Ga0265303, IMG submission 192494) | Marine sediment microbial communities from subtidal zone of North Sea - Hel_20160317 (Illumina Assembly) | ecosystem: Environmental > Aquatic > Marine > Subtidal zone > Sediment ... | reverse complement strand
AACCCCGGAAATGCTGGACGTTATCGACACGGATGAGGTTGCAAGGGGTCTGGGCGAAATGGCGAGTGTGCCGAAGAAATATATGCACACCCCGGACGAAGTCAAGAAGACCCGCAAGGATCGTCAAGAACGGACGGATACAATGCAAGAAGCTCAAGCCGCACAGGAAGTTGGCGCGGGCATGGAAGCAATGGGCAAAGGCGTAGCAGCCTTGCCGGGAGGCCTAGAGGAGGCACAACTTGGATAATCAAAAGAAGCTGGCACTACAAAAAGAGGCACTTAAGAAAGCCTCGATGTACCAAAGGCTGTTCAACTCGGAAGAGGGCCAGACGGTATTGAAAGACTTAAGGGAGGCATTTGATGGGCCTCCCTTGACAAGCGAACTTCCGCACTATACTCACGTTCGTGCGGGAGAGTTAAATGTACTTAGATACATCGATGATGTACTACAATTGGATGTGATGGAGGTTGACCCCAATGAGTGAAGATGGAAATTGGCGCGATGCGCTACCGGACGACATTAAAGCTGAGGAATCGCTTGCGCCGTTCGAGGATGTGACCGGCTTGGCAAAGTCGTTCATCGAAACCAAGAAAATGGTAGGCAATGGCCTACGGATTCCAGGTGAAGATGCAAACGACGAGCAGCGGCAAAAGTTCTATGACAAGGTTCTGGAGAGTTCTCCGGCCCTAATGTTGAAGCCTAACCTTGAGGACGAGGAAGCTGCGAACGCATTCTACAAATCATTGGGGCGGCCCGAAGATCCGTCGAAATACGAGCCAGTCAAGGTCGGAGAGTTCGCGTTTGACGAGGAGCGCGAGACTGCAATCCGTGCTGCCGCGCACGAGGCAGGTTTGAGTGGCGCTCAGTTCAAGGGCGTTGTTTCAAAGATGCTCGAGCATGACAAGGCCGCTCTCGCGACCGCCGAAGCCACCAATATGGAGCAAATGACCGCCCTTAAACAGGAATGGGGCTTGGCATTCGACGACAAGAAGGCTGTGGCCGAGAAAGTTCGGGCGACATTCTTCGAGTTTATCCCGGCGGAAGCTATGGACGCTCGTACAATCCAGGCCATGAACGCCATTGGTGCCCAGATGCTTGAAGGCGATGCCGGAATCGGCGACCATCGCAATGAGGGCGACGACGATACAATGACCCCGGCTGATGCAAGGGCCGAGATCGCCGAGATCATGGAAAATAAGGAGCACCCGTACTGGAACCCAATGCATCCAGGCAATGCGGACGCTCTGTTGCACATGGTTGAACTTCAAACGTTCGCCAATCCAGGCGCTCAGACTACATTGGTCCGGGCCGGATTTTCTGCAGAAGGATGACGATATTGCCGGGGGGTTGACATGACCCCCCGGCATGTGGTATACTCTCTTTTAGGACGTGGGGACCCGATCGGATTATCCCCTAGATAAGGACCCTTAACCGGATTATCCTGGGCCAGTTGATCTTAATCTAATCACTGTCAGGAGATAATTCAGTGAACACAGTCAGTAATGTCTATGTGCAAACGTTCGAAAACAACGTTCGCCATCTTGCTCAGCAGAGCGAAACGAAGTTGCGTGGCAAGGTCCAGGAACGCAACGTCCATTCCATCACCCATAATTGGGAACGCATCGGTACGATCGAGGCAATCGCCAAGACTACCCGCCTCCAAGCAACCCCGTCGCAAGACACCCCGTGGAGCCGAAGGGCATCGACCGCAGTAACGTTTAACGCTGCAGATAGCACTGAACAGGAAGATCCGGTTCAGATGTTGGTCGATCCCAACAGCAACCTCACCCGTGCACTTTCGATGGCCATGCGTCGACAGGTTGACCGCCTGATTATCGCCGCAGCCACTTCCGATACCGTAACGGTTGACGGAGCCGGTGTGCCGGTTGCATACGACCTTGGCCAGAAGATCGGCGACGGTACCCTCCCAATCAGCTTTGACTACATTACGCAGGTCCAAGAGTTGTTCATGCAGAACAACATCGATCCGGACATGCCTAAATGTGCGGTCGTCGGCCCTACTCAGGTCCGTAAGCTGATGCAGTTGACTGAACAGACCAGTTCTGATTACGTCAATTCTCAGGCCCTCCAGCAGCTGAACTCCTCGGGAATCGTTCCGAACTGGATGGGTTTCACCTGGATCAATTCGACCCTGCTCGAAGCTCCCGGAGTTGGCGAGCTTTCCTGCCTGTTCTTCACCGACAAGGCCCTCGGCCTCGCAGTGAACAGGGACATTACGGCCAGGGTTGCCGAAGATCCTTCCGTCAGCTTCGCATGGCGCATTTACTTGCACATGACGATGGCTGCAGCCCGAGTTGAAGACGAGCAGCTGGTCTGGTTGCACGTAGCAGACACGGTCTAAATTGTAGTGCCAGCTTGACCCCGGTCTTCGGACCGGGGATTTTTTCAAGCCCACTAGTTTACCTCCCACCGATATCGGTGGGAGGGTTTAGGAGAAGATAGGATGGCAAAGTCGAAAAAGAAAACGCCCCGGCGCAAACCCACGCGTATGCAGCGTGTTGAAATGGCCCAAACAGGCAAGAAGCCCAAGGGCTACAACAAAAAGAAAAAGAAACCGGCTAGGCGCAAACGCTAATGGCCAGGGCAATGAAGAAGCCGCAGAAGGGCGCTAAGCCTAAGCGTATCCGTACTAAGAACCCTCCGGGCGGCCCAAGAACTCCCGGCGCGAAGAAGAAAAAGAAGAAGGGCATCAGGAGAAAGTAATGGCTAAGATGAAATCCGGCGTTAGGTCTAAAACTGCTCATCGCACATTGGAGCAGTCCAGGAAACATGGTCGGACTTATCAAGCCACCAAGAAGCAAAAGGCCAACAGAGCCAAGCGAAACAAGGCACGAAAAGTTATGAAGAAAGCCGGTAAGAAGGTCACCGGTAAGGACGTTGGACACAAGAAGCCACTTTCCAGGGGCGGGTCCAACAAGAGGTCGAACCTCAAGGTTCAGTCTCGTAAAACTAACCGTGGTCACGGCATGTCCCGTGGCGGCAACAAGAGGAAGAAGTAATGGGAACTCAAGTCCTGTCCGGAAACCAGAACGATTCTAAGCACCAAATGGCAGTAAGCACAGTGTTGGCCGCTGCAGTCGCCATTGGCGCTGGCGAACTTGTCGTCTGGATCGGCAATGCTTTGAACGGCAACCAAGTCGAAATCATTGAAGCGCTTAATCGGTGTCGTGATGCACTTCGTGAATCTGGTACGCCGAATCCTGCGGCATTAAGCGAAGTCGTCGCTTTATCACAACCGGGAGCGCCGAAATCGGCGGTCACCGTCACTGACCAAGCGGCATTGCCCACAATCACTGAGGCTGATGTGTTTATTGGGTATGGCAATGGGTATTTGCCCACATCCGGAGGCTCCAGCAGACTCTTAGATGATAGGATTGATGCTGCGCTTGACAAACTCCTGGAAGACGCTCTAAAGGCAGCATAATGTCGCAACTTAACGATGCAATCCTTGCAGTCGTTGGGCCAGCGATAAATGATGGGCTATTGACCCATTATAAAGCCAACGGTGCAACTGCGGACGAAATAATGGACGCAGAATATGAGTTCCTGCTTGCGGCGGGTGCTTCTCCTATGCATATTCAAGATATGTGGTTCGCTGCTTTGCGTCTCAAGGGGTATACAGGCTCATTGAACGACATGTTGTTGCAGTTCTGGCTTGCGGGCGGAGTATTTAATGGTAGCCCTACTTCCGGAATACTGCCGGACTTGCCCACAATCTTCTATCATTCTCAATCCCCCACCGCTGCCTTTGAACCAGAGTTGCAGGACTCTTCCTTTAGCGTTGACGGAACCCAGATATATCGGGGCATAATTCCCGATAATGAAATTTTCATGTGGCCGCTCAACACGCCATGGGACGTGACTTCGGTTGGCACCAAGTCTTTGGGCGTTGGCGCTGCTATTGGTGCGGGATCTGATGATTATCCGGTATGTACATACTGGTCGCCAGATGGCCTTACGTTCCATCGTGCATCGTCTGGCACAAGATTTATCCATTCACATGATGTTGTTACTCCGTTCGATATTTCAGAAGTTACGGCAGTATCGGACAGGCAGGCGGCGTTTGCGCAAGCCCCTGATCGTTTGGTTGGGTTTGATTTCTCCCCCAGCGGGGGCCATATTTGGGTGTGCGACAATGCTCAAAATGTATATTGTTATTCACTATCTACGCCATTTGATGTCGAAACCGCGACCCTTATCGGCTCTAAAGGTAAGATGCAGACCGGCGGCATTATAGGGGATAGCACCGGCAGGAGAATTTGGACAGGCAGCCCAATTACGGTATACGGGTTCTATCAATACGACTTAGCGACCCCTTGGGACCCATCCACTGCCGTTTTGACAGCGTCCGTTCCGCGCAACGGAGTTCTTCGAAATTTAACTGGATTGTATGTAAATATATCCAGGCGAGATTTCTTTTCGTCGTATTACAATAATCCTAGCACCGATGACAACATCATCGAGAAATATAGGTGGCCCGAGGTTCCTCCTCTTCCTCCTGTAGATGATCTGCCAAACTTAAGTGAACTAGTTTGGGTAATGGACCAAATTCTCAGTTCTTTGGGCACAGAGGGGATTGTTCTCAATGATGTTGGTGATGAGGTCGTTCAACCCAGCTACGATTTTAGTAATGTTTTAGTAGTGCCGTTGGCGACATCTTGGGACTTGCAATCAGAAGAGCCTGGGATTGTATCTTACGCCCCCGGTGGTGGATTTGCCGGTCCGGGTGATATTGAATGGAATGACGATGGCACCAAAGTGCTTATCGCTGAACACACCAATGGCAGGGTAGTTGAGTATTCATTATCGCCAGCGTATGACATTTCGGACATATCTGGAAGTACGGGTATTGCTACGCTGGTTGTTGCTAACCCAGCTGCCCTCAATTGGGGCAATGGCGGAACCTATCTGTATGTAGGAACTACTGATACTGGCATTATCCGATACACATGTTCTACGGCTTACGATCTGTCAACAGCTTCACTAGATTATTCAGATGCACTTCCTGCTCCTGGTTCTACTAGGTGCGATGCTTTCATCATTTCATCGTCTGGTACTAGATGCTATGCCGGTGAGACAGTCGATAACGGCGATTTGTTGTACCAGTTCACATTAGGCACGGCATGGGATACTAGAACAGCAGTTTACGACTCTGGCGAACAAATTGATGCCTATTTCGGGGATGCCGGTAGGCCGGGAGGAGTCTATAAGCCGCCCGGAAGACAGGAACTTTATATCAGTCAACACACTCCATCAATTGCAAGCAAGTTTAGGTGGCTCGGCGAACAAGCAGAGCAGCCGCTACAAGGTGTGGTGGTCCAACTTCCATTTGATGGAACGGACGGTGACACGTTCACCACTGATGTTAAAGGTAACGTCATTACAATGAGCGGCGGAGCCGTTATTGACGATGCTCAGTCTAAGTTTGGCGGAACTTCGTTCAATTGCCTTGGCCCTACGACATTCGAAGCATCGGTTCTGCAAGCTGGTGGTCTTGAGACTAGCGACTTCACTATTGAATTTTGGTATTACCCCAGTGGAGCCGCAGCTGCTAGCGATAGACTTTTCCAGACAATTGATGGTGACGTTGTCGCAGGCATTTACATATCGCATGCCGCAGCCGGAACCATTCAATTCGGATTAGAGTTCACTCCATATAGCGGCGGATTCGATTATCTAGGGCCAGCTGTTGCGATCACCAACAACGTTTGGCAGCATATCTGTCTTGAGCGTGAAGTGGACGACTTTACCTTATATATCGATGGAGTTTCGCAAGACACGGCGACGGTGGGGGCTGAATCGGGAATCATAGCTTTAGGCCCAATAGATCTATGCACCATTGGTGCGCAAGCTTCGGGCCGTGCTAATAACGGCTGGATCGATGATTTTCGCATTTCTAATATTGCCCAATACGGAGGCAATTTCACTCCTCCAGGATCGGCACACCCAATATCATAGGCATTACAATGTACTACACCGACAGAAAGGATATTAAGACAATGAAATCAAAAGGCGCGGACTTTTCCGCAAGAGCAAGAATTCGCAAGCTCGTATACGAGGGCTATTCCGCTGAAGAAATTAGCGACACGGTCTTGGTTGACCTTGAATGTGTCAAAGGTTTTGTAGAGTTGTACACTCCTGATGCCGAAGAAGCTCAGGAAGCCAAGCAGACCGAAGAAACCCCGGCACCTGTCGCTAAGAAGAAAGCCAAAAAGAAAGTCGCAAAGAAGGCAAAGTAAATGTCTAGCACAGCATCCGAAATTGACATCGCCAACATGGCGCTTGGTTGGATCGGAGCCGATACCATAACGTCGTTTGACGATGACTCGACTCGCGCCAACTTGGTTAAGTTGAACTATGAGCGCAGCCGGGATGTTGTGCTTGAGTCCGAGGAATGGTCATTCGCACTTGATCGGCGAAACCTTACCCCGGACGCGATTCTCCCGGCGTTTCGTTGGGGCCAGAGATTTAAGGTCCCAACGGACATCTTGCGAATTATCTCGGTCGATAGGGAGGACACTGTTTCCGTCGGCGAGTTAACGTCAGGCACAGTTACTCCTGCCCAGATTCCCTGGGAATTGCAGGGGGGCTATATCTTATGTAACTTCGATACGATCTGGGTACTTGGAATTCGTCGAGTAACTTCCACGGGCGAATTTACAGAAGGGTTTGTCCATGCTCTTGCAGCTAGGCTGGCGGCTGATTTAGCCATCCCAATCCAGCAGAGCAGGGCGTTGCAGATGCAAATGATGGGCTTGTATGAAGCGAAGATCGAAGACGCTTCCGCTACCGATGGATTGCAAGGCCGCAATAAGAGAATTCGGTCTAGATACTTGCTAGCGAGACGATAATGCCTGAACGCCACCCATTACAGACTACATTTGAGGGGGGAGAACTTTCCCCTTATCTGTATTCACGATCTGATCTACCCGGATATGGCAAGTCCGCTAAGCAGATGGTCAATGTGTATCCAGACACAAGAGGGCCTGGACTTTCTAGGAATGGCGCAGAGTTCAAGCAGGTTGTTGGCGATCCTGCAGACACCAACGGTAGACTATTTACATTTCGGGTAGACTACACCACTACGTATATTGTCGTAGTTACCGAGACTTTTGTCTGGATTACGGACCGCACGAATTACGTCGAAAGCGACAGCTTTGTAGTTAATGGCGATTTCTCGTCCGGATCCGCAAGTTGGACAACTGTAGTCAATGAAGATGGCACGGTAGATTTCCCGGCCAGTACCGCCTATTTAAAGACTGCCGCCAAGTCTGGGTCCAATGCCCTGATTAGGCAACAGGTCACGGTTGACACCGCCCTTAACAATCACAAGATCAGGTTCAGTATACCGAACATTTACGGTGCGGGCCTGTCTGGTCTAACTGCCAAACTTAGGGTCGGCACTGCAGCGGGCTTGGGGGACATTCTCGAGACAGATTTTGCGTGGGCGGGTAACTATGAATTCGACTTCGTTCCAGGAGCTTTGTCGTTCTGGGTTGAGGTCTACACAGAATCAGGCCAAGTCGAGCAACCTGCGGGGGGTGGCGAAGGTGGCACTATATTGGTGTGGCAGGCCGTTGATGTTATTGTTGACTCCATTTCCGTTGTTGATATTATTGCAGTCCCCGGTGGGTCGAATGTAACATTCCCATCTGTGTGGAATTCCGACCAGATCAATGAAATGCAAGTCGAAATGGCACCAGATTTGCAGGAAATGTATTTCGTCCATCGGGAAGTTCCGACCCAGAAATTGTCCCTAGACAATACTGTGGCTCCTGTAATATGGACCTTCGCCCCGGTCGTGTTTAATTGGGGCACGGAACCCGATCCTTGGACTACAGAATATCCAGGTGCCATTACATTTCATCAGGGCCGGTTGCTGTTGGCCGGAACATTAAGCAACCCTGTAACTATCTGGGCATCTAAACCGGGACGCGACAATTATGATGATTTTGATCCCGGCCCAAAAGATCAGCCAGATGATGCCATTGCAGTCACATTAGCGAGAAACGCTGATATTCAATGGATCAAAGGGTCTAAGGTTCTTTATGTAGGTTGCGATAATAGTGAACATGTCGCATACGGGAACGAGGGCGCAGTTTCTGTATTGGACGTTAATGTTGACCAACAATCCGTTTACGGGTCTTCAAGACATCAAGCAGCTTGGATGTCTGGGCAGGTCATGTTTATTTCACATGATAGACGACGTGTTAGGTTGATGGAATATGCATCTAATAGTGCTTTAATCGATTCCATGGATGTTTCCTGGATGGCCGAGCATTTGACAGAAGGGTTTGTTACTGAGATCCATCAGGCGGCCAATCCCATCAACTCTATGTGGGCAGTCAAGGCCGATGGTACTTTGATTTCATGCACATTAGAGAAGCAGTTTAATGCCTTAGGCTGGGCCAATCATTCAATCCAAGGATCGGTGAAATCGATCACTGTAGCCGAAGAAGAAGGAACTAGTGTAATATACGTGCTTGTGTATCGCGACGGTCTGCTTCGTTTGGAACGCATAGGCTCCAAGAAGAATTTTATGGACGAATATATTGAGGTCACGGTGGTCACGGCCACCGACACTGTAACTGGTCTCGATCATCTTGAAGGCGAGACGGTCCAGTGTATTGCGGACGAATCGTACCGGGGCGAATACATAGTTACCGGAGGTCAAATCACCGTTACCGGCCCTGAGGCAATTAGATTTATCGTCGGCCTTTCTATGCGCCGTACGTTGGAGACAATGCTTGTTGATGGCAATATAGGCGGGGGTTCGACTGCTCGACACAAGAAACGATGGAATGAAATAACGGTACGGCTTAGAACTTCGGCGGTGCCGCTGATTAACGGGAAAAGGGAAGCCACACGCGTCCCACAAGATCAAATGGACGTACGCGCTCCATTGAGGACTGTAGATGTGACAGTGCATAATTTAGGTTGGGATACCGACGGTACTATTTTGATTGAACAGGACCTGCCGTTTGACCTGCAGGTTGTTGGTGTATTTGGTAAGCTTGCCGAGGAGAGTCTGTAATGTGGTGGGCATCAGCAATAAGCGCTGGATTAAGCCTGTTCGGGGCCGGTGAATCAAAAGAAGCTGGCAGGCAGGCTAGGCGCATCGGCGGAATGAACGCGGACGCTCAACGCGCAGAAACCGGGGAAGAGCTTCGTAGAATGGGCAAGCAGCATAGGTTCACGGAAGGTGCCGCCCGCGCAACTGCAGCTGCGTCTGGATTTTCTCAGAGGAAAGGTGATTCTCAGGCTTCTTATATTTCTTCCATGATTTCGGAACATGCCAGACAACGTGAATGGACTCGGAAATCAGGTGAGAGTAAGGCTAAGATACTTGAGCAGGGCGGTGAGCTTGCGTATCAGCAGAGCAAAGCCGAGGCGACTGGTCTATTTGGCCAGGCTCTTGGCCAAGCGGGCGATGCTTGGGCACTCTGGAAAGGAATATAATGGCTAAGTTACCTGGAATCCAGTATACCGGCGTAGAGTCGCTTGGGCGAGAAGACCCATACGGCCCAATGAGGGTCAATAGGGCCGAACAAAGGGCTTTGCAGTCTATTGGTGCTGGCATTGAGCAGATCGGCGATTACATGAACGCTCTTCAAGTCGAAGAGGGCCACAACAAGGCAGCGGAAGCGGCCACCCATCTGTTGCGTGAAGACGCTAAGATTCGGACCAACCCCAATATCGATGAACGGCAGGACCAATTGGAGGCTGCTGCCGCCGAGGTTGCTACTGTATACAGGAGCGATTTGAGTCGTAATGCTACTCGAGCATTCGAGGAGAAGTACATAGAGTTTGTAAGACGTTCTACTGACAAGATGGCGATTGATAATATCGGTGAGAAGAACGAGGTTGAACGCAAGAAGACTATTACCTCTGCATCCGACATGGCTTATATGGGCCACGGGGATGCGGCCAAGAACAGGATTAACGCCAGCCAACTCCTTAGCGAAAGCGAGAAGGAAGAAGCTGTCGCATTGATGCAGACTCAGTTCGAGCTTGGTCTAGTCGACCGTACTATCCTCAATGGTACGCCGGAGGAAATCCTGCGAATCCGTGATGGAATCAAAGCCGAGACTTATGGCGGGGCGCTCCAAGGGCGGCAACGTACCGGAGCTATTATGGCTCTTGATCAGGCCTACAAGAATAGCCAGTCTGAGAGACTTGCCCTGGAAGCCAAACAAAGAGAATATCGGGCCTCCAATCTTGAACTTGCCATCCATAACGATCAAGCCGGTCCACAGCATATTGAACAGGCATTCATTGACGATGACATCACCGGCCCCAAGAGAACTCAGTTGATGCTCACTTGGCAGAAACGCCAAGCCGATAAGATGTTGACCTCTGATTCAGTTGCGCTGGTCGAGAATTCCATCACCAGCGGCATTGGCCTGGACAACCGGAACCCGGACCATCAAGACGCTGTTGATCGCTGGTATGACGAGATTCAGAAAGAGTATGCGGGCGATCCTAAGTCTATGGCTGCTCAAGCAGTTAACGCTGCGGGCCGGACCAATATCCTCCCCTCGAAAGTTGAGAGCATCTTGCATGTCACCGCAATGTCGGGCAGTGATGCCATGGTCAAGCAGACGGCTGAATTGTACGAAGCTCTTGAAAGAGAAGCTCCTCAAACGCTCAGTCGTATTGGCACAGAATCGAAGGCCGTATACAAATCTGCTCTTATGTTCGTACGCGGCGGCACCCCGGTTGAGGACGCTGTGGCGAACGCAAGGGAGAACGCGTACAAGCCATCCGGTGAGAAGGAAATTCTTAGGCAGGAATACGCCAGCCAAATCGCGCCCAGCATCGAGACCCACAAGAAGACGATGCAGAAGTGGATGAACCAGCAGAATGACCACTTCGATGTTTCGTGGGGACCCACTGGCGCACCGGAACCGACCAATGCCCATTATGCGTCGTATAGGGCACTGGAGTCAGAGTATTACACCTTGACCGGGAATGAAGAGCAGGCCAGGACTTTAGCTCGCGATGATTTCATGCGCCTATTCTCGACCAGCGGCATCAACGGCCAGAATGAGGTTATGGCGTTCGCTCCTGAGAGAGAATTTACGAACCTGATCAAGAACACGGACAACGTGGATATCTTGCAGGAGGACATTAACGTATTCTACCGCAAGCACGATCTGGACCCCGACAAAGCGTTTATTATGTCGGATGCCGTGACTGCAAGAGGAGAACCGGGGGATCGGACTTACGCCGTGTACTCCGTCGACGAATATGGCCTTCCGCGCAAGGAGCCATTGCGGTGGACTCCTGATGTCAAGAGCATCGAGGAAAGGTACATTGGTAGGGTCAAGGAACTCGACAAGTCTAAGAAGCAACTAAGTGACATGATGCGCGAATACCACATGTACGGTGCGGATAATGAGTTCTGATTTTCTCCTAGACATTCCGCATCCGAGGACAGGTGAACTTGTCAATATCGACCCGATCACCAACCTCAAGAAGGTGGACCCAGAGGAAGGGATGAATCCTCGTTGGGGCGAGGCATTTACCTCCGGCCTGATCCTTAGCAATCCTATATCCGGGGCTATTGATCGTGGCCACTTGTTCAGGAAATCGTTCGAGGCGGACCCGGATTACAATGTTACCGAGGACCCCGCTCTCAAGGGCGAGGACCTGATGTTGTATGCCGGATCTAAGTCCGCCGAGGAGTCACAATACAAGAGGCAGGAAATCGAGCGCAACATGATTCACCGGACGTTGGCCTCCTATAGTGGCGGCGGTTGGGGTTCGTTCGTGGGTGTTCTTGGCGATCCTACGATCATGGGCACGGCAATAGCCACGGGCGGTTCCTCTCTTGGTGTTGCCGCAGCAGCCGATATTACAGCAGAGGTAGTAAGGGAAACCATACTCCACTCACAACAACCTCTCCGGACCAAGACGGAAACAGCATTTAACATCGCTACTGTTGCTGTGGTCGATGCTACCTTATACAAGCTCCTCGGGAAAGCAGAGACGCGGGCCAATACTCTCGCCTATCGCAAGAAGGCTACTGATTACATGGCCGATCCGGGGCACCCAATACAAACGGACTTTGACCCAGGACTTATGGGCGGGAACCTCACCCCATTAGGGCGGGCAGAACAATTCCCCCAAGAGTCAGTCGATGACTTTATCCAGGACTTCACTAAGGCGGAGCTTCAAGAGTCCGCTGTTGAAATGGGCATCCCGAAATCCGGCAACAAGGCTACTATCGCCCAGCGGATCAAGGACAAGATTGCTGAGACAGTCGAGGAGATTGAACCTCCGACACCAAAAGGCGCGGGCGATGAATTGTCCGAGTTCGGCGAAGATGTTGTGGAGGGCTGGGTGCCCGGAATGTCCTTTAGCCCAGCCGGTAACGTGCTGTCAAGGTCAATATCCCAGACCGCTAAGAAAATGGTCCAGGCTTTGGTCGATGTCCCCTACCGGTTCAGAAAGACGGAAGCTGGCGAGGCGGTGCCCGCTTCCGTAGAAGCCAAGGTCAAGAAATCGTTCGGCGATTGGGCGGACATGGCCGACATTTTTGACGAGCAGTTCAAGGCCTATCGCAAGGCCGGGGGCAGGCTTGACGAAGAAGATTTCCTCTTACGCGTACACCGTCAAATGGAAACCGGGGTAAGGGGAACTGACCCCCACATTGACAGGGTTAGTGATTATTTCAAGAAGTTCGACGATCAATACTTCGCGAAAGAACAAGCTGCCGGTGTTGCTGGATCTAGAAGGCGTGGCGGTCACGTTATGCGCGTATTCAACCAAGCCAAGATCCACGGCGATCGGGTTGGCCTGAGAAACACGATCGTTAAGAACATGCGGCGGGTCCTGGAATCCGGTGTAGAGAAGGCCCTTATTCGTCACGTGGACGGATCAGTAGAGTTTGTGAATAGGAGGGCTGTCAAGGCCGTTCTGTCGGAGAACCCTGAGTCCAAGGTGATTAGCGTAGACGGTGCCCACCCAGCAGAATTGGAAAAGATCGCCGACGATATTACCAACAGCATGGAATCCATACGGCTCGATGACGTTGAGCCGGACCTTATTGTACTTGATCCATCCTCCATCAAATCCCGATCCTTGGACTTTGTTCCTACTCGGGAGTTGGAACCGTGGCTTGAGACGAATGCCCTATCGATAATGGGCATGCGATCCAGACAGCATTATCGGGCCTCTGCTATGCGGGAAGCCTTCCCCGAAGACCCCTCAATGGTTAAATATATTGAGAAGATCAGGGACGAGTATCAAGCCGCAATGGAAGTCGCGGGCGCGGACATTAAAGCTTTGGGCAAGCAGCTGGAGACAGATTTGCAGGTCGTCAAGGCCATGCGCGATTCTGTGTCCGGGACTTACGGTATCCCCGACAACCCGTACAGCCCATTGGTGCGGACAGGCAGATTCTTAAGGCTTGGGGCCTTGACTGGATTCGGTGCCAATATTTCATCCACGTCGTTGACAGACATGATTACTCCTGCGATCCGCAGCGGACTTGCGCCGTTCAGAGAAGGGATCAATCTTCTGTTCAAGAAGGCGGCTCGGAAGGAATATTTGGCCCAAATCCGTCGAATGGGCATTGCCGTAGAGAAGCTCACGAACAATAAGGCGGCGATGCTGATCAATATGGCATACGTCACCAAGGGTGAGCAGAGATTTATGAAGATGTACGGTAAGCTATCCGGTCTGGATTGGGTCACCGACACTTCACAGGGCATGAATGCAATCAGCCACCTGTCGCTCTGGAAGAAATGGGGCGACAAGGGTTTTGATACTCTGGCCCCGGCTAAGCAGAAGAGACTTCTGGACGTAGGTATTGACGGACCTATGCTGACCCGCATCAAGTCGCAATGGGATGAGTTCGGCGAAGTTATTGATGGCGAAAGACTGCCTACTACCACCAGATGGGCTGATGAAGAAGCTGCCGAGGCGCTTGAAAACGCGATCCGGAAAGAAACGTTCATGACCACGTTGGTGCCGGGAAAGGGCGACATTCCTCTTTGGCTACAGACGGAACCAGGCAAATTCTTCGGTATGTTCCAGAGCTTTATCTCCGGGGCGCACCAAAGGCTGTTAGTATCTGGATTCCAACGCGGTGACGCTGCTTTCTACACGGGAGTGCTTGTCTCTGCAATCGGTGGCGGTCTGGTTCAAGCGGGCAAGGATCTGGCCCGTGGCAAGGACATGACCCAACGTGATCCGATTGAGTATGTCGTGGATTCCATCGATAAGACCGGTCTATTGGGCTGGTTTTCTATCCCGATGCAAGCAGGATCTTCAATGGCGGCGGGTCGACCGGCAGAATTTGTGTATCGAAACATGTCCGATACAGTATTTTCGCCCCCGCCTCTTGAGTGGGCTTCTACGTTCGGTGTTCCTCTATTGGGGCTGACCCAAGGGGAGACTCCAGAGCAAGAAGAATTCATGCGATTAGTGAAAGCTACTCCATTTTTGAATACGCTTCATTTCATGGACATGAGCGAACGACTTTATGATTACAGGACTGAGTGATGACTGTACAAAATGACACACCTTTTATCTCTTATGTAGGCGATGGCATTCAGGTCACGTTTGCTTTTGCTTTCCAGATTCTGGACAGCGCTTACCTCGAAGTGGCAGTTGATGACGTTGTTCAGACGGAGAACGTTGATTATACTGTCGAGAACATCACAGAGCTTGGCGGCGATGTTGTCTTCGTAGTCCCTCCCGCCGACACTTTGGTGGTGGACATCGTCCGAAACACGGACCCGGATCAACAGGTAGTGTACAATCCGTACGACCCGTTCCCGGCCAAGACTCATGAGGGTGCGCTTGACAAGCTGACGATGGTTGTCCAGGAGCTTCACGGGACGGTCGATTTGTTTGGCGATCCCGGCGATCTTCTGCGCCGCAATGTTGCGGAGACGATTGAAGAAACTTGGACCTTCCAGCAAGTCGTTAAAGGCGTTCCGGGTGTTGACCCTGAGGACTTTGCTACCTTAGCTCAGGTTACAGGTGGCGGCGGCACAATGGTCCCGAACGGCGACTATATCATTACAGGCGATTGGGATTTTGCCAGTGGGGTAGGTATTACAGACCCTACCGGCCTGCTCGGGTTTGATTTCGTATATAATGCGGGCGGCTATCTCGAAATTTTCGGCGATGAAATCAACGCTTATGGCATTTACACCAGAGACATCGGCGATTGGGGCATGTACACGCCTGAGGTTACGTCTGAACCTCCAATAGCTTCGGATACCCCCAATGCACAGTTCTCTTTCTGGGGAACGAACGATTGGCAGCTTGGGTTATTTGGATATGTTGGATCGTCGACTTTTGAGATCGATAATGAAATCGAGGGCGGCAACTTTGATATGTACGCCCTAAATACGGGCGGCGCGGCTTACCATAGCGTATTCCAAGGCGACCCGGACGGACCGGCAACATTGTTCCATAACGGAATCGATACACTTGAAACGGCTGCCATTGCCGATGGCGGTGCTTTGGTTCGTGATCGTGGCGATGTTGCTAGAAAGGTCGGGTTCAGGCAAGCGGTAACTAGATTTATTCCCGGCCCCGCCGACACTCCAACACAAGATGATGAAGGTAAGGTACTTGGTATCGGAGGCGTCACAACCATCACAATGCCTTCGTTAGAGTCATACACTGTCATGCGAATCCGCACGGCTTCTAGCCCGTGCACTGTAGTAGAAGATGTGGGCGTTAATATGAGTTGGCAAGCCGGTGATGGCAGCAACCATATCACGGGCAGTGTGACTATTGCCGAATACTCAGTCGCCGAAATTTGGTATCGAGGCCCTAATGACTTCGACATCTTCGGCAACGGCATCACGGAGAACCCATAATGTTCATGCCATCAGGGGTCATTGCGGCGGCAGGAAATCCAGCGCCACCCGCTCCCCTTACATTAGATGGAGGTTCAGGCGGGACTGTTTCGCAGACAGATCCTTCTTCGCCTTATGACACTACAGTAGCTATCCGTTTCAATATAGATGGCACTGTAGAAGCCGGAGTCGGGTTAGATGGTGGTGGCATTTCTTGGAGTCCAAGGGGCAATTGGATTACCGGCGGAGTACCGGATAATAGTTATAGTGTCCGGTGCACTTCGGTTGTGGTGGTCATTGGTCCGGGCAGTTGGACGACCAGCCCTGTCGCTGACGATTCTTGGATTTCGTTAGTAGATGCTGTGCGTACTTGGGAGAGCAACAAGAGTGCTGCAGGCGAAAGGAACTTTACTTGTACCTTCGAAGTACGGAAGACAGCAGGGCCTCCCCCGGCAACAGGGGCTTCGGCCTACACATTTGCGATCGATAACGTAATATAATAAGGAACTACAATGGACCAGCATAAGAAAGTATCGGAATTTCTCCTCAATATTCTCAACACTCCTGGGGCGGTCAAAATGGACACCGCTTCGGCAGAGAGGATAATCACAGCCAAACTTTGGCTTAAACACATAAAAGAAGGAAAGCTCAATGTACAAGAAACTAATCATATTGATCGCAGCCATGACGCTAGCGCTTCCGGCGATGGCGACCAAGCCGAAACCCCCTCCGCAGACACCGCAAGAACAAAATCAAGGCCAAGGCCAGGGCCAGGGCCAATTGCAAGGGCAGAGCAGCGTGAACAAGAACGCGAACCTAAACCTGAATTCCGCAATCGCAGAGGCCGAAGCGGGCGCAATCGCAGACGCCAATAACTCCCTGCATAACGATATTGAAGTAGGCGGGGCAGAGGTTGCCACGACGTTAGACACGTCAAACAG
>Ga0265303_10001023_pt1 | contig 16796 bp, 15 predicted proteins | sample Helome_2_FD_192494 | JGI IMG/M metagenome (GOLD analysis project Ga0265303, IMG submission 192494) | Marine sediment microbial communities from subtidal zone of North Sea - Hel_20160317 (Illumina Assembly) | ecosystem: Environmental > Aquatic > Marine > Subtidal zone > Sediment ... | reverse complement strand
GAATTTTGGACGCCGCAGCGGCCTCAGTTCCTGTCCGGAAATTGCCAGCTATATGTTCACGGCAACAGCCGGCGCGGGCGGCAGCATCGCACCGCAGGGCAACTTTTCAATCGATCAGGGCGGCGAAATCACCTTCACCATCACGCCGGACGCCGGGCACAGCGTGGCCGAGGTTCTGGTGGACGGCGCAATAGCCGAAATTGCCACCACCTACACGTTTGAAAATGTCAGCGGCAACCACACCATTGCGGTCAGCTTTGCCGTCAATCAGTTGCCACCGACAGCCGATGCCGGCCCCGACCAGAGTGTGCTCGAAAGCGCAACGGTCGCGCTGGACGGATCGCAGTCAACGGACCCCAACGATGCGATCGTCACTTACGAATGGACCCAGACCGGCGGCCCGGCAATAACCTTATCCGACCCAAATGCCGTCAGGCCCACTTTTGTGGCCGCCCCGATCACCGCAGATGCTACGGTGGTTTTTAAATTAACCGTATATGACTCGGGCGGAGATTCCGATTCGGATACAGTTGAAATCGACATCACCGAAAACGGCATCCAGACGGTGCCCGATGATGCCATCGCGTTTCAGACCACAACCAATTCGGTGCTGGGATTAAAGTCGGATGACGACTCGGATCTGGTCAGCCTGCAGCCTGTCGATCCTGAAGGTGAAGAGATAACGAACCGAAACGGGATGCCGCAAAATATGATTTACGGCCTGATGGATTTTAAAATCAAAGTCGACATCCCCGGCAGCAGCACGACTATCACGGTATTGTTGCCCGAGCCCATGCCGCAGGGCTACCAATGGTATAAATACGGCCAGAGCCAGGGCTGGTATGACTACAGCGCAAATGTTTCGCTCAACGGCGATCGAACCCAGCTGAGTATCACACTGGTTGATGGTGGCGCGGGTGACGACGACGGTCAGCAAAACGGCATCATCGTCGATCCTTCCGGACTGGGCGCTGCACACGCAGGCTCCGGCTCGTCGGGCGGCGGCGGAGCCGGGGGTTGCTTCATCAACACCCTGGGTGACAATTTCAAATAACACAAAGACTTGACCCCTGCTCCGTATTAAGATTTAAGGAATTAACCCTTCAACTAATTTTAAAAGACAACTGTGCTCATGGCTGCCTTAACCATTGAGGAAATTCGCAACGCCCGCCGGAACCTGCAGGGCATCATCCGGGAAACCTCGTTTGAGCGCTCCGGCGCCCTCAGCGACCACACCAACATGGCGGTCTATCTCAAGGCGGAGTGTTTGCAGCGCACCGGCTCGTTTAAATTGCGGGGCGCCTATCACAAGATCGCGTCCCTGGGCGCGCGCGAAAAGGCCGGCGGCATCGTCACCAGCTCCGCCGGAAACCACGCCCAGGGTGTGGGTCTGGCCGTCAGCCGCTTCAAGATCCCCTGCCGCATTTATGTGCCCCAAACCGTCCCCCGCATCAAATTGGAAGCCATTCAACAATACCCGGTTGAAGTGGTTATCGAAGGCCGCCTTTACGATGAGGCCCACGCGGCTGCCCTGGCGGACGCCGAAGAGTCCGGCCGGGTGTTTATTCCGGCTTTTGACGATCCGCTGATTATGGCCGGCCACGGGACCGTGGGACTGGAGATGCTGGAAGCGGTTTCCGACCTTGATGCGGTGATCGTGCCGGTGGGCGGTGGTGGGTTGATCGCGGGAGTAGCAACCGCCGTAAAAGCGGTTCATCCGGCCATCCAGGTCATTGGCTGCCAGTCGGTTGCCTCCTGCGCCATGGCGCGTTCCCTCGCCGAAAACCGGGCGCATTTAACCTTCCCATCCGAAAAGACCATTGCCGAAGGGCTGGAAGGCGGCATCAGTGAAATCACCTTTGAGCTCGGCCGCCGCCTGATAAACCGCATGGTGCTGGTCTCAGAAGATGAAATTCGTTCCGCCATCCGCTTCTTGCGGACACATCACCAGCTTGTGGTGGAAGGATCCGGAGCGGTGGGCGTCGCCGCCCTGCTGCACGACCACTGGTCGGACCCGGGCCGCAAAGTGGGCGTGGTCTTGACCGGCGGCAACCTGGATGAGCAGCTTTTAGAACAAATAACCGCCGACTCGCCTTGAGCACAGCAAGCCTTAAATCATTGCCTTTTAAATTTAATCCGAAAACAAACCTCTTGAATCTGTCCTCAGCCCTGATTTTTGTCTCAGCACTCAACCCTCAGCCCAGAGTCCTGCCTGCCTGAATCTATTTTATATTACGCTTTCTTAAGTATTTAAAGGTCAGCAAAACGGTGGGTGCCAGATGAAAGCACAGATCGAATATATCGACCGCCCGGGTCAAGTTGCCGTCTTTGAGCAAGATTAATTTTTCAACCACATGCGGCATCGGACTGAAGGGCGCCAGCAGCATAAAGACCGCGATAAAAATCAGAACCGGATAGGATACGCTGTCAAGCAAACGCCACATGCTGATATCTCCGCTAAATCGCCTCCCGGCAACTTTTCCTCAGGGTAAAAAAAGTACTGAGCGATGAGGACTGAGCAAAAATCTCTGCCTAACGCCCGACACTTGCAACTCGCAGCACCAGACCCGCAACTCGAAACGCGTAGCCCCACGCCCTCATTCCTGATTTTGAACTCAGCCCTCAGCACTCAGTCCTAATTAGTCCTTTGAGCTAAGAGCTATCAACTTAATTGATTATACCAACTTGATTTTACGATAATACGAATCCGACAGGTGGATCGCTGCCAGCGGGTTGTAACCGGTGACGAGGTCTTTTACGGCAATACTGTCATTCATTCCGGAGGTTAAGTAAAATGCGATGCGGTGTCAAGAATGAAAAGCCGGGTCCTTAGAATTGCCCCGTCTGCCCTGCTGTGCCCTGTTAAATTGCTTTCAACGAAAACATGAGCGAAGCAAATCTAACCGGGGTGGAACGACGCCCATGGCGCCCTGGTGCCTTCCCTTTGCAAAAGTCAAAAGAAAACTTGACCGCTTTAAAGCAGAATTAGCCCACCTTTTATTTTTGCCAAAAAATGTAATGTCATTTGACAAAAACAGGCGGAATCTTTGTATTTTACCGGTAATTGCTTTGATGGTAAATTGAATAACACACCGATATTATTCGTAAATAAAAATAGCAGCATCGAATGCTGCACCTGGCATCATTATTGTAACCAATCTGTTGAGACCGAAACGCGGAGGTGACAATATAAAAACATTTCTTTAAAACTTTTCAATACTTTTTAACCGTTTAGTTCAAAATTACCAAGGGCAGGAGGCTCCTGAAAACAGAGAGGGGGTAAATTATGAAATTGAATACTTTTGCAGTATTGAGTTTCTTAACCTGTTTTCTGATCGCGGTCCCGCCAATCGTCGCAGGATCTGATAATACCGAAGTGTTTGTGGTTGCCTTGGACAGTTACAGCAATAGCTATTATATGGAAAGCGCTGGTGACGGGCAGTTTACTCTGCAGGAACTCATTGGCAGCGTGGGCGGCTACAGTTACGGTAACGGAATCGGGGATTTCGATAACGACGGTGACCTGGATCTCATCATGGGCAGTGGCACTGATTCAGGTTCAATACATCTTTTCGAAAAGCTCGGTCCCGGCAATAATTTTGTTGCCCCGAGGGAAGTGGCCGTGTGGGGTGAAGGCAATCTTCCATTGGATATCGCCGTTGCCGATTTCACTGAAGATGGCAACCTTGACTTTATCCTGCCGCAATACAAAACCACGGACTGCGAGCTGTATATCGGCGATGGCAAACTCGGATTTACATCCTCGGTGATACCCGACTCTACCCCTAGATTATCCGTGGGCGCCGATGCCGCTGATTTTAACAATGACGGACATGCTGATTTTATTGTGGCCCCTTACATGTCTAATGCAAATCTTAGATATTTTTATGTTAATCTCGGCAATGGAGACGGGACATTTACGACCATCGAGGTCCAAACTTACAAACCCGAAGACTCCGGGTTTTCTACTACCTACTGGGGGGTTACAGCCGGCGATTTCGATGGTGACGGCATTGCAGATTTAGTTGCAACGACTGCTGGCTTTTACGATATTTACCTTGGCGTTGGTGATGGCACATTCCACTGGGAGGCTAGAATTCCTTACGAAGACTCTTTGCAATTCGCGCCGGTGGACAACTATGATTTTAACGGTGATCAGTTCCAAGATTTTGTTATTGGAGGATACGGAGCGCCGCAGGACGTTGGCGTTTTTCTGGGGGATGGTGAAGGCGGGTTCACGCATTCAAATACGATTGATGGGGGAGGCGCTGGCGTCTACTATGCAATCTCAGCGCCGCCTTATGTCCAGAATAAGAATAAGAGCCCTGTTGCCGTACTTGATCCGGCCTTTCAGGAGATCTATATCGGTGAAGCCGTGTTTCTAAATGCTGACGGCTCCTACGATGAGGACGGAGAAATTGTCCAATATACATGGAACTACGGGGATCAAAGCCTTGCCAAAATGCAAAGTTTAAACGGGGACCAAAGCCTTGCTAAAATGCAAAGTTTAAACGAAGGGTTATCAGGCCAGCACGTTTACTATCAAGCCGGGATTTATACGATCACGCTGACCGTAACCGATGACAAAGGCGCCACAGCTAGCGTCCAGGCCCAGGCCCAGGTCCGTGTGAAACCCCTGGCGGTTAAGATTAGGTTCACACCCCGAACCCTGAACCCCGATAGAAAAGGCAAATGGGTGCAAGCGACCATCCAACTACCCAGAGGCTATGACGCCTCCCATATTGATCTCAGCAGTGTGTGTATCGTTGAAAATGGAAAGACTATTGTGCATGCACATTCAGATCGCAGGCATTTAGAGCACAAATGGAAAAAATTCAAAAAGCGCTTCAAAAGGAAACGCATCATCCGCAGGCTCAAAGTGAAATTTGACCGGCAACCGCTTTTGACAGCCCTCGCCTCAAGTCCTCCCGGTGAAAAAATATTGGTTGTTAAAGGCACGCTGTCGCACAATGGAGGATCGATGAGCTTTGAAGGCTCCAGCACGATACGAAAGATTGAGCCGTGCATAAAACCAAAACCGGATAAAAAGGAAAAGGAGGACAAAAAATATAAGCCGAACGAAAGAAGTAAAAAACTCATGAAATTCATCATGAAATTTAAAAAATTACTATACACGTGGCTAAAGTATAACCGTTAGAGCCACTTAAATGCGAATTGCGTTAGAGGGCAGAATCCGAAACGGGTCTGCCCTCTAACTTTTTTTAACTTGTCCCTCCTTACCTTGCATCTGACGCTCCTCAAACAACAGTAAAGCGAATATGCTCGGGCTAACAGCTGTGAGCTTCAACCCGGCGCCCTGGTGCCTTCCTTTGCAAAAGTCAAAAGAAAACTTGACCGCTTGCCCCGGTATAGGGTTTAATACATGCTTTCTAATCCCCGGGGGACCGATCTGGAGTGGAGGTGTTCGGTGGAACAAAACGATCAGATTTATGTCAAACTGCAACAGCATTTGAACAATCAGACCGTCGGGTTTCCGGCAACCCGGTCCGGCGTTGAGATTAAAATTCTAAAGCACATATTTACACCCGAAGAGGCTGCGATTGCCTGTTGCTTGAGCTATAAATATGAGCCGCTTCAAACAATCCTGGGCAGAGCCGGCGACCTGGCCGATTCGCCTCAAGATCTTGCAAAAACCCTGGCGCGTATTCAGAAAAAAGGAGGCATCGAATCCAAAAGCAATAACGGCAAAATGGTTTATTGCAACGCACCCCTGGTGGTAGGAATGTACGAGTATCAACTCGATCGCTTGACCCCGGAATTTGTCGAAGATTTTAATAAGTACACCTCGGACAAAAAATTCGGCATCGAGTTTCTGAGTACAAAACTGCCACAGATGCGCACCATTCCCATCTCAAAGAGCATTCACCCGCAACACAATGTCAGCACCTTTGATGAAGTGTCGGCCCTGCTGCAACAGGCTGATGCACCGTTTGCCATCTTCGAGTGTATTTGCCGCAAGAAGAAAACGATTGAGGGTAAGTCCTGTAAGGCAACGGACCGTAAAGAAACCTGTCTGGCCATCGGCAGCATGGCCCGCATGGCTCTTAAAAACGGAATGGGCAGAGAGATTACCGGCGATGAGGCACTGGCGATCATCGAAAAGAATCAAAAGCAGGGATTGGTGCTTCAGCCGTCCAATACGCAAAAGGCCGAGTTTATCTGTTCATGCTGCGGTTGCTGCTGCGGAATGTTGAGGACCCATAAAGCCCTGCCCAAACCGTTGGACTTCTGGGCCTCAAACTTTTATGCTGCCGTGGACCGGGACACATGCGAAGGATGCGGTACCTGTGAGAAACGCTGTCAGGTCAATGCAGTGCGCGTTTCCGCAAAAAAACAACCCGCTGTGGTGGATCTGAATCGCTGTCTGGGTTGTGGTGTTTGTATCCCCGGTTGCCCAACCGAATCTATAACCCTCGCGAAAAAGCCAATAGAACTAAAACCACCTCAAACACACGAAGAGCTTCGCGAAATCATCATGGCCGGCAAGAAAGGCCGTCTGGGAAAATTAAAGTTAACCGGTAAACTGATTGTCGATTCTGTCCGAACAGGGCATCTGAATCTGCTAAAATAATACAAACACACTTTCACCGAATCATACCGCAATGCTATAAGCTTTTTGGGTTTAGACTGGGATGTCCCGGGACTAAATAAGTGGCAGGATCCGGCAATGACAATAACCTTAGGCGAGGAGGAGATCAATGGCAGACAAAAAAGCTGACCTGGCAGGACCCGGGATCGGTAATTATGACGACTTGAAACAAGAACTGCCCGACGACTATGAACCCCTGCTCTCACCGAAAGAGACGATGCAGGCCGTCTTTGCCATCAAAACCTACATCGAGGAGAACCTGTGCAAAGAGCTCAACCTGCAAATGGTCCAGGTTCCCCTGATCGTTGACCGAGACAGCGGCGTCAATGATTACCTGGACCGCGATGGCTCCCGCACCCCGGTGGAGTTCCCATGCGGTCTGGGGCTCGACAAACCCATCACTGCCCAGGTAGTTCAGGCGGCCACGAAGTGGAAGCGCATGGCGCTTAAGATGTTTGACTGCCAGGTGGGCGAAGGCATCTGCACCGACATGAAGGCCGTGCGCAAAGATTACTTTTTAGACCACGATCACAGCGCCTATGTCGACCAGTGGGATTGGGAGCGCGTGATCATCAATGAAGACCGCACCCTGGAATTTCTTAAGGACATTGTCACAAAAATCTGGAAGGTCATCTGGGGTGCCGGCCGCATGACACAGGAGATGTTGCCGCAGCTCAAGACTTCCAAATACCCCGACTTTCCCGAGAAACTCACATTTTTACATGCCGAAGAAATACTGGATATGTATCCGGATCTGCCGCGCAAGCAACGCGAGACCCGGACCCTTATGGAACACGCCCCGGCGCTTTTTATCATCGGCATTGGCTGGCCGCTGAAAGACGGCTACCCGCACGAAATGCGCGCTGCCGATTACGACGACTGGGTCACGGAAACCACCGTCAACAATGGCGAGCAGTATCACGGGTTAAACGGTGACATCCTGGTGTGGAACCCGGTGACCGAACGGCGCCACGAGCTGACCTCGATGGGCATCCGGGTCACCAAGGAAACACTCAAGATCCAGCTCAAGATGTCCGGCCAGGAGGATTTTCTCAGCCTGCCCTACCACCGGGCCCTTCTCAAAGATGAGATCCCATTGAGCATCGGGGGCGGCATCGGACAATCCAGGACCTACATGTACCTGCTGCGCAAAGCGCATCTGGGCGAAGTGAGTGTAAAGGTGTGGCCAAAAATCCTCAAAGACATCTGCGCCCGGAAAAACATTCACGTCCTTGAGTAGAACGGACGGCTCCTATTAAAAACCGGTCGATCAAATCTTTGATTGGAGCGGGGTGCTGCCATGATTCGCGTTTATTTAGAACCGAGGGTGGTCATTAAGTGGGCGGACTTCATAAATACAAAGCCACGCTTTTCGATTGCCCTCGATGGCTATGTAAAGGGACCGCCGCAATTCTTAATTCAGGGACCTTATGCCAATTTTAATCATCATGAGGGCGTCGCCCGCATTGCCACCCGCAGCACCTGCGCGCAGGTCTATTATTATATTCGCCTGGGATTGCTGGACACCTTTCAAAAAAACGGGGAGCCGCGGGCACGGGTCTACATCAACGATGTGGATCAGGATGTATGCCTGTCCTGCTGGCTGCTAAAAAATTCCGAAAAACTGGAGGGCTTGAGGTTTGATAACGTTTTAGTTCAACTCATATTATTTGAAGATATCCTTGACGCCTCCGCAGGGGCCTATCCGATACATCCGGACAATCCTCAAATTCACCGGCAAGCCTGGATATATGAACCCTATACCCGGGCACGCACGGATGGCAGCATTTACAGCATGCCAAAAAAGGAAATGAAAAATATCCTGCGCTCAGTGTGCGCCAGAATTGATGCGGCCATTGACGGGCGCAGCGGAAAACTCAAATTGGACACACGTTATGAAAAGATTGGCGGCGGACCCGGATGGCAAATGATCTATGAAGAAGGGCCCTACGCGCGCACGAAACTGTTCTCCCAAAAAATTAAAGCATACGTCGCGCTGCTTGAAAGCAGAAAAAACACCTACGCCTATACAATCGGTAAAATGTCACCTTTTATCACGTTTCCCCTGGAACGCATTTATGACGCTTTGAACAAAGCCGAGGGGCTGTCCTCCCAGGAAAATAGCTGGGGTGGCAGCACGATCATTGGCGGCTCGCCGCGCAAAACCGGCAGCCGCCTTGCGCCTCAAGAAGTCCAAAAAGTGATCAATGACTGTATAAAGCGAGAACAGACATCATAAACGCCTTTTTCCCGGGTGCATTCCGCACGTGATGGGCCAAGGGATAATAAATTAATGAACCTCAAAAAGCGGCTATCCAATATTAAGGGGGATCTTTCCGGCGCTGTGTCGGCTGCCATCATTTCCATCCCGCTTTCCATCGGATACGGCATTATCGTTTATGGCCCGCTGGGGGCTGAATTTCTTCCATTTGCAGCCCTGCTGGGGATTTACGCCTGCCTGTTGGGCGGCATCTGTGCTTCACTGCTTGGCGGGACTGAGATTCAGATTACAGCCCCCAAGGCGCCGCTGTCCCTTATTCTGGCCGCTTTTGTTGCCCCGCTGACGTTGAGCCTGCACATCACCGATCCAGCGTCCAGAAGTATCCTAATCGTCGGTCTGGCATCAATGTGTGTTTTAACCGGGGGCATCATCCAGTTGCTGTTCGGTGCGCTGCGCCTGGGAAATCTGATCAAATATGTTCCCTATCCGGTGGTTTCAGGGTTCATGAACGGAATTGCGGTGATTCTTATTCTGGAACAGCTGGGGCCGCTGGTTGGCGCCCGGGGTCATGTCTCTTTGTTTGAAATTTTCTACAACCCCACCGTTGTGCAGCCCTGCACGCTGGTTGTTGGGCTGACAACCATCATCGTGATTTTTTTCGCCCGGCGCTTTATCAAAGCGGTGCCGGCCTCGCTCATCGGGCTGGTTGCCGGAACTGTTTTATTCTATGCCCTAAAAAATTTCGCCGGCGCCGCTGCCCTGGGTCCGGTCATCGGTAATTTTTCTTTTCAATGGCCCAAACCCGATATTTTACCCAAAATTTCCAGGATCCTGTGGAGTATAAATCTGGCCGATCTTTATCCCCGTATCCTGGTTACCGGTTTTGTGCTGGGCTCTATCGGTGCGCTTGAATCTTTGCTGAGCTCTGTGGCCGCAGACAACATCGCCGGTACGCGCCACAATAGTAACAAAGAACTCATCGGCCAGGGCATCGGAAATATGATGAATGCTGTCTTTTCCGCCCTTCCCTCCGCCGGATCCGAACTGCATAACATGGCCAATTACAGGGCCGGCGGACGGACCCGTCTGTCCAGTTTGATGTGCGGGTTTTTAATCCTTTTAATTGTAATGACGCTTGGATTGGTGATCGGAAAGATTCCGCTGACCGTGATTGCCGGCATCATCGTATCGGTGGGTATGGGATTGTTTGACAGATGGACTTTAGATCTGTTTCGAAACCTGTCGCAAGCCCGCGAACAGCGCAAAAGGATCATTGCCAACCTGACCGTCACCATTGTGGTGGCGGTCATCACGGTGTGTGTTAACCTGATTGTTGCCGTTTTGATCGGTATTGCCATCGCCTCCGGGTTATTCGTTGTCAGAATGGGTAAATCCATTGTGAAACGAAAATATTCCGGTGATCAAATCCGTTCTAAAAAAGTTCGCAGCATTAAAAACAACATGCTGCTCGAAGAACGCGGCAAAGGGATCATCGTTTATGAGCTCAGCGGCCCTTTATTTTTCGGCTCGGCCGATAATCTGGCCCGGGAAATCGAGGGCGCCATCAATTATTACGTCTATTGCATTCTCGACATGAAGCGCGTCGATGAGATCGACAGTACCGGCGCTAAGATTTTGGGGCAGATCAGCAAAAAGGTAACGGCGTCCGGCAAATATCTGCTGATCAGTTACCTGACCGTTAACCCCTCATTGTCGGATTTTCTCAAAGCCATGGGCGTCTATAAAACCCTGGGGGAAGACTGTTTTTTTCCGGATACCGATGCCGCGCTTGAATGGGCCGAGGATAATGTACTCACCCGATCAATTGATCTGGCCGGCGCTTCGGGCAGGATTCAACTGGAACAAATGGATATACTCAGGGATTTCACCCCGCTGGAAATTCAGGTATTGGCGCAAAAATTAACCCGTAAAACGTTCCGTAAGGGTGACATTATCGTCAAAGAAAGCGATACCGATCGGAATTTGTTTTTTCTGGCAAAAGGATTGGTGAGTGTCCGGATTCACCTTCCGGAAAGCGATCGCTCCAAACGATTGATCACTTACAGTGCCGGGGTAACTTTCGGGGAGATGGCCTTTTTAGACGGCAGCCCGCGCTCTGCGGATGTCTGGGCGGAGGAGGACGCCGAGACATTCGTGCTGTCGCCGGCTGAATTTAAAGTTTTGCAAGCTGAAAGCCCGCCAATGGCGATCAAACTGATCCGCAACATCGCACTGGAAATAAGCGAACGCCTGCGCATCCGCACAAACGAAGTCAGAGTCCTGGAAGAAGGTTAGGATTTAATCCACCCTTGCCTCGCGGCACCTTCCCTGTGCCTCCTGCAGCTCACCCGGCGCGCCGCGGCGCAGCTCGCTAAAGCGAAGACGGGTCCTCAGGCCTGGTTTTGACCATTTAACCAATCAACGATATATTACCGTTTTTTCTTGACTTTTAAGCGCCTTTTCTTTAATAAAATTGGTATCAGGCCTGAGCCGGATTCCCTTCATTTACACCGCAATGTCACTTCGAATATCGAACCGCTAAAAACGCTTTTCAATTTTCTATCTGCTGAACATCTGCTGAAGTCACCTCAGCCCAGTTAGACGTTTTTATATTACAGGCCTGACGAAAAAAAAATATAGACGGTATAAAAATTTGAAACGCTCAATTTCGGTATTGGAAAGGAGGGTACTATCATGGCTGTAAAAATTGTCATTAAACGCAAATTTAAAGACGGCAATATGCGAGCGGCATCAAGACTTCTGATTAACAACCGCAATGGGGCAATGCAACAACCCGGCTATATTTCCTCAGAAACCTTGCAGAACCTTGCCGATCAGGATCAAGTCGTGGTGGTGACGATGTGGCAAAATATCGAGGACTGGAATGCCTGGCAATCCAGCGAGACGCGTAAGGCCAATGAAGCTGAATTTAAAGATTATCTCGTCGGAGAAACAGAGTTCGAATACTATTCATTGGGCCTGCAAATCGAATAGTCGCAGTTCGGTTTCGCGTTTCATGACCTATTTTCACCTAAAATGAGCAATTGTCGAGGTTGAGAATCCGCCTCTGGAGGATTGCCGCAGATACGAGGAAGGCCGCATCCCGCTGTAGTCTGCTGCTATGCGGTACGACATTTGAACACCGTGCGAAGATCCCGCTTTTAACATGCTCAAATTTTAGGGAAGGAGGTTGAACATGGCGATCAAAGTTCTCATCAAGCGCAAGTTTCCAAAAGACAGGGAAAAAGAGCTTTTCCGTTGTATCAAAGACATCAGACGCCGCGTCCCGCAGCAGCCCGGCTACATCTCGGGTGAATACCTGAAATCAATCGATGAAAAAGATGAAATCGCAACGATCAGTACATGGTTTTCGGTGGAAGACTGGCAGGCCTGGTTTGAAACCGAAGACAGAAAGAAAATTCAATCCAGCATTGATGCAATCCCGGGAGTCACAACCGAATACTCCATTTACCGATATATCAAAACCGTCTAGCAAAATATAAATATGTACCTGATAAGTAGACCTCTATCATTTTTGAAGCAGAATATAGCTGGTTGCAAATCGGCCAATTTAGTTTCGCATATGAAAAACTTTCACCCTGAGGTTCTTTCTAATAAAATTAGAAAAAGAGAGGAGGTAAATAATGGAAAAAGGATTACCAATAGAAGAATTGGCAAATCAAAGATTAAACGTTCTTGTGTATGCATACACCCTTCTGGTTAAAAATCTTATGGAAGAGGGTGTTGAGCTTGAAAAGGTCAAAAAGGCCAGCGATAGAGCATGGGCTGTATTGGGGCAACAAGCAGCTGAACAAATGAAACCTATCTTTGGAGAAGCAGTGCACATTGAGGGACTTCAGCAGACAGGAAAAATGGCAGCGAGTGTCCACGCGATTGAATATAGTGATAAGATAACTGAAAATGAGATTCAATCAGAGTATGTTAAATGTCCCTGGCAGGATGCTTATTTAGCTTTGGGCGTGCCACGTGATTGGAGATTATGTTCAAGCGGTCATCTCGCTTTTACCGAAAGCATGTATAAGGGATTAAACCCAAAGGCTACTTTCGAACTTACGAAAAACATGCCTTCTGGAGATCAGGTCTGTGAAAGCGTAACATCAATATGATTCTATCGATCGGCTGCAGCGTTGGAAGCGGTTGTTAATACGGCAGGGTCAAAAATGGCCCTGCCTTTTCTATTTACCTTCAATATGCATATATTTTTAGAGACTGCCGAAAAGCCCTAAATCTGTGATATTCCTTTTAACTGAATGGCAGACTTTTACTTTTAATTTGCCTTAAAGATTGTCAATTGAAAAAAGTCCATATGTGATTATCGTACTTTTATGCCGTTTTTCATAATAATGTTCCGGAATACGGAAGTACGGCATAAGGGGTTGTAGAAAAAAACGTTTGAATATCGGAACGTTTTTTTGACAACCCCTATAACTATAAAAAATTTGACGCTGATCTTAGCACAAAAAATAGGAGATAATCATGAAAGTCAATCTAAAATGTTTTTCGACTCTGGTAAATATAGACACATGTGATTACAGAGACAGTACAGAATACGATTTGGACGACGGCCAAACCATTGAGGATCTGGTTCAACTTGCGGGAATCCCCAGGGAAGACGTTAAGATCGTCTTTGTCAACAGTCGGATTGTAGATTTCGATAGGGTTCTGTCCGGCGGGGACCAGGTTGGGCTGGCCCCGGCTGTTGGTGGGATGTAAAAAATATCCTGCGATATTCGATCTAAATCACGACCCAGAAGGGACAATCCAGGTCCATGGGTTTGTCCTTTTTATTATCCCATAACCGAATTTTTCAAAACCATGATTAGACACCAATCACCCAAATCCGATAAGTTGCATATATCGGTTTTGTATCTGAAATAATTCCAGAAAAATCGATACTTGGACATCTCTCGATATATCGGTACTTTCAGAACCCTCAATTAATATTGACTAAATCCCATTGATTTGGGTATAAATCCATATAGGTTTTTTCTGAAATTCCTATTCCAACTGACCCGTAACCGTTCTCCATTTCCGGAATCACATCCGATTTCTCGTCTGATTTTCGCGCTCCTTCGATTAATCATATGTTGAGTTTCTCTGTTTCAAATCTTAAAAATTGAGGACAATTAAACACTCGCTAAATGAAAGGAGGGTAATCAGATGAAAAAGATAATCGTAATTTTTTTAATCGGTTTTGTTTTTTCTACCGTGCAGGCGCAAATGGATAATCCACTCAAAGAGGGGATGCCAAATACTGTAAAATTGCCAAGTGGTGAGGTGATTTATGATCTAAATGGTGAGTGGGATGCAGTTTATGATTCTGGGTATTGGGCAGGAACTTTTAACGATATTATAAAAATTACCCAGAATGACAACCAGTATGTTGGGATTTATTTATTGAAAGGAGATAATCTTGTAAGTCAGAACGAAGAAAAGATAAGAGGAAAAATAAAAGGTAATGTGATTGATGAGGTTTTCTTTAATGACATTACAGATATAGAGACAATGAATCTAATTTGGGCACCCTGCAAAGCAGAGATAAGCGAAGATGGCAACGAGATTAAAATGAAAAGAATCTATGAATTTAAAGGGGCAGAGACAATTCAAACTTTATCATTAAAAAGAAAGTAAGACAACCGATGTAAAGGGGGTATGCCGATGGTAATGATTTGGGATACAATTTACCATATAAATGCCCCTTTCCACTTTCACATAATTCCAACATATCAGCGATATCGAGGTTTTCAAAAACCTGAGATATCCATAAAACAGACAATATTTAGGAAATCTTGATATGAAACTAAGATATAGCCCGCATACACCTCGGTTGAAAATAGTGGACCAATATGTAAGGGAGTTGTTTAGAGATGAGTTGCCAGACGGCATTAAATATCATGATGCCAATCATACCCTTCATCCTACAAAAGGAGTCGTTGCTGTTGCCAACAGTATTGCAATATCAGAGAACATCTCCGAACATGATAGAGAATTGTTAATTACCGCGGCTTATTTTCATGACACGGGTTACATTAGAGAATATGATAAAAATGAACCGATTGCTGCCCGAATGGCAGGCAGAATCCTTAAATTAATCGGTTATAAACCAAACGAAGTTAAAAAGATTCAAAAGATGATACTATCAACTGATCTTGGGCTTGAACCGAAAACTCATGTTGAAAAGATCCTTTGTGATGCCGATCTCGACCACTTCGGTAGAGAAGATTTTTTCAAATTGGATGGAAAAATAAGGGAAGGCCGGCGTGCAAGAGGAATAGATGTCAGTGATGACGCAAAATGGTACAAAGGTACCCTCAAAATTATAAAAAAACACCAATATTATACTGAGTCTCAGATAAAGTTGAGAGAAGAAGAGAAGCAAAAAAACATCAAGAGGCTCTTGAGCAAATTGGAAAACATTGAAAAAAAGAAACGAGGCCGAATATAATCCTGTATCTTTTTTTCAACAGCAACAGCCGTACCATAACTTGCGATAGGACCTCATATGCATTCAAAACTTTGATGGGTCACTCTCTTCCCGAAAGCCGAGAAATTTCTCATACTCACGCTCAACTTGACATATTCCTTCGACAATTAGAATGACCTCCTCATAAATGTTAGGAGCAGCAATCGGCTTCGATCCAGTAAAAAATATTTCTCCTATCTCGTGGTTGTCCATCCATTTTCGAATAGAAGAAATTGCATGGTTAAGGGTACATTCCTTGAGGTCCAGAGGCAGACACGGCTTTTTATGCTCATCAGCTAATTGCCTGACACTTTTTGACCCTATTTGTAACTGACCATAGGTCAGGATAACAATTCCTTCAGCGTCGATAATGTTTTTTTCCAGCCTTTTAAAGTAGCTGGGATTATCTATTTCCTTTAAATTGTGCTCTTCCGGCAAAATTCCATCTTCCGTCTTTCTGCCCTTGTAAGTCCACCCTGCATGTGGAATGTCAAGTTTGATCGCCGCATCCAAAGCAGCTTGCTCAACTCCAGGCTGACCGCCAGATATAATCTTTTTAATCATTGCTTTTAGCCTTATATTCCGCCTGTACCTCTTCTAGCATATCGAAAAATTCATTTTTTGTGATGCGGCCTTTTCTTATCATCAGCCGGGCTAAGGCATCTACCTGAAAGGAGCTTGCCATTATAGTGGTTGTCAAAAAAACGTTCCGATATTCGAACGTTTTTTTCTACAACCACTTATGCCCCACTTCCGCATATCGGAACACTATTATGGAAAGCGGTATAAAAGCTCTTTGTAGGTGCCTATTCCGGTGATTTCGGTCACCTAATCCGGAGGAAGTCGGCCGCTTGTTCCGCTTGAAGTCGGCCACCTGATCTGGAGCAAAGCGGCCAGGTATTGGAGCGCAGTGACGCTGATTCTTATATAAATCTCAGATTATTTGCTTTGAGTCAAATTGGTTTTGTTTTTGGCCAGGGGAAAAGAGGGACGGCCATAAATATACGTGGTTATCAGGAAAGTTCCAGTCGTTTATGTCCGATAGTGATCTCACCACGAAGATCACAAAGATCACAAAGGCAGGCTGAATAAATTGATACCCCCCCTTTGGGTCCTTCGTGCCCTTCGGGGTTGAAAGAGACTAACTTCGGCTTTCTGCATAACCGTATAAATATATAGGCGTCAGGCTTAAGGCAAAAAAGGATGTTCCAGCTCATGACGCAGAAGGACGGTTCATGACCTCAGGAGGACAACTCATGATTGTCAATTTTAACCGCTTCCGCTCTCTCTCCCCACGCAAATCCCGCGACTACGACCTTCGCCGCGACCCTACCGTCAACCGCCGAATTTCCATTGCTCGTGACCGGCTTAGGAAGATTCGCAAAATCCTCGGGGTCTGATATTTTTAATACTGTTTCAAAACCAATTCTGGGACTTATGAAAATTTAAAAGGGATACCCTAATCACTTTTGCATAAAAAC
>Ga0265303_10001021_pt1 | contig 16815 bp, 16 predicted proteins | sample Helome_2_FD_192494 | JGI IMG/M metagenome (GOLD analysis project Ga0265303, IMG submission 192494) | Marine sediment microbial communities from subtidal zone of North Sea - Hel_20160317 (Illumina Assembly) | ecosystem: Environmental > Aquatic > Marine > Subtidal zone > Sediment ... | reverse complement strand
CTCCAGTAATTCCTTTTCCATCGTCAACAGGTTGTCGACGCTATCCTCACCTTCACGTTCGCCAATCATCAGGTACAGGCGCGAATCATCGGTCGGCGGCCTTTCGCGTGTGTCGTCGTAGACCTCCGGTGAAAACCAGTAGGAGGGTGAGAAGATACCTGCCTTTGAGAAAATGTTCGGATAGTGCGTGATCGCATAGTGGCTGATCAGGCCGCCCATGGAGCTACCGAGAATGGCCGTGTTTTTCCGATCGCCCAGCGTTCGGTACGTCTGGTCGATAACGGGCTTGAGTTGATTGACGATGAAGTCCATGTAGCCTTCGCCTTCCGCGTCCCCGACGTCGGCATTGGGCCATGGGCTGAGTTCGTTCATGCGATTTTCCCCGCCATTATCGATGCCGACGACAATCAGTGCCAGGTCGGAAGTTGCAGCCAGTTCATCGAGCGACTCGTCGATACCCCATTCCCCGCTGTAGGAGGTTGCGTCATCGAAGAGATTCTGACCGTCGTGCATGTAGACGACAGGATATTGCCTGTCGCTTCGGGCATAGTCGGGTGGCAGGTAGACGCGAATCACGCGCTCACGATTGAGCTGTGTCATTTTAAGAGGCGGCAGAATCTCGACGCTGGCGGTTGCCGATGATGGCGGCGGCGCTTTGTCACCGCAGGCCGCGAGTCCAAGGAGTACGATCAAGGCTGTCCGTCGAGTCGTGTGCATTGCCAGTGGTCTTCTGTCGATAGAGTTCAATCGTCTGAGCGCAGTGTAACCAAATTGGCCCAAGGGCCCTATAAGGGTGTATGAAATCATAATTTGAGGGTTTTTCGATGCGCTATTTGAAGTTATTCGCCGTCCTGTTGCTTCTCGGACTTCCGGCACTCGCCTACGCCGACATGGGCGGCATTCCGACTTCGGCCACCTGGTATTTCCACGCGGATTTTGACGCGATGCGCAAGGGCAAGGCTAGCCGTGGCGTTTATGACTGGCTCGATGCCGAGGTCTTTGAGGAAATTCGTAGCGAAATCGGCATCGACTTTGGCAAGGAAGCTCAGCAATTGACGGCATTTTCGGGTGCCAAGGACGGTCCTGTCATCCTGCTCGACGGCAAGATCAGCCAGGACACCAAGGACAAGATCATGGCGATTGCCGCCACCGACGGTGAATTGCAGACCTTCAAGTCATCCGGCAAGGCCTACTATCTTTTCGACGGCGATGGTGACGGCGCGGACACCGGCAGTATCGACATCGACATCGAGTCCCTGGAGAAGGAGGCTTACGTCAGCTTCGCATTGAAAAACAAAATCCTGATAACGAACACACAGGACCAGATGAAAACGCTTTTGGCCAGCAACGGCGAAATCAAGTCGGACAGGAAGGACGATGGCTCGCTGTTCGTACTGCGGGCGGAGCGCAGCCTGATTCAGGCCGGTGTCAATGCCGATGAAATGGATGGCGACAACGACTGGGACTCCAATATTTTAAGGAATACCAGACAGGTCGCGGTCCTGATGGCCGATCTCGGCGATAAACTCGGCATCCAGGCTCAGCTGCTGGCAAACGAGCCCGAGATGGCGAACTCGCTGGCGAGTATCGTAAGAGGCCTGATCAGCCTGCAGGCATTCAACGACGAGATCGACTCCGAGGTTTCCGCCGTGTTGCAGAGCACCAAGGTAGACGTTTCCGGAAGTACCCTGAAGTTATCGCTGTCGCTGGACCCGGATACCGTCGTAGCGGCCCTTGAGGACTGAGACAAAACTGATAGAAGCCGCGCAAGCGGGGTCTGTGAGTGCGTTCACGGATCTCGTCGGCGCTTATCGGGATCGCCTGCTGCGATTCCTGCTCACGCGCTGCGCGAGCTACGCGGATGCGGAAGACGCTTTACAGGACACCCTGATCAACGCGTACCGCTACATTCACAGCTACGACCCGCGTTGGCGCTTCAGTACCTGGTTGTATCGAATCGCTATCCGCAATGCGGCAAAGTTGCACACGCCGGATACGCTGGAACTCGGCGAGCTCCGGGCGGAGGAGAGTGACCCTCTGCTGCAGTGCATCGCTGATTCGGAGTCCAGGAATCTATGGATTAATGCGAGGCATCTGCTGAATGATGAAGTCTTTCAGGCGATGTGGTTGCGCTACGCGGAAGACATGTCAGTCAACGATATTGCAAAGGCACTCGATCGCTCGGCATCCTGGACCAAAGTCAATTTGATGCGCGGCCGCAGGAAGCTCGATGCCGAACTAAACGGTGCTGAAAAAAGGAGTGAAGCCTATGGATAAGTTAGCCAATCGACTCCGGCACGATGCTGACGAGATCGAGGTAACGGTCTCCGACGAACTGGACCGACGTATTGCGGCGTCATTGCGCAACGTGACGCCGCGAGAAGAGGCGGTGTCGGCGCCTGAGTCGCGACGGCCGGCATTATTCTGGTGGGCAAGTAGCCTTACAGGCATCGCCGCGGCTGCGGCCGTCATCGTTGTCATTAACTCACAGCAACCGGCAGAGGTTGCAACGCCGACGCCGGTTGAGCTGATAGCAACCGTGCCCGTCATTGACTGGAAAGCAGAATCCGCGATGTTAACGGGTCAACTGCAGCAGGAACTGGACAATTTGCAATCGGACATCAAGAAGGCGGAGCAAAAAGTCAAGGAAGATATCGGCCTCTGATATTGTGGAAAATACCTACTTTTTCCACTATCCTCATACGCGGGGTCAGTTCGCCGGTATCGATTAGAACCAGCGCAACAAAGAGATACCACAGTCACAACGCAAATGGGGATTGCGACTACAGCCAAAACGCGAACTGAATGAAATAAGAAGACCGGTCGCGACTCAAGTTGCTTCCGAGCTAATAATCACAACGAACGAAAAAGGATGCACCGGGTATGCCTTTCGCTGTTGTACTGATTCTGCTCGTCGTAGGCTCAATACTGTTCCACCTGCTCAGTCCCTGGACGTTTACCGAGTTGGCGTCCAACTGGGGAATGGTGGACTTCACGGTCGACATTACGCTCTATGTTACGGGCTTCGTCTTCGTGGCCGTTAACCTCTTCATGGCGTACTGCGTCATCAAGTTTCGCCACAAGAAAGGCGCGCGAGCAACCTACGAGCCCGAAAATAAGAAACTGGAGAGTTGGCTGACCGGGCTGACGGCCGTGGGTGTGGCCGCAATGCTGACGCCCGGGCTTTTCGTCTGGGCGGACTTCGTCAACGTGCCGGAGGACGCGCATGTTGTGGAGGCTGTAGGCCAACAATGGCACTGGACTTTCCGCCTCCCCGGCGAGGACGGCAAGCTGGGCGAAGTCGATGCGGAGCGCATCACCGATGAGAATCCGTTCGGCATGGATCCCGATGATCCAAACGGGCAGGATGATGTCCTCGTCAATAGCGGGGAAGTACACGTTCCGCTCGACAAGCCCGTCAAGTTCCTGCTGCGTTCCAAAGATGTGCTGCATGATTTTGCGGTCGCTCAGTTCCGCGTCAAGATGGATCTTGTTCCGGGCATGAATACCTTTTTGTGGCTGACGCCGACGAAGACAGGTCGCTTTGAGATTCTCTGTGAAGAGCTTTGCGGTATTGCGCACCACACTATGCGGGGCGCCGTCATTGTCGAAGAAAAGGCCGACTACCAGACCTGGCTCGAGAATCAGCCCACGTTCAGCGAACTCAATGACAAGCCCGCCGGCAACGCCATGATTGGTGCGGCGCAATACGGCGTCTGCGCGGCGTGTCACGGGCAGCAAGGCGAAGGAAACGTGGCCATGAATGCGCCCAAGATTGCGGGGCAGAGCGAGTGGTACCTGAAGCGGCAGATCATGAATTACAAGAAAGGACTTCGCGGTACACACGAAGATGATGTCTTCGGTGCGCAGATGATTGGAATGGTGGCGCCGCTGGTCGATGAGCAGGCTATCGATAACGTTGTTGCGCACATTCAGACATTTCCGGATAACGCCCCGGCAAAGACAATTGACGGCGACGTTGCAAACGGCCAGAAACACTACAACATCTGTGCTTACTGTCATGGCAACGATGGCATGGGTGTTCAGGCGATGAATGCGCCGCGCGCGGCTGGCATGTCCGACTGGTATATGGCGCGACAACTGCAGAACTTCAAAGACGATGTTCGCGGCGGTCATCCACAGGACTATTACGGCAAGCAGATGGGTTTCATGGGCGACATCCTGCATGACGAACAGGCGATCAACGACGTGATCGCGTACATCAATACTTTATAGGTCGTTGCAGGCGAACGGGCCGGACAACAGACAGGTACAAGGGGAACCGGATGGCATACGTTGCAATTGCAGATCGTGACCACGAAATTGAACATCACGATCCGCAAACGTTTATCACCAAGTATATCTGGAGCCAGGACCACAAAGTCATCGCCATCCAGTACGGCATTACGGCGATTTTTGTCGGACTGATTGCTCTCGGCTTATCGGCAATGATGCGATTGCAACTCGGTTTTCCCGACACGTTCGCATTCATCAATCCTGAGAACTATTACCAGTTCATCACCATGCACGGCATGATCATGGTGATTTACCTGCTGACGGCCTTGTTCCTCGGCGGATTCGGCAACTACCTGATTCCGCTGATGTGTGGTTCGCGCGACATGGTGTTTCCGTACCTGAACATGCTCAGCTACTGGGTCTACCTGCTATCGGTCATCATTCTGCTGGCCAGTTTCTTCGTTCCCGGTGGTTCCACCGGCGCCGGCTGGACTCTGTACCCGCCACAGGCAATCATGCCGGGAACGCCAGGCACCGACTGGGGCATTTTGCTGATGCTCGCTTCCCTGGCCGTATTCATCGTGGCGTTTACGATGGGTGGCCTGAACTACATCACGACCGTGCTCCAGGCGCGCTGCAAAGGCATGACGCTGATGCGCATGCCGCTGTCGGTGTGGGGCATCTTCATCGCAACCGTACTCGGCTTGCTCGCGTTCCCGGCGTTGCTGGTGAGCGCCATCATGATGTTGTTCGACAAGGTCCTGCACACAAGTTTCTTCATGCCTGCCATCAGTTCGATGGGTGTGGATCCGGGCTACTCCGGAGGCAGCCCGATATTGTTCCAGCACCTGTTCTGGTTCTTCGGTCACCCTGAGGTCTACATTGTGGCGTTGCCGGCATTCGGCATCGTGTCGGACCTGCTCAGCACGCATGCGCGCAAGAATATCTTCGGTTATCGCATGATGGTCTGGGCGATCGTTGCGATCGGGGGACTGAGCTTCATTGTGTGGGCGCACCATATGTATGTCAGCGGCATGAATCCCTACTTCGGATTCTTCTTCGCAACGACGACGCTGATCATTGCGGTACCGACGGCCATCAAGGTTTACAACTGGGTACTGACACTGTGGGAGGGCAACATTCACCTCCGGGTGCCGATGTTGTTTGCCATTGGTTTCGTTTTCACATTCATTCACGGTGGGCTGACAGGGCTTTTCCTCGGCAACGTGACCATTGACCTGCCGCTGTCCGACACCTATTTCGTGGTTGCGCATTTCCACATGGTGATGGGCGTCTCGCCGGTGCTGGTTGTGTTTGGCGCTATTTATCATTGGTGGCCGAAGATTTCCGGGAAGATGTACAACGAGACACTCGGCAGGTGGCATTTCTGGATGACGTTCCTCGGCACGTACGCCATCTACCTGCCTATGCACTACCTCGGTTTCCAGGGTGTGCCGCGACGCTATTTCGCAATGGGAAATACCGAATTCATGCCGGACTCGGCACAGGACCTGAATGCGTGGATCACGATGTCGGCATTGTTCGTTGCGGCGACCCAGGTTCTTTTCTTTATCAATATCATCTGGAGCCTTGCGAGGGGGCCGAAGTCGGACCCGAATCCCTGGGATGCAACCAGCCTTGAATGGCAAACGCCGGACCATCCGCCCAAACACGGCAACTGGGGCCATGAGCTGCCCGTCGTGCATCGCTGGGCCTATGACTACAGCGTGCCAGGCTACAAAGACGACTTCATCCCGCAGAATGTGTCACCCGATGACGCGCCTGCCGGTCGTGATCATGGAGGCGAGCACTAGTGTCGTTCATGAGTAGTCAGGAGCAGCGATGACGATTGCACTCGGCTTTCTCGCGATAATACTCGCCACCTTGCTGGGCTGGTTGCTGAAGCAATCATTCAATACACAGCCATGGGTCGCAGAGGTTGTCGGCGAGACAGCGCACCATGGGCCGTTGGGAACAAACGCCAGGCTTATCGCGCTGCTCGGTTTGTTGGCCGTCGTGTCGTCGTTTTTTGCATTGATTCTGAGCGCTTATGCCTTGCGTATGGAGCTCGGCGACTGGGTGCCGTTGAGCGAGCCGCAGTTGCTATGGATAAATACCGCCATGCTGGTGATGGCCAGCATCGTGTTCCAGTGGACGCGTAACGCCGCAGTAAGTGGTCATCGATCCAGGCTAGCCCCCGGTTTGCTAACGACCGGTTTGCTAACGACCGGTTTCATCGTCGGTCAGCTCGCCGCCTGGCAGCAATTGCAATCCGCAGGACAACTCATTACGAACAATCCGGCGAACGCATTTTTCTACTTCTTGACGGGCGCACACGCCGTGCACATAGCGGGCGGCATGTACGTGTGGGCGAGGGCGACCACCAGGGTTGTCCTCGGGCATGACGATGGAGCCGCCATTCGTCGCAGCATCGAGCTGTGTACGATTTACTGGCATTTCCTGTTGCTCGTCTGGCTGGTTCTTTTTGGATTGCTGTTGTCGACCTAAGGGGTCCTTATGTCTGAAGCGGTACTGAGTAGTGAAGGGGAAATAGAAACGCCCGGCACCAAGGGCGTTGCGGACGATTTCTCGCGTGACAAGCAGGTCTTTGGCGTGCCCTGGGGCAAGGCCATGATGTGGATATTCCTGCTCAGCGATACGTTTATTTTCAGCTGTTTCCTCGTCGGCTATATGTCGGTACGTATTTCAACGACGGATCCATGGCCTGTGCCCAGCGAGGTGTTCGCACTGACCCTGTTCGGTACGTCCATTCCGCTGATCCTGATCGCGATTATGACGTTCATCCTGATCACGTCTTCCGGAACGATGGCGATGGCCGTGAACATGGGTTACCGCAAGGACCGCAACAAGACATTCTGGCTGATGTTGGCGACTGCCTTACTGGGTGCGTCTTTTGTTGGCATGCAGGCCTTCGAATGGACGAAGTTAATTTCTGAAGGCGTTCGTCCGTGGGGCAATCCGTTCGGTGCCGCGCAGTTCGGTTCGAGTTTCTTCATGATCACGGGGTTCCACGGGCTGCACGTATCGGCCGGCGTTATCTACCTGCTGGTCGTCGCGTTTCGGGTCAAAACCGGGTTTTATGAACGACGTGGCGGCAACTACGAGATCGTCGAGGTGGCAGGTCTGTACTGGCACTTTGTCGATCTCGTCTGGGTATTCATCTTCGCATTTTTCTATCTATGGTAAGGGTCTTCAGGAGTCGTCGGTATGGCTGAAGAGGGACAGCAACACCCCATCAAGATCTACTTGTGGATCTGGCTACTGCTTTTCGTGGTCAGTTTCTTTTCCTACATGGTGGATTACCTGCAGTTTCAAGGCGCACTGCGCTGGACGTTGATCCTGGTTTTCATGTTTGTAAAAGCAGGTTTCATCATTGCGATCTTCATGCACATGCAGTGGGAACGGCTGGCACTGAAGCTCGCGATCCTGGGACCTCCCGTCGCCATACTGGTGTTAATCTGGCTGATGTCCTTCGAGGGTCTTTACATCGAGGATACGCGGCTCGAATACTACGGCGAAAGCACGATGGAGCCCGAGACGCCAGGGCATCACTGATCTCCGGACCCGGTAGGAGCGGCTCCCAGCCGCGATTCAGGCAATGTGGGAGCGGCCTACGTGCCCTAGGGGCATTCCAGCCGCGATCGGGCCTGGAAGGCCCTCCCACAATCTTGCAGGTCTGATCACATGCAGCTGGTAATGAGTCTCGTCGGAATGGCCACGATCTTCCTGATCGCGTACTTGTTGTCGGGGAATCGGAGCGCCATAAACCGCCGGACGGTATCAATAGCATTCCTGATACAAACCGTGATCGCGGCGTTCGTGTTGTTCGTGCCGGCGGGCGGGCTGGTGCTCGACAAGGTTGTAAAGGGCGTACAAACGGTCATCAATTACGGCAATGATGGCATCGAGTTCGTGTTTGGCACGCAGATTAAGGAATCACTGGGTTTTACGATCGCCTTCAATGTGTTGCCGGTTATTGTGTTCTTCGCGGCGCTGATGTCAGTGCTCTATTACCTGGGCGTAATGCAACGTGTCGTCGGCGTGTTCGGCGGCTGGTTGCACAAACTATTGCAAACGAGTCATACCGAATCGGTGTCAGCTGTCTCGAATATTTTTGTGGGACACACCGATGCGCCACTCGTTGTTCGGCCCTACCTGGCCGGCATGACGCAGTCAGAGCTATTTGCCGTTATGACGGGTGGTTGTGCGACGATCGCGGGTGCCGTGATGATGGGTTACGCGCAAATGGGCGTGGACCTGAAATACCTGATCACGGCGAGTTTCATGGCGGCGCCGGGCGCGCTGATGATGGCGAAGATCATGATGCCGGAGACCGAGCCCCACGATGAAAGGCCGCACACCGAGCTTGTCGACGAAGCGGATCGTCCCGTCAATATCTTCGAAGCCATCGGTAACGGAGCCATGACGGGCATGCAGGTCGCGATGGCGGTCGGCGCTATGCTGATTGCCTTCGTTGGCCTTATTTACCTCGTCAACGGCGTGTTATCGGGTGTTGGTGCCTGGTTCGGCTTCGAGGAGTTGACCCTGCAATGGGTGCTCGGCCAGGCGTTTTCCCCGATCGCGTTTTTGCTCGGTGTCCCCTGGGCCGAGGCGACGCAGGCAGGCAGCCTGATTGGCCAGAAGCTGGTCATCAACGAGTTCTATGCGTATATCAGTTTCATCGAGATCAAAGACACGTTGTCGCCGTACACGCAGCTCGTCGTCACTTTCGCGCTTTGCGGCTTCTCCAATCTCTCATCGATTGCCATCTTGCTCGGCGGGTTAGGAGCCGTAGTACCTTCGCGACGCCACGATATCGCGAGGCTTGGCCTCAAGGCGGTTATTGGCGGTACACTTGTTAACCTTATGAATGCGTCGCTGGCCGGTTTCTTTTTCTCGCTGCAGTGATGTGGAGTAACAGCTATGGCAAGGGCAATCATCCTCGTACTGGATTCATTCGGCATCGGCGCAACGGCCGACGCCGACAGATTTGGCGATGAGGGGTCGGATACGCTCGGCAGTATCGCGCGGGTTCGTGCGATCTCGGAGAAGGGTCCACTCAATCTCCCCAATCTTGCGAAGCTCGGCCTTTTTCATGCGAGCAAAGAAAGCACTGGTGCGTTCCCGGACGGTGTCGAGACCGACATTGATGTCATCGGCGCCTACGGACACGCCGCAGAACTCTCCAGCGGCAAGGACACGCCCAGTGGGCACTGGGAGATTGCAGGCTTGCCGGTGTTGTTCGACTGGGGTTACTTCACGGACAAGACAAACACATTTCCACCGCAGTTGCTTGACGAACTCATTGCGAAGGCGGATTTGCCCGGCGTGCTCGGCAACTGCCACGCGTCCGGTACGACGATTATAGCGGAGCTTGGTGATGAGCACGTCAGGACTGGTAAGCCCATCGTTTACACCTCGGCCGACAGCGTATTTCAGATCGCGTGTCATGAAGAGGCCTTCGGTCTGCAGAGACTCTACGACCTTTGTGACATCGCCCGCGAACTCGTAGACCAGTACAACATCGGTCGGATAATCGCGCGCCCCTTCGTCGGAAGTGATCCGGACAATTACGTCCGTACGGGCAATCGGCGGGATCTCACCACGCCGCCACATGCACCGACGGTACTCGATAAACTGGTCGAAAGCGGCGGTGACGTCTACAGTGTCGGCAAGATTGCAGACATTTACGCGCACCGGGGTATTACGAAGAAGGTAAAGGCGACGGGAAACGAAGCGCTGTTCGACGCGACGCTCGATGCGATGCGCGAAGCAAGCGATCGGTCAATTGTGTTCACAAATTTCGTCGACTTCGACATGCTGTATGGACATCGTCGCGACGTTGAAGGTTATGCCGCCGCACTCGAGTATTTCGATAGGCGATTGCCCGAGCTGATGGATCAACTGCAGGATGATGATCTGCTGCTGCTCTGCGCAGACCATGGCTGCGATCCGACCTGGCACGGCAGCGATCACACCCGGGAACACATTCCGGTGCTGGCATACGGCGATGGCATTGTGCCTGGCTCACTGGGCAAGCGTGATACGTTCGCGGATATCGGTCAGACGGTTGCAGCACATCTGGGCCTGTCTCCCATGGATTACGGCACCAGCTTTCTCGACACCTAGATATCGCGGCGAGTGCCCAATTCGAACAAACCAGGAGGTGAATCATGGAGTTAGGATCGTTTTCCGTAAGCCTTGCCGTTAAAGACCTCGCAGAATCAAAGAGTTTTTACGAAAAATTGGGTTTCGAAGCGATTGGCGGTGATGCCAGGCAAAACTGGCTGATACTCAGAAACGGCCGTCATGTCATTGGCCTGTTTCAGGGCATGTTCGAAAACAACATCCTGACATTCAACCCTGGATGGGACCAGAGTGGCAACGAACTGGATTCGTTCACCGATGTTCGCGACCTTCAACGACGGCTAAAAGAGCAGGGGATTGCTCTCAGCAGTGAAGTTGACGAGTCGACGTCAGGACCCGCGAGCGTGATGATCTCCGATCCGGACGGCAACCAGATTCTCATTGACCAACATCGATAGAGAATCGGATTGAAACTGCTGGCGAAAGAAAAAGCCCCAAACTGCCCGGCGCTTCTATTTTCAGTCGTGCCCGGCCAATAAGGGAGTAAGCACCTCAGCTTCCGGAGCGCGTCGCAGGCTATCCGACGCCGCTGCATCGAAGCTGCGCATTTTCCAGTTATCTAACCAGGTGACGATCGACTCGAACTGCTCCATGTCGTTCCTGACCTGGTAGGCAGGCATGTCACAGATACCAATACCCTGCGCTGCAGCGCGCACAAACACCTGGCTGTCGCGTAGCTGGGCAATGACCGGAATCTCGAGACTCGACAGAAAACGCATCAGCATACGAAAACTGATGGTGTTCTTGCGCGTGCGATTAGCAACAATTGCGAGGTTCTTTTTGCGCCTGTCGAACTGTGCGACCAGCAGCAGGTTGGCGATGAAACGCGCCGCCGAGTAAATGTCGATTTCCGACGGCGTGACCGGAATCAGGATGCTGTCGGCATCGTAGGTCTGATAGTAGAGCTGATTCTCGGGTATCGCCGCGGGAAGATCGACGATCATCTGCCCGGAGCCGGGCCAGGCATGCAACTCTGCTCCTTTGCCTGCTTCAGTGCAGTGTTGTTGTGCCGCGATGCCATAGACCTTGGGCTGCTTTGACGGGCGATTGTCCAGCCAGCGCATGCTGTAGCCCAGCGGGTCGCAGTCGATGAGTGTTGGGGGTGGGCCGCGCCTTGCAAAGTAACTGGCGAGATTCGTCGCCAGGGTCGTCTTACCGGAGCCGCCCTTCGGGTTCAGAATGACAATCTTGTGGAGATTGTCTCGATTCGGATTGCTTTGCATGGTACGTGGCCGGTTGCCCCTCCTTTTCAGACTGACTGAATGGTGTGACAAACCGCCCGAGCGGTATTCGAGTCCTTTCCACGCCCAAGCGGAGTAACACGAACTGCGACCATAGTACGTTAATTTGCCGACGATGCACCGGAGGCCGTGATTTCGCCCTTAAAAGGCCATATATAGGCTCAGCAGCCCATATCGGGTCAGGATGGGTTTTTCCAGTCATCGGCTACCCGAACGGCGATGACTTCGCCTTCCGCGGTCTGTACGCCACTAGAGTAGACGCGACAGCGCACCAGCGTCTTTCTCTCACCGACCTCCTCGATTGTCGATCGCAATTCGATCTCCTGGTCGATGGGCGTTGGGGCCAGGTAGCTGACCGTTAATCGGCCCGTGACGCACCAGATCTCGGGCGTCGTGCCGACCTCGCGGTTCTCCAGCCTGTAGTAGTTCGACATGGCGGTGTTGACACTGTGGCAGTCGACGATGCTCGCAATGGTCCCACCGTAGACATACTGCAACGGCCCGGCGCACTGCTCGGCTCTGGGCATGTAGTGGCAAACGCACTCGTCACCGTGCCAGTGGCTCTTGATTTGCAGGCCCTTGTCGTTGTCGGCGCCGCAGCCGTAACAGTGATTGTCCGTCAGTTGGTCTTGAACGGCCGTCATTCGCTATTGCTCGCAGGCGGCGCAGCGAGTCTCATGCCCAGGTAAGCGGCGACGAGAATACCGATAACGCCCAGTATCGAGAACCACAGCGGGTGCGGGATCATCATGAGATTCGCGACTGTGGCGATGAGCATGAGGCCGCCTACGACGATCGCGAATGTCATCGGTTTCGAGTCGCCGATTTTGCAGGCGGCGAATGTACCCGCGAGCGTCGCGATAAACCAGGCGCCGCCGACGAACAGGAAAGCGCCGATTGGCATCCTGGCAATGTAGGCACGCATGGCTTCGGGATCCGCAAAATCGAGATCAGGGGGCGGCGGGTAGACGGAGTGACCGACCATCTCAACCAGCCAGACCAGTGCGCCGGCGATGACGATACCGGCTATACCGGCTGCAATGTTCTTTCCCATAGTGGCCTCCCGATTTTTCTTCTTGTTGTTACTGCGCCTTGTTTCTTTGCTTCAAAGCGGCCTGAATTCGGGCCGCCAGCGCTTTTGATTCAGCAGCAACGCGCTCGGTGTCAATCGTGAGCATTGCGCCGTCTTTCATCAGGATCTTTCCGTCGACGACGACCGACGTGACATCCTGCTCGTCAGTGACCCACACGAGATGCGAAACGACGTCATACGTCGGCACGTGATGTACGTCGTCGAATTCTACCTGGATCAGGTCCGCGCGCTTGCCGACCTCAAGCGAGCCAATTTCATCGCCGAGGCCGATTGCCGTGGCCCCGCCGCGTGTGGCCATCGTGAGTACCGTGGTTGCCGACATGACTTCGGGGTCCATGCGATCTACCTTCTGCAGCAGTGACGCCAGTCGCATCTCCTCCCAAAGGTCCAGGTCGTTATTGCTCGCCGCACCGTCGGTGCCCAGGCCGACGCGGACGCCCGCCGCGAGCATTTCCGTTATGGGCGCAATCCCGGAAGCGATTTTCATGTTTGAGGTAGGATTATGGATGACCCCGACCTTGCGCTCGACGAGGATTGGAATTTCTTCTTTCGTTGGCCAGACGACATGCGCAGCAATGGTCGGGCCCTCGAAAAAGCCGATCGACTCGTACATTTCGATGCTGGGCATACCGTAAGTATCTTGCGAATATTGTAACTCGAACGGCGATTCCGATATGTGGATGCTGATAGGGGCGCTGAATGCCATGGCCGCTTTGCGCGTTGCTTGCAGCTGTTCTGCATTGAGCGTGTAGTTGGCATGTGGGCCAAAGATCGGCGTGATGCGACTGTTTCTGCCCTGCCACCGCTCCATGAAGCCGTTGCCTTTCTGAATAGAGTCGTCGGCATTTTCGGCATCGGGGCTGCGTTGATCGATGACCGTTGCCGAGATCATGGCGCGCATGCCACAGCGATCGACAACCTCGGCTATCGCGTCGGGGTAATAGTACATATCCACGAACGTGGTCGTGCCGCCGCGAATCATCTCCCAGCACGCGAGCTCAGTTCCGATACGCACAAACTCTGAATCAACGAACTCGACTTCTGCAGGAAATATGTAGTTGTTCAGCCAGTCCATGAGGGCCAGGTCATCGGCAACGCCACGCAGCAAGGTCATGGCCGCGTGCGAATGGCCATTAACGAGTCCCGGCAATACGATTCTATCCTTGCCATCGAGCACTTCTGCGGCGGAGTACTCGGCCAGAATATCTTCAGCGGAACCGATCGCGAGTATCAGGTTCTCGTCAATGGCGACGGCACCGTTGACATGAACGGTGCCCGCATCGTCCATGCTGACGACGTAGTCGCCTTGGACAATCAGGTCGATTCGATTACCCGCTGCGCTCTCTGGCGCATTCTGAGCGGTCGTGGATTCAGAGCCTGATTTCTGCCCGCATGCAGTGGCCAGAAGAACGAACAAAATACTTATGAAACAAGACCTTATAGTCGTCATCATGTCCCCTTTTCGCCCATTGTAGCACCGCCGCTGAACGAGGCCTGCGCAAAAAAAAGCCGGTCAGGGACCGGCTTTTTTGTTGGTTGCGCGAGATTCTGATCAGAAGCGCTTCGTTAAACGCACGCCAAATTCGCTGGCATCATTGTTCAACATAACGAGCACGTAGTCGCCGGTGTTCAGGCGCCCATTGTCATACTCCTCATCTGTCACGTTGCGGCCGTACAGCGACGCCGACCAGCTTTCGTCCGCCGAACGGTAGGACATGTTGAAGTTGATCAGGCCGCGGCTGTCGATCTGTGTGAAGCGGCCCGGGTCCGAGCTCGGCTCGCCGTACATCTCATCGCGGTATGAATAATCCGCACGCAGCACGACTTCGCCACCGCCAGCCATCGCAAAATTCAGCTCGGGGCTGATCGAGAACGTCGTCTCCGGCGTCAGAGGTGCGACAGGCTTGACGCCACCCTGTTCATCGACGTCAACGTCGATTAGGCCGAGCGACGCGTGCACCAGGAAATTATCAGAGAAGATCGCCGTCGTCTCGAGTTCGAAGCCGGTTGATTCCTGGTCGACAATCAAATTGACCGTGTTAAATCCGCCACCTTGCGTCGTGCTGACCTGATACGGCAGGTCCTCGTACTGCGTCAGGAACACGGCCGCGCTGACCTGCCACCAATCGAGCGGCTGTCCTTTGATGCCAATCTCGTAATTGGTCGCCGTTATGTTGTCTTCTTGGGCGACAAAACAGTTCGGTAGACTCACATTGCCCGGCTGTGTGAAATCGAGAGAGCCGAACAGGCAGAATGGACGCGCCGGGAACTGGCCGGACTGGTAGCCGGTCTGGATCGTTCCGTAGACGTTCATTCGCTCGTTGAGATCGTAGGTGGCTGAAAGATCCCAGCTGACCTCCGACCAGTCTTCGCTCGCGGTTTCGGCGATCAATGGGTCGTTCCCCGGTGTGGCCGGGTCGTCGTTGATCTCTACAGCAGCGTCCTTCTCGTCGTCGGTGAATCGAACGCCGACCGACAGACGAAACGCGTCACTGACGTCATAGCCTACGTTGCCGAAGATGGCCATACTCTGGATCTCCTGACTGAGCGTGAACGTGCCGAGACCGCCATTGAAAATAGTTGGATCCTGGTCGTTGCCGCCATCTTCATCGAAATAGTAGATGCCGGATACGAAATCCCAGTTCCCCATGTCGCCGTTCAATTGAACTTCGATCGAAGTCTGGTCAGCGTCACCAATCTCGGGGAATGACAGGAAATCGTCGATAAACCCGTCATCATCGAGACCAGACTTGTACTCCGACGAACGATGGCTTGCGATGACCTTTGTCGCCAGCGAGTCGCTGAACGCGTAGTCGGCCGTGGCTGAAATGCCCCAGGCTTCGTTCGTAACGAGCACCTGGCTGGCCTGACCTGTGTTGTTGTCGTACGGGTCCGACGCGAGGTCGGAATTGCGATAGCCGGCACCATAAACAGCGCCGTTCGGAAGTTCATCAATCAACGTTGTATAGGGGCGCAAGCCGCCTTCGCCGTCATTCGCGTCGGCCGTAATGACAAGGGAGAAATCGTCGTTCGGCGCGTAACGCATTGCAAGGCGTGCGTAGACTTCCGTCATCTCACCGACCTCCACGCCGGCGTTCGGCAGATTCAGGAAGTCGCCGATTCCGTCGCGGTGCTTGTAGCCGCCCGTGAGAGACACTGCAACGTTGTCGGACAATGCCATGTCGCCATAGAAATCACCGTTGAGGCGACCACGGCTGCCGATTTCGACACTGACCTTGGCGCCTTCGTCGGTTCCCGGAGTCTTCGTGATGATGTTGATAGCACCACCGATCGAGTTACGACCGTACAGAGTGCCCTGTGGCCCGCGCAGCACCTCCACGCGTTCCAGGTTAGACAGGTTCCAGTTCTGGCCGACCTGCCTGCCAAGATAAACGCCGTCGACATAAACGCTGACGCCGGGATCTGTCGTGATCAGGTGATCCTGCAAGCCAATGCCGCGGATAAATGGGTTGGCCGACGAGTTATGGCCTGCCGAGAACTGAGTGATATTCAGATTCGGCACAAACTTGCCGATATCGACTATATCGACGATGCCTTGCTTGGCGAGATTCTCGCCCCGAAAAGCGCTGACTGCGATAGGCACCTCGTAAATGCTTGCTTCGCGCTTGGTCGCGGTGACCATGATTTCTTCGATCAGGGCTTCGTCACCATTCTGTGCGATTGCGGCCGGCGAAACTGCCAGTGCCAAAGACACAGATGCATACAAAAGCCCCTGGATCCCGTACTTGTTCATTATTATTCCCCTGGGAAAGGTTACGGTGTGGTTGACGGATTGTTATTTGCCTGTAATCCGAATGCGGCAAAGTATAGCTTATCGTCTAACTTGTTTGGCCGGGTTCCGTACTCTAAGGTGATGCTTAGTGACTCAGCATTCCGACATTCTCGACTCAATACCTGTTTTTGAAGCGCCGCCCGGCGGCCGCCTCACCGACGACATGGTCGCGGCGTTTCGTGCTGCCGGCGTGATCGTTCTGAAAGGCTTCGTGGCAAAGGCTGAGTGTGCTCGCTTGCGGCGACGAGCACTGGAACTTGTCGATGCCTTTGACCCATTAGAAG
>Ga0265303_10001019_pt1 | contig 16822 bp, 13 predicted proteins | sample Helome_2_FD_192494 | JGI IMG/M metagenome (GOLD analysis project Ga0265303, IMG submission 192494) | Marine sediment microbial communities from subtidal zone of North Sea - Hel_20160317 (Illumina Assembly) | ecosystem: Environmental > Aquatic > Marine > Subtidal zone > Sediment ... | reverse complement strand
CCATGATGGCAAACAGCTTGAGGTGGCGAATCACTTGCGGCGTCAGGTATTGCAGGATGAAACTTTCATCCTTGTAGTTGGCCATTGCGTGATGCACGGTATCGAGCCAATCGGCGCCTGCGTACTCGGGGCAGAGTCGCTTGTCCTCTTCGGTCGGGTTTTCACAGACGCGCCGGATATCCGAAAAGACAGCGAAGCCCAGCGTGTAGGGATTGATGCCCGAATAGTACGGGGAGTCGTACTCTGGCTGATAGACGACGTTGGTATGCGACTGCAGGAACTCGAGAATCGTGCCCTCGGTGATCAGGCCTTCGTCATAGAGGTCGTTCATCAGGTTGTAGTGCCAGAAGGTTGCCCAGCCCTCATTCATGACCTTGGTTTGCCGTTGCGGATAGTAATACACGGCGATTTTTCGGACGATTCGTACAATCTCGCGCTCCCAGGGCTCCAGCAGCGGCGCATTTTTCTCGACGAAGTACAGCAGGTTTTCCTGTGGTTCGGGCGGGAACCGGGAATGGCCCTCATCCTGCTCGCGTTCCGTCTTCGGGATCGTGCGCCAAAGATCATTGACCTGGCGTTGCAGGTAGTCTTCGCGCTCCTTCTGCCGCTCCTTCTCCTCTTCGGGAGAGATCGGGCGCGGCCGACGAAAGCGGTCGACACCCAGGTTCATGAGTGCGTGGCAGGAGTCAAGCAGCGCCTCCACGGTATCGACCCCGTGGCGTTCCTCGCACTCGGCAATGAAATTTCGCGCAAACAGCAGGTAGTTGACGATCGCGCTTGCGTCGGTCCATTCGCGGAACAGGTAGTTGCTCTTGAAAAACGAGTTGTGCCCGAAGCAGGCATGCGCAATTACGAGCGCCTGCAGCGTCATGCTGTTCTCCTCCATCAGGTAGGAGATGCACGGATCAGAGTTGATCACGAGCTCGTAGGCAAGCCCGATTTGCCCCTTGCGATACCGTTGCTCGGTACTCAGGAACTGTTTACCGTAGGACCAGTGGTGATAGCCGATGGGCATACCCGTCGACGAATAGGCATCCATCATCTGGTCGGACGAGATGATTTCTATCTGGTTCGCGTAGGTATCGAGCCGGTACTTCTCCGAGGCGATGCGGCCGATCTCTCGTTCAAAATCTTCAAGTGCCTGGAACGTCCACTCCGAACCCTCCGCAATCAGCTTGCTCACGTCGGCTTCCTCACGAACAAGTCGCGGAACACCGGGAAGATGTCCGCAGGCTCTTTGACATTGCGCATCGCAAAGCTATCCGGGAACTGATCCGTAATGCCGTCATAGGCGCGCCACAATTCCTGTTCCTTACCCGAGGAAATCTCTACATAAGCGTAGTATTGCACCAGCGGCAGCAGGCTCTTGACGAGCAGCTCGCTACATTTCGGTGAATCATCAGCCCAGTTTTCGCCATCCGAAGCCTGTGCCGCGTAGATGTTCCAGCTATCGGTCGGGTAGCGCTCCTGCACGATCGTCTTCATGAGCTCTAACGCACTGGACACTACTGTACCGCCCGTCTCACGCGAATAGAAAAACTCTTCCTCGTCGACTTCGTCAGCTTTGGTGTGGTGACGAATGAAGACGACCTCGGTCTTCTTGTAGTGACGCTTCAGGAACAGGTGCAGCAATACGAAGAAGCGCTTCGCGAGGTCCTTGATGTCCTGTGTCATGGAGCCGGAAACATCCATGAGGCAAAACATGACCGCACTCGTCGTCGGCGTCGGCTGCTGGATCATGTTGTTGTATCGGAGGTCGAAGTCGTCGAGGAACGGGATCTGGTTCAGCCGGCGCCGCGCCCGTTCAAGCTGGTATTCGAGCTCGCGACGCCGTTCGCTCGCCATCTCGCCCAGCGCCTCGAGCTCTTCCTTTAGGGCTCGAATCTCACGCTTGATCGAGCCGCCCAGCGCAATTCGCCGTGCCTTCGCGCCCCGCAGGGATTGCACGACGTTGAGACGTGCCGGTATGCCCTCCTTGAGGTAACCGCCTTTGACGAGCTTGTAGGAGTCGGAGTCCTTGAGTTGCTTGCGCACCATGTTCGGCAGTTCGAGGTCCTCGAACATAAAATCGAGAAACTCCTGCTGGTTGAGTTCGAAAACAAACTCATCCATGCCCTCGCCCTGGTTGCTCGCCTCGCCGCCGCCACCGCCTGAACCACCCTGCGGCCGGTCGATGCGGTCACCGCGGATAAACTCCTTGTTTCCAGGCAAGACACGACGCTGCTTGCCGCCCTTGCCATGATGGAAGATCGGCTCGGAGATGTCTTTTTTCGGTATCGAAATCTCTTCGCCACGTTCCATATCCGTAATGCTGCGCTTGTTGACAGCATCCGTCACGGCTTCTTTGATGTGCTTCTTGAAGCGTTTCAGGAAACGCTGGCGATTAACAGCGCTTTTCTGTTTTCCCTGCTGGCGCCGATCGATTATGAGAAATGCCATGACCGATCACTGCGACTTACGCACCCTCAGGTACCACTCGGACAGGAGCCTGACCTGCTTCTGTGTGTAACCGTATTCGACCAGGCGTTGCACGAAATCCTCGTGCTTCTGCTGGTCTTCCTCTGACGCGCGCGGGTTGAACGAAATAACCGGCAGCAGGTCCTCGGTGCTCGAGAACATGGTCTTCTCGATGACAAGCCGCAGTTTCTCGTAGCTGGTCCACTTCGGGTTATTGCCGGCATTCGACGCGCGAGCACGCAGGACAAAATTGACGACTTCGTGCCGGAAATCTTTCGGATTGCCTATTCCGGCCGCCTTCTCGACCTTCTCGAGCTCGTCGTTAAGCGCCTTGTGGTCGAGGATCTCTCCCGTCTCCGGATTACGATAATCCTGGTCCTGGATCCAGAGATCCGCGTAGGTAATGTAGCGGTCGAATATATTCTGGCCGTACTGTGAATACGATTCGAGATAGGCCGTCTGGATTTCCTTGCCGAGGAAATCGATATAGCGCGGCGTCAGGTACTCTTTGAGGAAATTGACGTAGCGGTCGCGAATGTCTTCGGGAAACTGCTCCTGCTCTATCTGCTTTTCGAGCACGTACAAGAGGTGCACGGGATTCGCCGCCGTCTCCTCGGAATCGAAATTGAATACCTTGGAAAGAATCTTGAACGCGAAGCGCGTTGACAGACCGTCCATGCCCTCGTCAACCCCGGCCGCATCGCGATACTCCTGGATGGATTTGGCCTTTGGATCGACATCCTTGAGATTTTCGCCATCGTAAACGCGAAGCTTCGAGTAGACACTCGAATTCTCATGTTCCTTGAGCCGCGTCAATACCGAGAACTGAGCGAGCATACGCAGCGTGTCCGGAGCACAGGGTGCTTCGCTCAGTGAACTGTTGCGCAGGAGCTTCTCGTAGATCTCAACCTCTTCGGTCACCTGCAGGCAGTACGGCACCTTGACGATGTAAACGCGGTCGATAAAGGCCTCGTTGTTCTTGTTGTTCTTGAACGATTGCCATTCGGCCTCGTTCGAGTGCGCAAGAATGACGCCCTCGAAGGGTATCGAGCCAATCGCCTCGGTACCGTTGTAGTTCATCTCCTGTGACGCCGTTAGCAGCGGATGCAGGACCTTGATCGGGGCCTTAAACATCTCAACGAACTCGAGCAGGCCCTGGTTGGCGTGACACAAGCCTCCTGAGAACGAGTAGGCGTCGGGGTCATTCTGCTTGAATTCCTCGAGCTTGCGAATATCGACCTTGCCGACCAACGCCGAAATGTCCTGGTTGTTCTCGTCGCCCGGCTCGGTCTTGGCAACTGCGAGCTGGTTGAGCACCGACGGATGCATTTTGACCACGCGGAACTGTCGGATATCGCCGTTGTACTCGCGCAGGCGCTTGGCCGCCCACGGCGACATGAGGCCCTGCACGTAACGCAGAGGAATTCCATACTCTTCTTCGAGAATCTTCGCATCTTCGCTCGGGTTGAAGAGTCCCAGAGGCGACTCCTGAATCGGCGAACCCTTGAGCGCGTAGATCGGCTGCTTCTGCATGAGTTCCTTGAGCTTCTCGGCCAGCGACGACTTACCACCGCCCACGGGACCGAGCAAATAAAGAATCTGCTTTTTCTCTTCGAGACCCTGAGCGGCGTGGCGGAAGAATGACACGATCTGCTCGATGCACTCTTCCATCCCGTAGAAATCATCGAATTCGGGATAGCGTTTGATCAGTTTGTTGGAGTAGATGCGCGACAATCGCGGGTCGTCAGCGGTGTCGACAAGCTCGGGCTCGCCAATCGCGAGCAGCAGGCGCTCAGAGGCGGAAGCGTAAGCGGAGGGGTCTTTCTTGCAGATGTCCAGGTATTCTTCGAGACTATATTCTTCTTGTTGTGTATCTTCAAAGCGGGACTGGTATTGTCCGAAGATACTCATTTATAGGTTCCTCCAGGGTCAGTGATGCCGATTCAAATTCATTGGTCCATTCTTTTTAACCTGTGAGTCATTTCACAACCCGATCCGACGTTGGCAGCCTTTCATTGGCTATTAGTACGTGCCACAGGTTACTAGGGTCAGACTGAACAGAATGTGACGCAGCTAACAGTTGTTAACATAAGCCAAAACTTCTTGACTTAATAGACCCTGGCCGTACTTAATAAATTCCATCTGAGGGAATAAAAGCGGCAGGATTCGTCGAGTAGATGGTTTGCCTAGATAAAGCTCGTGCCGTAATCCATGGCCGGGAGACCGAGGTGCGTAGCGATCGATTGGCCGATGTCGGCAAAGGATTCACGCAGGCCAAGGGATCCGGCTGCGATGCCGGCACCGTACGCCAGCACGGGAATATGCTCACGCGTATGATCGCTGCCCTGCCACGTCGGGTCGCAGCCGTGATCGGCGCATAGAATCAGCAGGTCGCCGTCTTGCATCCGGTCCGTCAGCTCGGGCAGACGCTCGTCAAAATACTCGAGCGCATGAGCGTAGCCCTCAACATCGCGACGATGCCCGTACAGCATGTCGAAATCGACGAAATTCGTGAATACGATTGACTGCTCGGGCGCATCATTCATTGCTTCCAGGGTGGCATTGAACAAGGCCTCGTTTCCGGACGCCTTGATCTTTTTCGTAATACCCTGGTGTGCGTAGATGTCGGCGATCTTGCCGATACTGTAGACCTCGCCGCCGCTCTCGACGAGTTTGTCCAACACAGTTCGTGCATGTGGCGGCGTCGTGAGGTCACGTCGGTTTCCCGTACGCACGTAGTTGTCGGGGCTATCGCCGACAAACGGACGCGCAATAATGCGTCCAATGTTGTAGTCGTCCACAAGTTCACGCGCGACATCACAAAGGTCATAGAGGCGTTGCAGGCCGAACGCATCTTCGTGACAGGCAATCTGGAAAACGCTGTCGGCCGATGTGTAGACGATGGGTTTCCCCGTTCGCACGTGCTCGTCACCCAGCTCGGCGATGATCGTCGTACCCGACGCGTGGCAGTTGCCGAGTACGCCGGGAAGCGAGGCCTTGGCTATCAGCTTTTCCAGCAGCTCGGGCGGAAACGTGTCCGCCTTGTCCGTGAAGTAGCCCCAGTCAAACAGCACGGGCACGCCTGCGATTTCCCAGTGACCACTGGGCGTGTCCTTGCCGCTCGACAGCTCAGCCGCATGACCGTACGCCCCGACTATCTCCACATCGGTGTCGACACCGGCGGGAAAGCTGCCTGTGCTTTCCTTGCTCGCGTGATACAGACCCAGTTTAGCCAGATTTGGCAAGCGCAACGGACCCTCGGCCGATTCAGCCCGTACGCGCGCGATATTGCCGAAGGTATCCGAGCCGACGTCACCGAACTTGTCGGCATCCGCCGTAGCGCCAATACCAAAGGAATCAAGTACGAGGATAATTGCTCGTGCCATTCTCAGGTTTCCCCTGTCACTGTAGGGCGAAGAAAAAGCCGGCCAGCGACGCATTCAACAGGTTTACGAGTGTACCTCCAATCACGGCCTTGAGACCAAATCTCGCGATGTCGTGACGACGCGTTGGCGCTATGGCTCCAAGGCCGCCCAGCAGGATGGCAATCGATGCGAGATTGGAAAAGCCGCAAAGCGCGAACGTGACGACGAGTTGCGTGTAGGGCGACAGCGTCTCCTTGATCTGGACAAAACTCGCGTAGGCATAGAACTCGTTGATGACGAGCTTCTGGCCGATCAGCGTGCCGGCTTGCGTAGCCTCTTCCCAGGGAACGCCCAACAGGAAGGCGATCGGCGAAAATGCCCAGCCCAGCACCCACTGCAGCGTGAGGCCCTCGAAACCAAACCAGGCGCCAACACCCGACATGACGCCGTTAACCAGGTAGATCAGTCCGACAAAAGCGATCAGCATCGCGCCAACGGCCATCGCAACCTGCATGCCTATCATCGCGCCGTTGCCGATGGCCTCGAAGATATTGACGGGCCTGTCCTCCTCGACCATGTCCTCGACCGGCGTATCCTCGTGAGGCACAGTTTCGGGCACGAGGATCTTCGCCATCATGAGTCCGCCGGGCGCCGCCATGAAGCTCGCCGTGATCAGGTACTTGAGCTCGACGCCCATTTGCGCGTAGCCCATCATCACGGCACCGGCAATCGTCGCGCAGCCGCCCGTCATGACGGCAAACAGCTCGGACTGCGTCATCTTGGCGAGATAAGGCCGCACGACCAGCGGGGCATCCGTATGGCCGACGAAGATATTGGAAACGGCCGAGACCGACTCCGCATGGCTCGTCTGCAACAGCCTGTGCAACCAGCCGCCGAAAGTGCCCACGACGCGCTGCATGATGCCAAGGTAGTAAAGCACCGACATGAGCGCCGCAAAAAACACGATGACGGGCAGCACGTTGAATGCGATCGTGAATCCCAGCGAGTCCTTGACGCGCGTGCCGAATACGAAATCGATGCCGTCGTTGCCGTAGTTGATGACGTACTGCACGCCTTTTACGACCTTGTCGAGCACAACGCCGCCAACCGGCACGAAGAGTACCAGCGCCGCGATAACGATCTGTATCAGGAACGCCGTGCCGACCGTGCGTCGGTTGATCGCGCCACGGTCACTGGAATACAGGTAAGCCAGGCCGAAGATCGTGGCCATCCCGACGAGACTCATGATGATTTGCATACCGTCTTCCCTTGCTGACTACGGGCCCGGCCTCACAAGCAAAAGGCCCGCTCAACGGGCCTTCGACACGAATGAAATGCCATTACCTAGTGATGCGGCAGCTCCTGAGGCTCGAACGTACTCTCACCGTAGTTTTCGAGGCGACTGTCTTCGACATAGAGTCCTTCAAAAGACATCAACCAGATCAATACGAGAATGGCCACGGGCGGCCCGAGGATCGCTATCTTGAGAGACAGTCGCTCCCAACCCATGTGCATGAATATCAGGACGATGCCCCCGGCCTTCAACATCATAAACAGCAGGATCATAAACGTACGAACCGGGCCATCGTCCATGAAGTCCGTGGCGTACGAAAAACCACTCAGCACGAACAGCGCCCCCCACATCAGCCAGTAGACTCTCAGCGGATGTTGTTGTCCTTCTGCGGCCATAACGTCGACTCCTGCAAACCCTTACCAGAGATAGAAAAACGCGAAGATGAATACCCAGACGAGGTCGACGAAGTGCCAGTAGAGGCCGGTGATCTCGACAATCTCGTAGTTTGCCCCGCGTTTCTCGTAGTAGCCCCGCTTAACGCGAAAGGCGACGATCAGTAAGTAGATGACACCAGCCGACACGTGCATGCCGTGAAACCCGGTAATCATGAAGAAACTGGAGCCAAACTGGGCCGCGCCGAAGGGATTGGCCCACGGCCGGACACCCTCGGAGATGAGCTTGGTCCATTCGAAGGCCTGCATGCCGACGAAGGTGGCGCCCAGCACGGCCGTAGCCACCATTAACCAGAAAGTCTTGTTCTTGTCCTTGCGGTAGCCCATGTTCACCGCGAGCGCCATCGTGCCCGACGAGGTGATCAGGACGAAAGTCATGATCGCGATCAGGAGCAGCGGGACGTCGAAACCGAACAGGTTCAGGCCGAACACCTCACTCGGGTTCGGCCACGGGTCGGTCGTCGAAACGCGGACCATCATGTAGCCCACAAGGAAACAGCTGAAAATGAAGGTGTCGCTGAGGAGGAAGATCCACATCATGGCCTTGCCCCAGGGCACACCGAAGACCTGTTTGTCCTGCGACCAGTCGTCTACGACGCCTTGCTTGCCTGTCGATTCGACTCCACTTTCCATTACGGCTTCAGTCATAGGGGACCCTCAGGTCGATAACAGCAATCCAAAAAGAATCAGCCAGACAAGCAACAGGAAATGCCAGTAGATCGTGCACAGTTCGATGCTGCGCCGTATTACCGTGTCACTGCCCTTACCCAGCACTACCCTCGTCGTAGCACGTGCCCAGACGAACAGCCCGCCCAGGATATGCACAGCATGCGCACCCGTCAGAAAATAGAAAAACGCGTTGGCTGGATTATGCGTGATCAGCTGTCCGCCGGACTGCAGCTGCTGCCAGGCAACGAACTGCCCGACAACGAATCCCGCGGTCAGAAGTCCTGTCAGGATGAGCCCGGGCATGAGGCGCCTCGCCTGGCCATTGACAGCCGCATTCCGGGTCCACTGGAAAGCGACGCTCGCAAGCACCAGCACTGCGGTATTCGTCCAGAGTAGCTGCGGCTCCGTCATCGGCACCCAGTCACCGAGCTCCATACGCAACGCGTAGGCACTCAGAATTAGTGCGAAGAACGAGGTGACGACGGCCAACAGCGCGATTAACGCAATGAGCTTGCTGCCGCTACTGTCACCCAACGGTCCGTGGTGTGCCGTATCGCCGACAGTCTCTGCGACCCACGGCTGGGTATTGAATGACTGCTTCAGCAACCACCCGAGCAGGGTGGCCAGCATCAGCGCCAGAACAATGAGACCGATTTCCACTAGTGCGAGACTCCGTGGTCGCGCCCTGCCGGCGCATCATCAGGCGGTACCGTCTGTGGAATGAAGTCGTCGGGGTGGCCGGGCACACTGTAGTCGTAGGCCCAGCGATGACAAACCGGCAACTCATGTCCCCAGTTTCCGTGCTTCGGCGGGTGTTCGGGCGTCTGCCATTCCAGCGTCGTCGCGTTCCACGGATTGGGGTCCGACTTCGGTCCGCGCGTAAGACTCCAGATTACGTTGATGAAGAACAGGACCTGGGTCGCGGCCACGAACAGGGCCGACATGCTTATCCACGCATTGAGATCCTGGGCGGACTCCGGCAGGAATTCGGTGTTGCCCATAGAGAAGTAGCGGCGCGGAACCCCCTGGAAGCCAAGGTAGTGCATGGGCAGGTAAATCGCGTAGGTGCCAAGGAACGTCATCCAGAAATGCCACTTGCCGAGCGTCTCGTTGTACATCTTGCCCGAGATCTTCGGCCACCAGTGATAAATGGCGCCAAACACGACGAGCACGGGCGACACGCCCATCACCATGTGGAAGTGGGCGACAACAAAATAGGTATCCGACAGCGGCAGGTCGATCGTCACGTTACCCAGGAACAGGCCTGTCAGCCCACCATGGATAAAAGTGAATATAAAGCCGATCGCGAAAAGCATTGGCACCCTGAGATGGATGTTGCCCTCCCACAGTGTCAGTACCCAGTTGTAGACTTTTATGGCCGTCGGCACGGCGATGATCAGCGTCGTCGTTGCGAAGAAGAAACCGAAGTACGGGTTCATACCGCTGACGTACATGTGATGCGCCCAGACGACGAAGCTGAGTCCACCGATCGCGACAATGGCCCACACCATCATGCGATAACCGAAGATATTCTTGCGTGCATGCGTCGACAGCAGGTCCGACACGATGCCAAAAGCCGGCAGCGCCACGATGTAGACCTCGGGGTGACCGAAGAACCAGAACAGGTGCTGGAACAGGATTGGGCTGCCGCCCGTGTAACCCGGATCAGCGCCCATCGAACTGATGGCCGGCATGAAGAAGCTCGTGTGCAGCGTCTTGTCGAACAGCATCATGATGGCACTGACGAGTAGTGCAGGGAATGCGAGCAGGCCGAGCACTGTGGCAATGAAGATGCCCCACACCGACAACGGCATGCGCATCAGCGTCATACCCTTGCAGCGCGCCTGCAACACGGTCGTGACGTAGTTGAGACCACCCATCGTAAAGGCGACGATGAATACGGCCAGCGACGCGAGCATCAACAGGATGCCCCAATCTGTACCGGGCGTGCCCGGCATGATTGCCTGCGGCGGGTACAGCGTCCAGCCGGCGCCGGTTGAGCCGCCAGGCACGAAAAAGCTGATGAGCAGAATCACGACCGACAGCAGGTAGACCCAGTAACTGAGCATATTCATGTACGGGAACACCATGTCGCGTGAGCCGCACATCAACGGAATCAGGTAATTACCAAAGCCGCCCAGGAACAGCGCCGTCAGCAGGTAGATCACCATGATCATGCCGTGCATCGTGATGAACTGGTAATAGTTCTCGGGGTTGATAAACGAGAACTGGTCCGGGAAACCAAGCTGCAAGCGCATCATGGCCGACAGGCCGAGCGCGATCAGGCCGACAAAAATCGCCGTAATGCCGTACTGGATGGCGATGACCTTGTGATCCTGGCTCCAGATGTACTTCGTGATGAACGTGTCCGGGTCGTGATGTTCCTGTTCGTGATCGCGATCCGCAATTGCGACGTATGCCATCAGGTTCCCCCTGTGCCCTGGTTCTGTGCGACCGATTCCGCGCGAACGGCCGGCAGTGTATTGATATAGGCCACGACGTCCCTGATTGCCTGTTCGTCATGCAGGATGTCGCCCATGAAACCCATCTGCATGCCGTAGAAATCCTTGAGGTGAGCGCCCCGGACATCGTCCTTGAAGTTCTGCAGCTGTCGCGCAAGGTACCAGTCGGACATGCCGGCGGCCCGTGGCGCGTTGAGCGCCTGGATACCCATAGCGTCCTTGCCATGGCAGTAGGCACAAACCCGGTAGTGCTTCTCGCCGGCCACAACGTCACCTTCAATCGTCTGCTCGGGCGGGTTGTCCGGCAACGTAGTAATGTGCGCGACCATGTTGTCGACGGCCTGCTCGTCGGCGAGCATGGCCACCATGCCGATCATCTGCTGGCCGTAGGTGTCTCCCTCGTGGGTACCCCTGAGGCCGTTCTTGTAATTCATGATCTGCCGCTTGAGATACCAGGCGCTCTGCCCGGCGATCTTCGGCGCGTTCATGGCGAGGTTGCCCTCCCCCTGCTGACCGTGACAAGCGGCGCACACACCGTACTGCGCGGCACCGATCGTCGCATTACCGGCTACCCGGGTATTCAGTTCTGCGTAGGTCACCTGGTTAGCGAGCCAGGTGTCGTAGTTCTCGTGGTCGTCGACGATGACCGCACCACGCATTGTGTGATGTGCAATACCGCAGAGTTCCTCGCACAGAATTTCGAAACGACCCGTCTTGGTCGGCGTCAGCCACAGGAAGGTGTTCATGCCTGGTACCAGGTCCATCTTGACGCGGAACTGTGCGACGGCGAAGTCATGCAACACATCCTTGGACCGCAGCAGGAACTTTACGGGCTTGTCGACAGGAATGTGAATCTCGGCATTGTAGACAAGGACGTCGTCCTGGCCATTGGGGTCCTCGGGATCCATGCCGAAGGGATTGTCGTCACTGATACGTTCGGCATCGACCTCGCCCAGCTTGCCATCCTCGCCAGGCAGGCGGAACGTCCAGTGCCATTGCTGCCCGACAGCTTCGACGACGTGCGCCTCTTCGGGCACATCGACAAAATCGGCCCAGACGAATAGACCCGGCGTCAGCATGGCGGCCACACCGACGGCCGTGAGGCCGGTCAGCCAGGTCTCGAGGCGCTTGTTCTCGGGTTCATAGGTCGCTCGCGAGTCTTTTTTGTGTCGAAACTTGATGACGCAGTACGCCATGAAGAGGTTAACGGCGACGAACACGAAGCCCGTGACATAGAGCGTGATATCGACTGTGAAGTCCACCATGCCCCAGTTCGAGGCAAGCTCGGTGAACGTCCAGGGACTAAGAAGATGGAAAACAATCGAACCGATGACGAGCAGAATCAGGACTACAGCAAAAGGCATACTTCATCCTTGCGTTTTTTTATTGTCTGATCGCCGTCTTGCTCTTAATAGATTGTTTCTTAACGAAGGACAGCGAACTTACTCCGCCGTCGAGAATAGTGGAATTAGTAGGTATTTTCCACAATATCAAAGGCCGATGTCCTTCTTGACCTTTTCTTCGGCCTTTTTGATGTCAGCCTGCAGATTCACAAGCTCCTGCTGCAACGGGTTTGTCAGCGCCGCCGTCTCGGCCTTCAGGTCGAAGGCAGGGACCGTTGCGACAACATCAACTGGCTGCACCGCAGGCGGCTCCTCAGACTGTTGCATGTTCATAATGACAATAACTGCGGCAGCGGCCGCAATACCCGTGAGACTGCTCGCCCACCAGAATCCGAGCGGCCTTGCACGCTCGCGCCGCGGTCGCGCCTCGCCTTCGGGCGTAACACCTTGCAAGGAGGCCTGGATGCGATAATCCAGGTTTTCCGACACGGTCACTTCAATCCTGTCCGCGTCTTCTTTCAGTCGGTTAGCCAGTTTGTCCATAAGCCTTACTCTCCTTATTGGAGCCGTTCATGCCGGCGTCGAGCGCCCGGCGACCACGCATCAGATTGACCTTTGTCCAAGAGACTGAACGATCGAGCGCCAACGATATATCGTTGACCGACATATCTTCCGCGTAGCGCAGCCACATGGCCGCATAGACCTCGTCGTTGAGCAAGCGCCGTGCTGTTACCCAGAGGTTTTCGGTTTCGGAGACACCGATGCACTGCAGGAGCGGATCGCCCTCTTCGTCGCGCAGTTCCCCGAGTTCGACGACCTCGGGCGTTTGTTGCCTCGATGCGTTGTTGATAGCAATACGATACAGCCAGGTACTGAAACGCCAGCGGGCGTCATATGAACGAATGTAGCGAAACGCATTGATGAGGGTATCCTGCAAAGCGTCCTCGGCATCGGCATGAGTCGCGCAGCGCGTCAACAGGAAACGCAGGAGCCTGTCCCTGTAACTGAGAACGAGGTCCGCGAACGCGTCCGCAGACCCCGCTTGGGCGGCTTTCACAAGTTGCGTCTCAGTCGTCAAGGGCCGACACGACGGTATCGGGCTCGAGCGCCAGCGAAATCTGCAGCGTATTGCCGGCGACGTCCACCTTGGTGCTTTGTAACACCGACGCCATTTCCGGATCCATGTCGTCATTAAAGGCCTGCAGACTGATCAGCCCGCGAACGATGCTCGCCATGGAGTCAGCCATCTCGGGCTCGGTCGTCATGAGCTTGGCCTCGATACCCAGCTTGTCGCCGAGGTCCGATAGCAGTACCGCAACCTGCTTGGTGTTCTTCAGGATATTCGAATCCCAGTCGCCGTCGTCATCGACCTGCATCCTGTCGGCGTTCACACCGGCCTGGATGAGACTGCGCTCGGCTCGCAATACAAAGAGCGCGTTCTTTTCCTTCCTGCCAGAGTCGATCTTGCCGTTGTTGTCGAGCAGCTGCTCCATCTGTTCGCGCTTGTTGGTAATGACAATCTTGTTTTTCAGCGCGACGCTGACGTAGGCCTCTTCCTCGAGCGAGTCTATATCGATGTCGATGTTTCCGGTTTCCGATTCGTCGCTGTCCGACTCATTGTCTTCGCCGTCGAAGAAATAATAAGCCTTGCCCGAAGCTTTGAATGTCTCGAGTTCGCCATCGACAGCAGCAATGGCAAGTACCTTGTCCCTGGTCTCCTGGCTGATCTTGCCTTCCAGCACGAGGACGGGACCCTTATTGGCCGCGGAGAATGCCGTGAATTGACGCGCTTCCTTGTCGAAATCGATGCCGATCTCGTTGCGTATCTCGGCGAAGACCTCGCCATCCAGCCAGTCATACAGGCCCTTGCTGGCCTTGCCTTTGCGCATGGCGTCAAAATCCGCGTGGAAATACCAGGTCGCGCCGCCCGGAATGCTGTCCACGCCCGCGTACGCCAGCGTTGGTACAGCGAGCAGCAGAATAATTGCCAGTAACTTCAGGTGTCGCATCGAAATACCCTCTTTCAGTGTTCTGATACCTACTTATAGGGCCGGGATGCGGATTTGGTTACATCACCGCGCTAATTTTCTGCCTTGCTGGTCAACATGCTGACGCCGTAGGTCAGCAGCATGCCGGCAAAGAAGCCCGGAATCGCTTCGTAAAGACCGTGGAACTGGGCCTTGAAGAAGCTGAGCCAGATGACGCTCGTGAGGAATCCGCCAAGCATGCCGGCAATAACGCCGGCCCAGGTCGTCCGTTTGAAGTACAGGATCGCAATGACGACGGGCCCGAAAGCGGACCCCAGGCCCGACCACGAGGCCAGCACGAAATCGAAAATGACACGCGGCTCCTGCACGGCGAGCACCACGGCAATAATGCCGATGACGATCGTGATGACCTTGCCGTAGTTCGACAGTACGGAATCACTGTCGGTACTGCCCATGATCTTCTGGTAGGTATCGCGTACGACGGCCGACGAGGCCAGCAGCAACAGTGAGTCCACGGTCGACATGATGGCCGACAACACGACAACCAGCAGCATGCCGGCGATGACCGGTGGAAACAGGTTGTTCGAGATGGTCGGGAATATGGTCTCGCTATCGGCAAGGTCGGGATAGAGCGCGCGTCCCGCTACTCCCGCCGTTACGGCGCCCGCCGTGAACACGAGCATGACAGCGACAGACATGATGCGGGCTTTCCTGATTTCCGCATCATCGCGCGCTGACATGTAACGAATCAGCAATTGCGGCACGCCGAGGAACGGCAGGCCGATCGCAACGAAGCTGGCGATCCCGATCCACACATAGCCATGCGAGAACGCAAACATATCGAGCAAGGCCGGGTCCTGGTACTCCAGCGAACCCTTGACCTCGCCAATGCCGCCTGCGGCAATGATCGCGGCGGCGGGCACGGCAATCAGGCCGATCAGCATGAGCACACCCTGTACGACGTCGGTGTACGACACGGCCTTGTATCCGCCGACGAACGTATACCCGATGATGAAAATCGAGCCTACGATAACGCCGGTTTCGTATTTCATGCCGAGGAAACTGCTGAACGCCTTGCCCGACGCTACCATCTGTGCCGTAACGTAGGTCGTTACCATAATCACGATGATCAATACGGCGACGACGCGAATCAGGTGCCACTTGTCGGCGAACTTGGCTGCCAGTATGTCGGGTACCGTGATCGAATCCGTCTCGTCACCGAATCGCTTGAGGCGCCGCGAGATAAGCCCCCACGACAGCGCAATGCCGGCGATCTCGCCAAGCACGACCCAGTACGCCTGCGCACCGACGGCATAACCCATCCCGGACAGACCGAGCAGCAGCCAGCCGCTCTCGCCCGTGGCGTTGGTGCTGAACGCGACCACCCAGAACGGCAGCTTCTTCCCGGCCAGGTAGAAACCCTCCAGGGTGTGCGTCTCTCGACGGCTCCAGATCGCCAATGCGGCGAGAATGCCGAGGTAAACAATGAGAACCGTGACGGTGGTAGACATCGCGTAGCGTCCTATTCCGAAAAGGAGCCGATCGGCGAGCCAGGCGGCGGCGACGCCGGGACAAGCGTCTCGACCAGCGTTGTGTCGTCGCTCAGTCGATCGATTTCGAAGCGTGCGAAATTGTAGTGCGCCTGCAGCATGGCATCGCGCGGCGACTGTCTGGCTAGCCAGCGATCGAGATTCGCGACAGCTGCAAGAGCGACGGCCCTGACATCGCCATCAGCCTCGGCGTCGAAAGCCAGGCGCAGCATTCCATGCAGGATCTGCATGCCGGTCTGCCGCTGGATCGCGGCATGCGACGAATTCCGCGAAACTCCGTACCAGCCCCTTTCAAGCAGCGCGCTCGTTACGGCCGTGAATCCGGGTGCGCCGCTACGCATCATCCTGGCGGCCCTCGATGGATCCAGGAGCACCTCGAGGGTCAACTCGACAGCCGCTTTCGCGGGCGCCAGGGCATCAAACGTGACGCCTGTTCTGCCCGAAAAGGCTTCCCGCGTTTTCGGATTGTTCGGGACGCGCGGTGAGATCAGCGCAACGAGGTCGTCCGGCAGGCGTAACGCGGCCGGATCCAGCGTTGCCAGCAAAGCATCGAGCGCCTGCTGCTGACGCTCCGCGGCAACGACCTCGAGGCCCGGCTGGCCGTCACCTCTGAGCTTGTAGTTGAAGTATTGGCCACCGACGAGCTTGCCGGCAGCGTGCAGCTGGTAGCGATGTAGCAGGTAGATCGGTACGAGCGCTTCCTCGATCGTCGCAAGCGGACGACCTGGGCGAATACTCCGTGCCGAGAAACGGCTCAGTGCGATCTGACGTGCCCGCATGAGGTGCTCCAGCTCGGCAACCGGGTCAGCGCCGTTGTCCCAGAGATTGCCAAACGGATGCGGCGTAGAAGGCGACCGCGCGTCACTATCCGAGATGTAACGGAACCCGGCCGCGATCGTTTCGTCCATGATCTTCTGACGCTCGGCGTTTGCATCGACAGTGTCGGGAAAGTCCTGGTACGCAAAAAGTACCGTGCGCTTGTCCCATGCACCGATCTTGTCGTCGTAGGCCTCACTCAGGTCGAGCGTTCCGGCGTCGTTTATCCTGATCATCGGGAACGGGTAATCCATGACGGATGCCCGGTCCTGCGTGCTGGCCGCGAAATTGTGTTCGAAGCCCAGCGTATGCCCGACCTCGTGAGCCGATAGCTGGCGGATACGTGCCAGCGACATATCGAGCATCTCGGGCGGCACGCTGTCATCCTCGTAGGGTGCCAGGAGTCCTTCTGCAAGCAGGTAGTCC
>Ga0265303_10001018_pt1 | contig 16828 bp, 15 predicted proteins | sample Helome_2_FD_192494 | JGI IMG/M metagenome (GOLD analysis project Ga0265303, IMG submission 192494) | Marine sediment microbial communities from subtidal zone of North Sea - Hel_20160317 (Illumina Assembly) | ecosystem: Environmental > Aquatic > Marine > Subtidal zone > Sediment ... | reverse complement strand
CGATCGGGTGTGTAGCGTGATCGATCTCCGGCTTGCCTTCCATGTCCAGGCGCTCGATTCCCTGGATGATATGCTCGCCGGCCAGGGGGCACTCCGAGGCGACGAAGGTCTTGCCCGATTGTGCGGCCTGGCGCGCGACCGGGCGGCCAACCTTGAGCGCCATCTCGAAGTTCTCCTTCATCACGCCCCAGGAGCCGCCGTGGCCCGAGCAGCGCTCGATCACCGCCACTTCAGTGTCGGTCACCAGGCGCATCAATTCGGCTGCCTTGTGGCCCATATTCTGGGCACGGGCATGGCAAGCGAGATGCAACGCCACGCCGCCCGGCAGTGGCCGCAGGCCTTCGGCCAGCCCTTCCTTCTTGGCAATGCCGACCACGTACTCGCTGAGATCGAAACTCGCCTGCGAAAGCCGCTTGACGTCCTCGTCATCGGGTAGGACCAGCGGCCATTCGAACTTCAGCATGAGGGCACAGGACGGCACCAGGGCAATAATGTCGTAACCCTTGTCGATCCAAGGCTTCATCTCGGCGGCGACACGCCTAGCGCTCTCCGCAACCTTGGCCAGGTCGCCCTGCTCCATCTGCGGCATACCGCAACAGGAAGGATAAACCACCTCCGTCTCGACGCCGTTCAAGGCCAGGACAGCACGCGCGGCCAGACCGATCTTGGGGTTGTTGTAGTTGACGAAGCAGGTGGCATAGAGCACCGCCTTGCGGCCGTGAGCCGGCGCCGCCCGGTTGACCTCGACCGCTTCGGCCTTGGCACGCAGGGCAAAGGTCTTGCCGTGGAACTTCGGCAGCGCCGCCTCGCGATGCACCCCGGCGGCCTTTTCAAGCATAGGCCGGGTCGCACCGTTTGACGTATCGCTGGCCCAGTTGCATAGGCCGGGAGCGATCCCCGCCAGTTTGCCGTTGCGGTCGGTCTTGGTCAGCTGGCGGTGGGCAAAGGCGACCTTGCCCTCAGCCAACTCGGCCGCCCGGTAGCGCAGCATAAGGTGGGGGAAATCAAGATTGAATTCGTGCGGCGGCACATAGGGGCATTTGACCATGAAGCACATGTCGCAGAGCGTGCAGGCATCGACGACCGGCTTGAAGTCTTTGGAATCGACCGAATCGAGCTCGCCGCTTTCAGACTCATCGATGAGGTCGAACAGCTTGGGAAAGGAGTCGCATAGATTAAAACATCGTCGGCAGCCGTGACAGATGTCGAAAACACGGCGCAGTTCGCCGTCGATCTTCTGCCGGTCGATGAAGTCGGGATCGTTCCAGTCGATCGGATGCCGGGTTGGCGCATCCAGGCTACCCTCGCGCATTGGTCCTCCCCTCAGCCTTTAGAACCAAAGGCCATGCTTTGCCAAGCCGCGCGGCAGCGGGGAGCAGCGATGCCGCACCCCGCTCAAACCCGCAACCTGTCGAACTGCGTTTGGTGTCGATCGCTTGGGGCCGGTCAGCTCCCCATGGTCTCCAAAGCCTTCTGGAACCGCCCGGCATGGCTTTTCTCGGCCTTCGCCAGGGTCTCGAACCAGTCAGCGATCTCCTCGAAGCCCTCTTCACGGGCGGTCCGCGCCATGCCCGGGTACATGTCGGTGTACTCGTGGGTTTCGCCGGCAATGGCTGCCTTGAGATTGGCGTCCGTCGCGCCGATCGGCTCGCCCGTGGCCGGGTCGCCGGTTTCTTCGAGGAACTGAAGATGGCCATGGGCATGGCCCGTTTCGCCCTCGGCGGTGGAGCGGAAGACCGCCGCGATGTCGTTGTAGCCTTCGATATCAGCCTTTTGGGCGAAATAGAGATAGCGGCGATTGGCTTGGCTCTCGCCGGAAAAAGCGTCTTTCAGGTTCTGCTCGGTTTTGGATTCCTTGAGTCCGGGCATGGATCTCTCCCATCATGTCAAACGCGCGTGAGGTGTATGGACGGCTATCGCGCCACGGAGCACCGTGATTGGCTCCGCATAACCAGTTAATTAGGTTAGCCAACCACGCCTGTCAATAGATTAGAGTCATTCCAGAAAATAAATTATATAGCGGTGGCAAAACGCTAATTTTTGTTTTCCGTGAGACGAATAATGACATCCACACGGGAAACGCGCGTACCAGCCGGGGCTGTTGGAAGGTCGTTCAATCGAATGTCGTCGCTGGGAATGTCTTTCAGCCCGCAGGTCTCTTCAAAGTAGAAGTGATGGTGCTCTTTAACATTAGTATCGAAATACGACCGGCCCGGCTCGACCACGACTTCGCGCAGCAGGCCCGCCGTGGTGAATTGATGCAGTGTATTGTAAACCGTCGCCAATGAAACCGGCACGTTAGCCGCCATGGCCTCGCCATGTAGCTGCTCCGCGGTCAAATGCCGATTGCCTTTGTCGAACAACAGCTTCGACAATGCGAGCCGCTGGCGCGTCGGGCGCAGGCTGGCCATCTTGAGGCGCTCAATCAGCGAGCTGTAGGGGCGGTCGCTTGTCATACCCAGTGATATAAGGCCAATGGTTCAAAATTAAAGGTTTATAACAGTTAATTGGCGTTTTTTCTAGAATGTTTTTAAACCGCATGTCGGTCTTTATAGCACCCCTGGGACGGAAAGCCGCAAGTTGGCTTTCTAGCGACATTGGCGTCGCAGTTGCTTGCACGACCCGCACCTGATGTTATAGTCCCGCTCCTTAGTGTGCCGGTCGTATGCTCCAGGATTGGGGTATCAGGAACCAGGCGTAGCGGCGAAGTGGGGCACCGTGAGCCAACGAAAGTATAGTTTCAGCTACGAAGACCTTTTACAGTGCGCCCATGGCAGGCTGTTCGGTGAAGGCAATGCGCAACTGCCATTGCCACCCATGCTGATGGTCGATCGCATTACGCGGATCAGCGAAGATGGTGGCGAGCACGGCAAGGGCGAGATCATCGCAGAATTGGATATCAAGCCAGGCCTGTGGTTTTTTGGCTGCCACTTCGAGAACGATCCGGTCATGCCCGGTTGTCTCGGCCTCGATGCGCTATGGCAACTGGTCGGCTTTTTCCTGGGCTGGATGGGCGCGCCGGGCCGCGGCCGGGCGCTCGGTGTCGGCGAGGTAAAGCTCATGGGCCAAGTGCTGCCGACCGCCCGGAAAGTGATCTTTCAGCTCAACGTGAAACGGGTGATTATGCGCAAACTGGTACTCGGCATTGCCGACGGCATCATGCATGTCGATGGCGAAAAGGTCTATGAGGCCAAGGACCTGAAGGTCGGCCTCTTCAAGACCTCGCCGGAAGCGGTCTAGGATTCCCCAATGCGGCGTGTCGTGGTCACTGGCGTCGGTGTTGTCTCAAGCATCGGCAACAATAAGGAAGAGGTGCTGGAGTCGCTGAGATCCGGCCGCTCGGGCATCGAGTTCTCCGAGAAATATGCCGAACTGGGCCTGCGCAGCCATGTCCACGGCTCCATCAAGCTCGACATCGATGCGGTGGTGGACCGCAAACTGCGCCGCTTCATGGGCGACGGCGCGGCCTTCAACTATGTGGCCATGCGTGAAGCGGTCGAGGACTCCGGGCTCGAGGACTCCGACGTCTCGAACGAACGGACCGGTCTGATCGTGGGATCGGGCGGCACCTCGACCAAGGAGCTATGCCAGGCTTACGCCACCGCGCGTGATAGGAGCCCGCGCCGGATCGGCCCCTTCATGGTGCCGCGTATCATGTCGAATACCAATTCGGCGACGCTTGCGGTGCCATTCAAGATCAAGGGTGTCAATTATTCGATCACCTCGGCCTGCGCCACCAGCGCACACTGCATCGGCAACGGCGCGGAGCAGATCCAGCTGGGCAAGCAGGACATCGTTTTCGCCGGCGGCGGCGAGGAACTCTATTGGACAGCGAGCATGTTGTTCGATGCCATGCCCGCGCTTTCGTCCGGCTACAACGACGCGCCGGAAAAAGCCTCGCGTGCCTTCGACGCCAAGCGGGACGGTTTCGTCATATCCGGCGGTGGCGGCGTGGTGGTGCTGGAAGAGCTTGAGCACGCCTTGGCTCGCGGCGCCAAAATCTATGGCGAACTGGTCGGTTATGGAGCTACGTCCGACGGCCATGACATGGTCCAGCCCTCGGGCGAAGGCGCCGTGCGCTGTATGAAGATGGCGATCCAGGCGCTCGGCAACACGCCGGTCGACTATATCAACACCCACGGCACTTCGACCCCGATTGGCGATTCGGTCGAGTTAAGGTCGATCAAGGAAGTGTTCGGCGCGGACGTGCCACGCATCAACTCGACCAAATCCCTGACCGGCCACGCACTGGGTGCGGCCGGTGTCAACGAGGCGATTTACTCGCTTTTGATGATGGAACACCGTTTCGTGGCCGCGTCAGCCAACATCGACGAGCTCGACCCCGAGGCCGAGGGTATGCCGATCGTTCGCGTGCGCGAGGACGATGTCGATCTCACCTGCGTGGTTTCCAACAGCTTCGGCTTCGGCGGAACCAACGCTTCCCTAGCCTTCAAGCGCTTCGAACGGTGAGTCGGGAGAAGCGCAACAGACACGCCCGCAAGGGTGCACAATTTTCCCACGAACGGTCGAGCCGGCCGATTCGCGGGCCTGGGCCGATGTTACTCAACCGATGGGGACCGGAGACCGACCCCATCAGTAGGAAAGGATGAACCCATAACGTGAGCGCCAACGCGGCATTGATGGCCGGCAAACGCGGCCTTGTCATGGGGGTGGCAAACGACCATTCGATAGCCTGGGGTATCGCCACGGCGCTGCGCGCGCAGGGCGCCGAACTGGCATTCACCTACCAGGGCGAAGCCTTCGGCAAGAGGGTCACTCCCCTGGCCAAGTCAGTCGGCGCCAATCTGGTGCTGCCGTGCGACGTGGAAGACGACGCCGATATCGACCGGGCGTTGGGCGAGATCGACAAGGCCTGGGGCACACTGGACTTTCTGGTTCACGCCATCGCCTATTCGGACAAGGAAGAGCTCAAGGGCCGTTACCTGGATACCACCCGGAGCAACTTCGCCCACACCTTGGCGATTTCCTGTTATTCCTTCACGGCGCTGGCCCGGCGCGCCCAATCGCTCATGACCGACGGGGGCAGCTTGGTGACGCTGTCCTACCTGGGCGCCCAACGGGTCACGCCGAACTATAACGTCATGGGCGTGGCCAAGGCGGCGTTGGAAGCCAGCGTACGATACCTAGCCACGGACCTGGGAAGCCAGGGTGTGCGGGTCAACGCCATCTCGGCCGGCCCCATGCGGACGCTGGCCGGCTCGGCAATCGCAGATGCCCGCTTCGTGTACCGATGGAACAGGGACCACGCGCCGCTCAGGCGCAACGTCCTGCTCGAGGAAGTGGGTTCCGCCGGGCTTTACCTCTTGTCCGATTTGTCGCTTGGCGTTACCGGCGAGGTACTCTACGTGGACGGCGGCTATAACGTTGTTGGCATACCCTCGCCGGCAGGAATGTCAAACAACGGCTGACCCATTTCATACCAAAGGTCAATTTTCTAATAGTGACCTTTGGTATCAGCCCGGCAATAACGCCGTGGCGATCCTGTCCGGTACATCGGTGATCAGACAGTCGACGTCCCACTGCATCAACTGCCGTGCGCGCCGCTTTTGGTTGACCGTGAATGCCGCCACCAGAAAGCCGGCCCGCTTGATCCGGGCGACCGAATGGCGGTCGAGTCGGCGGCTGCCCAGATGAAGCGAGGCGCAGCCCAGCGCGGCGAGAACGTTCGACCAGTCCTTCGGCACACGGCGGGAAATTAAACCGCGCGGCCAGTTCGGCTGAAGCGCCCGAGCGGCAGCCAGGCTCATCCGGCTGAAGCTGCTGATCAGCGGCAGCGGCCGGCCTTGGCACCACTCACCGGCAACAACCTTAAGAGCGGCCTCGGCGGTTTCCACATCGCGGCCCGGCGTGGACTTGATCTCGATATTTGCGCTCAAGCCGAGCGACCAAACCAGGTCCAGGGCCGCTTCGAGAGTTGGTATGGTCTCGCCGGCGAACTCGGACCCGAAGCGGCCGCCCACATCCAGAGTCTTCAACCTGCTGTAGGGCGTCTCGGCAAACCAGGCATCCAGGCCGGCCAGGCGCTTCAGATTGTCGTCGTGAAACAGCAGGGGGCGGCCGTCGCCAGACAGCATGACGTCGAACTCGACCCAGGTCGCACCCAACTCGGCCGCCCTGCGGATCGACGCGAGCGTGTTTTCCGGCGCCCAAGCAGCGGCGCCGCGGTGACCCATGATCCTTGGCAGCTCAAGGCTCATCCTGCCCCCCTCAAACAGAAGGCGGGCGGCCACATGCATGACCGCCCGCCATTAGCTACGTCACAGACCGAGGCCGCTGGTTAGCTGGCCTTGGCTTGAAGGTCCTCGCCGGTCTGCTGATCGACCGCCTTCATCGACAGCTTGACCTTGCCGCGATCGTCGACGCCGATGCACTTGACCTTGACCGTATCGCCTTCCTTGACCACATCGCCAACCGTGTTGACCCGCTGGGGCGCCAGTTCGCTGATGTGGACCAGACCGTCGCGCGGGCCCATGAAATTCACGAACGCGCCGAAGTCGACGACCTTGACCACCTTGCCGTTGTAGATCACGCCGACCTCGGGCTCCGCGGTGATCGACTTGATCCAGTCGATCGCGGCCTGACCCTGGGTCTGGTCGACCGCGGCGACCTTGATGGTGCCGTCGTCTTCGATGTCGATCTTGGCGCCCGTAACCTCCGTGATCTCGCGGATAACCTTGCCGCCGGTACCGATCACTTCGCGGATCTTGTCCTTCGGAATGGTGATCACCGTGATGCGCGGCGCGTTTTCAGAAACGCCGTCGCGGGCTTGGGTCAGTGCCTTGGACATCTCACCCAGGATATGCAGACGCCCCTCGCGCGCCTGATCGAGGGCGATCTGCATGATCTCGGTGGTAATCGAGGTGATCTTGATATCCATCTGTAGCGAGGTCACGCCCCGATCCGTGCCGGCCACCTTGAAGTCCATGTCGCCCAAGTGATCCTCGTCTCCCAGGATGTCGGACAGCACGGCGAATTCGTCGCCGTCCTTGATCAGACCCATAGCGATACCGGCGACCGACCGCGGCAAGGGTACGCCGGAATCCATCATGGACAGCGATGCGCCGCAGACCGTGGCCATCGAGGAGGAACCGTTCGATTCGGTGATTTCCGACACCACGCGAATGGTATAGGGGAACTCCTCGTTCGAGGGCAGCACCGGCTTTATCGCCCGCCAAGCCAGCTTGCCATGGCCGACTTCACGCCGTCCCGGCGGCATCATGCGCCTGGCCTCACCCACCGAATAAGGCGGGAAGTTGTAGTGCAGCATGAAATTTTCCCGGTATTCGCCGTCAAGGGCGTCGACGATCTGCTCGTCCTGACCGGTACCCAGGGTGGTGGTCACCAGGGCCTGGGTCTCACCGCGGGTGAAGAGTGCCGAACCGTGGGTGCGTGGCAGCACGCCGACCTCACAGACGATGGGCCTCACATCCCGGGTCGTGCGGCCGTCAATCCGCTTGCCGGTCTTCAGTATGCCGCCGCGAACGATGTCGCTTTCCAGCTTCTTGATCACACCCGGAGCCACGGCCTTGGCGGCCTCGTCTTCGGCGAAAAGCGCCAGGCCGGTTTCCTTGGCCGCGGCGACCTTTTCCTGCCGGGCCATCTTGTCCGGCTCTTGGTAGGCCTCCGCAAGCTGCGGGCCGATTTCACGGTTCAGGGCCTCGTAGGTCGCTTCCACCTCGGCCGGCGGCTGCGGCACCTGCCTCGGCTCCTTGGCGCAATCTTCGGCCAGGTCGATGATCGCCTTGATCACATGCTGCATCTGCTCGTGACCGAATTTCACGGCACCCAGCATGGTCTCTTCGGACAGCTCCTTGGCCTCCGACTCGACCATCAACACGCCGTCCATGGTACCGGCGAGCAGCAGTTCCAGTTCCGAATCGCCGATTTCGTCAAGCCGCGGGTTGAGGGTGAACTCGCCATCCTTGTAGCCGACCCGGCAAGCGCCGATCGGCCCCAGGAAGGGCAGGCCCGATATGGTCAGTGCCGCCGAGGCGGCGACCATGGCCACGATGTCCGGATTATTCTCCAGGTCATGGCTCAGTACGGTGCAAATGACCTGGGTCTCGTTCTTGTAGCCCTTGGCGAAGAGCGGCCGGATCGGCCGGTCGATCAGGCGCGAGGTCAAGGTCTCCTTTTCGCTAGGCCGGCCTTCGCGCTTGAAAAAGCCGCCGGGAATCTTTCCGGCGGCAAAGGTCTTTTCCTGGTAGTGAACGGTCAGCGGGAAGAAATCGATGCCTTCCCTCGCCTCATGAGCGCCGACCACGGCGCAGAGCACGACCGTGTCGCCGTAAGTCGCCAAAACCGCGCCATCGGCCTGGCGTGCGATACGCCCGGTTTCCAGGGTGAGCGGACGCCCGCCCCAGCTGATCTCTTTACGATGAATCTCAAACATTTCTTTTTGGTCCTTCCGACCTTGGCCGTGTTGCCATAGCCGGACCCGCGCAAAAGGCGCGCACGCAACGTCGCCCGAAAACAACCGTTCCCGCGCCATCGCGCCTCTTACGTCGGCCCGGCCCGCTTGACTGGTCGCGCTGGCCAGAACGCGATCCCGTCTTGAATTTGTGGGAGTCCACCCGTACCTGCTTTTCAACTGCATCCGGCAGCCGGTTTGGCCGGTGCCGGATACAAGCCGCGCCTAGCGGCGCAGCCCCAGGCGCTGGATCAGGCCTTCATAGCGGCCCTTCTCCTTGCGCTTCAGATAGTCCAGCAAACGGCGACGCTGTCCAACCATGATCAGCAGGCCGCGGCGGGAGTGGAAATCCTTTTTGTGCATCTTGAGGTGTTCGGTCAGGTTAAGGATCCGTTCGGTCAGAACCGCTACCTGAACCTCCGGCGAGCCAGTGTCACCCTCATGGGTCGCATAGCTACCGATAACCTCGCTTTTGCGCTCGGCTGTAATCGACATCGTGTTGTTTTCCTCGACGTTAGAGATTGAGAACCCTGACCGGACGAATTCCGCCTTCCTCGAAACGAGCCAAAGCCACAGCCTTGCCAGCTGACATGGCGCAGATAAGAGCCCCGCTGGTGAGGTCGCGGACCCGATCACGGTGGGCGCGGGCCAGAAGTGACACGGCCTGCCCGCGACGCAGGCAATTCGCCTCGGTCTCCGTCAAATCCAGTGCCGGGATGTCGTCCAGCGCCGTCTCGACAGGGAGCAAATGCTCCGAAGCGGCCGCACTATGCCCCAGGGCATCTAGAGATTCCAGCGAAATCGCATCGGCTTCGCTAAAGGGTCCGACGGCGGTCCGGCGCAAGCTGACGATGTGCGCCGGGCTATCCAGGGCCCGGCCGATATCGCGGGCCAGCGAGCGCATGTAGGCGCCCTTGCCGCTTTCGACCGCAAAGGTAGCGTGGTCCGGCCCGTCGATGGCATCAAGCTCAAACCGGCCAATCCAGACCGGCCTGGCACGAAGTTCGAAGTCCGCTTCGGCCCGGGCCAGATCATAGGCCCGTTTGCCGTCCACCTTGATCGCCGAGTAGAGCGGCGGCACCTGATCGATCTCACCTTGGAACCGTGACAGAACCGCGCGGATTTGTGCCTCGGTCGGCCGCACGTCGCTTTCCGCGATGACATCGCCTTCCGCGTCATCGGTGGCGGTGGCCTGACCCCAGCGCAGGGTAAAGTTATAGGATTTTATTCCATCCATTATGTAGGGCACGGTCTTCGTGGCTTCACCCAGCGCGATCGGCAGCAAGCCAGTAGCCAGGGGGTCTAGCGTGCCGCCATGGCCTGCCTTTCGGGCATCGAAGGCCCGGCGAACCTTGCCGACCACCTGGGTCGAGGTCATGCCTCTCGGCTTGTCGACCACGACCCAGCCATTGACCGGCTGTCCCCGACGCCTACGCGACACTGTTGTCGTCCTCGTCGCTGTTCGCTGTACCGTCGGAGCCATCCGGCGTGGCGGCTAGATCCCGGCGCACCCTGGGCGCGGCCAGCAAATTCTCCACGCGCATGGCGCGATCGAAAGACTGATCGGCGGCAAAGCCGAGGCGCGGCGTATAGCGCAGATTGATCTCATGGCCGAGCTGGCCGCGCAGGAAGCCGGAAGCCCGGTTGAGCGCCCCGACCGTCACTTGAAGGTCCTCGCCGCCCAGCGGCATGACGAAAACCGTTGCGCTCTTGAGGTCGGGACTGACCTTGACCTCTGTCACGGTGATGTTGGCCCCGGCCAACTGCGGGTCACTGAAGTGGCAGCGGCCCAGGACCAATACCACCGCGTGGCGCAACTCCTCCCCCACGCGCAGCTGGCGCAGACTCGGGGAGGCATCCCGGTTCCGTCCCATTGCCATTCCTCGACTGAAACGATCGCGGGTGACTGTTGCGCCTAAAGGGCGCGGGCCACCTCCTCGACCTCATAGCATTCGATTTTGTCGCTAACCTGAATATCGTGATAGTTCTCGAAGGCCATGCCACATTCGTAGCTGTCCTTCACTTCCTTCACTTCATCCTTGAAGCGACGCAGTGTCTTCAACGTGCCGTCGTGGATTACCACGTCGTCGCGCAACAGGCGCACCTTGGCGCCGCGCTTGACCATTCCTTCGGTAACCATGCAGCCGGCCACTTTGCCTACCTTGGTTATGTTGAAGATCTCGCGGATCTCGGCATAGCCGAGGAACTTCTCACGCTGCTGCGGTGCCAGCAGCCCGGAGAGCGCGGCCTTCAAATCGTCCAGCACCTCGTAGATGATCGAATAGTAGCGGATATCCACGTTGTCGCGGCGCGCCATGTCGCGGGCCTGCGGGTTGGCGCGAACGTTGAAGCCGATAATGGTCGCGCCCGTGGCCCGTGCCAGGGTGACGTCCGACTCGTTGACGCCGCCGACGGCGGCGTGCAACAGCCTGATCTTGACCTCTTCGTTGCCCATCTTCTCCAGGCTGCTGGAGATGGCTTCCAGCGAACCGTGAACGTCGGACTTGACGACGACGGGCAGCTCCTTGGCCGCGCCTTCCTTGATCAGCGAGAGCATCTGCTCGAGGCTGCCTCGGCCTTGCGTCGCGAAGTTGGTGTCGCGTTTGGCGCCGGCCCGGAAGGAAGCGATATCCCGTGCCCGGCTTTCGTTTTCAACCACCACGAAGTCGTCACCGGCAAACGGCGTTCCGCTGAGGCCCAAAACCTCGACCGGAACGGCCGGTCCGGCTTCCATCTGGCTCTCGCCGCGCTCGTTGACCAGGGCCCGGACACGGCCCCATTCGCTGCCACTGACGAACACATCGCCGACCTCGAGCGTGCCGCGCTGAACCAGGACGGTCGCGACCGAGCCGCGGCCCCGCTCCAGCTTGGCCTCGATCACCACGCCTTCGGCGTTGCGATCCGGATTCGCTTTCAACTCCAGCAGCTCGGATTGAAGTACGATCGCCTCCTGCAGCTTCTCCAGGTTCTGCTTTTCCTTGGCCGACACCGGGATCGCCAGGATCTCGCCGCCAAGTTCCTCGACCACCAGATCGTGCTGTAGCAGCTCCTGCTTGACCCTTTCGGGATCGGCTTCCGGGCGGTCGATCTTGTTGATCGCCACGATGATCGGCACCCCAGCTGCCTTGGCGTGATTGATCGCCTCTACGGTCTGGTCCTTGATGCCGTCGTCCGCGGCCACGACCAGTACCACGATATCGGTCACGTTGGCGCCGCGCGAGCGCATCTCGGTGAAGGCGGCATGGCCCGGCGTGTCGATGAAGGTGATTTTGTCACCCGACTTGAGCGACACCTGGTAGGCGCCGATATGCTGGGTGATGCCGCCAGCCTCGTGGGCCGCAACGTCGGTCTGGCGCAGGGCATCGAGCAGCGAGGTCTTGCCGTGGTCGACGTGGCCCATGATGGTCACGATCGGCGGCCGCGGCTCCAGATGACCTTCCTTGTCGTCGTCGCCCTTCATGCCCAGTTCCACGTCGGCGGCGGCGACCCGTTTCAGCCGGTGACCGAACTCCTCGACGATCAATTCGGCCGTATCCGCATCGATCGCCTGGTTGATCGTCGCCATGACGTCCATCTTCATCAGCGCCTTGATCACTTCGCTGCTGCGCTCGGCCATGCGGTTGGCCAGCTCTTGCACGGTGATGGTCTCCGGCACGACGACCTCGCGGATGACCTTCTGGGGCGGCTGGTGGGTTTGTTTTTCTTGCGCGGCGCGGAGTTTTTCCTGGCGCCTGCGAACCGAGGCGAGAGAACGCATGCGTTCGCGATCGCCGCCCTCGAGGGCCTGGGAGATCGTGAGCTTGCCCTCGCGCCGGCGCTGCTGGCCGCGGCGCGTCGGTCCCGGTTTCGGCGGTGTCGTCTTGCGCTTGACCCGGCCGCCCAGGTCTTCTTCGAGATCCACCTTGCCGGGCGCCTTGGCTTGAGGTGCCGCGGCCGGACTCGCCGTCTGAGGCTGCGACGGCGCGGCTCCGGCATCCCGAGCCTTGGGCTCTTCCTGAGCGGGGGGCGCAGGTTCACCCGCCGCCTCACGCGCTGCTTGTTCCTCAGCCTTGCGTTTGGCTTCCTCTTCGGCGAGGCGCGCGGCCTCGGCCTGCTCCTTGGCGAGGCGCTCGGCTTCGATCCCTTCCAGGATCTTGCGTTGCTCTTCCTCCTGCTTGGCGCTTTCCAGCGCCTGCCGGCGCACTTCGCGCTCCTGCGGGGTCAGGTGGCGGGTCGCCTCCTTGAAGGCCTCCGCCGCCTCCTTCTTCTCCAGCGTTTCCAAGCCGGCTTCCGCGAAGGCCTGGTCCGCACCCTCGGGCGCCTTCACGACTTCCGCCATGCGTCCCTCTACGCCGCGCGCAAAGGACCGCTTGCGCTTGACCTCGACGGCAACGGTTTTGGAACGCCCATGGCTGAAGCTCTGCTTGACGTGTCCCGTCTCGACAGTCTTCTTGAGCTCCAAGGTGCTGGGCCTTGCCAGCTTCAGGGGCTTTTTCTCTTTTTCTTTGCTCGTCGTCATATCACTCAAGCGCTCACGTCCTTGTCTCGCCTGCATCGTCCAGCACGATCGCCTGCAATCGCGCCAATTCGGCAGCAAGCCGTTCTGCCAAGAGGCCCGGCGCGATCGCTACATGCACCATCGCATCGCGCCCCAGTGCCCGCCCCAGTTCTGCGGCGGTAAAGACCTCGAAGACCGGCGGTGCCGGCGCGATTGCTCGCGCCAGACCACGAAGTTTCTGCCGTCCGCCCTCGGCCGCATCAACGGCTTGGAGAAGCAGCCCTACACGTCCGCTGGAAAGCCATGACCTGACCTTCTCGAAGCCAGCGGTCAGATCGCCAGCACGCCGCGCGAAACCGATCAGGCCGAGGCAGCGCTCGCGTAGTGCCCGCGCCACCTGTTCGGGCAAATCCGCCGGCACGACGATTGCCGCCCTGGCCGCCCTGGCAAAGAGCCGGCGGGCACAGGCCTTGTCTAACATATCCCGGCGCGGCAACAACCAAAAACCCCGCCCCGGAAGCTTGCCCGCCAGGTCGAACACCAGGCTGCCGTCCGGCGCCACGACAAAGCGCAGCAGGTCGCCCTTGGCATGGAGTTCTCCGCTGGCGATACAACGCCTGGTCGCGGCAACACCACCCCTAGGCCCCTGGCCCACGAGCTGCCCGCTATCCGGTCGCTGTACCAGCGTCGTCGTCATCCGTCCTCCGTTCAGCCCGGCTCGGCCCCGGCAGGCTCCGCCGCCGCTTCCTCGACCGCTACTTCCGGCTCCTCTTCGAACCAGTGTGCCCGAGCCGCCATGATGATGGTATTGGCCTCGTCGACACCGAGCGCCTGGTCACCCAGCATCTCGATCAGCTCATCGCTGGCCAGGTCACCAAGGTCATCCAGGGTCTTGACCCCGTTTTCACCCAAGGTGACCAGCATGGCGGCCCGCAGGCCCTCTACCGCAGTCAGCTCATCGGTGACCCCGAGGTTCCGGCGCGCTTCGTCGAACTTGCGATCCTGTTCCTCGAGGTAGGTACGGGCGCGCATGCGCAGCTCTTCCGCGACATCTTCGTCAAAGCCCTCGATCTCGGCAAGTTCCTCGACCGGCACGAAACCAACCTGTTCCAAGCTGGTGAAACCTTCGGCCACCAGTAGGTGTGCGATGACGTCGTCGACGTCGAGCGCATCGATGAACATCTGGGACCGGTTGCGCATCTCTTCCTGGCGGCGGCGGGACTCCTCGTCCTCCGTCAGGATGTCGATCTCCCAACCGGAAAGCTGCGAAGCAAGGCGGACATTCTGGCCGCGCCGGCCGATCGCCAACGACAGCTGATCGTCCGGCACCACGACCTCGATACGCCCCTGCTCTTCATCGATCACCACCTTGGTCACTTCAGCCGGGGCCAGGGCGTTAACCACGAAAGTCGCGGTATCAGGCGACCAGGGAATAATGTCGATCTTTTCGCCCTGCAGCTCGCTGACCACGGCCTGCACGCGGCTGCCGCGCATGCCGACGCAAGCGCCCACCGGATCGATCGCCGAATCGTGCGAGATGACGGCGATCTTGGCCCGGCTGCCCGGATCGCGGGCAACCGCCTTGATTTCGATGATGCCGTCATAGATCTCCGGCACTTCCTGGGCAAAGAGCTTGGCCATGAACTGCGGGTGAGCGCGCGACAGGAAAATCTGCGGCCCGCGGGTCTCCTCACGGACGTCGTAGATATAAGCTCTCACCCGGTCGCCGGTGCGGAAGGATTCGCGCGGCAGCGATTCATCCCGGCGCATCAATCCTTCGGCCCGGCCCAGGTCGACGGTCACGTTGCCGAACTCGTTACGCTTGACGATGCCGTTGACGACCTCGCTCACGCGGTCCTTGTATTCCTCGTACTGTCGCGCCCGTTCCGCCTCGCGGACCTTCTGCACGATGACCTGCTTGGCGGTCTGGGCGGCGATGCGGCCGAGGTCGATCGGCGGCAGCTCATCTATGACGAACTCACCGAGCGCGATACCGGGCTTGAGCGCTTCGGCCTCAGCCAGGGGGAGCTGGGTAAATTCGTTCTCCACCTCCTCCACGGCCTCGCGGAAACGGCGCAGCTGGATCTCGCCGGTTCGGCGGTCGATTTCAGCGCGAATGTCGTGCTCGTGGCCATACTTTGCGCGACCGGCTTTGCCGATAGCTTGCTCCATGGCTTCGAGCACTTCGTCACGCTCGATGCTCTTTTCGCGGGCAACGGCGTCGGCCACCTGCAGAAGTTCGGTCCTGGAAAGCGCGGTCGTATCCATCGTTTCTCTTCGCGTCCCTGTCTTATCTCACTCTGGTTCAGTTCTGTCCCGGCGCCGTGTTTGCGGCGACCAAATCGTCGGTCAGCACCAGTTTCGCCTTGGCCAAATCACTAAACGGCAAGGCAACTTCGCCGCTGTCGGTCACCAGGCGCACTAACTCGCCGTCGCGGCCGAGCAACCTGCCGCGGAAGCGGCGGCGCCCTTCAACCGGCATACGCATTTCGACGCGCGCGTCGAATCCGGCGAAACGATCGAAATCCTGGAGACGGGTCAGCGGCCGATCAATGCCGGGCGAGCTGACCTCCAGGTTGTAGGCGCCGGCTATCGGATCCGCTACATCCAGTATGGCCTCCACCGCGCGACTGACGCCGGCGCAGTCGTCCACGGTCATACCCTTGCCATCGGTCCGCTCGACCATGACTTGCAGTTTGGCACGCCGATCGCCTGAAAACTGGACACGCACTATCTCGTAGCCCATATCGGCGAGCGACGGGCCAATCAAACCTTCGACCTGCGCCGCCTTACCTTCGCTGGTTTTGGCGGGCACGGCCTGGTTTGCTGCCGAAGCCTGTGGCACCTGTTTTCTCCGTCCCGAGGATCGGGTAATAAAAAAGTGGGCCGCTGGCCCACCGCTTTCTGAGAGCCAGGCGCAGCGATCTAAGCCCGAACGCCACGCCAACCCTTATGGTCGGCCGCAATTTACGCTTACGTCGCCGGCCCCGCAAGGCTTTTCTCTTGATGGCTGGCCACCTTCGGGCACCGCGTCAAGCGATCTAGGAGTCTATCCGAGTATTGGTCATAGGCTCTTAGCGTGGCCGGCGTCGAAACCGCAGGTAGCAGGGTGTTCGACCCTCCTCGATCGCCTTCATCTCGTAGCGGGTGGCGGGCCAATCCGCCGGCCGTTGGCGCCAATCGGCCGGTCCCCGCGCCAGCCACTCAAAATCCGGGTGGTTGGTTAAACGCTCCAGGATCCAGGACAAATAGCCAGGGTGGTCCGTAGCCAGGCGCAGCTCCGCGCCGTCTGTCATCAGGCTGGCCAAGCGGTCGAGAACCTCGCGCCTGACGATACGCCGTTTGTGGTGGCGCAGCTTGGGCCAGGGATCGGGAAACAATATGAAAGTCCGGGCCACGGAGTTGTCAGGCAAAACGTCCAACAAATCCCGCGCATCGCCCTGATAAATCCGGATGTTCTCAAGATCGAGTTCCGCAACCTGCCGCAGCAAGCTGGCAATCCCGTTGATAAAGACCTCGGCGCCAAGGAAACCCACGTCTCTATTGCCAGCGGCCTGCCAGGCCAAGTGCTCGCCCGCCCCGAAGCCAATTTCGAGCCACAGATCGGACGGGGCCGGGCCAAACAGCGGCTCCAAGGCCACCGATGCGCCAGCCGTCGGCAAGGTGACCCGCAAGCGCGGCAGCAGATCTTCCAGAAGTGCCTCTAGACCACGCCGTAAGGGCCGCCCGCGCCGGCGGCCATGCAAGTTGCGACGACGACGGGGCGGCGGGGCGGACCTATCCGTCCGATCGTCCCAGCCGGACATCAGCCGCCCGCGCGACTTAGGAACCGAAAGCGGACTTCAGGCTGTCGATCAGAGTGAGTCGCTCCCAGGAAAAGCCACCATCGGGATCGGGTGCGCGCCCAAAGTGGCCATAGG
>Ga0265303_10001017_pt1 | contig 16834 bp, 19 predicted proteins | sample Helome_2_FD_192494 | JGI IMG/M metagenome (GOLD analysis project Ga0265303, IMG submission 192494) | Marine sediment microbial communities from subtidal zone of North Sea - Hel_20160317 (Illumina Assembly) | ecosystem: Environmental > Aquatic > Marine > Subtidal zone > Sediment ... | reverse complement strand
GGCGGGCAATATCGGGCGCGTGGATCAGCTCAAGCTTGATCGGGCCTTCGAGAGCGAAAAGGCGTCAGTGCAAGCGAGACGAACGCTGCCGGGTTTCAAGGAGCGGGTGGAATACGGTGCGGCACGCCGCGACCAGGACGACGCGCCAGTTTCCGCCCCGCCTGCGCCCAGTCCGGGTGACGTCGAGCGGGAGTCGGATTTGGCAACAGCATCGCCGGCGCTGGTGCGGATGTTCGAGAGTGAGGTCGACCCATTCGAGTTCGGCCTGGCCGGCAGCGCTTACTTCGTGCTCTATCGTAAGGTCTGGCGTGAAGGACAGCGGCATATTCAGGGTGCTGTGATCGAGAAGAACGCGCTGCTTCGGGAGCTGATCGAAACGCCATATCGTGAAACGGCGCTGGTCGGGATGAGTCGCCTTGGAATCGTATTTGACGAGGAGATCCTGTCTGCTCTGGGTGGGCAGCAGGGCCGCAACTACCTGTCGAGCACCGAAGAGCTGTCTGGCACGCTGCTGTATCGCGGTAAACTGTCGACGCCGCTGAGTCGGCTGGAACTGATCTTTTCTGTAACCCGGATGCCCTCCGGTACGGGTGCCAGTTTGATTATCTGGGTTGCGCTGACACTTGTGTTGGTGCTGAGCGGCGGGTTGGTACTGATGTATCGTCTGGGTGCCAAACAGATCGAACTGAATCACCAGCAGAGAGATTTCGTTTCGGCCGTCAGCCATGAGCTTAAGACGCCGCTCACCTCGATTCGCATGTACAGCGAGATGTTGCGCGAAGGCTGGGCGGACGAGGAACGCCGACGCAGCTATTACGAATTTATTCACGACGAAAGCGAGCGACTGTCGCGGCTGATCAGCAATGTCCTGCAACTGGCGCGGATGAGTCGCGATGAACTCAAGGTCGAGCCGCAACCCGTTACTGTCGCGCAACTGATGGACACGATCGAGTCAAAGGTGGCGACGCAGATCGGTCATGCCGGATTTGCCTTGCAGCTAAGGTGCAGCAACGAGGCCGCAAAACAGACGTTGGCGGTCGATCATGATGCTTTTGCGCAGATCATGATCAACCTGGTGGACAATGCAATAAAATTCTCTGCCCAGGCGAATGAGAAAGTGATAGAGGTTTCCGCCACATCACTCGGGGATGGCCGGGTCGAATTCGCAGTCCGGGATCATGGCCCCGGTATAGCGCGCGACCAGATGAAAAAAATCTTCAAACTTTTCTACCGCTCAGAGAACGAGCTCACCCGTGAGACCGTCGGTACCGGGATCGGACTGGCATTGGTGCATCGTCTGGCAACGGCAATGGAAGGCGAGGTGGACGTGGTAAACCGCGATCCCGGAGCCGAGTTCCGGGTCCGTTTTGTTGCTCTTGGGGGGCAGTGACATGCGAGTACGTTGTGTATGAGGCGCCCGGTGTCAAATCAGAGGAAGTTCAGGTGAGGCGTCTGCAGGCAGTATGAGACACCCTTTTATTGGCTACACGGTATCTTGGCAGTTGTCGGCCTCGGTGTTTGCGCGGTGTTGCTGACGGCACGCTCGGGGCATCCGCCCGGCGTCGTGTTCCTTCCCCACGTCATTGTTGCCTGGTTGTTAACGCATGCCTTTCTGGGTCTTGTACAGGGGCTTGCCGCAAAGGGCCGCGCACGCATGGAAAGAAACGATGCGGAAGCGGGCCCGTGGCCGATTCTTCTCGTCGTCATCGCGGCAGTTTTCAGTCTGGCATTTCTCTACATGTCGGCAGGCCTGGGAGCGTGGCTGCTGTCGGGTGAGGCCTGGACCACACGTCGTCTGGTCTACCTTGCGTTACAGCTTGCAGCCCTCGTTGGCCTCTGCGGTATCCTGCTGCGCATGCATTGGGGCAGAATGGTTGCGGCGGCGGCCTGTCTGCTACTGGCGGCCTACATGTTGTTTAAGGCGATAGTGGTTGTTATTGCCGGCGATGGGCTTGGATTTGGCGGGCTGTTGTATGCGTTATTGCTGGTCGGCGGGCTGGCAGTTGCAGGCCGTCAACTTTTGATTTCACAGCGCATACGGTCTTTCTTTACATGAGCATGGCCGGGGCCTTGCCTTATGAGATTCTTACCGGGAAAGCCGTGTCCGCGTGTTTTATCTCATGTGTTTGGGCGCTTCAATGAGTGATTTCCCCGAAAAGCTTCGGCTGAAGGCGCTGGCAGAGGAGGATATCTACTTCGCCAGGCGCGACCGCGAGTTGATCAGGGCCTTGCACGAGCGCAAGTTGGCAAAGCATCTGGATATCGAGGCGAAAAAGAAGAAAAAGAAAGCGGAAGTGTTGGAGGAAAAGTATGCCGCTGCCACCATCGAGCACTGGCACGAACTCAGGAAGCTTGGTAAATGCTACAGATCGCTGATCGACAAGGCGTTGAAGCTGGTCAAGCGAAAATCATGTTGATCTCAGGCTGATGGATTAATCCGGGGCTGCGCTAACGGCTTCAGCTTGCGCCGTAATCCAATATCAGTGTCGCGCTTCCAGCCAACCTGAACCTGTCAGCGGGGAAATTCATCATGCCGGCCTACGTCATTCTTGATATTACCGTGAACGATCCCGGCTTGTTTTAGGAGTACAGGCAGCATGCGCGAACGACAATAGCGGCTTATGGCGGCAGGTACCTGGCCCGCGGTGGAAAAGCGGAAGCGCTTGAGGGTGACTGGACACCGAATCGCGTCGTGATCCTGGAATTCGACAGTACTGAAACGGCAAAGAAGTGGCTGGATTCACCCGAGTACCGACGGGCCCGCTCCATGAGGCATCAGGCAGCTACTTCGCGCACAATTGTGGTTGAAGGCGTGTAGGGCAATGGATGCGAAATTGGTTCGCTTAGTTGCCAACATGAGACATTCCTCCGTGTCTTGGCCGGATTGTCAGATTGGTTTGAACTGATTCACGTGAGAGGGGCGCTATCGACACCATGCAGACCTTCCGGTCAGTTCTGCTATCGGCCCCGGGGCAGTCTCATTCCCAGCTTCGCGGCAGAACACCGAGGGTGGCACATTGACCCGGATCAGAATAATTCCTGACTGCCGGGCCGATAATGGAGCTAAGATTATGGGCGATCGGGAGGCATCCATGAACGACATCAACCTTGCTGATATCACTCTACATATCGACGAAAACCTCAGTGCAGAACAACGCGGTACCATTGAAGAAAGCCTGCGTGCCTTGAATGGGGTAGTCAGTGTGCACAATTCTGACAGGGCCCCGCACTTGACGATCGTCGGGTACAACCAGAGTGTCATAGACTCGCAGAGGATCTTGAAACGGGTGACCGATCAGGGCGCGCATGCAAAATTGGTAGGCTTGTAGTCCGCCCCATTGGGGTTGCTCGAACTGACACTGCCGCCCCGGCGCACAGGAAGGCGGGAGCCGGTGGCAATGTCGGGGATTGCCAAGTACATGTCCAGACTGCTGATCAAACTGCGCCATGCGCCCGACGACGAGATTCAGGAAATCCGCAGCCTGCTGCAGGAGCACCGGATCGATTTCTACGAGACGCAGAGCGGACCCTGGGGCATCTCCGCACCGGGCATCTGGCTGAACGACGAGCACCAGTACGGTCGCGCCAAGACGCTGATGGATGACTACCAGGAAAACCGCTTCCGCGAGAAACGCGCGGAGTACGAGAGCCTGCGCCGCGTCGGACAGCACCGGACCTTCCTGCAGAATCTGCTGGAAAACCCGGTACAGGTAATTTTTTACAGTCTGATCGTCGGGCTGATCCTTTACTTCTCCATCAGCCCGTTTTTTCCGGACGACTGAACGCAGGCATGGTGCTGGGACTCAGGACTTGAATAGCGGAAATCACCGCCTGGGCGCCTGTTTGCTGTTACCGCTGAGCTCTCAGCCTGCGGCTTCGTGACCTACGCTTCGCTCCGGTTCGGTGCAAACACTCCGTGCAAACGCGTCAGATTGACTCTCTGCTTGGGCACTAGGGCCGCCCCGTTCATTTTGATGATCACTGGAAAGTCGGGCCCCACCCGTTCGCGGATTGCTCGATATACCTCGCGCCCGAACCGTGTGCGCCGCTCTGTGGTGCCACCGTAGTAGTCATGGCGCCGGTTCGTGTAGGGAGTAAGGAACTGGCTCAGCAGGTAACCGTTGGCCGAGTGCATCTGGACTCCGTCGAAACCCGCGCGCTGGCAGCGTTCTGCAGCATCGGCAAACTGCTCGACGATTTGATGTGTCTCGTCGATGGACATCGCGCGCGGGCAGGTGCCGGTCAGCAGATCCTTGGTTCCGGAGGCGGATACCACATCATTTGCGCCTACGAAGTCCGGTACGACCTGCCGGCCGCAATGACTGAGTTGGGCGAACATCCTCGAGCCGTGTGCATGCACAGCGTCGACCATGTCCGCGAGCCCGGGAATGTTGTCATCATCGTCCGCACTCAGCTGGCGCGGGGCGGATTTTGCCTGCTGGCTGATGTAGATGTTGCTCGTGATGATCAGTGGGGTTCCGCTCCTCGCCATTGGGCCGTAGAAATCTATCACCTCCGGGGTTACGAACGCGTCCGGCGTGGCGCAGGTCTCGGCAGTAGCTGTTTTGAACAGCCTCGCGGGAAGATCCAGCGTCCCAATGCGGATCGGCGAGAAGAGGGCTCCCTCGGTTGCTTTCATTGAAATCTTTGTCTCCTGCGCGCGAAGGGTCTCCTAACCCCTGCCTTTGTTTTGGCTCACATCGGGCCTTGGAACCAAAATGCCGGGACGATTTCGTTGGCCGCACTTTGGGCCCGGCAGCAGATATCAGCGTGGTGGCGGTTCGGGTTCGGCCATTCTGCGTGGTCGGAAGCGGTCTTTTTCGCCTGACCCGCAGATCCGGCGCACGCGATGCGTCGAACAAAGCGTGCAACGCCAATTCCCAATGGGTCTTTCCAGAATTCAGTATGGGCGGTCGATGGTTGTGTAACTATCTGACCGGTATGTTGTAAATCTTTCAGGATGGGCAAAGATGCTCCAAATCCGGCGCTGAGAGAACGTCGACACAAGAATTGTTGGTGCGCCGCACAAAAAATGTTGCACTGCACAAAAATGTGTATTATGCTGCACTGCAACATAGACCAATTCATCAACTCCAATCCACGAGGGATTTACCATGAACAAGCTTGACCTTGCTTCCTTTGAAGAAATTGTTGCACCTGCTGTCGAAATAAACGAGATCGCTCTCAGCTACACCCAGAAGCTGGTTGAACTGAACCTCGCCGTCATGCGCAAGCAGGCCGATGTGGCCATCGCTGGCTGGCGTGCTGCCCTGTCTGTAAAGGATGCCACCGCAGCCAAAGATTACCTGGCTTCCCAGGGTGAGGCTGCCCGTGAGCTGGTTGAAGGCTATGTTGCCGACGCCGAGGCTGTCTCGCAGATCGGCCAGGAAGCGGCCAAGGATGTGCAGAAGGTCGTGACTGCGGGTATCGAGAAGGCTGCCAAGAAGGCCGCCTGATTACCCATCCGGCGTTTAGCCTGAAAAAGACGGCTGTCGGTTTATCATCGGCGGCCGTTTTTTTGTGCCCGGGGGGTGTGAGAGCCTCAGCCCCTTCGTGTAGCACCCAACCGGCATGCGATATCGACGATCTGCTGCCGCAGAGGATAGCTGGCGTCATCCGGTGCCAGTAAAGATCAAAATAAAGCAGACCCAGCGGGTGGGTGAAGGCGGCGGCGATAAGCTGGTTGCGCCCATCTGGGTGACGCGGTACCAGCGGGGCGGTGATGGTGTCGATAGCGGGCATTCAGATGCTGCTAGCCGGTCGATCGGTGTCTACCCGCAAAGTGCCTCGGCAGCATAAACGCCATTTTCCTCGATTTCCTCAGTATCGTCAGTTTGCACCGATTGACTGGTTAATCGCCCCTTCGAAGGCGTTTTCACCTGAAATTTGCCTACGGAATTGGTGCGCAGCATACGCAAACCCGCATCTGAGCACAATTTTCAAAGGCCTTCATACCCACGGCTCGAAATCTGCCCTGCCGCCTCCGTTGATGGCACAGCCAAGCTGTTCGTCTCATAGCGGGTTAATCAGTCGAACAAGCTGGTCTGTGGTGGCACCCGGCAATGGCGGTGAGACATTCAAAGTCGGATTAGGCTAGCTCGTCCAGCACTTCTTTCCGATTCCTCAGGACCTTGACCAATGCGCGCACCCTGAAAGGTTGCGATACTCACTGCTTCGCCTACAACATCCGCTGCTGGAGTAGGCCGACCATCTGAATCTGGCACTGTCCCCCGTGCCAATGTTGCGAGGATTGCCTGATGGCTGATAAGAAAAAATTGGAGAAGAAACTCAAGGCGCGCATCAAGGAACTAGAGCAGTTGGTTGCCGAGCGTGATGCAACCATCGATTCCCTACAAGTCGAGTTCGATGCGTTCGAAACTAAGCAGACTAAACAGTTGTGGTCGCGGCTATTCAAACCTGTCGGCGTTCAGGCGCCGCCAGACCGCGCGCGGGTGCTTTACATTCGGTACCGCGAAGATGGTTACGAAAAGCAGGCCGCCCGCGACGCCGTAAACCTCAATCTGATCGAGGAGTATCCCGAACTCTTCGCCAAGATCCCGCCCAGGAGAGACGGCGTAGTTGCGTTCTACGACGACGATTACCTGCGCAAGGAAATACTCGTCGACCTCGACTGACACCTCGAGGGGCGATCTGACCGTCTCGATCTGGCAGGAATCGACACCGTGCTACCAGCCAGCACATCACGGCTAATGGGCGGTTTCGAGCAACTTCGAACATCCCGCAAGACTTAATCCCTCGTCAAAAGCGAGGATCAGTGGTATTAAGCCATAAGTGAGCCTTTGATCTCGCGATGCTTTTTGGGGCAGTCACGTACCCGATACGCGTTCGATTTTGGTCAACCTACCGTTAGAGTCGCTGAACAAACTCATGCATCAGTAGGAGCTCGATCGGAGCGCGGCCACACCTACATGGTAGAGATGGAGGAAGTCAGTACTTGAGTGCGCAATGCGAAGTAACGGGTAAACGCGCCGGCGGTGCATCGATGGGGTTCTTCGAGCGCTACCTGACGCTGTGGGTGGCTCTGTGCATCGTCGCGGGGATCGCGCTCGGCCATCTCCTGCCGGACACATTTCACGCCATCGGCGGACTGGAAGTGGCGCAGGTCAATATGCCGGTCGCGTTGTTGATTTGGCTGATGATAATTCCGATGCTGCTGAAGGTCGATTTCGGCGCTCTGAATCAGGTGAAAAAACACTGGAAGGGTATCGGGGTCACGCTATTCATCAATTGGGCGATCAAGCCATTTTCGATGGCGCTGTTGGGCTGGTTGTTCATTCGAGGCGTGTTCGCCGGTCATTTGCCGGCTGAACAGCTTGATGCTTATATCGCTGGGCTGATCCTGCTCGCGGCCGCGCCTTGTACCGCAATGGTATTCGTCTGGAGCCGCCTGTCTGACGGTGACGCCAACTTCACGCTCACTCAGGTGGCATTGAATGACACCATCATGGTCTTCGCCTTTGCCCCGATTGTGGGCCTTCTGTTAGGTCTATCGGCGATCGCTGTGCCTTGGGAAACACTGTTTCTGTCCGTCGTTCTGTATATCGTCTTACCGGTTCTGTTTGCCCAATGGTGGCGACGTCGGCTGGTGAGAGAGGGCGGAGGTATCGCACTTGAGAAATTGCTCAGCAGGCTGCATCCGGTGTCGCTGACCGCCTTGCTCGCCACCTTGGTGTTGCTGTTCGGCTTTCAGGGCGAGCAGATCCTGAGCCAGCCTCTAGTCATCGTGATGCTCGCGGTGCCGATCCTGATCCAGGTGTACTTCAATTCTGGACTCGCCTATCTGCTCAACCGGAAGTTTGGCGTAGCGCACTGTGTTGCAGGCCCTTCGGCCTTGATCGGCGCGAGTAACTTCTTCGAGCTGGCAGTCGCGGCGGCGATTGCATTGTTTGGATTTCAGTCGGGTGCCGCATTGGCGACCGTGGTCGGTGTACTCGTCGAGGTGCCGGTGATGTTATCGGTGGTGAAAATCGTGAATGCGACCCGCGGCTGGTATGAGCGCGGTGCCGCATGAGTGCTGCGGAGGACAGATACGTGCACGCTATAGAAATACTGTGCTGTGCTTCTCTGGTGACCAGGTGGTCCGCAATGCACATCGACCTGCCGCTCACTGGTCGCCTTTCAATGGCAAGAATTGGCTGACTGCCGTCCTGCCTGTAATGGCTGAGCAATTTATGGGGTCCACTTCTATGGCTGAGCAATTCAGTCAGGCATGCGGCAGCAAACGACACAAAGCCATCCTAACGCGGAGCGAGCTGCTCAGGAGGAAACAACACAAAGCCGACGTTTGATCTGCCAGTGACAATCTTATCGGCGCGGGTTGTCCATTGCGCAAGCATAGACCTTGAGAATGCCAGGAGGGATCGGAAGCGACCCGACGTAAATTGCTGAAGATTGAAACTACTGCTACTGTCGAGCGCGCTGGGTTGTCTGTGCCGTTTAATCTTTGAGGGATGTCGTAATGAGCAAGAAGCTTTTTTCCCTATTTGCAGCCGCACTTGTTCTCGCTGGGTGTGCGTCTGGCGTGAAACACGAGCCAAGCCAGACCGCTGAAAATGTGAGCCTTTCGGCCAATAACCAAGTTGATTCTGTGTCTCTGTCAATGACCGCCGAGGCTAAGAAGCAGGTAGCTGAGAATCTGAAATTTGATCCCGATGAACTACTTGATCATGTTAAGAGAGCGCTCGAAGCAAACTCGCTGATAAATAGCTCCGCTGATATGCCCCGTCCTGATCTTGAAATTCAGGTAAAAGACATTCGTGTGCGTTCAAACTTTTCAGCAGTCATGTGGGGCTTTATGGCCGGCGCGGATTCCGTGGTAGCAGATATAATACTCAAAGATTCTGCGGGTACGGAGCTTGATCGATTCGAAGTTTCTGCCTCATACGCGCTTGGCGGTCTAGGAGGAGGCCAGGATGCTGCTCGCATGGGATGGTTGTATGAGAAATTCGCGGAAGAGACAGTCAAAGAACTCACCAAACCGTGAAGCAAGAGCAGATAGACAATAGCGTTCCAATCCTCGCGAATGATTGCGCCGGATCGATGTATGCCATCGCTCCCGATGGTATATCCATTTGTTGAGCAGACCAATACCACACCAGGAAGCCAAGACGAGCTTCTAGCTCACCGCCGGATTTCATCGTCACGGCTGTGCCCCGGATCGAGCGTCATCCTCGGTGAAAAGTAGCGACCAACACTGGGCAGGCCTTCTCGCTCGCAACCAAATAAGCCCCGCATCAGCGGAGTTTCTTATGTCCGTTTGTGGCTGAACTGAGACGGAGTGGTATCGAGCCTAGGTAGATGGCCCGCCTACTTCAATCCTTTACGTATCGTCTGACGGATGTGGTCAGGGTGGTATGCCGCGCCGAACTGATTCCGCATTTTGGGCGTCTTCATCTCCTCTACGATGGTCTTTATCGCCTTGCCCTTTTTCTTGCCTTCGGCCCGCAGTTCCAGATAACGCTCCTTCACCCACTGCTGTTTAGGGAACCCCTGGAAGCTTTTGACCAGACTGGCCATCTGTACGTCGCTTAGTCCTTTCGGCTTAGTCTCACGTTGCTGGGTAATCGCCTTGGGATTGGTAATGATCTCGTTTTGGCTGATGATGATCTTGTTGAGGCTGACGATGATCTCGATGGCGGCATGTATCGTCTCAATGGCAGCTGCCAAAGCTTCCTCCACCTCCGCCACCCGCGCTTTCAGTTCTCTCTTAATAGCCATCACGCGATCCTCTGCACGTTTTCCCGATTCTTATGGTTCACACGCTTGATTCCGTATTTTCCGCGTTATTACCACAATAATTCAAAAATGTGTTCAACTCGCTTGCGATGCGCACTCGGATGCCCAGTACTCTTGAAAGCGCAAAATAGTAAGTTCAGACTTTTTTGCCTGCTTCCTGCCTGCTTCCTGCCTGCTTCCTGCCTGCTTCCTGCCTGCTGCGCCGCAGCATATCCGATCTGGGGTTACCTATGCCCTGGTCGCCCCATCATCAAGGGCGCTATCGACACTGAAGGGCTAACCACCCCATCATGGGTAGCGAATGCTTTTCGCTCAGAAGCGGAAGTTGCCCAAATTTCAGAGGGTAGTGGCGATGGGTTAGACGCCAGCCATGTTCTACATTTCTAAAAGCTCTAAGGGGCCGTGGGCCAACATTATTCACTCGACTGATCATGCCGGATTGGAGGTAACCATCAGATGCCGAATAAAGCCATTCTCCATACTGAAGCCATTGAGTACGACGGAAGTGGAACTGTCCAGCGAGGCTATTTCGCTTATGACAAGACCATCCAAGGGGTGCGGCCCGGCGTTCTGGTGTTTCCCGAGTGGTGGGGTGTGAACGACTACATCAAGGAGCGCACCCGGAAGCTGGCCGAGTTGGGTTTTGCCGTACTAGCGGTCGATATGTACGGCGGCGGTCAGCTCGCGAGCAACGCAGACGAAGCCGCCGGGATGATGAATTGGGTTCTGAACGACATGGAGACAGGTACTGCGCGTATTCGCGCCGGTTACGAATGTTTAAAAGGCCAACCGCTGGTCGATCCTTTGAGGATCGGTGCGATTGGCTATTGCTTCGGTGGAGCAATGGCGCTGCATGCAGCGCGTATTGGTATGGATCTTCTTGGGGTCGTGAGCTTCCATGGTGCACTAGGCTCGTTTCATAAGCCATCTCAAGGCGAGGTGAAAGCGAAGGTACTAGTCTGCCATGGCGCAGAAGATGCGATGGTTTCAGATCAAGATGTTACGTCTTTCAAAGAGGAAATGACCCATGCTGGTGTCGATTTCAGGTTCATTTCCTACGAGGGCGCCTTGCACGGTTTTACAAGTCGGGAAGCGTCTGAAAATGCCAAGAAGTACGGGCTTCCTATAGGGTATAACATGGAGGCCGACGCTGACTCTTGGCAGGAAATGCGAGAGTTTTTCGATGCGGTCCTTGCCTAATAGTTCCACGCTAGGCCAGTGCCGCTGGGGCCAAATAAGAATGGTAGTTGACGTCTGACCATTTACGAAGCGGCGTTGTCGTGCGTGCGGCGCAGCAGATCGGTGTCGATCCCGAGGAGACACCCCCAACCGCTGCGACTGCTGCGTCCGCTTCTGACAGGAGCGGTCATTCGCTGGTGTCCCGAGCAAAGACGGCTCTTGTTAAGGGTTCATCGGGTGCCTGCCCTCAGTCGCAGATCTGCAGGTACTCACCGGAGTTCAGTGGGCAGGCGTCGGATAAGCTTCGAGGGAGGAAACCGCGGGATGCATTGCGGTGATCAGGATGAATCGCGGGGCTATGGGGATTTGAATCGCTCCTCGTTGGCAGGAGGTGGCGACGAAGTCCGTGATGTTGGCAATACCATCGTCCCGATGGTCATAAGCACACGGAATTGGCCGCGCTAGTAGTCGCCTCGCAGTTTTTGGCTCTGCCGAGCCTTGCCGAAACGCCCGGATACGAGAGCGACACGCGCGCATACAACCTAGCCCATGGCCGGGTGGTGTTCATGGACAAGTGCATGCGCTGCCACGAGAGCGGCAAAAAGAGGGCGCCGGTTCTTGGTGATACCGGCGACTGGAAGGAGCGGCTTGAACAGCCGCTGGATACGCTGATTGAACATGCGATTGCCGGCCACGGAGATATGCCGGCGCGCGGCGATCAAGATGTCAGTGAGCAGGATGTGGCCGCTGCCGTTGCCTATGTCGTGGATCGAACCCGCACGATCATCGTCGCCGATATCAGCTCGCTGCCGCCACAGGCGGCTGGCGTGTCGGCAGATAATGTTGATGACCCGCCCGATCGGGCCGTAGTGCACATGTTCATGCTTATGCTCGGGAAAGAAAGGTGGCGGTAAGTGACCAAGCATGCGGACACCGCATAAGCTGGCCCGCGATCAGTCACGGCCGGCTCTAGTTGGGCCCCGCTCCGGCGGGTTTCTTATCTTATGTCCGTATATGACTGACTGCCGACTTTAGCCGCCGACAGGGTGATCGCCCCGGCCATCGGCCTGGATCACGGCAGGAAACAACACGTTTCTGCCAGTTACCAGTCGATGGGTAGAGCGGGTCATGTTCCATAACAGACGCTGCCATTGCTCGTATGCGACAAGCGCTTTTCCGCAACCGGGAAACTCTTGCCACCCGGGCCGCATACCCTCGTGGATTCCCTTGATGTTGCAGTGCAGCAATGTTATTGTTTGCCTGCGTCTAAATAGGCTTTTTCGATGTTTTTGACTTCCGTTATTCGCATGAAGAACCCCTGCCTTCATCCAACTAAACCCGATCCAAGCGTGAGGGCAGATGTCGTTTTTTCGTTTTGGGAGTCTTGTCGCAGGAATTTGTCGTCATCATGTCGTATGCAACAAAAATTGACCAAATGGTCGGCAAACATGTCGCCGATTTTCAAATGGAACTCTTTGCCGCGAAGAAGCTGCAGGAATGCGAGTTTGCCTCTTCTTTGGCGTATGGATACCCCCCCGGCGTTTATCATCCGACGGCCGTTGTAGAAAGACCGCATGTGAGCCGGACTCTGTCCAATCCGGCCGGAAAGATGAGCAACGGGGTTCCCTGGCTGTTGAGTCTGGATCTGGTGAACCAATATACCCTCGGTCTCTATAATCCGGTACGGCACTGAGGCCGGGTCTGTGAATGCAACTATGCCCGGTGGAGCGGCATCAGTTCCTCGGCTGGCGCACAATCCACTGGCGTTAACATCGCAGCTGCAGTCGTAATCGTAATGGCCGCTACAGCACTTGCGGACAGGAAGTGGTAACCATGTATACGAACTACACGAGGCGGCTGCTACGCGACAATCGCTGGCAAGCAGCCGTGGACTATGCGTCGCCGATGACAGCCTGGACCCGGGAGATGCACGAGGTTCTGGCCGAGTGTGGTGGCGACAAACGAAAGGCGGCTAGGGTGCTGGCACGGAGATACCGATGAACTTCAAACAGCTGAAGAGACGGGAGATATGGAAAAAGAAGAGGTCGCCGCTCTCATAGAAGATGCAATCTACGAGGATGCAAATGACTTAATGTTTCACGCAAGACCGACATACAATCAGAAACTGGCAGGGTAATGTCAACTTAATTACCTTGGCGTGTGTTAGTCGATTGGCATGGTTCAACTCATGCCATTACGCTGGATTTCGGACACACGTCACCTCCGGCCAGAAGTCAAATGTTAGATCGCGGAACCATCTGTAATACCTGGCATTTAGCAGGTGTCGGCCGACCCGAAACAGATTATGCACTTGTCCATGTGCAGCAGGAAATCGTTGCGCAAGGCCTTCAGACTTGAAGCCACGCATTTGACGTTCTTGCTCGCGAGTATGTTCATGCGATACCTCGGCTCGGTTGTTTGCATACTTGTCTTTGCAATGGGCGACTGATGGCATCACTTCCTTCTTTGCTGCACCGTAGCTTGGAAGCTTGTCAGTGGTACTGTCCAAAGGCACCTGTCCCTGGGCTCTCAAGAGCTTGCGAAAGAAGCGTTTCGCGGCCTGCTTGTCGTTGCGTTTCTGCACCAGGATTTCGAGCACGTCGCCGTCCTGGTCGACGGCACGCCATAGGTATCGGCGGCGGCCGCGGATTGACACCGTGACCTCGTCGAGGAACCATCGGTCACCCAGCGGGCGACGAGGTGTCCGAATCCGTCGCGCGTATTCCGGGCCAAACTTTATGCACCACTGCCGCACCGTTTCGTACGAAACTTCCACACCGCGCTCGGCAAGGAGATCTTCGATATCTCGGAAGCTAAGGAACCTCTGATTAATTCTGGGCGAAGCAGATTGCGCTCGAGAATTTTCAGATTCAAGGCGCAAATTGCACGTAATAGCCGGCTATTGCGAAGATTTGCAACGCAGAAGCTGGAAATTATAAGTGCAAGATGCGAGTCCATGAATTGATCAGAGGTTCCCTAAGGGTCAAACGATGGTAGAGCCACACACCCCGCCCAATGATGCCGGTAGGAAAGCGGTATCCACGATAGTTGCAGGAATCATTCATGCTGATGTTGTGGAGAAGTTCCGCCAAGTTGACAAAACCATGAGCAAGTGCATCGCAGAGCAGGCAAAGGAGCAGACGCCGTCGGCGTTTAAGCCACGTCTTTGTCGGGAACGGGGCATCGGTATGACCTGAATGTGATTGGTCAGCGATCAGTCCGCGTCGTAGCGAGGTGCGCTATCGGATGACGTACCGTACCGCAGGACGTTGATGGAATCGGTGAAACAGCGTGCTACGTAGGCAGCACTCCGGACCGTCGAAGGGGCTGTATGATGCATGAGCATGCCTCCGTTCAATATCGTGCGTTTTGCCTTTTCCATCCGTTGCAAACGACTCGTTTTAGGTTTCGCCTTTCTGTCAGTACTGTTGGTTTTTGGCTGTAGCCATGTCCAAAGGCAGCCGGCCGGAGCAGCAAATGGCGAACCTGTTTTGAACGAGGATCATGTCCTAACCGCCGACGGTTATCGCTTGCCGTTACGTCGCTGGTTACCGCGCGGGGAGATCAAGGCAGTGGTATTGGGTCTCCATGGCTTCAACGATTACGGCAATGCCTTTCACTACTTGCAAGAAGCGGTCGTAGATACCGGAAGTGTCGCGATTTACGCTTATGATCAACGTGGTTTCGGAGCGACGAAAAGACCTGGCATCTGGGCAGGACAAGAAACCTTGGTAAATGATGCGAGTACCGTGACGACATTGCTGCGAGCCCGCTATCCGCACCGTCCGCTTGTTCTAATGGGCGAGAGTATGGGAGCCGCCGTCGTGCTACTGGCATTGGCCAAAGGGAATTCCTTGCCGGCAGATGGAGCGGTGTTGATTGCGCCTGCGGTATGGGGAACTGAAGCCATGCCCTGGTATCAGCGCCTAGGTCTATGGTTGGCAGTGCGTTTGATGCCAGGCAAGTATTTCTCTTCTGAAACGGTCAGGCGCATGGGCAAACGCGCCACCGATGATTCCGAGGTCATCCGGGAACTGAGTGAGGATCCGCTGGTGTTAAAAGGCGCTCGGGTCGATGCGCTTCATGGCGTGAGCGAACTGATGCTGGAAGCGTCACGGGTGGTCTCAGTACGGATACCATCGCAAACCCTGTATGGTCTGAACGATCAAATCATTCCGAGCGAACCGGTTTGCAACTGGCTGCGGCGATTGACTCAGTCCTCGCCGACCGGGATGCGAATCGTGCTGTATCCCGACGGTTATCATATGCTCACACGTTACAGCGAACGCGCCAAAGTGATTGCCGACATTGCCGCCTGGTTGCGGAGTCCGCAATCGACCCTACCATCGGGATACGAGAGCAGTCTCGACAAGGCGCGGGCAATGGTGTGTGCCAAGACCTAGTGCTGTGGCCCGATTGTGGTCGATCAGCACTAATCCCAGTCCTCTGCGGACATGCCTATCGGCGGGCGTGTCCGAGTGTCGGTCAGTGCTTGTCGGTCCCGAATATTCATGCAGCCTTCGGAAGATAGACATGACGAAGGCCGTGAACGGCTGGGAATTCCACAACGTCGCAGGGTTCCGCTGCTCGTAAGGGACGTCCGTGCGGCGCGTCGCCATTCAAGGACTGGTGTGTTCGCCACGGATGGTAATAATCCAGATACGACGACAAAAGTCGCTTGAGATGCCGCTCGTTGAGCACGACGACGTGGTCGAAAAGTTCTCGGCGTAGCGTCCCAATGACTCGTTCCACATAGGCGTTCTGCCATGGTGACGCAGGTACCGTGATGACCTCGTCAATACCCAGACATTTGATTCTCCGCGTAACGCGCTCACCGTATATGCCATCGCGATCTCGAATCAGATAACTCGGTGCAGTATCAAACGGAAACGCTTCGACAACCTGTTGCGCGGTCCACTGCGCCGTAGGATGTTCCGTCACGTTGAAGTGGACGATTCGCCGCCGGTCGTGGGCAAGCACGATGAAGACGAACAACACCCGAAAAGTGGCAGTCGGGATGATGAAAAAGTCGATCTATACCAGATCTCGGAGGTGCTGGTCGAGAAACGTCCGCCGAGTGGGCGACGGCGGCCTGTCTCGACGAGGTCGGTATTTTTCCACGGTTGATTTGGCGACCTCGATTCCAAGCTTCGCGAGCTCGGCAACGATCCTCGGCGAGCCCCACGTTGGATTGGCTTTCCACATCCGCCCGATGAGTTCTCCCAGTTCAGGCGAAATCGGAGGCCGGCCAGGACCGCCCAATCGACTGAGGGCAAGCCAGTATTCACGAAATCGCTTCTTTTGCCAGACGGCGACCGTTCGAGGCTGGACAAAGAACAGTGCGGCGCGCCAGCCCGACCACCGCCTCGACATGACGGACCAGAGCAGGCGATCTGTGGGGCGGATACGTGGCCTTTGCCCCGACTTCCGGTACTCGGACAACTGGTGTCTCAGCGCCGCGTTCTCCGCCTGCAACGACAACCGCGATCGGGCGGATGTCGTCACCAAAATCAGAATGAATTGGATCAACCGGATCATGGATTGCAGGAACGGCCATCACCCGGGATTATGCAATAAAATCAATAGGCTCCCTTTTTTGGGACCCACAGGAGTCCGAGGGCGCCGCCTGGCGCACCTTTTCGTGCTTCCTACGCTGACGGCAACACGACAAGCCTGCTCGCTGAAATTCGTACACTGTCCCGTTTCCCCTCGCGCGCCTCAGAAGTTTTCCGCGATGAGCTCTCGCCACCGCTGCCAGTAGGCCGCCCCACCGACGCCGTAGGTGTCGTTATGCCCGGCTCCGGCGATGGAATAGAAGGATTTCGGCTGCGGGGCTCTGTCGAACAGCTCCTTGCCCATCCGGTGCGGGACGATGTCGTCCCGGTCGCCATGGAAAACA
>Ga0265303_10001016_pt1 | contig 16846 bp, 16 predicted proteins | sample Helome_2_FD_192494 | JGI IMG/M metagenome (GOLD analysis project Ga0265303, IMG submission 192494) | Marine sediment microbial communities from subtidal zone of North Sea - Hel_20160317 (Illumina Assembly) | ecosystem: Environmental > Aquatic > Marine > Subtidal zone > Sediment ... | reverse complement strand
TACAGGCCGTGAACGAGGCCGAGTACTTTGTAGCAGTCGTTGACGTCATTTACGATGATGCGAAAGCCATACACATCGACGACATCGCCGAGCAAACGCTTCTTCTCTGACATCTTGCGATAGATGCTATAAAGGTGCTTCTCGCGGCCGATGATCTCAGCATCGATGCCTTCGTCGGCAAGCGTCCTGTCGAACTCCTCCGAGATCTTCTTCACCATCTGTCGCTGACTGCCCTTGCTGCGCCGCAGGGCTTTGTCGAGAACCCGGTAACGCAGAGGATACAGGTGGCGAAAACCCAGATCCTCGAGCTCGACCTTGAAGCGATTGATGCCCAGGCGATTGGCGATCGGCGCATAGATGTCGAGGGTCTCCCTCGCTATTCGGGCTTTCTTCTTGGCCGGCATCGCGTCGAGCGTCTGCATGTTGTGCAGTCGGTCCGCGAGCTTCACGAGAATGACGCGAATGTCCTCGATCATCGCAAGCATCATCTTGCGAAAGCTCTCAGCCTGCGCTTCCGCGCGGCTGCGAAACTGGATCTGATCGAGTTTGCTGACGCCGTCGACGAGTAATGCGACTTCGGCGCCGAACTTGTCCTCGATGTCGGTGATGGACGCCGACGTGTCCTCGACAACGTCGTGCAGAATTGCCGCTGCGATTGCCTGCGCGTCGAGGTGCATATCGGCGAGTTCCTGCGCCACAGCGACAGGGTGGGATATGTAAGGTTCGCCGGATTGCCGTGTCTGGCCGTCGTGGGCCGCCGCCCCGAACTCATAAGCCTGCATGATGCTGCGGACCTGTTCGCTAGGCAAATAGGACTCGAGCTTTTCGATCAGGCGCCGCAGGCCGTGGTCGCGCTTAGACGCGCCCGGCAATTTTGCCAGCAGAGTTGCGGCGTAATCCATCCCCTGATCATACCCGCGTGACGCGGAATGTCAGGTGCAATGGCCCACAGAATCAGTCGCCGATCGAGATCCCGCGAACAGGCAGAATGTCCTCGGTCGATTCAGTCTGCATGAACTCTTCGGCTGGCGGTGCGTCGATTTCTTCGAGAATGGCCGGTGTGACAAGACCTTCTGCGATTTCGCGCAGCGCAATCACGGTCGGCTTGTCATTCTCGAGTTCGACCATCGGGTCGGAACCGTGTGCCACACGACGGGCGCGCTTCGCGGCAACGAGCACCATCTCGAAAATGTTATCGATATTGTCCAGGCAATCTTCGACAGTGATTCTGGCCATCTCTTTCGTATCCTCGCGGGTCAATCACCAGACTTCGTCTGGAAAAGTGAACGTAGCAAAGACAGTAGAACGTCCGGAGCCTTGCCCGCCACCCCTTATTCCAAAAGGTTATTTAGGACACGATCACCGTGACAGCCTCGCGCAGGGCCGCATCGTCCGTGGCTTGTGCGGCGCCACATCCCGCCAGCACACTCTCGAGATCAGCGACGGCCTGGTCCAGATCGTCGTTGATGACAACGTAGTCGAACTCTTCCCAGTGCGACATATCACTCACGGCATCGCGTAGCCGCCGGTCGATGACCTCCCGGCTGTCGGTGCGGCGATCACGCAAGCGCCGCACGAGTTCCTTGTGCGATGGAGGCAAGATGAAGATCGTAACGCACTCGGGCATCGACTCCCGGACCTGCCGGGCGCCCTGCCAGTCGATTTCCAGAACAACGTGATGGCCGTTGTCGAGATGCTCTTCGACCTGGGCGCGACTCGTCCCGTAGTGATTGTCGAAAACCTCTGCAAACTCGAGCAGCGCACCCTCGTCCCGCAGTTCGTTGAACCGGTCCTTGTCGACGAACAGATAGTCGACGCCATCAGCCTCGTTGCGTCGTTTCGGCCGCGTCGTGTAGGAGATCGAGAAACGCAGTTCGGGGTTGCGCGTGACCAGGGCTTTGACAAGGGTGGTCTTGCCCGCGCCAGACGGTGCAGCCATGACAAACAGCCTTGCCCGGTCAGTGTCAGTTTCAGCCATTACTCGATGTTCTGAATTTGTTCGCGCATTTGCTCGATAAGAACCTTGAGTTCCACCGCTGCCTTTGTGGTGGCCGAATCCGCAGACTTGGAGCCTAGCGTATTCGCTTCCCGATTCAGTTCCTGCATCAGAAAGTCGAGACGCCGTCCGACCGGTTCGTTGCTTGCCAGTACCTGGTGAATCTCGACGAGGTGGCTGTCCAGCCGGTCAAGCTCTTCGTCGACATCGAGCTTCTGGGCAATCAGCGCCAGTTCGACCTCGAGGCGGGCGGGGTCCGCCTCGACATCGAGCCGATCGATGCGTTCACGCTGTTTAGCGTGCGCGCCGGCCAGAACTTCGGGCATGCGTTTGCGCACTGACGCAGATAATGCGGCAATGTCTTTGCAGCGCGATGCCAGCATCTCGGCGATACGTTCTCCTTCGCTTGCCCGCATCGCAACCATGCCCTGCAATGCCTGGTCGAGCAGCTTGCCGGCTTCTTTGGCCAGCGGTTCCGCATCGATTTCGGATTCGGCAATCACGCCCGGCCAGCGCAGGATTTCGATCGCGCTGGGCGCCGCTGTTTCGGGCAAAGCTTTGGAGATTTCTGTGACTCGTGTACCGATCAGCGCGACGAGATCGGCGTTAAGCTGCATTTCCACACTCTGGTCGATCGTGCGTCGCAGATGCAGCGCACACTCGATCTTGCCGCGGCCAAGAACGCCCGAGACTTGCTGCTTGAAATCCTGTTCCTGGGGCCGCAGCGCCTCGGGCAGTCGAAACTGCACGTCGAGATAGCGGTGATTGACAGCCCGCAGTTCCCACGTCAGTGTGCCGACCGCCGTATCGGCAGACTGCCGTGAAAAGCCTGTCATACTGTGTAACATCGATTCATTGTTAATGAAGTCTTCAAAGCTCGCAACCGCCATGCAAATTGAGTACGCCAAGGTATCCGCACTGGGCGACCGGTCTGACAATCAGGACCGCGCCGCGGTCGTGGTTGCCGAGGACGCAGCTCTGATGCTCGTTTTCGATGGTATGGGCGGTCACTCGGACGGGGCTCGGGCTGCCGAGACAGGGCTCAAGGTCGTGCAGGACCTTTTCATGGATGTCCAGCTGCCCATTCTCGATCCGCAGGGCTTTCTTTATATGGCGCTGGCAAAGGCGCACGACGAGGTCGTCGATCTCGGCAAGGACGTCGCGGTCGACTTTCGGCCGCGCGCGACCTGCGCGATCTGTCTGGTCCAGGAAGGCGGATCCTTCTGGGCGCACATCGGCGACAGCCGCATCTACCAGGTCCGTAACAGGCACGTGCTGACGCGCTCGCGTGACCACAGCCATGTGGAGGTCCTGATTCAGGAAGGGGCGATCACCGAGGAAGAAGCGCTCGACCATCCGATGCGCAACTTTGTCGAATGCTGTATCGGTGGTGATGCTCCGGTTCCGGACATGAGTATCACGGGCAGACAGGAACTGCGTGTCGGCGACGTGCTACTGGCCTGCTCGGACGGCCTATGGTCGGGGCTCGCCGATGACGATATGGCGCAGATCGGCGCACCCGGCGACAACAATCTGGCACAAAATCTGAAAGGGCTGAGTATTCAGGCATTGACGGCCAACGCACCGTACAGCGATAACACGACCGGTACTGCACTCAGGTGGATCGGTTCCTGAGAGCAGTAACCCAGGAGAAACTTCATGCGCCCAAGCGGCCGAGCAGCCGACGAAATGAGACTCGTGCGATTCACACCGGACTATACGCGCCATGCAGAGGGCAGCGTTCTGGCCGAGTTCGGTGGCACGAGCGTACTGTGCACGGCAAGCTTTGAAAACAGGGTGCCGCCGTGGCTGCGTGGCAATGGTCGTGGCTGGGTAACGGGTGAGTACGGCATGCTGCCGCGCGCGACGCATACCCGGTCCGCACGCGAGGCCGCACGCGGCAAACAGAGCGGTCGGACCCTCGAGATCCAGAGACTGATCGGCAGGTCGCTGCGTGCGATTACGGACCTCGAAGCACTGGGGGAGCGGACGATCACGCTCGATTGCGACGTTATTCAGGCAGACGGAGGCACACGCACGGCGGCCATCAGCGGTGCGTATGTAGCGCTTGCGCTGGCGATGCAACGATTGACTGCCAGCAACAAAATTTCGTCGAATCCGCTGCATGGCCAGGTAGCCGCTGTCTCAGTGGGGATCTACGGTGGTACGCCCTTGCTCGATCTCGACTATGACGAGGATTCCGAAGCCGAGACGGATATGAATATCGTCATGAACGACGCGGGCAACTTTATTGAGGTCCAGGGCACCGCAGAGGGGCACGCATTCAACAACGACGAGTTCCTCGCGATGATCGAACTGGCCAGAAAAGGCATAACCGAAATCATTGCAGCACAGAACGACGTTTTGGGAGGCTGAGCCGGACTTGCCCAGGCTGCCGGACAAGGTTGTCATGGCCAGCAGCAACGCTGGCAAGCTGCGCGAGATCTCGAGAATCCTTGGCGAACTCGACATCGCGGTCGTACCGCAATCGGACTTCGGCATCAGCGATGCCGACGAAACGGGTACGACGTTCGCGGAGAATGCGCTGATCAAAGCGAGGCATGCGGCCGAGGCGACAGGGCTCGCCGCTATCGCGGATGACTCGGGGCTTTCGGTCGATGCCCTGAATGGCCGGCCCGGTGTTTACTCCGCGCGTTATTCCGGACCTGACGCCGACGATCAAAAGAACATCGACAAGCTGCTGGCAGAGCTCGATGGCGTGCCGGAGCCGGAGCGTGGCGCCGCATTTCACTGCGCCGTCTGTTTCGTGTTGCCGGGTTCGACCGAGCCGCTGATAGCGGAAGCCCAGTGGCGTGGCCTGATTCTTCGCGAACGCGTCGGCGACGGCGGTTTTGGGTACGATCCGGTATTCTTCGATCCCGAGCTTGGTCGGGCTTCGGCAGAACTCAGCGCCGGGCAAAAAAATGCGCGCAGCCACCGCGGCAAGGCGCTGCGTGAACTGGCGCGCCTGCTTCACGAAACGGGTTCTCGCTAGAGGAACGACGCCACATGCAGCCGCCCCTGTCACTTTACGTGCACTTACCCTGGTGTGTGCAGAAGTGCCCGTACTGTGATTTCAATTCGTACTCGGCCGGCAATACTGCGCCGCGCGACCGCTACCTCAACGCCCTGCTCGCAGACGTCGAGGCCGAGGCCGGTCGTGCCGCAGGTCGCGAGCTGATCAGCGTCTTTCTCGGCGGCGGCACTCCGAGTCTGTTCAGTCCGGGCCAGATCTCGAGCCTGCTCGACAAAATCGATCACTGCTTCGCGACGGCCGCAGACATCGAGATTACGATGGAGGCGAATCCAGGCACTGTCGAATGCGGCGACCCTGTCGGTTATCGCGCTGCCGGGGTGAACCGCCTGTCGGTCGGCGCGCAAAGTTTCTCACCCGAATCTCTAAAGGTGCTCGGCCGCATCCACGGCGTCGATGACATCGCGCGCGCAGTGACCAAAGCGCGCGCGGCCGGATTCGACGATATCAATATCGACATCATGTATGGACTGCCTGGACAGTCAGTCGCGGCCGCAGTGTCAGATATAGAACAGGGGGCTCGATTGGAGCCGAACCACCTTTCCTGGTACCAACTGACGCTCGAACCGAATACGGTCTTCCACGCGCGGCCGCCGGCAGGATTGCCCGACGATGACCTGAGCTACGAAATTCAGAATCGCGGCCAGGAGCGTCTCGAGGCTCTCGGCTTTGACCAGTATGAAGTGTCGGCCTATGCGCGCGACGGCCGCCGCTCAGTGCACAATCTCAACTACTGGCAATTCGGCGACTATCTCGCGGCGGGCGCCGGCGCGCACGGCAAGGTGTCGGACGAGAGCGGGGTCCGGCGTTACGTGAAGCCAGCCAATCCGAAGCAATACATGGAATCACTTGAAAACTCCTATTTCGAGCCTGATATCAATGTGCTTACGGCGGCAGAACGGCTGTTCGAGTTCATGCTGAATGCGTTGCGGCTGACCGAGGGGTTTCATGAGAGCCTTTTTGAGCAGCGTACCGGACTGACAGTCGGGCTGCTGCGGGACAGAATGGAGCCGGCAGTCAGGAAGGGGCTCATTGCTTCTTCCGGTGACGGAATCTGGCTCGTGACGCCGCTCGGAAGACGATTTCTCAACGATTTGCAGGCCGAATTTCTGCCCAAATAGGGTGTCGTGCGCACCCGGGCAGCTTGTTCCTTTATGCACAATGCCGCGCGGATGCCTATTTTTTCAGTGCCAGAGGTGACACAATTCATTTCAAGTGTCGAGAGATGAATCTAAACGATTGTTTTTAAACAAAATATCAAAGTGGACACAAAATAGTCATATTAACAACGATGCTTGAAAATCCGCACCTTAGGGCACTGACTCAATTTTCTTCCACAGACTTATCCACAGGATCTGTGGATAAGCCGTACGGTTGCGCGGGGGCTTGCGGCGATGGCAGCTTCGCTATATATTACGCGACCTTTTCGCACTCTCGAGTGCCCCTGGAGAGCAAGACATGAAAGCCGACACCCATCCCAACTACGCCGACATCAAGGTGACCTGTAGTTGCGGTAACGAGTTCACGACGCGTTCCACGCTCGGCGAAGACCTCCTCATAGAGGTGTGCTCCTCCTGTCATCCGTTTTACACCGGCAAGCAGAAGATCGTCGATACTGGTGGTCGCGTCGATAAGTTCCGCCGCAAATATGGCATGAGCTAGGGGAAGTCCCTGATTGTCCGCGGTCTCGCGGAGCTGCTAGCCTGAAAACTCCGGTACCGTCCAGCCTGGCGGTGCTCTGCTATGCTCGTATGGCTAATTAAAGGAGCCTGAGAAAGACGATGACCAAGGATGCATTTCGCCTGATAAGCCCGAGCGGCAAAGAAACAGAGCTGCCAGTAAAGTCCGGTTCGGTCGGCCCCGACGTTATCGACGTTGGCGGCCTGTACCGGGAGCAGAGGGTCTTCACGTATGACCCCGGCTATGTGTCGACCGGCAGCTGCGAATCTGACATTACCTATATTGACGGCGAGCAGGGCGTCCTCATGTACCGGGGATATCCGGTCGAGCAGTTGGCGAAGCAGTCGAGTTTTCTCGAGGTGTCATACCTGTTGCTGCATGGCGAGTTGCCGACCACAGACGAACTGCAAGCCTTCGAAAATACAATCCGTACGCACACGATGCTCAATGAAGGCATGTTGAATTTCTTCAAGGGTTTTCGTTATGACGCGCACCCGATGGCGATGCTGTCGGCCGTCGTAGGGTCGATGTCCGCGTACTACCATGACGAAATGGATGCGAGCAACCCAGCGCACCGCGATATTTTCGCGCACCGTATACTCGCAAAGCTGCCGACGATCGCGGCGGCAGCGCATAAGCTCACCATCGGGCAACCGTTCACGTATCCGCGCAACGATTTGAACTACTGCGAGAATTTCTTGCAGATGTTGTTTGCGGTTCCGGCCGAGCCTTACGAGATCGATCCGATTTCTGCAGAGGCGCTCGATCTGTTGTTCATTCTGCACGCGGACCATGAACAGAATTGTTCGACGTCGACGGTTCGCATGGCGGGAAGTTCGGGCGCAAATCCTTACTCGGCAATCGCGGCAGGCATCTCTGCGCTGTGGGGCCCCGCGCACGGTGGTGCGAATGAGGCCGTACTCAACATGCTCGAGGAGATCGGCGACGTAAGTCGGATCCAGAAGTACGTTGCGAAAGCCAAAGACAAGAAAGACTCATTCCGCCTGATGGGCTTTGGTCACCGCGTTTACAAGAATTTCGACCCGCGGGCGACGATTATCCGGGATATGGCACACAAGGTGCTCGAGAGGCTGGGCCGAAGTGACACGCCGCTGTTCGACCTGGCGCGAGAGCTCGAGCAGATAGCGCTCAAAGACGAATACTTTATCGAAAAGAAACTCTATCCGAACGTCGACTTCTATTCGGGCATCATCTATCGGGCGCTGGGTATTCCAACTTCGATGTTCACGGTGATGTTCGCAATCGGTCGAGCTGTGGGCTGGACGGCGCATTGGCGTGAAATGATCGCCGATCCGAAAGGCCGCATCAGCAGGCCGAGACAGCTCTATACCGGACCGAAGCAGCGCGACTACGTGCCGATCAAGAAGCGCTGATCAATTTGCCGGAGCCGGCGGACGGAACATTTGTCTCCGTCATGGCTCACTGCGTTGCGCTTTACTTCCGTCGACAAACATTCCATCCACCGGCTCCAATAATGCAGCGACCGCTTTCGTGTTGGCGCGCTGCATCGGCTTGCCGTCTATTGGACTGATCGGGGACTGTCGGATGCCGTCGACCGGAAATACGGTTGCTTCGATGCTGGTTGCCTCGTGATCGAACCGGAAGCCGGCAAAGATGTTCGGCGTTGCGCCTTTGCCTCGACTGATCTTGAGGCGGCGTTCGTACGGCCTGTAGGAATAGCCAGAGTCGGTGAGGTGCATCGCGACCGATTCCGCGTGATCCGCGAACACGTGCAGGTTCACAGCAGAATTCTCATCGGCCGTGCCGCTCAGCACAGGTCCGACGAGGCGAGGTGTGAAGCAAGCGAGCATTTCCATCGCCGCCAATGCCACCTCTCGCATGACGCGCAGAAAGTCGATGTGCGATTCACGGCCGAACAAGTGCAGGTGTTCACTGATCGCGCGCTCGATTTCGGCATTGCGCGGCAGTGATCCTCGCGCACTCAGCCCAAGCCGCTCAGCCGCCTTGATCTTCGCCACGCGGTAATCGCGTATGCCCTGATCGACGATGATCCGAGCCGCTTCCTGAGCAAGCATCTCACGCGCGCGGTCGTTACCGTTTGTCGGTTTCTTCGGCATGGCGTCAGAACAGCGGCTCGGCCTCTTCTTCCTCGGCGGGAGGTTCTTCAACGGGGTCGATGCCCGAGGCGTCGTTGAATATGTCCGGTAACTCCCCGATGTCGTCACACTCCGGCACATGGCCTTCACGGAAGAACTCGAAGACCGAGTTGCGCTGGCCGGCGCGAGCCGGGCAACCTGTCGCACGATCGATGCGCCTGGAAACGATACCAGCGGGCATGGGCATCTGGTTCTCGGGTACGCCGCGCAGTGCGATGCGCATGAATTCGATCCATATTGGCAACGCGGTTCTCGATCCTTCCTCGCCGGGGCCGAGCGGGAGATCGTCGTCATAGCCGACCCAGACGACGCTCGCGATGTCGCCATTGAAGCCGCCAAACCAGGCGTCGCGCTGGTCGTTCGACGTGCCTGTCTTGCCGGACAGGTCACGGCGGCCGAGCACCATTGCGCGTCGGCCCGTTCCGCGGCGAATCACGTCGCGCATAAGGTCCTGAATCAGGAAAGCGTTCTGCGCCGAAATAACCCTCGGAGCGGCGTTGACCCTGGCAAACAGCTCGGGCGCCGTAGCGGCGTCGGGGCGGTACTCGTCTATGACGTCGGCCATTTGCTCGAGAGGAAATGCGTCGATCCGGTTGCCATCCTCGTCCAGCGTAACAACAGCGTCCGGGTCGGGCTCGGCCTCGCATGCTTCGCAGACGACCACAGGATCGGCGCGGTACAGGTTTTCGCCGTCCGGACCGAAGATCGAATCGATAACGTGCGGTTTGACGGCATGGCCGCCGTTTGCAAAAACAGCGAAGCCCTGTGCCATGTCCAGCGGCGATGCCGCGCCGCCGCCGAGCGCGAGCGATCCATTGCGTGGCAATGCGGCGTCGCCAAAACCGAATTTTGCAATATGGCGCACGGCGTTGCCGATACCGGTCTCGAACAGCAGCAGGCGCACCGACACGAGGTTCATCGAACGTACGAGCGCCTCACGCAGACGCGTCGGGCCGTAGAAGCGACCGCTGTAATTGATCGGCCGCCAGACCGCCTCGAGTTCTGATGAGCTGATGACAATCGGTGCATCCAGAATGACCGTGGCCACCGTGTTGCCGTGCTCGAGCGCCGCCGAGTATATAAAGGGTTTGAACGACGAGCCTGGCTGGCGTGCGGCCTGTGTCGCCCGATTGAACTTGCTCATGGCGAAATCAAGGCCTCCGACCAGGCTGCTGACCGAACCGTCAAGCGGGTCGACGGTCACGATCGCAGCCTGAGCGTCCGGCTTTTGCGCCAGAGCCCATGTGCCGGCCGCGGTCGGCATGATCATAATTACGTCGCCGGGACTGACGACATCTGCAACGGTTTCGGGCTCCGGCCCGGTCGTCTCACGATCGATGAACGGCTTTGCCCAGGAGAGTCCAGACCATGGAACCGTCAGTTTGCTGCCATCGCTCGTGATGGCTGTCGCTCCGTTGCTGGCTTCGTCTGTTTCCGTGACGAGCGCAATAGACAGTCCACCGGGCGCATACTGCTCGAGCAGTTGCCGGATCTCGACGGGCCACTCTTCGAAAGGGGCCTCGAGAATCTCCGGAGTCAGCTCGACCGAATCCAGCGGGCCGCGGTAGCCGCGACGCCGCGTGAATTCCAGCAATCCGTTACGCAAAGCGTAGTTCGCGGCAGTCTGCAATCGAGCATCGAGTGTCGTCACGACCTGGTAACCCGCGGTATACGTCGCCTCGCCGTAGCGCCTCAGCATCTCACGCCTGGCCATCTCTGCAACATACGGTGCATTGAGTTCGACGGCTGCGCCGTACATTTGCGACTGGACGGGCGCCGCCATGGCTTCGTCATAGGTTTCCGGGTCGATGAACTCGAGATCGTGCATCCTGCCAAGAACATAGTCGCGACGCATTTCCGCATTGGCTGCGCTGCGTACCGGGTTGTACCGCGACGGCGCCGGGAGGACGCCGGCCAACGTTGCCGCCTCGGCGACACTCAGATCTTCCAGGTTCTGATTGAAGTAAACCTGCCCGGCAGCGGCGACGCCGTAGGCGCGCTGGCCGAAGAACATCTTGTTCAGGAACAGCGCCATGATCTGTTCCTTGGTGAATTCGCGTTCGATTCTGACGGCCAGAGAGGCTTCCTTGAATTTGCGCTCGATGGTCTGATCGAGATTCAGGAAGTAGCTGCGGGCAAGCTGCTGGGTGAGCGTACTACCGCCACTCTCGATATTGCCGGTGGACACGAGCTGAAACAATGCGCGCAGGATGCCCCGGTAGTCGATACCCGGATGTACCCAGAAACGCTGATCCTCGGCGGCTACGAAAGCGTCCACGACGTGCTTCGGGACCTCGTCAAAAGTAACGAGAATACGGCGCCGCTCGCCGATCTCCGAGATCAGGTGCCCGTCGCGGCTGAAGACGCGTAGCGGAATCTGTAGCGGAATATCACGGATTGTCTCCGCCGCTGGCAAGCTCGGGGCTACGTAGTAGTAGGCCCCGATCACCGCGGCAACCCCGCCAATCACCGCCGAAACCCCGAGTCCGGCAAGGATAATCAGTGCGCGAAAGAGCCGGCGTCTCGATTTGTGACGCGCTTTGTTGTGGGATTTTTTCGGGCTTTGCATAGTCGCTGGCGGAGTTTCCGACGCTTTATTGGCCAAATACCGCGCAAGTCGCGGCATCTGGCCTGGTTATTAGATAAGTATGGTGATGTCCGTCTGGTGCAGGAATTGTGGCATATCGCGGGCAAATGACCCGTGATTGCAGGGCCCGGTGGGCAGATGATAGCAACTGGGGCAGGGGTCGCAATACAGGCCCTGATTGGCGTGTGTTCTGGTCGTACCTTCGGGGCGACGACCAGTTCACGGAATAAGCCCGGCCGGCGACTTACCATACGGATCGCTGGATCGTGAACAAAGTCACGTTTTATTTAACATTTTGTTGATATATAGTTAAATCGAATTGCTGAGGCCCAAATTACATTTGGCTCGCAACTTACCGACCTAGAAGGAAAAATACGTGTTTTTCGGCAAAAAAACTCAACCACTGTTGGGCCTGGATATCACGACATCGTCGGTCAAGCTGATCGAGCTTTCCCAGAGCGGAAAGCGTTTCCGGGTCGAGTCGTATTCAGCAGAGCCCACGCCACCGAGTTCGGTCAGTGAAAAGGCGATCGTAGATGCCAAGGCCGTAGGTGAAGCAATACGCCGTGCTGTGAAGCGCGCTGGTGCAAAAGCGACGGATGTCGCTGTGGCAATCAGCGGCGATGCGGCTATTACCAAAGTCATTCAGATGCCGTCGAGCTTGTCCGAAAGGGACCTCGAAGGCCAGGTCGAGATTCAGGCAGACCAGTATATTCCGTTCCCGATGGAAGAGGTCAGCTTCGACTACGAGGTCGTTGGCCCGAACGAGAAAGACCCGGAGCTGATGGACGTGCTGCTCGTCGCAACCCGTACTGACAATGTCGAGCAGCGACAGGCTGCGGTCAATGCCGCCGGCCTCGCCACGCACGTGGTCGATGTGGAGGCGTTCGCGCTGGAGAATGCGTGCCAGCTGCTCAGCCACCAGATTCCCGATAGCGGTATGGGGCAGTCGGTTGCCGTCGTAGATATCGGTGCCAGCAGCACGACGTTCAGTGTGCTCCAGGACCTCAGAGTCATCTATACACGCGACTTCAACTTCGGTGGTCAGCAACTGACTGAAGAGATCATGCGCACCTACGGCTTGTCGATGGAAGATGCCGGTCGCGCGAAGAAACAAGGCGGCCTGCCCAGCAACTACCAGCCGGAGGTTCTCGAGCCGTTTATCGACGACATGACCCAGCAGGTCAGTCGCTCATTACAGTTCTATCTGGCGTCAGGCGGTGGTCGCGAACAGCCGGACATGATTCTGGTTTGTGGCGGCTGCGCGAACATTCCGGGAATAGCCGACGTTATTTCCAGCCGCGTTGGCATTCCGACTGAGATCGGTGATCCGCTCGGCCAGATGAAAATATCGTCCAAAGCCAAATCACAAGGTGTGAACAAAGATGCGACAGCGTTACTTACCGCATGCGGCCTTGCACTGAGGAGCTTCGACTAATATGCCACGTATTAATCTACTCCCCTGGCGCGAGGAAGAACGCAAGAAGCGTCAACGTGATTTCGGCGTTGCGATGGCAGGTGGTGTCGTTGCCGCAATTGCCGTCGTCCTGCTGACGATGTTCGCGTTCTCGCAAATGATCTCGAGCCAGGAAGAGCGCAATCAGCGTTTGACCAATGAGATTGCTGAACTGCAGAAGAGCATTACAGAGATCGACGGTCTCGAGCGGCAGAAAGAACGTTTGCTGGCGCGCATGGAGATTATCGAACAGCTGCAGAAGAGTCGCCCTGAAATCGTGCACCTGTTTGACGAGGTTGCTCGCCAGTTACCCGAAGGCGTGTATCTCAACGGTATGAAGCAGACGGGCGCTCGAGTCGAAATTCGCGGTGTCGCGCAGTCGAGCACGCGCGTGTCGGCATTGATGCGGCAGGTCGATGCATCGGAGTGGCTGTCGGACCCCGAGGTCGATCGCGTCGAGACTACGCAGTCCGGTGCGTCGCGTCAGGCTGAATTCGTCGTTTACCTGAGGCAGGATCGTCAGGGTGACGAGGACGATATGGAGATGTCGCGATGAACGTCGTCGAAGAACTAAAAAGCCTGGACATCAACGATGTTGGTCGCTGGCCGCTGGTATTCCGCGCGGCGGTTATCGTCATCGTTTTCGTTATCGTCGCGGGCGCGGGGATATACCTGACCATCATCAAAGACAAGGCGCCGCAGTTGCAGCGCGCGCAGGATGATGAACAGACGTTGCGCGTCACTTTCGAGAATAAGCAGCGCAAAGCCGCAAACTACGATGCGTACAAGGCACAGCTTGCGGAAATTGAACAGTCATTCGGCACGATGCTCCGGCAGCTTCCGGGTGAGACCGAGATTCCGAGTCTGATTGTGGACGTCTCGCAAACGGGACTGGCGTCGGGCTTGCAGGAGAAGCTTTTTCAGCCACAGCCCGAGATCCCGAAGGATTTCTATGCGGAGAAGCCGATCAAGATTCGTTTGTCCGGCGGCTACCACGAGATCGCGAATTTCGTGAGCGGGGTTGCCGCGCTGCCGCGTATCGTGACGCTGCACAACATCAATATCACGCCAGAAGGCAGCGAGGACAGCTATGACCAGTTGAGCCTGGAGGTGACTGCGCAAACCTATCGTTACCTGGATGAGGAGGCAGAATGATGATCAACACTGCACTCAATATCCGCAATCGCCTGGCTATCGGACTGATTTTGATAGCAGCCATGTTTGGGCTCGCTGCTTGTGGCGGTGACATGGACGACCTCGATCAGTACGTCAATGAAGTCAAGGCACGCCCGGGCGGCCGAATCGAGCCACTGCCCGAAATCACACCGTACGAAAGTTTTACCTATATCGCTGACGTAGAAGGCGTGCGTTCACCGTTTGTGCCCGACACCCCACAGGTGGCGACATCGGGCGCTGGCGGCGGTATCCGTCCGGACGCGGAACGTAGTCGCGAGTTCCTCGAAGGGTTCCCACTCGACACCCTGAGAATGGTCGGAACGCTGTATATCGGCGAGACGATGTACGGACTCGTGCAAACCTCTGACGGCCTTATTCACCGCGTCGTGCCGGGTAACTACCTCGGACAGAACGACGGACGAATTGACGACATAAACGAATCTGAAATCGAAATTATAGAAATTATTTCTGACGGGATCGGCGGTTACATAGAACGGGATGCCGCCATAAGTCTCTCGGACTGATGCCTGAATGGAACTGGGAGTAATTGGAATGATGCTCAAAACAAAACAGTCGGTCGGACGTAGCGCATTGCTCAAGCTGACCGCGTTGGCACAGGTCGCATTCCTGTTGTTTGCAGGACTCTCTGCAAACGCGCAGGAGGGCAACCGGTTGCAGGACATTCAGGTTCAGAGCCTGCCCGGAGATCGGGTGGAACTGAAGTTGATCATGAGTGGGACGGCTCCCGAGCCGCTCGCCTTTACGATCGACGATCCGGCGAGAATTGCTCTCGACCTGCCGGATACGACACTCGGACTTACGTCACGCCGGCGTGATGTCAACCTGGGTCCACTGGACACTGTGTTGACGGCAGAGGCCAATGGCCGCACGCGCGTCGTCCTGAATCTCGACTCCATGGTCGCGTACGAGACCCGTGCAAGTGGTAACACAGTGACAATCACCCTGGGTGATGGTGAGGATTACAGCGCAGGAACTACCCAGTTCGCCAGCAACGTATCGTCCCAGCAGTCCTATGCGAGCTCCGGTGGCGCCCGTTCGATCACCAGCGTTGACTTCCGCCGTACGCGTGACGGTGGCGGACGCGTCGTAGTCAATCTGACGGACCCGTCAACACCTGTCGATATTCGTCAGGAAGGCGGTCGGGTTGTCGCTATATTCAAAGACACAGGCCTTCCAGCCGAGTTGATGCGCCGTCTCGACGTCATGGACTTCGCGACGCCGGTCACGACCGTGGACACGCTGCGCACGAATCTGGATACACGCATCGTAATTTCGGCCGATGGCAAGTATGAGCAGCTTGCATATCAGTCGGACAACGAATTTACGATCGAGGTGAATCCGGTTGCGGCTGAAGCGGAAGAAGGGTCCAACCTGTTCTCTGAGACCAAAGAATACGAAGGTCAGCGCCTGACGCTGAACTTCCAGGACATCGAAACACGGGCGGTGCTGCAGCTGCTGGCGGAAACCTCGGGCCGTAACATTGTCGTGTCCGACACGGTGCAGGGTAACGTGACACTGCGCCTCAGAAACGTTCCCTGGGATCAGGCCCTGGATATCGTCATGACGACGAAGGGCCTGGATATGCGGCAAAACGGCAACGTCATCATCGTCGCGCCGGCCGAAGAGATTGCCGCCCGCGAAACGGCCGACCTCGAAGCCAAGCAGGCCATCAGTGAACTGGAGCCTTTGTACTCGGAGTTCCTGCAGGTCAACTACGCGAAAGCGGGCGATCTCTCCGACCTGATAAGCGGCGGCGGCGGCAGCGCCAACTCGCTGCTCTCGGACCGCGGCAGTATCGCTGTCGACGATCGCACGAATACGCTACTCGTCCAGGATACGGCCGAAAGGTTGCAGGATATTCGTCGCCTGGTTACAACGCTGGATGTTCCGATCAAGCAGGTGCTGATCGAGTCGCGTATCGTAGTTGTCAGTGATAACTTCAGTCGTGATCTCGGTATCCGCTTCGGTGTTTCCGGATACGGTGAGGACAACGGTGACATCATTGCCGTCACAGGTACCGGTGTCGGCGCGAACAACATGGTTGCGTCGTATGTCGACAACCTGCTCAACCCGGATCCGACTAATCCCATACTCGAGTTCCCGGAACTGAACGACCGGTACAACGTCAACGTTCCGATTGGTGACCCCGCCGGTCGCTTCGCGCTCGCGGTGCTGGAAGGTGATTTCCTGGTTGATCTCGAGCTGACTGCACTCGAAGCGGAAGGGCGCGGTGAGATTGTGTCGACGCCGCGCGTGATTACGGCGAACCAGAAGGAAGCTCGCATCGAACAGGGTGTCGAGATTCCGTATCAGCAGTCGGCATCGTCGGGTGCGACGACGATTCAGTTCAAGAAAGCCGTACTGAGTCTCACTGTTACGCCGCAGATTACGCCGGACAACAACATTATCATGGACCTGACGGTGCACAAGGACAGCGTCGGTGACATCATCTCGACAGGCGGACTTGGCGGTACCGTACCGAGTATCGATACGCGCGCCGTCGAAACACAGGTGCTGGTCTCGGATGGTCAGACTGTCGTCCTGGGTGGTATTTACGAGACGGAGCGTCGCGAGACGCTGAACAAGGTACCGTTCCTTGGCGATATCCCGTTTATCGGTGCGATGTTCAGAAGCACGCAGCGCATTGATAACAAGGCGGAACTGCTGATTTTTGTGACGCCGAGGATTCTTGAGGAAGGCTCGAACATCTACTAGGCTTCCGCAAGCCTTACCGTGACGAAAGCCAACCCTCGGGTTG
>Ga0265303_10001015_pt1 | contig 16859 bp, 16 predicted proteins | sample Helome_2_FD_192494 | JGI IMG/M metagenome (GOLD analysis project Ga0265303, IMG submission 192494) | Marine sediment microbial communities from subtidal zone of North Sea - Hel_20160317 (Illumina Assembly) | ecosystem: Environmental > Aquatic > Marine > Subtidal zone > Sediment ... | reverse complement strand
CTCGCCCACGTCTTGCTCGATCGCTACGGCGTGGTTACCCGCGATGTTGTTCTCGCAGAAGGAATCACTGGGGGCTTCTCAGGCCTGTACCCCGCCTTCGCCTCACTCGAGGACATCGGGACCGTTCGCAGGGGCTACTTCATCGAAGGCATGGGCGGTGCCCAGTTCGCCCTCCCCGGTGCCGTGGAGCGCCTCAGGCATCTGGAGCCGTCGTTGCTCACCATCGTTGCCGCAACCGATCCCGCGCAGGCCTACGGAGCATCCGTTCCGTGGCCCGAGACAGAGGGCAAGGTCGAGCGTCGAGCTGGGGCCCTGCTTGCCCTGGCTGACGGTGCACCCGTGGCATGGCTCGATCCGGCTGGGCGGCGCATCGTGACCTTCGAAGGAAACGAAGCAATCGTTGTGAGCGCCATCGAAGCGCTGAGCTTTGCGCACAGCAAGGTATCCATCGAAACGATCGATGGATCGCCGGCACCCGAGCATGCCCTGGCACAGGCGCTCATCGCTGCGGGCTTCCTCTCCGGCTACAAGGGGTTTACCGTACGCCCCGTTCCAGCGGGCAGAAGAGGCTGATGGGTACCACCGACATCGACGACATCCTCAACCAGGCAAAGGCACTGTCAGCTGAGCTGGATTCCATGCCGCCGGATGACCCTGGTCGATTGCGCATCGAGAAGCGCCAGATGCGGCTGAGGGAGAAGGCCCTGGAGCTCTCCCTGGAACGGCGCCACCCCGTTTCCATCGACAACGAGATCGCGATGCTCGAAGCGCGGCTGGAGAAGATCAGCGAGATGCTCATCTCCAAGGGGTACAACGAGAAGCACCTCGGTACGACCGTCCAGGACCCAGGTGCCTACAGCAGCACGATCAACTACATGATTGCCGCAGAGCACGCGGAAGAAGTCAGGCAGATCGATGCCAGGCTCAACGAACTGCGCGCAGTGCAAGCCGACGAGGAAAGAGACCCTCAATCGTGAACCTCACGCCGTACATCCACACTCGTTCCGGTGATCCAGACTTCGTTGACCTCGACTGGTCCGTGCCGATTCTCGATTGGGCCACCGATCGACTGGTTGAGATGCCATCTGGCATCCACCGCCACCCCGTGGTGTTCGTGGCGTATCGGGAGGGGATCTACGCCATCAAGGAACTACCGGTGAACCTCGCCAGGCACGAGTTCGACATGCTCCGCGCGATGGAAGACGAGACGCGCCACATGGCCAGAGCGGTTGGGCTCGTGGAGCGACCATGGCTCGCTCACGATGTCGAAGCATCGGGAGCCGTCATCACACGGTTCGTGCGACACGCCTTCCCCTACCGGGAACTTGTGACCGACTTCGGGTTCGGGCACCGCAGGGACGCCCTCTTGGACGCATTTGCCGGACTCCTCGTAGAACTCCACCTCTCCGGCTTCTACTGGGGAGACTGCTCGCTGTCGAACATTCTCTACCGCTGGGACGCATCATCGATCGAGGCCGTCATGATTGATGCGGAAACCTCCCGGATCCACGATCAGCTGTCAAAGGGCCAACGCAACGAGGACTTGGCGATCATGGAGATGAATGTCGCAGGCGAGATGGCAGACGTCGCCGTCGAACGAGGTGCGAGCCTCGATGAGGCTGACCTCGATCTCGGAGCGGATATCAGCGCCAGATACCACAGCCTCTGGGAGGAGCTCACAACGTCGTTGGTCGTGACCGCCGGGGACCACTTCCGGATCCGACAGCGGATTGACAGACTCCATGGACTCGGATTCGCTGTCGAAGACATCGACCTCGTTCCTGTCGACAACGGCTCGAACGTCAAGATCTCCGTCACGGTTGGCGGCAGGCAGTACCACTCGGAACAGCTCAGGCAGATCACAGGGATCGACGTTGCAGAGAACCAGGCACGAACCATCCTTTCCGACCTCGCATATCACGAGAGCAAGTTCGGCCTGAGCTCGGACACAGGCAAGGCAGTCGGAGCGATCCGATGGCGGTCGACCATCTTCGAACCCCTCGTCCTTCGCATCTCCGAACTCCTACCAGGCCATGACCCGTATCAGGCGTACTGCGACTACCTCGAGTTTCGTCTCGTGATGGCGACAGAACGCGAGCGTGACATCTCCAACGATGAGGCCTTCGGAGCCTGGGAGGCTGATGGGTACCCAGGCCTCAAGCCCCTCAGCGAGGACGGTTGACCTGTCAGAGACCCAGCCACGTCTCGCATCTCTTGTCTCGCATCTCTTGTCTCGCATCTCTTATCTCGCTTCTCGCTTACTGACGACGTGCGCGCATACGCTCCTCAAACCCCCGGCACGCACGCGTGACCTGTCTGAGACATCCAATCTCTTCCAGACGTTGTGTGCGCCATACGAAACGGAGACCTAAGCTCGCCTCAATGCATGTTCTCGTTGCAACTGCGGGAGCTCTCAGCCCCGATCCGGTGGTGGAATTCACCAGGCATCTGATCGGAGGCACAGGCTCCGTAACTGTGGTCACCGTCGTCGAAGTCCCCCACTCATTCCTGGAGGGGATCGATTCCGACGACTGGCACCCACTTCACGACACCAACGTCGCCGCACGCGACGAAGCCATCGCCACTCAGTACCTCGAGGAGCGGGGCCAGCGGATCACTGAACCGATCCGACAAGCACTCGAGGCTGCGCGGATCCCCTGCGTTGCACGGGTCCTCGAAGGCGCTGATGCCGCAACGGCCATCTCTGCTGCGGCAGATCTCCTGAAGGCTGATGTCGTGCTCCTTGGAGCCACCAAGCCAATCTTCAACATGGAGGCGTGGGAAAGCGTGTCGGCGCGGGTGATGCTCGAATCGGGCCGACCAGTTCTCGTGGTGCCGGAAGCTCGCAAGGATGTCGACGACACCGAGGAACTCGACGCCTTTCAGGAGACCGTGCTTCCAAGCCAATCGAGGTAGGCATCGAGGGCAGCGTACGTCGATGGGATGAAGTCGTCCCTGTTCTGCCCCATCGCAGTCCTGATCTCGTCAAGGTGCCACCACCTCACATCTGCCGATTCGCCAGGGGCCGACCGCAGTGTGCCCACAGCCTCGACGACGAGCACCATGTGCGCAGCTGGAAACGCTCCCCCGATACCTGCAACAACCACGAGTGGCCGAATTGAAGCGACCGATCGCCGGTCATCCAGGCAGTCGATGGACACCCCGTCCACCCTGATGACGTGAAGGCCGGTTTCCTCTGCGACCTCCCGCGAGATTGCATCCACAGGCGACTCACCTGAGCGCCACCGCCCGCCGGGAATCTCCAACTGTCCGATGACCGATTCCGAGGCATCGTCGCGGCGCTGCAGGATGATGGAATCGGGGTGGGCCTGCGACACAACGACGGCTCGCACGACGGGCACCATGACGTTCTCTCCGCCGCTCAGCGGCACATCGACGGTAACTGCCTTCGTCCCGTCGAACATCTCGTGTCTGCCCGTCATTGCTCCGGCGCCGAACGAACACAGCGGAGGGTCACGGACTCCCCTTGCTCGATCACGGCCTCCTCGAGCGAAATGCATGTTGTCGTCCAGCGCAGCTGACCGTCGGCGAATCCGGACGCAGTGAGGGCGTATTGGACATCGTCCAGGCTGGTTGCCCCGGCAACGGTGTCCCTGGCCTCCGGTATTGCCTCGTAGGCATTCCGCACGGCATCGACGTAGGCCTCGTGTTCCGGCTTGACCTCGTCCGGAGGGCTGAGGGCTTCGAGACGTTCGAGGTACCTGCCCATTGCATCGCTGAGCATCGCCAGGTATTGCACCGTTTCTGTCCGTACGAGCTCGACGGCGCTCTCCTGCGCGCCGTCCTGCCCAGATTCGACAATCGCTCGAACGCCGTCCTCCACAGAGCTCTGGTAGTCGTACGAGAGATTCTGGGACTCGACCACGTATGTCTCCGCGATCTCGGAGAGGTCGGACGAATACTCGTCGATGGTCATGGCGGACGAACAACCCGCCGCAATGAATGCGCTGACCACAATGGCAGCAGCAATTCGCATCACTGAGCAGTCTGTGGTGCGTTGCGAAACTGGGTTTCGAACAGGCGGGCGTAGAGCTGATCACCGACGAGTAGCTCCTCGTGTGTGCCCGACTCAACCACCTGTCCCCCATCGACCACGATGATGCGATCAGCGTTGAGTACGGTCGAGAGCCTGTGGGCGATCACCAACGATGTCCTGTTCTCCATTACACCGTCGAGTGCATCCTGGACAAGTGCCTCTGATCTGGCATCGAGATGTGATGTTGCCTCGTCGAGAATGAGGATCGACGGGTTCTTGAGGATCACGCGTGCGATCGCCATCCGCTGCTTCTCTCCACCGGACAACCGATAGCCCCGTTCGCCAACACGCGTCTGCAGCCCTTCGGGAAGTGACTCGATGAACTCGGAGATGTTGGCTGCCCGAGCAGCTGCCATCAGATCGGCTTCGCTGGCACTGGGGGCCGCGTAGCGAAGATTCATCTCGATCGTGTCGTGGAACAGGTACGTCTCCTGTGTCACAACGCCGACGGCTGATGCAATCGATTCTGCGGACAAGTCCTTCACATCCACACCGTCGATCCGCACAGAGCCCTCTGAAGCGTCGTAGAGGCGGGGAACCAGATACGTCAGCGTGGTCTTCCCTGCACCCGACGGTCCGACGAGCGCAACCGTTCGCCCCGGTTCGATCAGGAACGACACATCGTCGAGGACCCATCCATCTCCGCCGACCTTCACCACCTCATCGACTTGGCCGCTCTGCCCCCACCCGAACCGTCGAACTGACTCAAGGCCGCTATCGGCCGTATGCCCATACGAGAACGACACGTGATCGAACTCCACGGACCCATCAATCGACGACAGCTCGACAGGGTCGGCCGGAGGCTCGATGTCGAGCGGCATATCGATGACCTCGAAGACCCGTTCGAACGACACGAGGGAGGTTGTGAACTCCACCCGTGCGTTTGCAAGCGACGACAACGGTCCGTACAACGCAGCCAGGTATGCGGACAACGCAACAATCGTTCCGATCGTGAGGTCGCCGTTGATCACCATCACGGCACCCAACCAGAAGGTGAGGGCCGTCCCCAATGCAGACACAAGTCCCAGAGCCATGAAGAACCACCTGCCGATAACGGCCTGCGTGATACCGAGGTCCCGCACCGTTGCAGCCCGAACAGCAAACTGTTGGGACTCGTGGTAGCTCCTGCCGTAGAGCTTCACGAGGAGGGCACCCGAAACGGAAAGCGTCTCCTGCATCATCCCGTTCATCTCGGCGTTGGCTTCCATCTGACTACGACGGATCACACGCAACCTCTTGCCGACCTGGCGAGATGCGATGACGAACAGCGGGAGAATGGACACCGCCAGCAGCGTGAGCCTCCATTCGAGCTGCAGCATGATCACCAGCGTTGCGGCGACTGCAAAGAGGTTCGATACGAGCGTCACGAACGTGCTGCTCACCGCCTGCTGGGCACCAACGACGTCCGAATTGAGGCGAGACATCAATTCGCCGGTCTTGGTGTTGGTGAAGAAGCTGAGCGACATCGCCTGCAGGTGGTCGTACAACTCCCTTCGGAGGTCATGGATGATCCCCTCACCCACAAGGGCCGTCTCTCGCCGCTGCAACACGCCGACAATGCCGTTCACCAGCGGAACGGCGACCATGCCGAAGCCGAGCAGCGTGACCATTCGCAGATCCTCTTCTGGTATGGCGACGTCGATGAGCTGGCGCATGAGCAGCGGAGGAAGCAGCGACATCAGCGTGATGACAATGATTGTCACCAGAACCACCAGGAGGTGGGAGCGATACGGTCGTGCATAGGCAAAGACACGCCGAAGGAGTTCCCTATCGATCTCGGGCTTCTGTGTCTCGTCGTGGCGCATGTATGCGCCGAATCCGCTGTGATGCATCGGCGCCAGACGATAGGGACCGATCAGGCGTTCCTGTGCGACTTGTCGACTTCTTGGGCATCAGCGCTCCATGCCAGTGTGTCGATCGAGGATGCGGCTAGGGGCGAAGCTCGAGCATGGGGACTGCCGAAAGGGATACCTCGACGCACAGGTCCTCGGACACTTCTGCTCGGCAGAAGAGTTCGTAACGGTGGCCAGATTCGGTCCATCCAAGGCTCACACCGTCTGGCACCTCGATGCTGGTGATCTGCGACCTCACCGCCGGAGCCTCGAGCGGTGCTCGGCCGATACGAAGCACGCCGATGCGGGCAGTGACGGATTGATACGGCTCATCGGACCACAATCCGAACGCCGCGGACGTGTCGCTATCGAGCACTCCTGAAATCTCGTCGTACACGAGCTGGCTCGTGATCCATCGAACCTGTTGGGGCACAAGACCGGGAAAGACAGCAGATGGCATCGCAAGCGCGATCTCAGAGCGGGCGGCCTGCACGAAACGACTTCCCAGCTGGCGCTGCCACACCGCCGTCACGACCTCTCGGGACGTGCCGGTGAGCTGGGGCGAGATGTCATCGTTGAACCACAACACCTCGTCACTGTTCACGAGGCCTTCGTCCTCGATACCTGCGGCTACGGCCACGAGAACCGTTGTCGTTGTGGTGCCGCCCTTGACCGCTTCTCGCGTTCGATCGCCCAGGCCGTCGAGTACGCCTGCATCGCCGCAGCCGGAAACGGCAACAGCGAGAAGGGCAACACCAACAGCAAGTCGTCTCATGGGTCGAAGGATGCCACGGTTCCCAGGCAACCGACATGACCTCTAGCCTGCTGACATGGCCACCGACCGACTCCATGTGATCAGCGGACAGCTGAGCGGGGACGCCCCGCTCGACACCGCTGTCTCGCGTGCAATCCTCCTGCAGGTCTCAGATGGCGACCTTCCCGAGACACTTCAGGTTGGCACTCCGCATCGCGTTGTGGCTTTTGGCAAGCACGACACCCTCTCTGACGGCTTCGGCGCAGCGATCGGAATCGCTACCGACCATGGCTACGACCCGACCATCCGTATCGCTGGCGGCAGGGCTGTTGTGTTTTCCCCCACCATCATCCGGTTTGCCTGGACCGTGCCGCAGGACAATCCAGCCAACACGATGCGGGCTCGCTTCAACGCCCTGGCCAACGCGGTGGTCCAATGCCTTGCGAGCTTCAACGTGCGTGGAAGCATCGGGGAGATCCCGAACGAGTACTGCGCCGGCGAATACTCAGTACACATCCGTGGCCACCGCAAGGTCATGGGCGTCGGACAGAGGCTCACCAGATCTGGTGCCCAGGTGGGAGGAATGATCGTGGTGTCCGACCCGGACGACATCAACAAGGTGCTGGTGCCGATCTATCAGGCGCTTGGCGTTCCCATTGACCCCACGGCAACGGGCAGCATCGCAGATGACCGGGTGGAGTCGCCAGATGACGTAGCAGAGGCGTTCACGGCTCAGATCGCAGCAGGCAGGAGAACGTTGGATGTGGACGTGTCGGAGGCAACGATGGCCATGGCCACCTCCCTTCGAGGTGACCACGTTCCGTCTGCAGTTGCGTGAGTAGCGCCAACGGTGAAGACTCGCGGTATGCGCATTCTCCTTATCAACGGACCCAACCTCAACCTGCTCGGAACCCGTGAACCCCACATCTACGGATCTGACACCCTCGCTGACCTCGAGGCCATGTGGCGACGGCACGGAACAACCTTTGGGATCGGCATCGACACGTACCAGTCCAACCATGAAGGTGCGATCATCGACGAGATCCAGGCGGCCGGGCCGCGACACGACGGCATCGTCATCAACGCCGGAGCGTTCACGCACTACTCGTACGCCATCCACGATGCACTGAGGGCCATCGACGTGCCCGTCGTCGAGGTGCACATATCCGACATTCACGAACGCGAGGAGTGGAGAAAGGTCTCGGTCATCAGCCCAATCGCCGAGCGAGTGATCGTCGGAAGGGGCACACAGGGCTATCTCGATGCCATCAACCTCCTCATCGCCCGATCCCTCTTCCCACCCTCGAGCCTGCACTACGGGCCAGATCCGGACCAGGTCATCGACCTGCGCATCCCCGATGATCCGCGAGCCCTCGTGAACCTCATCCACGGAGGTTTCTGGAGGACGAAGTGGGCACGCGACACGATGGATCCCATCGCAGCAGCCCTTGCGGGCGCGGGATACGCGACCGCGAACATCGAGTACCGGCGGGGCCCAGCAAGCTTCGATGCATCGAACTCCGATGTCGCTGGCGCCGTCGAGGCGGCCTCCCGCCACCTCGTGGAGCAGGGGCACGCCGACCTTCCGGCTGTCGCCGTCGGCCACTCCGCCGGTGGGTACCTGGCCATTCGCCTTGCCGAGGAGCACCCTGAGATGTCCGTCGTCGCCCTCAGTCCTGTGATCAACCTTGAGGCGATCTCAGCTGCACGGCCTGACGACGATCCCGTTGCCGCCTACCTGGGCAATGACATTGCCGCGGCACCGGACCTGTGGGATCGGGCAGCCCCCTCGGGGCGCAACGCCACACGGGTGACAATCGTTCACGGTTCCATGGATTCCGATGTGCCGGCGGACCATTCCCTGGCATTCCACGACTCACATCCCGGCTCGACATTGGTCACTCTTGTGGGGGCGGACCACATGCACCTCATAGACCCACACCACGCTGCGTTTGCGACTCTCACGGCGGCCATCGAAGGGGAACCGCCCCTCGATTCGTAGCCCGGCCACGCCCAGGCCTTCGCCAGCAAGCTCGTTTAGGAAGCGTTGACCAGATCCGTGATCCGCTGGAGGCCCTCTGCGAGGTCGGTATCGCCAAGGGCGAACGAGAGCCGTGCATACCCCGGCGACCCAAATGCCTCACCTGGGACGATGGCAACGCTCACCTGCTCGAGCAGCAGCGACGCCAGCTCGAGCGTCGTGGATGCTGTGTGCCCTCCGAGAGGTCGTCCCAGAAGCCCTGCCATGTTCGGGAATGCGTAGAACGCACCCTCCGGTTCCTGACAGGTGACACCGTCGATTGCACGCAACATGTGCACCATGGTCTTGCGGCGGCGATCGAACGCCGTGCGCATGTCGTTCACAGCGTCGAGTGGTCCGGTGACGGCCTCGAGAGCCGCCGCCTGCGCAATGTTGTTGGTGTTGGATGACAGATGGGACTGGATCCGCGTCGCCCCCTTTGACACTTCGTCGGGTCCGATCAGCCAACCGACTCGCCACCCCGTCATTGCATAGGTCTTTGCAACGCCGTTGACAACAATGCAGCGCGATGCAATCTCCGGCGAAAGCACAGGCATTGACTCGAACCGGGTTGTGCCGTAGACCAAATGCTCGTAGATCTCATCTGTCAGCACCCAGATGCCACGGTTGGCCGCCCACGACGCAACGGCTTCCATTTGAGCGGGCTCGTAGACCGCTCCCGTTGGGTTCGAAGGGCTCACGAAGATCAGCATCTTCGTTCGGCTGGTGACAGCAGCATCAAGCTGTTCTACCGTCACGGTGAAGTTCGTTGACTCGTCCGTGGGAATCGGAACGGTCGTCGCCCCGGCGAGACCAACCGCCTCGGGATATGTGACCCAATACGGCGCCGGAAGGAGCACTTCGTCGCCGGGGTCGAGCAGGGTCTGGCACGCCAGGTAAACGGCCTGCTTCCCGCCGTTCGTGATCACGACCTGGCTCGCTTCGATGTCGTACCGCGAATCCCTCAGCGTCTTGGCAGCTACTGCTTCGCGCAACGCCGGTTGCCCGGCAGCGGGCGAGTATCTGTGGGACTTCGGATCCCTCGCCGCCACCACCGCTGCGTCCACAATCGGCTGCGGTGTGGGGAAGTCTGGCTCGCCAGCGCCGTAGCCGATGACCGGCTTCCCCTCGGCTCGCAGCTGGTTCGCCAGGTTCGTGATGGCGAGTGTCGCCGAAGGCTGCACCGCAAGTGCGCGTTGCGAGATTGATGTGCGATCCGTCATCGGGGCTACTCTCCCTGTGGCATCGAGTGTGGCCGGAACCCTAGACATGAACGAACCCCCTCCCGTCGTGATACCCCCTGATCTGCTCCCGCGCGATGGACGGTTCGGCTCTGGTCCCTCCCGCATCGATCCCAGAGCAGTGAGCGGCCTGGCAGCCTCGTCCGGCGCTTTCCTCGGAACCAGCCACCGAAAACCAACTGTGAAGCATGTCGTTGCGGGCATCCGCGACGGATTGAGCACGATGTACTCCCTTCCAGACGGCTACGAGGTCGTACTCGGTCTCGGAGGTGCAACAGCCTTCTGGGACGCTGCAGCGTTCGGACTCATCGATCACCGATCCGCCCATTTCACCTGCGGCGAATTCTCGGCCAAGTTCGCAGACGTAGCCGTACAGGCCCCTCACCTTGCCGAGCCGATCGTCATCAACGCACCGATCGGTGCCGCACCCGACCCCGCTCCCATCGACGGCGTCGACACATCGGCGTTCATCCACAACGAGACCTCAACAGGAGTGGTGGCACCCTTTGCGAGATTCGGGAACGAGTTGGTACTCGTGGATGCCACCTCAGCAGCGGGCGCCATCTCCGTAGACGTCGGCGACGCCGACGCCTACTACTTCTCGCCCCAGAAGGCATTGGGGTCCGAAGGTGGTTTGTGGGTGTGCCTGATGAGTCCAGCTGCACTCGCCCGGATTGACCGAATCGCACGATCCGATCGGTGGATTCCCCCATTCCTCTCTCTCCAGATCGCTGTCGACAACAGTCGCAAGGACCAGACCTACAACACGCCGTCGCTCTCAACCCTGTGGCTGCTCGACTGGCAGATCTCCCACGTGCTCGACAACGGCGGCCTGGCGTGGGCCGATGCGCGATCGCGGACGATATCTGACCTGCTCTACGCCTGGGCAAGCGACTCGTCGTTCGCCCAGCCATTTGTCGCCGAAGAACGCTTCCGTTCTCCCACCGTGGTGACCATCGATTTCGACCTCGGCGTGGATGCAAACGCCCTCGCGTCACATCTGCGCTCAAATGGCATTGTCGACACGGAGTCCTACCGAAAGCTCGGCCGGAACCAACTGCGCATCGCCGCGTTCCCAACGATCGGCCCGGAGGACGCCGAGGCACTGACCAAGTGCATCGACTTCGTCGTTGGAGCCATGTGACCATCGCGCTGATGGCGGGAATCCTCGCCCTGGCCCTGGTCGCTGCCACAAACGACGAAGACCACCCCGTTGGGAGCCGTATCGCAAAGATGGCTGCCGCCTCCGGGGTCGTTGTGCTCCTGATAGTGGTGGCCGGCGAGTGGAACGCCTATTCGAAACTCGTCCTCTGTGCACTCGCTCTCTCATGGGTCGGTGACCTTGCCCTGTCGTATTCGGGCAGGCGCCCGTTCGTGGGTGGTCTGGTTGCCTTTGCGCTCGCACACGTCATGTACATCGCTGCGTTCGTGGCGACAGGAGAGCTCTCCTTGGTCCTCCTCGTGGGAACCGGATTTGTGATGGCTGCATTCGGCGTCGCAGTCCTCCGATGGCTCGCGCCCCACCGCCCACCCGAGCTGACGAGGCCGCTCGTGGCATACGTGGCAATCATCGGCATCATGGTCGCCACCGCCTTTGCCACGCTCGGCACAGACCCGAACCTGTTCATTCCCGTTGCGGCCGTGGCATTCGCCGCAAGTGATCTCTTCGTTGCCCGTCAGCGGTTCGTCACCCGGGCTCGGGCAGATCGGATGGTTGGACTCCCCCTGTACTTCACGGCCCAGATCCTGTTCGCCCTCTCTACGTCCTGACCCGTTCTCGAGGCCCTGACCCCGCCGGGTAGGCTTGTCCCATGAACCTGATGCTGTTGAGACACGGAAAGTCCGATTGGGACAGCGGCGCCCCCGACGACTTCAGTCGGCCGTTGGCACCGCGAGGTATACGGTCCGCAGAGCGAATGGGCGAGGTCATTCGGGATCTTCAGCTGGTACCAGGCCTCGTTGTCTCCTCGAGCGCCACGAGAGCCAGGTCAACCGCCGAATTGGCTCGCATCACCGGTGGCTGGAACTCACGGCTCGTGCTCGAGGATCGCCTCTATGGGGCGTCGGTGATCGACACGCTTGGGATCGCCGAGGAGTACGGAGCCGATCACGACCGCGTGATGCTCGTGGGACATGAACCCTCGTGGTCGCTCACGGTGCATCACATCACGGGCGCCAGGGTCGCGATGCGCACCGCCACCTGCGTGGACATGGAACTCGACGCAGTCCGTTGGGCCAACCTGACCTCAACCTCCGGGTCCTTGGTTACGCTTCTCCAGCCGCGACACTTCATGCGCTCATAGCGCCGGCGTCGCCGCCAACCAGACGGAGGACCGCGTGATTGATCTTCGAAGCGACACGATATCTCGGCCATCAGACGAGATGAGGAACGCCATGGCCCATGCGGTCGTTGGCGATGACGTCTACCACGACGACCCCACCGTCAACGAGTTGGAGGCGACGGTTGCCAGGCTCCTGGGCAAGGAAGAGGCGATGTACGTGCCGACGGGCACGATGTCGAACCAGGTTGCAGTCAGGATGCATACCCAACCCGGAGACACGATCGTCATTGAGGCAGACGCCCACATCGGCAACCACGAGATGGGAGGTGCGGCCCACCACTCGGGGGTCACGCTCCGCCGCCTCGTCGGCGAGCGCGGGGTATTCAGCAGTGACCAGCTTCGGGCTACCGTACCCATTCCCCATCCATCCCTCCCCGGATACCTCTACGACCCCGTGACGCTCGTCTGTGCGGAGAACACCCACAACGAAGCCGGCGGGACCTTGTGGAGCCTTGATGCAATCGAGAACGTCACCTCGACCGCCTCCGAGCTTGGACTTGCGTCACACCTCGACGGCGCGCGACTGTGGAATGCCTCAGCGGCGACCGGAATCGACATTGCTGACTATGCAGCTTCCTTTGATACGGTCAGCGTCTGCTTCTCGAAGGGCCTGGGTGCACCCGTTGGATCGGCTCTTGTGGGAACGGCCGAGTTCATCGCCGAAGCGAGACGTTTCAAGCAGATGTTCGGAGGCGGCATGCGCCAGTCCGGCATCATCGCAGCTGGTGCCCTCTACGCGCTTGCGCACAATCGGGACAGGCTCGTCGACGACCACGCACACGCACAAGCCTTCGCCCAGGCCATTGCCGAGACACGCCGCGCCTGGATCGACGTCGACTCTGTGCGAACCAACATCGTGTATTTCAATGTCGACGACCCCGCCAGCATCCTCGACGCGTGCCTTGACGCCGATGTCGCCATGTTGAAGCTGGGTGACACCCTGATCAGGGCGGTCTTCCATCTTGACATCTCGACGGAGGACACCGACAAGGCGATCGACGTCGTCACTGCCGCAATCGATCGCTGACGCCGGCGTCGGCATGCTCTCGTCGTGGCCACCCATTTGGCACGCTACGTTTCGGGCATGGACAACGACACCAACACACCAGATGAGGCGACACTCCGGGACCGCCTTACCCCTGAGCAGTACCACGTAACGCAGGAAGCCGGAACCGAGCGAGCATTCACCGGCGAGTACTGGGACGAAAAGCGGACAGGAACCTATCGTTGCGTGGTGTGTGGCGAACCGCTGTTTGCGTCGACCACGAAGTACGACTCGGGATCCGGCTGGCCGAGCTTCACCGCGCCCCTCCTGGACGGAGCGGTAACTGAAGCCAGCGACGTCTCCTTCGGCATGGTTCGCACCGAGAGTCGGTGCGCGAATTGTGATGCCCACCTCGGACATGTGTTCCCCGATGGGCCTGGGGACACTGGGCTGCGCTACTGCATCAACTCCGCATCCCTCGAGCTCGATGAGCGGGAGTCGAGTGATACGAGTGCTGATGCCGAGGAGCCCAACTAGATCTGGTTCGCCGCAGGAGCGACGATCAGAGCATGAAGGCCATTCCGGCCAGACCGGCCATGAGGCTGCCAGAAATCACAACGATGCCAGTGACGAGTGGCTTGGACAGGATGTCATCCTCGTCGTGGATTGACTTCAGTGGCCTCACGTTTGCGATGGCCTCGTCAATGGCTGCGTCGATGTCGTACTTCGGCTTGTCTGCTTCCTGCGGTTCCTCGACCTGAAGCGGAACCTCCATGGCCTCTGCGAACGACGAGGGCGATGAGGGGGTGAAGTACACCAGCTCTCCGCCGAGGCTCAGACGGAACGAGCCCTTGCCGGAGGGGCTGACGTCGAAGTCGCTTTCCTCCCAGGCTCCGAGCTCTTCATCGCCTGTATACAGGCGAACGTCGCCATCTTCCATCTCTACCGATGCGTCAAGTCCTGGGCCTTGATCGCCCGGCAGCATCACTGATCCAACAAAGACCTTGCTCACCTGTTCCTCCACTGTGGTCACAAAGGAAACATCGGAATTGACGCGCCGATTCTGTAGTGACCACGCGCAAAACGGCCCGATGTAGCCATGTCGGCCTGACCATGCGCACTAGTCAGGCTTGCGACCGTTGCAGCCCACGTTTCGGCGTCATCTGAAGTCGCGAGACGGAATCGTGGGCGCAGGCCAGTCCTCTAGGCGATGCGCCACAAGGTTTGTGACACCGTCCCGATATTCGAGGACCCCGGTGATCACCATCCCGACGGCCTTACGAGCGATCTCATAGTTCGCCTCCCATACGTGGGGCATCATCACCACATTCATGATCCCTGTTTCATCCTCGAGGTTGAGGAATCGAACGCCTGCTGCCGTCTCTGGACGTTGTCGATGCGTGACCACGCCACCAACCCTGATACGAGCCTGATGCGACCGCATACGAAGGGCATCTGCGATTGCGACGACACCGTCCTCATCGAGCTTGTCACGGATGAACGACACGGGGTGCACAACCGAGATTCCTGTCGACCACAGGTCAGCCTGCATCTCTTCAGGGCCGTCCATGGTGGGAAGATCAGGGGTGGTCGATGCATCCTCGAGGCCAAGCCGATCGGGTCCGAGCTGACCGAGAGCGCCTGCCTGCCACATGCCATCGCGTTTGCCGTAGCCGAGTGACCCGAATGCGCCTGATGCCGCCAGGCCCTCGTGAGCCTCTGCCGAGAGTCCCGTTCGCTGGGCGAAGTCCTCAATAGAGGTGAACAGTCCTCCAGTGATCCTGGCAGCCTCGATCCTGGTGATCTCCGCCTCGCCGAGGTTGCGCACATACCTGAGCCCTATGCGCATGGCTACCGCCTGGCGAATGGGATCATCTGCTGCTCCCCTGCCCCTCCGCCACGCCATCCCGAGGTACTCGGCAAGGTCATTGAGATCTGCGTCGCGGTGCTCGACGGTGCAGTCGTAGATCGAAGCGTTGACTTCCGGGTTCAGGACGACCACCCCGTGGTGCAGCGCGTCGGCGACCAGCGAGTTCGGCGAGTAGAACCCCATTGGCTGTGCATTGAGGAGCCCAACGAAGAACTCGGTGGGCCAGTGGTACTTCAGCCACGATGCCGCATACACGATGTAGGCGAACGACACCGAGTGCGATTCAGGGAAGCCGAAGGATGCGAAACCCTGGAGCTTCTCCCACAATTCGTCTGCGGGTGCACCCTCGATCCCCTTCGAGGCCATCCCTTCGTACACCTCGTCCCTGAGCTTGGCCATCTCCTCGTCTGATCGCTTGTGCGTCATCGCCTGCCTGAGTCGATCGGATTGCCCTGGTGTGAAGCCTGCGCACACTCGTGCGATCTCCATCAGCTGTTCCTGGAAGATGGGCACTCCGAGCGTTTTGCGCAGAATGGACTCTGCTGCCGGATGGATGTACCGGATGGGCTCCTCGCCGTTGCGTCGTCGTAGGTACGGGTGCACCGACTGCCCCTGGATCGGGCCAGGCCTGATGAGTGCGACCTCAACGGCGAGGTCATAGAACGTTCGGGGCTTCATGCGTGGCAGTGTCGCCATCTGCGCCCTCGACTCGACCTGGAACACACCAACGGTGTCAGCCCTCGTGAGCATCTCGTACACAACAGGCTCCTGGGGAATGGTTGCGAGATCGATATCCACGCCATGGATGTCGGATATCGCATCAACCGCCAGGTGCAGGCCATTCAGTGCGCCCAGTGCCAACAGGTCGAACTTCACCACGCCCATGGTTGCGGTGTCGTTCTTGTCCCATTGCAGTACGGATCGGTCCTGCATCCTCCCCCACTCCATCGGCACGGTCTCCCACAGCGGCCTTCGGGCAACGACCATGCCCCCTGAGTGGATCCCGAGGTGGCGCGGAAACCCATCGAGCCGGTAGCACACGTCATAGATGTGCTCTGCAGTGAGCCCTGGGGGAAGCTCAACGGCTTCTCGAAGGCGCTTGGGTGAACGGTGGTCGAGGTACTTGGTGAGTGCATTGACCTGCGCCTGGGTGAGTCCGAAGGCCTTTCCAACATCCTGGAGAACCGATCGGGCCCTGTAGGTGATGACGTTGGCGACCATTGCTGCCCGCTCCCTGCCATAGCGCCGATAGCAGTATTGGATGACCTCCTCGCGCCGTTCGGCCTCGAAGTCGATGTCGATATCGGGTGGGCGACCCCGTTCATGGGACAGGAACCGCTCAAACGGAAGCCCGAGACGTATCGGGTCGACCCTGGTCAGGTTGATACAGCGGCACACCGCGGAATCAGCACCGGACCCGCGAATCTGGCAGTAGATGTCCCGCGATCGTGCGAAGTTGACGATGTCCCACGCGACAAGGAAGTAGCCGGCGAACCCAAGGGACCTGATCACCCCGAGCTCGTGTTCGAGCCGTCGACGCGCCCGTGGGTCGATGCCCTCCTCGCTTCCCTGGTACACCTCGCGAGCGCCTTCGTAGACAAGATGCGCCAGATACTCATCCTCGGTGGTGAACGATCCCGGCATCGGGTAATCAGGAAGCTCCGGGGCGAGGAGATCCAGGTCGAAGGCAAGGGCAGATCCGAGTTCCGCTGCGCGCGCGACAGCACCCGGATAGCGAGCAAAGCGTGAAGCCATCTC
>Ga0265303_10001013_pt1 | contig 16877 bp, 19 predicted proteins | sample Helome_2_FD_192494 | JGI IMG/M metagenome (GOLD analysis project Ga0265303, IMG submission 192494) | Marine sediment microbial communities from subtidal zone of North Sea - Hel_20160317 (Illumina Assembly) | ecosystem: Environmental > Aquatic > Marine > Subtidal zone > Sediment ... | reverse complement strand
GGGGACGGATAAATCGGGCATTGGGACAAAGGCGCCTGGCCCGGCTCATTGGCAAAGCCGAATGAACACCGTATGTCCGGGCCTCATAATTTGCCGTGGCTACCACCCCCCGTGGACCCAGGCCTCCAACGATAACTGCATGCCCGCTCAAAGAAGGATCATCCAGGCTCTCCACCGATGCATAAAAAGCATCCATGTCGACATGGATAATTGCCCGTTGCGTGGTGATGCCCAAAAGTGGCTGCTGACTACATGGTATGTGTGGTTTTGTTACTCTTCAGTTGCGTGGCAAGATGTGATTCGATCACGGTCCGGGCATGTGCACCGTCCTGGGTATCGGCAAACTGGACGCCAATACCGGCCTTGCGATTTCCCGCCGCTCCCTGCGGAGTAATCCAGACGACCTTACCCGGAATAGGCAGGCGCTCTTCAAATTCCATGACGGTCAGCAACAGGAAAACTTCATCACCCAGGCTAAATTGCTTGGTGCTAGGCACAAACAGCCCACCGCCGCTTACAAATGGCATATACGACTTGTAGAGTGCCTGCCTGTCCTTGATCGATAGTGAGAGAATTCCTTGTTGTGCCATGGTTCCTTCCTAAGCGCTAAGTCGAGCCCATTGTATCAGCCAATCCTGCAGAAGAAAGTCCTTGCGCACCGGAGTGGCGACGAGTCTCCGATTATGATCAGCAAGCGACTGCAAAATGGACAACTCATGCGCCAGCTGATGCTCGTGTATCCCGGATTTCAACTCTCCCGATGTGAGCAACGAAATCCAGGACCAGAGAGAGTCCGGGTCAATTTCAGCAAGAGCGGCCATCGCGGCGCCGGAACCCATCCTGCCTGAACGCAGTTCGTCCAGGGTCGCGGTGAGCAAGCGATATTTATCGGTGGCGCCGGACCTGGACATGTTTAACGCTTCAAGCGGGCTTCCGGCAGCTGCCTGAAGTGCAGCCGCAGCACCGCCTGCTTCGAAACCTTCCTGGCCAGACAACCAGTCCAGGGCGGTTGCCGGGTCGGGCAGTCGGACGTGCAGGTTCTGACAACGGCTGCGAATGGTCGCAGGCAATCTCGCGATATCATGGGAGACCAGCATCAAAACCGTTTCCCCGTGTGGTTCTTCAAGCGTTTTGAGCAAGGCATTTGCAGCGTTCCTGTTCATCGCTTCCGCTGGATAAATCAAGGCTGCCTTGCGCCTGCTGATGGTGTTGGTCAGATTCAGAGAAGCAATCAGCCGCCGCACCTGGTCGACGACCAGTTCCTTGCGTAATTCTCCCGTTCTCGGATGTTCTTCAAAAGTAATGACATGGCGATCAGGGTGAGCACCTGTCGACTGTAACTGGCATGACCGGCAGCTTCCGCAGGCCGGGTGCGTATTTTCCAGGCACAGGATACTTGCTGTGAAATCATTAGCCAGGGTGGATTTACCGGTACCTCGCGGGCCGGATAAAAGCAGTGCATGCGGCAGGCGTCCCTGTTGCAGCCGTTCTGAAAACTCGGCATCTGCTGCAGCCAGCCAGGGAAAATTCATGGTCCCAACCTGTCAACCAGCACCGTGGCAATTTGAGCCCATACCTGGTCCATGCTGCCGGATGCATTGATGACAGCAAACCGTTCCGGAGAAAGCCTGGCGCGTTGCAGGTAGGCGTTGCGTACCCTTTCGAAGAATGCTTTTGACTCCTGTTCGAAACGGTCTGCCTGGCTTCTTTCTCCCGCCCTTTTCAAGCCCTGCTCCACCGGCAGATCCAGAAGCAGGGTCAGATCAGGTTGAAGATCTCCATGGACCAGGTTTTCCAGGGTTTCGATGTCCCGTAACGGGAGATTCCTGCCGCCTCCCTGGTAGGCCCAGGTGGCATCGGTAAAACGATCGCACAACACCCAATCTCCCCGCTCCAGTGCAGGGTGGATCAGTTCATCAAGGTGCTGCGCCCGAGCTGCGAACAACAACAGCAGTTCGGCCTGCCCCGAAAGGGCGCTGTTTTCGCGGTCCAGTAACACCTCGCGCAGTTTTTCGGCCAGAGCCGTGCCACCGGGTTCACGGCTTGTGACAACCTGGTGACCGGCATCTTCCAGCCAGGCGGCGACCCGGTCCATCATGGTTGATTTCCCGGCCCCTTCGCCGCCTTCCATAGTTATAAATTTACCCCGCATTAATCTTTTCCTATCAGCTTATTCACGGCTGCCTGGTGTTCTTCCAGCGTCGCCGAAAAAGTGTGCCCGCCCTTACCGTCTGCCACAAAAAACAGTACCTCGCCTGCCGCTGGCCTGGCGGCCGCCAGCAGGGAAGCTTTTCCAGGCATCGCAATGGGTGTTGGCGGCAACCCGTGACGGGTATAGGTATTGTAGGGTGTGTCGGTCTTTAAATCACGGCGCCGGATATCACCGTCGAACGACTCCCCCATGCCATAAATTACGGTTGGATCCGTTTGCAGGCGCATGCGCTTTTTCAACCTGCGTGTGAATACCCCGGCAACCCGGGCGCGTTCTTCATCCAGCGAAGTTTCCTTCTCAATGATTGACGCAAGAATCAACAATTCATAAGGGGATTCAAGCGGCAAGTCGTCGTCTCTTTGATTCCATGCTTCTGCCAGGGCCTGTTGCATGCTGGCGTGCGCCCGAACGAGGATATCGCGATCGGAGTCACCCCGTGTAAACTGATACGTCTCGGGTAAAAACCAGCCTTCCGGGTGTTTCAATTCGGAGCCCGCCCCCGGATCTGCCCATTGCAACTCAACACCGGGTTCCCGTTCTTGCAGCAATGTCGTGTTTTCCGCCAGGGCTTCTGACAGTTGCCTGAATGTCCAGCCTTCCACCAGCGTAAAGCGATACTGGATGACCTGTCCGCTGGCCAATTTCCCCAGCACTGCCTGTGGCCCCGACCCCGCTTCGAGCAGGTATTCACCCGTTTGATAGATGTGTGGCTCAAGCCGCATGAGTAGGCGCCACTCCCAGCCGGGCCGGGTGAGTCCCATACCGGCCAGTTGCTGCACGATGCCCGAACCGGTAGCCCCGGAACCCAGTTCGAAGACCTGGCCATCTGCGGGAATATTCAGTGGCGCAGCAAGAAAATTTCTGTACCGTTCCCAACCGTACCAGGCCAAAACACCCAGCGACAGCGAACACAGAGCCAGTAGCAAAAGAAATTTCTTCATCTCTTCACTGCTGTTCCAGCCATTCCTGCACTTCCCGCGTAACCGGACCGATTTCGTACTCCCAGTGGTCAATCCGGGTAACCGGCAACACTCCGTGGACAGAATTACAGATAAATACTTCAGGCGCCTCCGGCAACATATCCAACATCAGGCGACGTTGCTCGCAGCGTTCCCGGAAGGCGTTCAGAATCGCATTCCGCATGACTCCCCGTACACCGCAGCGGTCGAGCCTGGGCGTCAGCAAGCGACCCGAATAAACCAGGAAAATATTACTGGAAACACCGCAAATTACATGGTCTTCACGGTCGAGCAAGATTCCTTCGTACACGAACGGATCATCCCACTCAGCGCGCGCCATGATCTGTTCCAGGCGGTTCAAATGTTTGATTCCCGCCAGCACGGGTTGTATACCGAGGCGCAAATCACACAAACGTGCACGAATGCCGAACACCCCCGGATCACGCTCCTGGCTGGGCCAGGCGTGAGAACTCACGATCCGGTTACTCTGGTTGAGTGAAACAGGCGAGTAGCTGCGTTCCGAGGAACCGCGTGTGATGATGATTTTGACGATACAGTTCGACCGCCCGGCGCAGACTGTATTGAGCTCTCTTAATAGAATCGATTGCGGCGCAACCGGAATACCCAGTCGTTCACAGCCGGCGGTTAGACGATCCACATGTCCCTGCCAAAAGCGCGGCTGGCCGCCGATGACAGCGATAGTTTCGAATAAACCATCACCATATTGCAGCCCCCGGTCCGCTGCAGAAACCCGGTCGGAAATTTCGCCATCTACCAGGCATTCAAGCATTCATTTTCTCCTGGTTTCTGAGGGTTCCGGTTGTGCTTTTTCGATCAGTGCCGGAACCGGCTGAATACAAGTGTGCCGTTGGTGCCGCCAAACCCGAAGGAGTTGGATAGCACGACATTGACCCGCTTTTCCCTGGCTTCGTTTGGAATGTAATCAAGGTCACATCCTTCACTGGGATTTTCCAGGTTGATTGTAGGTGGCAATACACCGTCGTTTATGGCAAGCACTGAAAACAGCGCCTCGGCTCCACCTGCTGCACCCAGCATGTGGCCGGTCATGGACTTGGTCGAACTGACCGCCAGGTGATAGGCGTGATCGCCGAAGATCGCCTTGACGGCGTCAGACTCGGCACGATCCCCCAGCATGGTCGAGGTGCCATGTGCATTGATATAGTCAACCTCATTCGGGTTGATGCCGGCATCCTGCAGCGCAATTTTCATGCAACGTGCAGCACCCTCACCGTCTTCCGGCGGGGCCGTCATGTGATGGGCATCACCACTCATGCCAAAGCCTGCCAGCTCGGCCAGGATGTTGGCGCTACGCGCCCTGGCATGCTCCAGTTCTTCGATGACCATCACACCAGCGCCATTGGCCAGCACGAAGCCATCCCTGTCGCGGTCCCAGGGGCGGCTTGCAGCCTCCGGGTCATCATTGCGTGTGGACATGGCCTTGGCTGTTATAAAACCGGCCATGGAGGTTGGCGTAGTGGCATATTCTGCTCCGCCAGCCACCATCACATCGGCGTCACCATACTCGATCATGCGAGCTGCGAGGCCAATATTATGAGTGGATGTTGTACAGGCCGACACGACGGCAATATTAGGACCTTTGAAACCATACTGAATAGACAGGATGCCGCTGATCATGTTGACGATCGCACCAGGGATATAAAACGGTGATATGCGCCGGGGCCCTTTGTCCTGGTAGATCAGCATATTTTTCTCAATAGCGGATATGCCACCTATACCCGAGCCTATGGCACAACCCACGCGCTCAAGATCCAGCGTTTCATCTTCTGCTTCCAGGCCAGAATGGGCCAGGGCGTCATGCGCCGCGGCGAGACCGTAATGGACAAACGTGTCATAACGCCGGGCTTCTTTACCGGAAAGGTAGTCACTGACGTTGAAATCGCGTATTTCCCCTGCTATCCGGGTTCCCAGCTGGGATGCATCGAAATCCGTTACCGTCCCAATGCCACTTTTTCCGTTGCAGACAGCTTCCCATCCGGACTCTACAGAATTACCGACTGGTGAGATCAGGCCAAGGCCTGTTACAACAACTCGACGTGATGACACTATTGCTTCCTCGTGAAGAACCAGGTCTTTGAATCGACAACGGCCGGCATAAGGCCGGCCGTCTTGTTACATTACGTGATTTAAAAAAAATCAGGTGTGGGCTTGAACGTAATCAATGGCCTGCTTAACGCTGGTGATTTTTTCAGCTTCTTCGTCCGGGATTTCGCACTCGAATTCTTCCTCGAGCGCCATGACCAACTCAACGGTATCCAGGGAGTCTGCGCCGAGATCATCTACGAATGACGCACTGGCTGTAACTTCATCTTCTTTAACACCAAGTTGTTCGATAACAATCTTTTTGACGCGCTCTTCAATACTGCTCATTGAGATACATTCCTCTTTGGGGAGATTCAGTCCGGCAATTTTAATAAATCTGCGGCTTCGACGCCAGTCTAAATCATGTACATGCCACCATTGACATGAAAAGTTTGCCCCGTGATGTAGCCGCCCTGCGCCGAAGCGAGGAACAAAACGGTGGCTGCTATGTCTACAGGCTCGCCCAGCCTTTGCAGGGGAATATCCTTCAGTAGAGCCTCTCTTTGCTTGTCATCCAGCGCGCGGGTCATGTCCGTATCGATAAATCCCGGGGCGACCACGTTTACCGTGATATTTCTTGAACCGATCTCACGCGCAAGCGAACGTGAGAACCCCATCATACCCGCCTTGGCTGCTGCATAATTGGTTTGTCCTGCATTTCCCATGGAACCTACCACCGAAGCAATGCTGATTATGCGCCCGGTGCGGGCCTTCATCATACCGCGCAGGCATGCCTTTGACAGGCGGAATACCGAGCGCAGGTTTGTCTCGAGGACAGAATCCCACTCGTCCTCCTTCATTCGTATAAGTATCTGGTCCCGCGTGATACCCGCGTTATTGACCAGTATCGTGGGCGCACCCATTTCAGCCGTCACCTGGCTGACCAGGTCAGCGGCACCGTCAGGGTCGTTCACATCAAGTACTTCGCCCCTACAGCCTGCAGAAATCACCTGCAAACGCTGGCCGATGGCGGCAGCACTCTCTTTTGTGGTTGCCGTGCCGGCAACTTTTGCCCCTGCCGCGGCCAGGGTATCAGCAATTTCGGCACCGATTCCGCGGCTGGCGCCGGTCACGATTGCAACCTGCTCTTGCAAATTCAGTTCCATTTTCAACTCCAAAATCAGTACCTGATGAGTGCCGAGCCCCAGGTAAAGCCACCACCGAAGGCCTCCAGCAACAAGAGGTCTCCCCGCTTGATTCTGCCGTCACGAACCGCTTCATCAAGCGCGAGGGGTACAGAGGCGGATGACGTATTGCCGTGGCGGTCCACGGTCACCACGACATGATCCATATCCATTTCCAGTTTGCGCGCCATGGCGGTAATGATGCGCAAGTTTGCCTGGTGGGGTATTAACCAGTCCAGATCGGACTTTTCCAGGTTATTCGCGCCCAGGGTTTCTTCAACGATTCTGCCCAGGGTACGCACAGCGACCTTGAAAACCTCGTTGCCGCGCATCTGAATTTCGGGGCTGCCGTCGTTTTCCTCCAGCTCAGCCCAGCCTTTGGAAACGCCACAATTGACGGTTAGCAAATCAACATAGTCACCATTGGCATGAATGTGAGTTGACAATATGCCTGGCTCCTCTGACGCTTCGAGCACCATCGCTCCGGCCCCGTCGGCAAACAGTACGGCCGTGTCGCGCTTCTTCCAATTGGTGATCCTTGACAGAGTTTCAGCACCGCAAACCAGTACTTTCTTTGCATCACCCGTGCGAACGAATTTGTCCGCCACGCTAAGCGCATAAAGAAATCCTGAACAGGCAGCATTGACGTCCATGGCCGCACAGTCTGGCAGTCCGAGCTTTTTCTGAATCAGGCAGGCTGTACTCGGAAAAATAATGTCAGGTGTAGTCGTGCCTAAAATGAACAGATCAATTTCTGCGGGATCCACTCCGGCAGCTTCTATCGCCCTTTGGCAAGCCTCTATTGCCAGTGTTCCGGTGGTCTGGTCGTCGTCGGCAATTCGGCGCTCGCAAATACCGGTTCTGTCCCGGATCCACTGATCACTGGTATCCATGATCTTTTCCAGATCATGATTGGTGACAATTTTGTCGGGCAAGTAACTTCCCGTCCCGATGATTTTTGAATACATCACACTGAAGTCTCCAATTGATACTGGTGTATCGAAGCCTCGATCCTGCGAGGTACGTGGCGCCGGGCTTCACGGCCCGCTTCCAGGATGGCCCGGGTCAATCCTGCCACATCCGTTCCGCCGTGGCATTTTTACCGCCACCCCTTTCAGGCCCAGTAAAGGGGCACCATTATGCGCGGCAGGATCAAGTCGTGCCAGTACTCTTCGCAGTGAAGGCGCTACTATAGCGCCCCCCAACCTGCTTGCCAGGTTGGTGTTGATCGCGTCACGGATTTCCTTCAAAAACATACGGGCCAGCCCCTCTGCTGATTTCAGAACCAGGTTACCGGCAAAGCGGCGGGGACAGATACAGCAAGGCCCTGGTCGCCACCATGTGCGTCCAGGGCCAGTACCGTCTTTTCAGTGTGACTCACTCAGCAGAGCAGGTGCTTACTCTTCGTCAAATTCCACGACTGGAGTTTCAATGACCTTCCTGCCCTTGTAGTAGCCTTCCGGCGTCATGTGATGCCGGAGATGAGTTTCGCCGGTTGTCGCATCCACTGAAAGCGTTGGAGCCTTCAGCGAATCGTGTGACCGGCGCATGCCGCGCCTTGACGGCGTCTTTCGACTTTTTTGTACAGCCATGACTATTTCTCCCAAGTCAAATCAATAAACAATATGTAAAAACTCTGATTGATCCGGTTTCCGGCTCAATCTTCAATATCAGCCTTCATCAGGCCGGCCAGTCCGGCGAAAGGCCTGTGGCTTTGCTCTTTTTCAGCATCAGATGGAATTCCGACCTTTCCATCCGTCGATAATTCAATTTCACCTACCTCAGGATTTCTCGGCACCTGCGGTATGGCCAGCAGCAGTTCTTCTTCCACGATATCCTGGATGGCCAATCGCCGATTTTCCACCAGCACAGGATCATAACTTTCCGGTACCAGGTCCTGATCGGACACTTTCTCGATGACAACCAGCAAACTACTGCGTTCAATCATCTCCATATACGGCAACAGACTTCTCTGGCAAATCAACGGTAAACTGGCAGTCACGTTGATCTGTATCGTTACCAGACCCTGTTCGTCGTAAGCAAAGTTCACGGAAAATGCCGCATCATTACGCGCAAGCAGCACTTGATCCTGCCCAGCGGGTAACGGCGCCAACATGGGCTCCAGTCGCTGCAACCGCTTCAAAGGCATGGTGCCCTGAAAACTGCGCCGCCCATCTGCCGCCTTCCAGGGATCTATAAAGTCTGGAAATTCACGGGACATAGCTTCACAATTCCCATTGGCCGCCTTAAAAATGCAACCGCTTTACGTAAACGGATTATTTTACTACAAATATGCAGCTCCAGTCACATAAAACAAAACTAATTCTTGCATCCTCCAGCCCATACCGGAAATTACTGCTAAAGCAGCTTAAGATTCCATTTAAAACCCATTCCCCGGGTGTAGATGAGTCTGCCCGGCCGGGCGAGGATACAGCGGCTGTGGTTACGCGCCTGGCCAGGGAAAAGGGGCTTGTCGTAGCGCAGAGGTTTCGCGACGCAATCGTCATTGGCTCCGACCAGCTGGCCGAATGCAATGGACAGGTGGTCGGAAAACCCGGTAACGTGGAAAATGCGATCACCCAGCTTCGCCATTTCAGCGCTCAAACCGTCCTCTTCCGCACCGCAATTGCCGTTGTTTGCGACCAGTCAGGTTTCCTGTTCGAACGAACCGTATGACCCAGGTGGAATTTCGCCGCCTTGGAGATGAAGAAATTCGCCGTTACGTCGCCGCAGACAACCCGGTGGATTGCGCCGGCAGCTTCAAGTCTGAATCGTTGGGGATCAGCCTGTTAAGCCGCATGACTTCGGAAGATCCAACGGCGATTGTCGGCCTGCCCCTGATTTCTTTGTCGCTTGGGCTCAGAAAGGCCGGAATCAACCTGCCTTAATGCAGTGTTATATGCAATAATTACGGGTCACCATACTTCACCGTACGGAGCCCGAAAATGAGTAAGCCCGAATACATCAATTGGCGCCTGGAACATGATCTTGACGAGGTCTGCTGGTTGACCCTTGATCGCGCCGGTGAGTCCAGCAACAGTCTGTCGCGGGAGGTTATGCTCGAGTTGCGTGAAATTATCACGAACCTCGAAAAAAACCATCCCAGGGGCCTGGTGCTGCAATCAGGAAAAACCAACTCTTTCATCGTCGGTGCAGACGTCCGCGAGTTTGACCAGGTCAGCAGCATCGAAGAGGCGGAGAGCTTTATCCGTGAAGTGCACGATGTCTTCGATCGCATCGAAGCTCTGCCATTCCCCACGGCCGTCATGATCGAGGGCTATTGTCTGGGTGGTGGTCTTGAACTCGCCCTGTGCTTCGATTACCGGATCGCGTCCAACATTGACCAGACCCGGCTGGGCTTTCCCGAAGTCAGGCTGGGCATATACCCCGGCTTCGGCGGCAGCGCACGCACGACTCGCCAGATAGGCGGCTACCAGGCCATGCAGATTATGCTCACCGGGCGCATGTTGCGGGCTCACCAGGCAAAAGGCCTCGGCCTGGTCGATCAACTGGTAGGACCACATGGTGGCCTGCGCTGGGCTGCTCGGCGCGCCGTATTGGGCGGGCGGAAAAGTCGCGGCCCGGGTTTGGTCGCGAAATTAAGCAATACCGGACCCGTGCGGAAGTTTCTCGCCGGCCAGATGCGCAAACAAACTGCCGCCAAGGCCAACCCGGTTCACTACCCTGCCCCATTCGAATTGATCGAAGCCTGGGAGGAGTATGGAAACGATCCCCGCAAAATGCTGGAAGAAGAAGCGGTGCGTATTGCGCGGCTGATCAACGGTGATACGTCTACCGGCCTGAGGCGGGTGTTCTGGTTAATGGAAGCTTTGAAATCCCACGGCAAGAGTTCCGGTTTCAAGGCCCGCAGGGTGCACGTCATCGGTGCAGGCGTGATGGGAGGAGACATTGCTGCATGGTGCGTACTCCAGGGCCTGGAAGTCACTCTCCAGGACCGTGAAATGCAGTACATCGAACCTGCCCTGAAACGGGCCAAAAAACTGTTTATCAAGCGACTCAGGACCGCGGACCGGATTGCCGGCGCCCAAAGCCGCCTGATCGCTGATGTGGATGGCGCAGGCGCCGCACGGGCAGATGTCATTATCGAGGCCATTTATGAAAACCTGGAGGCCAAGCAGGAACTGTTCAAAGCGCTGGAAGCCCGAGTCAAACCCGCAGCAATTCTTGCGACCAACACCTCGGCAATTCCGCTGGCAGACATAGCGTCAGTGCTGGAGAACCCAAAGCGCCTGATCGGTCTGCATTTCTTCAATCCGGTGGCGAAAATGCCACTGGTCGAAGTCGTTTTCGACAAGAGCACGCAGCCGGAAGAAATTCAACGTGGAGCGGCGTTCTGCAACCAGATCAACCGGTTTCCGCTGCCCGTGGTCAGTAGCCCTGGATTCCTGGTCAACCGGGTGTTGGCTCAGTACATGCTGAAAGCATTCCAGATTCACAGGGAGCGTGGAATATCCAAAGAAGCTATCGACCTTGCGGCAGAACAGTTCGGCATGCCGATGGGGCCGGTTGAACTGGCAGATACCGTTGGACTGGACGTCGGCCTGGGAGTGATGAGCACGCTGGGTGGCGATGATGCTGCCGAGGACGCCGCGGTTCTCAAATCCTACGTCGACCAGGGCAAGCTGGGCAAAAAGAGCGGTGAAGGTTTTTACAAGTGGAAAAAAGGCCGGGCTGAAAAAGACAGTGGAGCGGCGGAAGGTATCAATCTCGAATCGCTCAGTGAAGAACTGATGCAACCCTATTTCGATGAATGCCGGGCCTGCCTGGCAGACGGAATTGTCGAAGATCAGGACGCCGTGGATGCCGGCATGATATTTGGCACAGGCTTTGCCCCGTTCCGGGGTGGTCCACTGTTCTATCTCGAGCAAAGTACAAAAGGCCAGGAGGCGCAGGAAAATGAGTAATCAGCTACGCAGGATCGCAGTCATCGGTGGCAGCCGTATCCCGTTCTGCCGCTCCAACTCCATTTACGCCAACAAGAACAATATGGATATGCTGTCGGCATCCATCCAGGGACTGGTTGATCGTTTCGGACTGGATGGCAAGCAACTGGATGAAGTAGTTGCAGGCGCGGTGACTACGCATTCAAAAGATTGGAACCTGGCCCGTGAGGCACTGCTTTCAACTTCGCTTTCGCCATTGACTCCGGGTATTACCCTGCAACAGGCCTGTGGCACCAGCCTGCAGTCCGCAATGATGATTGGCGCCAAGATTGCCAGCGGACAGATTGACTGCGGAATTGCTGCAGGCACCGATACCACATCCGATCCACCGATCACTTTTGGGAAAAAATTCTCACAGCGCCTGGTCAAGGCTGGTGCGGCCCGCTCCGGAAAACAGCGCCTGCAGGCATTCAAAGGGTTCCGGCCTTCCGAGTTAAAACCTGTGCTGCCGGCCAATGGTGAGCCGCGCACGGGTATGTCGATGGGGGCGCACTGCGAACGCATGGCGCGCGAATGGCAGATTCCCCGCGAAGCGCAGGACCAACTGGCCATGGAAAGTCATCAAAAAGCCGACAGGGCGTATGACGATGGGCTGTTCGATGAGCTGGTGACGCCCTGGGGTGGCATTACACGGGATAACAACATCCGGGCGGACAGCAATTTGGAGCAATTGGGCAAATTGCGAACCGTATTTTCAAAATCGGCTGACGCGACACTGACCGCCGGTAACAGCACGCCACTGACCGACGGTGCAGCCGCTGTGCTGCTCGCTTCTGAAGAATGGGCTGCAGCCAACGATTTACCCGTACAAGCCTGGCTCACCGCCAGCCGCACCTCGGCTGTTGATTTTGTCAGCGACGAAGGTCTGTTGATGGCGCCAACAGTTGCAGTCGCGGAAATGCTGCAAAGAACGGGTCTTGCGCTACAGGATTTCGACTATTACGAAATTCACGAAGCTTTTGCCGCGCAAGTCCTGTGTACCCTGGCAGCCTGGGAATCAGAGGATTACTGCCGTGGCCGGCTGGGTCTGGATGCCGCGCTGGGTTCAATCGACCGGGCTAAAATGAACGTTCATGGCAGCAGCCTGGCCGTCGGACATCCTTTTGCCGCAACCGGAGCGCGCATCGTTGGAAACCTGGCTCAAATCCTTGCAAACGCCGGTTCAGGCCGGGGTTTGATTTCAGTTTGTACGGCCGGTGGTATGGGTGTAGCTGCTATCCTGGAAAAGGGGTAAAAGAGTCTCGCTTCCCTGTTTCAGCCCCTGGGTTGGGCTTTGAACGGCATGGACACCTCCAGGCCGGCTGCTTCGGCTGTATTGAGCATCAGTGTCGCGCGGGTCATCGGGCCTACTCCGCCTGGCACCGGGCTTAGCCAGCCGGCACGCTCCACTGCTGTGTCGAAATCGATATCACCGACGATTTTGCCGTCCGGCAAGCGGTTAATGCCGACATCGACCACGATTGCACCCGGCCTGATCCATTCCGAGTTCACAATACCCGGCTTGCCGATGGCGCTGATCAATAATTCGGCACTGCGCACGTGCTCTTCCAGGTTACGTGTAAAGCGGTGGCTGACCGTCACTGTTGAGCCGGTGAGCAGTAATTCCAGGGCCATCGGCCGACCCACGATATTCGAAGCACCTACGACCACTGCGTGCATCGAGCGGTTCGCAATGCCGTAGTAATGCAACAGTGCCATGACGCCCCTGGGCGTGCAGGGCCTGAGGCCCGGCTGGCGCAGTGCGAGCTTGCCGACATTGAATGCGTGAAACCCATCCACATCTTTGTCAGACCGGATCCGGTTGGTAACCGATGCTTCGCTGATATGATGAGGCAGTGGCAGCTGAACCAGGATGCCGTCAATTTCAGGGTCGTCATTAAGGCGATCGATTATTGCCAGTAATTCCTGTTCGCTGGTGGCTGCATCAAGATCGAAATCCCGGGCCACAAGCCCTGCCCGTTCACAGTCCCGCCGCTTGGCGCGAACGTAAATTGACGAAGCCGGGTCGGCGCCCACCAGCACCACTGCCAGGCCGGGCCGACGGCCGCCCGAGGCTACGTGAGAATCGATCGATTCGCGTACACAGTCAATGACCGCCTGGCTGACGGTGATGCCGTCCAGTATTTTTGCTTTTGATTGTTGTTGGATTGTATGCATGATCGGTAGTATTTTAGTTTAGACAAGGAGGAATTTATCTATGCGCGTGCACGAGTTTGTTTTCCGCTCCTTACAGGGAGTCAACATGCCATTGAACCGGTGGAACGGGCAACCACTGTTGCTGGTCAATACGGCTTCTGAATGTGGTTTTACACCCCAGTACACGAAACTGCAGGCACTGTGGGAGGAATACCGGCCTTCCGGCCTGGTCGTCATCGGCATTCCTTGCGATGAGTTCGGAGCGCAGGAACCCGGCGATGAAGAAACCATACATGAATTTTGCACCAGTCATTACAATGTGAGCTTCCCGATGACTGAAAAACAGTCGATTCTTGGAATCGAGGCACATCCCCTGTTCAACGCATTGCGGGAAGAATATACCAGCGACATATTACCGACCTGGAATTTTTTCAAATACCTGTTCGCTGCCGATGGTTCCCTGTTACGTCACTGGCCGTCAAATATTTTGCCTGATGACCCCGGTTTCCGCCATGAAATCGAAAAAAACCTTTCATCGTGGAGACTATAGCCCACAGCTGGCGCAAGAGGGATTAACGGGAATTCGCATTTTCCGGAAATCCATGTTCAATGCGTCAATCATCAGCAACTCACCGACCAGGGGTTGCCCGATTTCAAGGGCCAGCTTCAGCGCTTCATTAGCCTGCAACGTACCGACAATTCCCGGCAGAATGCCCAGCACCCCGGCTTGCGCACAACCTGGCGCATCCCCGTCCGCGGGCGCCTGCGGCATCATGCACCGGAAACAGGGAGCCCCACCCGCCGCCTTGCTGGCAGGCCAGAAAACCGATACCTGACCCTGAAAGCGCATGACCGCACCGTAAATCAGGGGTTTTGATGTTTGCACGCAGGCCGTATTGAGCGCGTAACGGGACTCAAAGCTATCGGTACCGTCAATCACGATATCCCAGTCCTCGACCAGGTCCTGTGCATTCTCCGGGGTCACTTTGCGGACTTCAACCACGGTGGTGACGGCGGGATTTATATCACGGATTCGCTGCCTGGCTGATTCGGTTTTGGATTCTCCCAACCGGCTTTCACCGTGCAGCACCTGCCGCTGAAGATTACTACGCTCAACCGTATCGAAATCAACCAGCCCGAGGGTGCCGACACCGGCGGCCGCGAGATACATCGCCACCGGCGAATTCAGTCCGCCCAGGCCAACCAGAAGCATCCTGGAGTCAAGCAGCTTTCTCTGCCCAGCTGCCCCCACCTGCGGCATCACCAGGTGACGCGCATAACGCTCTGCCTGGCCGGCGTTCAATCCGGCTGGATAGTCAATCGGCAGTCCTGCGGACCGCCATGCCTGGTAGCCCTTTGCAACACTACTGAAGTTGTCGAAACCGTGTTTTCTCAAAAACAACACGGCCTCAAGCGAACGGACGCCCTGGTCACACATGATCCAGCCTGAGGGCGACCCACCAGATTGTGCGCTACGGCACCTGAGCAGCAAATCATCAACGGTTATCGTAATGGCATGCCTGGGTATGCCTGTCTGCTGCTCGTTCCCGTTGCGGATATCAAACAATGGACGGGATGCAGAAATCCGGCGGGCAACTTCTTCAGCCGGGGTTTCAACAGGTACGGAATGACGTTCGCTCATGGATCGATTATCGATGCGTAATTACTTGCGGGATTTTCGCCCGGTAAATTTCTTGAGACGCTTGCGCTTATCAAGTTGCCGGCGGCTCAAAATGTTCTTCTTGTCCTTGTAGGGATTGTCGCTGTCCCTGAAATCAATAAAGACAGGGGTACCTTTAAGCTTGAAATATTTGATAAAACGATTGGCGAGGTAGCGCCGGTACGAGTCCGGAATAGTATCCGTGCGACTGCCATGAATGATGAACCTGGGCGGCAGCTTGCCGCCGGAGTGAGCATATCGCAGCTTGGCGGTCCTGCCATGTTTCATGGGTGGCTGATGCGCATCGAAAGCCGCTTTGAGCACGCGGGTCAGTTCAGGCGTGCTGATATCCACCAGCGCACTTTTCCAGGCACGCTGCACAGCATCCATCAGTTCCTGAATACCCGATCCGTGCAGTGCGGACAGCGTAACCCTCTGCGCCCAGTCGACGTAGGTGAGCCTCCGGTCCATATCCGAACGCACCCTTTTGCGGTGCTCCGGATCCAGGCCATCCCATTTATTCAGGGCAATAACCAGCGCACGCCCCTGGGTCAGAATATGGCCCAACAGGGTGGTATCCTGGTCAGTCAGCCCCTCATTGGCGTCCAGCATCAGCACCACGACATGTGCGCGATCAATCGCTTGCAGTGCCTTGATCGTGCTGAACTTTTCAACTACATCAGTGATTCTTGATCGACGCCGGACGCCCGCTGTGTCGATCAACTCATATTCCTGCCCATCACGCTCCAGCATAATCCTGATGGTGTCCCGGGTTGTTCCCGGCTGATCAAAAGCCAACACACGTTCTTCACCGAGCAGACGGTTGACCAGGGTTGACTTGCCGACATTCGGCCTGCCCACAATCGCCAGTCGCATGCGATCCGGGTTGTCTTCCTGTTCGCTTTCCCGGGCTTCCGGCAGCAAGTCATCAACCTGCTCCATCATTGATTCCAGGCCCCGACGATGGGTCGCAGCGACCGGCAGCAGATCGCCCATCCCCAGGCTCGCGAAATCTGCCATGGCAGTGTCTTCGTCCAGGCCGTCAATCTTGTTTGCTACCATGATGACTTTACGCGAGGATTTTCTAAGCAGGGCCGCGATATCTTCGTCTTCTGCCATCAGGCCATCGCGTGCGCTGACGACAAATAGCACCAGTTCCGATTCCTCGATGGCCTGGTGAACCTGCTGGGCTGTGAGGTAATCGATGCCTTCAGCATTGGAAACCAGGCCGCCGGTATCGACCAGCAAGCAAGGAGTTACTCCCACCTTTGAGATTCCGTACTGCCGGTCGCGGGTGACACCGGGTATGTCAGCCACCAGGGCGTCCCTGGTTCGGGTCAGTGCATTGAAAAGCGTTGATTTTCCGACATTCGGCCTTCCAACAATGGCAACAACGGGTAGCAAGATTCAGGCCCCACCAGAAGTTATAGCGCCGCACCCGCACGGTAAGCAATCAATTCGCCCCCATGGGTGAGCACATAAAGCGTCGTGCCGACGGTGAGTGGTGCGGCTGCGAAGCCCTTCTTACCCGCTCGTACGCGAGCAACAAATGAGCCAATATCGGTGTCAATCCAGTGAAGATAGCCCTCCTTGTCGCCAACCACGACAAAGTTGCCATAGAAAGCCGGACGCAAAAGGCCACGATTGGCCATGCGATCCAGTTTCCACAAGGTGGATCCATTGCGTCGATCCAGCATCCAC
>Ga0265303_10001012_pt1 | contig 16885 bp, 16 predicted proteins | sample Helome_2_FD_192494 | JGI IMG/M metagenome (GOLD analysis project Ga0265303, IMG submission 192494) | Marine sediment microbial communities from subtidal zone of North Sea - Hel_20160317 (Illumina Assembly) | ecosystem: Environmental > Aquatic > Marine > Subtidal zone > Sediment ... | reverse complement strand
GCGAGTCTGACTGGCCATCATCGGGTGTGAGAGTGTAGGCGATCCCTCGGCGGCTGGGGAAGGCGACACCGTTGCTGGCTGCTATACTGGTCCGCTGTCCCGCCCCGTGGAGTCCGCATGGCTCAGCTTTTGGAGTTCGCGAGCAACCACCCGTTTCTCGTCTCCGCCCTCGTGGCGCTGGCGGTGCTCGTCATGGTCAATGAGCTGCGTCTCAGGGCTGGCGGCATCGATGTCTCGCCCGCGGAAGCCGTGACGCTCATCAACGGCGGCGCCGTAGTGCTAGACGTTCGGAATCCAGCGCAATTCGCCGACGGTCACGTACTGAACGCCCGCAACGTCCCCTTGTCCGATCTGGGCGGCGATCCGGCGACTCTGAAGAAACTCGATGGCAAGACGATCATTACCTGCTGCGACACCGGTCCGGCCGGGGCGCGGGCCGCCACGAATTTGCGCAAGAATGGACACGGCCAGGTGGTGAATCTGCGCGGAGGCCTTTCTGCCTGGCAACGGGACAGCCTGCCGGTCAGCAAAGAAACGAAAGGCCGCCGCAAGGCCGGTGGCAAAGGACAAGGATGACGGCGCGATGTCGGGGCTGTCGCCGGTTCCGCATCCGCGTCGGGGCGCTTGCTGCGCCGGGTTCGACCGCCCGGGCGGTCTCTTGATACCGGCGCGCCGACTATTTTTCTTAGAGAGCTAAGCTCGACTGGAGACGAGATGACCGACAACCAACAGAACGGGTCCGGTGCTGTGGAAGATGGCGCGCAGATCGGCCTGCAAAAAATTTACCTGAAAGACGCTTCGTTCGAGTCGCCCAACAGCCCGGCGATATTCACCGGAGAATGGAAACCCGCCGTCACGCTCAACCTTTCGACTCGTAACACGGATCTGGGCAACGACACTATGGAAGTCATCCTCGAGATGACAGTGGAAGCCAAACAGAACGATACGGTGGCCTTCCTCGCCGAGCTGCAGCAGGCTGGGATATTCGCATTTCGTGGCTTCGATAGCGCCAGTCTCGATAGGATCCTGGCCACTTATTGCCCCGCCCAGCTCTATCCCTACGCTCGGGAGGCGATCGCGGACATGGTGGGCAAGGGCGGCTTCCCGCAGCTACATCTGCAACCAGTCAACTTCGAGGCCATGGTCGCTCAGGCCCGAGCAAATTCGGCCGCCGATGACGGCGGCGTCGCCGAAGACGCGACTGTATGACCGAGAACCGATCGGAGCTGATACATGGGCGCGTCCGCTAACACGATTACCGTTGTAGGAGCCGGTTCCTGGGGTACCGCGCTGGCCATCCAGTTCGCCCGCAGCGGCCACCGCACAGTGCTTTGGGGACGTGTGGAGGATCACCTGGATCGCCTGGCCGAGGACCGGGAGAATCAGCAGTACCTGCCGGGCGCGAAATTCCCGGACAGTCTGGTCATCCAGCCAGATATCGCGCGGGCGATTTCGATGGCGGGGACCGTATTGGTCGCAGTTCCGAGTCACGCCTTCCGCATGATGCTAATCGATGTCCAGCCCCATCTGGCCGACGGGACGCGCCTGGCCTGGGCCACGAAGGGCTTCGAGGTAGAGTCCGGATTGCTGCCTCACCAGGTCGCCGAGGAGGTGCTCGGCAAGGAGATCCCCAAAGCGGTCCTTTCGGGGCCAACGTTCGCGAAGGAGGTCGGCGCCGGGCTGCCGTCTGCGATGACCGTCGCGGCCACCGATGAAGCCTACGCCCGGCAGCTGGCCGAAAGTATCTCCGGTGAGAGCTTCAGAGCCTACACTTCGACGGACATTGTGGGTGTCGAAGTCGGCGGCGCGGTCAAGAACGCACTGGCGATCGGGGCCGGCATCTGCGACGGTCTGGGCTTCGGCGCGAACACCCGGGTCGCGCTTATCAACCGCGGGTTGGTGGAGATGACCCGTCTGGGTGTGGCGCTCGGCGCCCAGCCCGCCACGTTCATGGGACTGGCCGGCATGGGCGATCTGGTGCTCACCTGTACGGATAACCTATCCCGTAACCGGCGCATGGGCCTGGCGCTCGCCGAAGGCAAGACTGTTGCACAGGCTGAGACCGAGATCCGCCAGGTGGTCGAGGGTGTGAAAGCAGCCGAAGCTGTCCATCGCGTCGCCGCAGCCGCCGGCGTCGAGATGCCGATATGCGAGCAGATTTATCAGATCCTGTATCACGGGGCCGATCCCGCAGACGCCGTGCGCGAGTTGATGAAACGCGATCTCAAGTCCGAGTTTGCCCTGCAAGGCTAGGACCCGCGACCGGCAAAATCCTGTTGCCGCCACGCCTCATAGACCACGATCGCGACGGCATTGGACAGATTGAGACTGCGGTTGTCGGGTCGCATCGGCAACGTCAGTCGACGCTCCTCGGGCAACCCGGCCAGCACGCTCGCAGGTAGGCCGCGCGTCTCGGAGCCAAACAGAAACGCGTCACCGGGCCGGTAGACAGCAGTCGAGTAAAGCCGTGAGACGCGGCTCGAAAAACCGTAAACCATCGGTCGGCCCAGACACCGCAGACAGGTCTCGAGCTCGTCGTGCGCCTGAACCGTCGCGTATTCCCGATAGTCGAGACCGGCGCGACGCAAACGCCGCTCGTCGAGATCGAAGCCAAGCGGGCGGATCACGTGCAGAGACGCACCGCTGTTGGCGCAAAGTCGTATGATATTGCCCGTATTCGGCGGGATTTCCGGCTGATACAGGATCACATGGAACATCGCTGGGAACAGGTCTCCGCGGTCACCAACCAGGATTATGATGACAACCGCCGAACAAGTGCATAACCCGGTCGCCATCGATTTCTGCGGGATGCGACTTGATTCGCCGATCGTGCTGCTGTCAGGCTGCGTCGGATTCGGCGAGGAATATACACGCGTCGAGGGATTCTCGAATACAGACGTCGGCGGTGTCGTTCTGAAAGGCACCACACTGGAACCCCGACTCGGTAACCCGCCGCACCGGGTATGGGAGACCCCGATGGGCATGCTGAATGCCATCGGTCTGCAGAACCCTGGCGTGGACCATGTCATAGAAAAGATCTTGCCCGCTCTGGATTTTGAAGAGACGCGATTCTTCGCCAACGTTTGCGGATCCACGATCGAAGACTATGTGGAGGTCACCAGACGATTCGATGATTCTCCGATTGACGCCATCGAGATCAACATCTCCTGTCCGAACATCAAGGAGGGCGGCGTAGCGTTCGGCAACTATCCGGATATGTCGGCCAAGGTGGTGGCTGCCTGCCGCGCCGTGACCAGCAAACCCATCATCACCAAGCTATCGCCGAATCAGACCGATATCAGGGAGAATGCCCGGCGCTGCATCGAGGCCGGCAGCGACGCACTCGCGGTTATCAACACATTGATGGGCATGGCGGTCGACGTCGAGTCGCGACAGCCGGTGATCGGCAACGTCCAGGGCGGGCTGTCGGGCCCGGCGATAAAGCCCATCGCGTTATTGAAAGTGCACCAGGTTTATGAGGTGGCGGGTCCGCACGGTGTGCCGATCATCGGGCAAGGCGGGATCTGTAACGTGACGGATGCGCTGGAATTCATCATCGCCGGCGCTTCGGCGATCGGCGTCGGGACAGCCCTGTTCTATGATCCGCTCGCATGCCGCAAGATCAACGACGGTATCGAAGCTTATCTTGGACGTCATGAAATCGGTTCGGTCGGCGAGCTTGTCGGATCGATACTGCTGCCATCGCCAGGCCCGGGTGTCTGTCAGTCCGGCTGACGACCGGACCCTCGCCATGTCGCCAGCCTCGCTCAGGCTTCGATGCCTAGCTCCCGGATCTTCCTGGTCAAGGTGTTGCGACCCCAGCCGAGCAGGCGGGCCGCCTCCTGCCGGTGCCCTTGAGACTGGGCGAGCGCCGTCTCGATCAGTGTTCGCTCGAATCGTGGCAGTGCGTCCTCGAGCAGCGCTACGTTGCCGGTCGCCAGGCGGTGTTCGGCCCAGGATCTAAGCATCTGATCCCACTCGCCGCCTGAGTCGGCGGTAGTGCCGCCGCCCAACTCCAGCGGAATGTCCTGGAGCTGGATGTCCCTGCCGGGAGCCACCACCGTCAGACGCCGGCAAGCGTTGACTAGCTGGCGGACGTTTCCAGGCCACTTGAACTGCACCAAGGCCCGCTCGGCATCGGCCGCCAGCCGCTTGACGGGAACACCGAGCTCGCCAGCAGCAACCCGGAGATAGTGCCCAAGGAGTAACGGGACATCCTCGCTGCGAGCCCTGAGTGGTGGCGTCTCGATGTGCATCACGTTGAGCCGATGGTAGAGATCCTCCCGGAAATCACCCTGGGTGACTCGTTGGGCGAGGTCATGATGGGTGGCGGCGACTACTCTCACGTCGACACAAATCGGTACCTGACCGCCGACGCGATAAAACTCGCTCTCCGCCAGCACCCGCAACAGGCGACTCTGAAGCGCTGCCGTCATATCTCCGATTTCGTCGAGGAACAGCGTGCCTCCGTCCGCCTGCTCGAAGCGTCCCTGTCGGGTCGCCTCGGCGCCGGTGAACGCGCCCCTCTCATGGCCAAAAAGTTCTGACTCGAGCAGCTCGGATGGGATAGCGGAAGTATTCAGAGCGATGAACGGTCTCCGGGCCCTGGGGCTGTGCTGATGCAGCGCCCGGGCGACGAGCTCCTTGCCGGTGCCGGACTCTCCGGTGATCAGGACGGTCATGCTGGAAGAAGACAGGCGGCCTATCGACCGGAACACTTCCTGCATGGCCGGTGCGTGGCCGATCAGGGACGGGTATCCCTCGCGCGGTGTTGCAGGTTCGCTCCCGGGACCCTGGCGGGCTGCCCGCCGTACCAGCATCACGGCCTGATCCACGTCGAAGGGTTTCGGCAGATATTCGAAGGCGCCGCCCTGGTATGCCGCCACCGTGCTATCCAGGTCCGAGTGGGCAGTCACGACGATCACTGGCAGCGCCGGGTGGGTTTTCTGGAGATCGTCGAGCAGGCTGAGGCCGTCTTTGTCGGGCATCCGAATGTCCGTCAGGAGCACGTCAGGCACTCCACCGGCCAGCGCGGTGGCAAACTCGTCCGCGTCGCCGAAACCCCGGTAACGCATGCCGGCGCCGGAAAAAGCTTTCTCGAGCACCCAGCGGATCGCTTCGTCATCATCGACGACCCAGACTTGAAGTGGTCTATCGTTCATCGGTTTCCTCGATAGGAAACAGCATGCGGAACCGGGTCGGTGCCCGATGGCTGGCGACCTCGATAAGACCGTTCTGGCGACGGATCAGATCCTGGGCCAGCGCCAGACCCAGCCCGGTGCCGTCTGCACGGCCGCTGACAAGCGGGTAGAAGAGCGTCTCCCGTAACGCCTCAGGGATACCCGGGCCGTTGTCTTCCAACTCGACACACGCGACGAGACGATAAAGATTGCTGCCGATCGCATGGTTGGTCAAGGCGCGACTCCGAAACACGATAGATCCGTCTTCCGGCACGGCCCGCAGCGCGTTGCGTGCGACATTCAGGATCACCTGGATCACCTGGCTACGGTCCACTCTTAGGTTCGGCAGACTCGGATCGTAGTCCCGCTCGATGCGCACTGTCTCCGGCGCTTCGACACGTAGCAGTTGGTAGACGTGCTCGATCAACTCGTGGACGTTGAGCGACTGCCGCTGCGGACGACCGCCCGGACCGAGCATACTGTCGGTCAGTCCCGCCAGTCGGTCAGACTCCCTGATGATGAGTTGCGTATATTCGTGCTGGGCCGGATCCGACAACTCCCGCTCGAGCAACTGTGCTGCACCGCGGATTCCGCCCAGCGGGTTGCGTATCTCATGAGCCAGCCGCCGCACGATCGCGCGGCTCACCTCCTGCTGGGCGAGCAGGGCGCTCTCCCGGGAGATCCGCAGCCGCCGGCTGGCGTCCGACAACTCGACCAGCAGATGCCCCTGGTTGTCTTCTGACTCTCGCCGGCTCACTGTGCAGTCGATGGCGACGGCGGCGCCACCCAATCTGGGCATGTTCAGACGCAGCTCACGTCCGGACACATCCTCGCCAGTGCTGGCGACGCGTTCGAGCATGGGTCGCAGGGATCCTAGACCCGGTATCGCCTGGTCGAAGGTGCGACTTACGAGCTGTCTGCGGCTGCTGCCCAGTAGCTGCTCGGCGGCGGGATTCAAATAGGTGATGTGCAGCGTGTGGTCCAGCACCACGACGCCCGTGGTCAGATTTTCGACCAACCTCGTACGGCCCGCGATGTGCTCCGGGCCTGTCACGTTGAAAAGAACGCGTTAGCCGCGCGGTCGCGGACCGGGTGCCCCGCCCGGATTAAGCGGGTTATTGGGATTCTGAACACTGACCTGCTGGACAAAGAAGCGGACCGTCGGGCTCTGCTCGACCATGTTGCCGCCGCGATCCTCGACGACGGCCCGCAACGTATGTTGGCCACGTACGACACCGTCGATCGTGAAGCTGGTCGCCCTGCGGGGCACACCCGAAACCTGTTCGCCGTCCAGATACAAATTGATACGATGCCCGGCGCGTATCCGCGGCGAGACGTCGAGGCTGATATCCAGAATGCCTGCATTGTTGCGGATCGTCTCTTCGGGTTGCGGCTGGACGATGCGGAAAACGTTGTAGCCAGGGGCACCGGTCTCACCATCACGTGGTGCTGTCGATCCGCCGGCTCCCGGCGCGGCGACGGGAATCGGTTCCGGCGCCGAAAACGTCTGTACCTCGCCGAGCTCGATACGCTGCGCGCCCGGGTGTGGCCTGTCCGAGAAATGGATCACCCCATTCTCGTCCACCCAGCGGTATGTGTCCGCCGTCGCGGCACTCCCGATTACCAAGATAACTAATAAAATCCAGCGCATACCCGCGATATCCCAAAATTTGGATAGGCCTAGCATAGCCTCGTCGGGTGCCAGAAACAAAGCGTGGCGGAGACTCGGGCCTCCGCCACGCCCAGACAGACCGCTGATCTCAGAGACTGTAGTAAAGGTCGAACTCGACAGGATGGGTGGTCATCCGCAGCCGGGTGACTTCCTCCTCCTTGAGTTCCATGTAAGCGTCGATCAGGTCATCGGAGAACACGCCACCGGCCGTGAGGAACTCTCGATCTCCGTCCAGCTCCTGCAGCGCTTCTTCCAACGAGTAGCAGACTTCCGGGATCCCCGCGGATTCCTCCGGGGGCAGGTCGTAAAGGTCCTTGTCCAGGCTGTCTCCCGGGTGAATCCTGTTCTGGATGCCATCCAAACCGGCCATCATCATCGCCGCGAAGGCGAAGTACGGATTGGCCATCGAATCGGGGAAGCGCACCTCGATGCGACGCCCCTTGGGATTGGGAATGTAAGGAATCCGGATCGAGGCGGATCGGTTTCGGGCCGAGTACGCCAGCTTCACGGGGGCTTCGAAGCCAGGCACGAGGCGCTTGTAGCTGTTGGTGGCCGGATTGGTGAACGCGTTGAGCGCTTTGGCGTGCCTGATGGTCCCGCCAATGTAGAACATCGCTGTCTCGGACAGCCCGCCGTACAGGTCGCCACTGAACAGGTTCTGTCCGTCCTTGGCCAGGGATTGGTGGACGTGCATGCCGTTGCCGTTGTCACCGACCACTGGTTTCGGCATGAACGTGGCGGTCTTGCCATACGCTTGAGCAACGTTCATTACCACGTACTTCAAGGTCTGGACCTCATCCGCCTTGCGCACGAGCGAATTGAACGACACGCCTATCTCACATTGACCGGCAGTCGCTACCTCGTGGTGGTGCACCTCCGGATCGAGGCCCATGTCAGACAGAGTCTGGCACATGGCGGAACGGATATCGTGCAGCGAATCGACCGGAGGCACCGGAAAGTAACCGCCCTTGATACCGGGACGATGGCCGAAGTTACCGTCTTCGTAGATTTTCTCGGAGTTCCAGCCGGCTTCGGACGAGTCGATGTTGTAGAACGCGCCCCTCATCTCGGCGCCCCAGCGGACGTCGTCGAACACGAAGAACTCATTCTCGGGGCCGAAGAATGCCTCATCGGCGATGCCGGTAGACTTCAGGTAGGCCTCCGCTCGTCGCGCCAGCGAGCGTGGATCGCGTTCGTAGCCCTGCATGGTGGAAGGCTCAATTACGTCGCAGGTGATACAGACCGTCAGATCCTCGGAGAACGGATCCAGCGCCGCGCTATACGGGTCCGGCATGAGGATCATGTCGGACTCGTTGATGCTCTTCCAGCCGGCGATGGAGGATCCGTCGAACATCTTGCCGTCTTCGAACAGGTCTTCGTCCGCCTTCGAGGCCGGCAACGTCACATGCTGTTGTTTACCCTTCGTATCAGTGAAGCGAAGATCAACGAACTTCACGTCCTTGTCTTTGATCAGGGCGAGTACATCACCAGCGCTCATGGGATATTTCCTCCGAGTCGGTCAGATATGAGGGACGCCCCGCCGGCGGCACCGAACGGCGACTGCCGGAGAGGGCGACGAGAGTATGCGAATACCGAAGCAGGAATCATGCCACACCCGCCGCCGTCCCGGGGGCCCGTCACGCCTGGCCGGGTGAGCGGTCTGAGGGTGCGGGCTGCACTGAAACTGTGCGGCCCTGCCCGGCGATTGCACCATGGTTGGTCGTCCGGCACTGCGGACTCTGCCCGACCGACCGCGTGCGGTATACTTGCCGGCTATTCTCGAGGTGTGCTCTCTCGATCGAGAGGCCAGAGCCAGCAATGATGACCGACCAGACCGAGTCCCCGGCGACGTTCCAGGCGCTTGTGTTTGCCTTGCAGGAGTATTGGGCGCGACAGGGCTGCGTCATCCTGCAGCCGTACGACATGGAGATGGGGGCGGGAACGTTCCATCCGGCCACGTTCCTGAGATCCATTGGTCCGGAACCCTGGAGCGCCGCGTACGTGCAGCCGTGCCGGCGTCCCACCGACGGCCGTTATGGCGAGAATCCCTTCCGGCTGCAGCACTACTATCAGTACCAGGTGGTGATCAAGCCTTCGCCTCTGGGGATTCAGGATATCTACCTCGAATCTCTCAAGTCCCTGGGCATCGACACCCTGGTGCACGATGTCCGGTTCGTTGAAGACAACTGGGAGTCACCGACGCTTGGCGCATGGGGTCTCGGCTGGGAGGTCTGGCTGAACGGTATGGAGATCACGCAATTCACCTACTTCCAGCAGGTCGGTGGATTGGACTGTCGGCCGGTGACAGGCGAGATCACCTACGGACTCGAGCGGATCGCGATGTATCTGCAGAATGTCGAGAGCATCTTCGACCTGGTGTGGACCGATGGACCGCTGGGCCGGGTCACGTACGGCGACATCTATCGCCAGAACGAAGTGGAGATGTCAGCATTCAATTTCGAGTATGCGGACACGGCGGAGATGTTCCGCCAGTTCGACCACGATGAGGCTGCCTGTCTCGCCCTCCTGGAGAAGGAACTGGCGCTGCCGGCGTACGAACATGTGCTCAAGGCCTCCCACGCGTTCAATCTGCTTGACTCACGTCACGCGATCTCGGTGACCGAACGACAGCGATACATCCTCCGGGTCCGGACCATGGCCCGATCCGTGGCACAGTCCTACTACGCGAGCCGGGAAGCCCTCGGTTTCCCCTTGTGCGCTTCGGGCCAACAGAAGGCTGCCAATGGCTGATACGCACCAGTTCCTGGTCGAGATCGGTACCGAAGAGCTACCGCCAAAGGCCTTGCGTACGCTTTCGGACGCGTTTGGCGCCGGTCTTCGACAGGCGCTAGAGAAGGCATCGCTGACGTTTGCCGCAGTCTCCTGTTATGCGACGCCGCGCCGTCTGGCGATCCGCGTTGACGACCTCGCCGCCAGGCAGCCGGATCGAGAGCTCGAGCGACGCGGTCCACCGGTCCGCGTGGCGATAGACGACAACGGCAGCCCGACCAAGGCCGGCCTGAAATTCGCCGAGTCCTGTCACGTACCCTTCGACCAGCTGGGCAGAATCGCCACGGACAAAGGTGAATATCTGCACTGTCGCGTCACCGAAGCTGGCGCCTCGGCAGAATCTCTCTTGCCCGGTCTGGTCGAGACGGCCGTCTCCCAGATTCCGATCCCGCGCCGCATGCGCTGGGGGAGCACGGATCACGAATTCGTCCGTCCGGTGCACTGGTTCGTGATGCTGCTGGACGAGAGCGTCGTGGACGGCGCACTGTTCGGCGTCGAGGCCGGTCGTGAAACCCGTGGACATCGTTTCCACTCGCCTGGACCACTGGTCCTGACAAGCGCCGCGGATTATCCGACGGTGCTACAACGCGACGCTTTTGTGGTTGCGGATTTCGATACGCGCCGCGCGCTGGTCAGATCCGGAGTATACGAGCTGGCTGCCACGATTAACGGACAGCCAGTACATGATATGGCCTTGCTCGACGAGGTCACTGCTCTCGTCGAATGGCCGGTCGCGGTCGCTGGCCGGTTCGAGGATCGGTTCCTTGAGTTGCCCAGAGAAGTTCTGATCTCGACCCTCCAGGCCCACCAGCGCTACTTCCCGGTCGAATCGGCCGACGGACGGCTATTGGCCAGATTTATCGCCGTCAGCAACATCGAGAGCCGCGAACCTGCCCGAGTCGCCGATGGCAATGAACGGGTGGTCAGACCGCGATTGAGCGACGCCGCCTTTTTCTGGGATAAGGATCGTGCAACGCCATTGGCCGCCCGCGAGGCAGCGCTGGATGGCGTGATTTTCCAGAAACGCCTGGGGACGATGCGCGACAAGTCGGCGCGGGTCGCAGCACTTGCCGGAGACATCGGTATGGCGCTCGGTCTACCGGACGAGACGATTGCCTCAGCGCAGCGGGCAGCGGCCCTCGCCAAGTGCGATCTGCTGACCGAGATGGTCGGCGAATTCCCCGACTTGCAAGGCATCATGGGCCGCTACTACGCAATCGGTGATGGCGAACCGGAGACCGTCGCCATGGCCATCGAGGAGCAATACCGGCCACGTTTTGCCGGCGATGCTCTGCCAGAGACAGATACCGGCCGGGTCCTCGCGCTGGCGGACAAACTGGATACGCTGAGCGGTATCTTCGCCATCGGTCAACGTCCCACCGGCACGAAAGATCCGTTCGGTCTGCGCCGCGCGGCTCTGGGAGCCCTCAGGATTCTCATCGAGGTCGGACTGGAATTGGATCTGGCTGTCTTATTGCAATCCGCGGCGGCGCGGATCCCTGACATCGACCACCCGGGACAGACAGCGGACGCAGTGTTCGACTACATGATGGAACGGCTGCGCGCCTACTATACGGACGGCGCCGGGACATTCCGGGCGTCACCCGAGATGTTCGAGGCGGTGCATGCCCGTCATCCGGCCTCCCCACTGGACTTCCACCGCCGCATCGAGGCCGTGCGCAGCTTCGCGGATCTGCCCGAAGCAGACAGTTTGTCTGCGGCCAACAAACGGGTCGCCAATATCCTGCGGCAGGCCGGTGAGGACGAAATCCGGACGACGCAACCTGAACGATTCGTCGAGGCCGAAGAGCGAACACTCCATGAACGGCTCGAGACCTTGCGTGAGGAGATCGAGCCACTGCTTGCGCGGCAAGAATACGGCATGGTGTTGCAGCGCCTGGCAACACTCCGGGAACCGGTCGATGCGTTTTTCGATACGGTCCTGGTGATGAGTGAGGATCCTGCGCTACGCTCGAATCGACTGGCTTTGCTAGGTCAGATGCGTGCCCTGTTCCTGCGCACGGCTGATTTGTCGCGACTTGGCGGCTGACGGGACGTCCCGTGCGCCTGGTGATTCTGGATCGTGACGGCGTGATCAATCACGACAGTCCCGATTTCATCAGGTCCGCTGGTGAATGGCGTCCGATTCCCGGCAGTCTGGAAGCCATCGCTACACTGACTCAGGCGGGAGTTACTATCGCCGTCGCCACCAACCAATCCGGCATCGGACGAGGCTTGTTCGATATGCCGACGTTGGAGGCGATCCACGCTCGCATGCTGGAGAAGGTAGAGGCCGCCGGCGGTCGGATCGAAACCATTGCGATCTGCCCCCATCGCCCCGATGAAGGGTGCGATTGCCGTAAGCCCGGTACGGGCATGCTCGAGCAGATAGCCGCCAGACTCGGCGCATCTCTGACTGGGGTGCCTTTCATCGGCGATTCCAAGCGAGACATCGAGGCGGCCCGGGCGGCGGACGCCCGCCCGATACTGGTGCTGACCGGTGACGGCCGCCGGACGGCAGCGAGTCTCGACCCGGTTCAAATGCCGGAAGTTTTCGACGACTTGGCCGCGGCGGCGAAATCGCTAATCAGGGAGGCTCGAGATTGATCTACCTGCGCTCGCTGATTTTCACTATCCTGCTCTTCCTGTCGGTATTTCCGTTCTCTTTTGCCGTCATCCTGGCGGCGCCGGCCGGGCTTTCGGCAAGTTACTACTTCGCGGCCATGTGGGCGAAATTCAACATGTGGTCACTGAGAACGATCTGCGGTCTTTGCTACCGAGTCGAAGGTGCCGACAATATCCCGGCGCAGAATGGCGTCATCTACGTCAAACACTCGTCCGCCTTTGAGACCATGGTCCAGTTCGTGGTCTTTCCCGCACAGGCCTGCGTCCTCAAACGGGAGCTGATGTGGATTCCCATCATGGGCTGGGCGTTGGCCCTGATCAAACCAATCGCCATCGACCGGAAGGCCCACGGCAGTGCTGTGCGCCAGGTCATCCGGCATGGCAGACATCGTCTGGACGCCGGCCTGTGGGTCGTGATCTTCCCTGAAGGTACCCGGATGCCGCCGGGTGAAACCAGGCGTTACGGCTTGAGCGGCGCCGTCCTGGCGGCCGAAACAGGCCGGCCGCTGCTTCCTGTAGCGCACAACGCCGGAGATTTCTGGCCTCGACGGGGCTTACGGAAGCGGTCTGGCACAATCCGTGTTGTCATCGGACCAGCCATAGATCCCGCTGGCAAGACACCTCATGCGATCAATGCCGAAGCTCAGACGTGGATCGAAGCCACGATGCGGGAAATCAGCGAAGCCTATCAACCCGAAACGCGAGCGTCAGATACTGAATAGGAAGCTATTTCACTGCTAAAAGACGTGAAAAGTCCGTATGATGCTTCTAAAATGCATCCAGCTCGAGAACGAGACGCTTTGACTGGGTTCAATACGGACTGGATACTAAAAAGTTCTTAAAAGCTTCGAAATTGCTTCTAAAATCCGGCAATTTCTTATTTCTCCCACGCATCAAGCCTAGACATCAAGATTGGCGACCGTCAGGGCATTGCGTTCGATAAATTCCCGCCGCGGCTCGACGTGATCGCCCATCAACGTCGTGAAAATCTCATCCGCCGCAAAGGCATCTTCGATCCTTACCTGCATCAGTCTTCGCGTCTCGGGATTCACTGTCGTGTCCCAGAGCTGGTCGGGGTTCATTTCCCCGAGCCCCTTGTAGCGCTGCACGGTCTGACCCTTTTTTGCCTGGTTCATCAGCCAATCCACGGCCTGACGAAACGACGTCACGTCAACGCGCCGGTCACCCCGCGCGACGAAAGCCCCTTCGCCCAGCAGATCGGCCAGGTCGCCAGCAAGTTCGGCGATTCGCCGGTATTCTGCGGAGTCGAAGAACTCCTTCGGCAAGCTGCGAACCGTTTCGAGTCCATGATGCAAGCGCGTGATTTCTATCCGCCAGCTGCCTTCGTCGTGTTCCGCTGCCGCCCGGTAAACGAGCCGATAGCTCTTGCCCGAGCCGTCGCTGCCACGGTTGATACGTTCCTGCAGGTCCACGCACCAGCCCTGCATATACTCGGCGTCATCCAACTCCGCCTCCTGGAGACGGTTCACCGTTATCAGGGTCTCGAGCAGGGCGCGATGGTAGCGCCAGGCAAGCCGGTCACAGATCGCCTGGACCTCGATGAAACGCCGCGCGAGTGCCTCCAGCCCCGGTCCCTGTAATGGCGGGGCGTCAGCGGTTACGTGGAGGGCCGCCTTCTCGAGCGCCTGACTCAGAAGATAGGCGCTGAGCTCCGCATCGTCCTTGACGTAGTGCTCCTGTTTTCCTTTCTTGATCTTGTACAACGGCGGCTGTGCAATATAGATGTAACCACGTTCTATCAACTCGGCCATTTGACGATAAAAAAACGTCAGCAGAAGTGTGCGGATATGGGAGCCATCCACGTCAGCATCGGTCATGATAATGATCCGGTGATAGCGCAATTTGTCGGGATCGAATTCCTCACGGCCGATGCCGCAGCCGAGGGCGGTGATGAGAGTACCCACCTCGACAGACGATAACATCTTGTCAAACCTGGCTTTTTCCACATTCAGTATTTTGCCCTTCAGAGGCAGAATCGCCTGCGTCCTGCGGTCACGGCCCTGCTTAGCAGACCCACCGGCAGAATCACCCTCCACGAGGAACAACTCGCAGAGCGCGGGATTCTTCTCCTGACAGTCCGCGAGCTTGCCGGGCAGACCAGCGATATCCAACGCTCCTTTGCGCCGTGTCATTTCGCGAGCTTTTCGTGCAGCTTCCCTGGCTCTTGCCGCCTCGATGATCTTGCCAACTACCGATTTCGCGTCCGCAGGATGCTCCAGCAGGAACTCCTCGAGCTTCTCGGACATGGCTGACTCGACGATGCCCTTGACCTCGGACGAGACCAGTTTGTCCTTCGTTTGGGACGAGAATTTCGGGTCGGGCACCTTAACCGACAGGACGGCCGTCATACCTTCCCTGGAATCGTCGCCACTAACCGATACTTTCTCCTTTCTGGCCTGACCTACCCGATCGATGTAGTTGTTCAGCGTCCTGGTAAGGGCAGCCCGGAATCCCGCCATATGGGTACCCCCATCACGCTGGGGTATGTTGTTCGTATAGCAGTACATGTTCTCCTGGTAGGAGTCATTCCACTGCAGGGCCACCTCGACACCAACGTTGTCCTTCACCGTATCGAAATAGAAGGGGTTTTCATGTATCGGCGTCTTGTTTCGGTTGAGATGCTCGACGAACGCGCGGATACCACCTTCGTATTCGAATACATCATTTTGCTCGGTACGCTCATCCCGCAGTTCGATACGTACACCGGAGTTCAGAAACGACAGTTCCCTCAGACGCTTCGCGAGGATGTCGTAGTGGAATTCGATGTTGGTGAATACGTCGGAACTGGGCCGAAACCGGATAACCGTGCCGGTGCGACCGGTAACACCAGAAACTGCCAGATCAGTCAATGGCTTACCCATCTCATAGGTCTGACGATGTACATGGCCTTCACGGAGGATCGTCAGCTCCAGAGTCTGCGACAGGGCGTTCACCACAGAGACGCCCACACCATGCAGTCCGCCTGAGACTTTGTATGAGTTATCGTCGAATTTCCCGCCCGCGTGCAAAATAGTCATGATGACTTCAGCCGCCGAGCGACCTTCCTCAGCATGCATATCTACGGGTATGCCGCGCCCGTCGTCCGAGATGGTGACTGACTCATCAGCGTGAATAGTCACCTTGATCGAGTTACAGAATCCGGCCAGCGCTTCATCAATGGAATTGTCGACGACTTCGAACACCATGTGGTGCAGGCCAGTGCCATCGTCCGTGTCACCGATATACATACCGGGGCGCTTTCTTACAGCATCCAAGCCCTTGAGAACCTTGATGTTCTTTGCTTCGTAAGTATTGTTTTCGGTCATGTAAATCTGTCCGCGGCCCAAGCGGAGCATTATACCATCGTCGAGACTTTGCCTTGTTCCACGTGGAACACCGCAAAGTCGTTGGCAAGGTCCAGATCACCTGGATCCAGGGCGGTCACGAACAATTGCGCCTCCAGGGATGACACGGCAGTCATGAGTCGAGTCAGCCTCCCGCGGTCGAGTTCCGCTGCGGCATCATCCACCAGCAGCACACTGCGCAAGCCCTTGGAGCGTTCCAGGTGATGTAGCTGACCGAGGACCAGACTAGCGGCGAGCAATTTCTGTTGCCCCCTCGAGACACGGCCACGAGCCTGCCGGTCCGAAATCCCAATGTGCATGTCTGCCCTATGCGGGCCCGCCTGGGTAGCCCCAACCCGGATGTCCCGTTCCCGCGTACTCAAGAGAGCCTCAGCCAGGCTGCCGTTACCCGCCCAACCGCTGCGATACTCCAGAGCTAGGGGCGTTTCCAGCAACGTCTCCGCGAATTTGTTGATGTCGCCGACGACTGATTCAAGGTAAGCCCGTCGGTAGCCATCCAAAGCTTCCCCTTCTACTGCGAGCCGCTCGTCCCATGCGTCCAACTCCTGGACACGCTTCTGTTTCAGTAGCGCATTTCTTTGCCTCAGGCTGCGATGGTATCGCCTCCAGGTATCAAGAAACCGTTGTTCCACGTGGAACACACCCCAATCCACGAAGCGCCGCCGCTCGCCCGGTCCCTCATCAACGAGTCTGTGGAGATCAGGATCAAGAACCTGAACTGGTAGCCATTCGGCCAGTGTTGCCAGGCTCGACTGCTCCTGACCAGCGATTCGGACCGTGGTTCGCCCATCTCTATTGATCCCAATTCCCAGCGGCACGCATCGTTCGCCTTTCCTGACGGAGGCACTGACAACCGCTTCCGACTCCCCGTCGCGGATGAGTCCTTTCCGTTGCGCCCCACGAAACGAGCGGCCACGACCCACAACGAAAATCGCCTCAAGCAAGCTGGTCTTGCCTGAGGCGTTTTCTCCGAAGATCAGATTCCGTGTTGCGGGCTCCAGCGTGACCTGCCGGAGACAACGGACATTGCTCGCCCGTATCTGAAGGACCGTCATCGACCTCCCATGCTAGAGACGCATGGGCATCACCACGTACTGACAGCCTTCGGTGCTCGGATCCCAAATGAGACAGCTACTGCTGGGATCACTGATCTGAACACTGACTTCCTCTCCATCCAGCGCCCCAAGCGCGTCAAGCAAATAATTGACGTTGAAGCCAACCTCCATCTCCTGCCCCATACTTGACCTCAATCT
>Ga0265303_10001010_pt1 | contig 16888 bp, 13 predicted proteins | sample Helome_2_FD_192494 | JGI IMG/M metagenome (GOLD analysis project Ga0265303, IMG submission 192494) | Marine sediment microbial communities from subtidal zone of North Sea - Hel_20160317 (Illumina Assembly) | ecosystem: Environmental > Aquatic > Marine > Subtidal zone > Sediment ... | reverse complement strand
TTGTGTTGGGTGTTGCGTTAGGTGGGTTCTTTGCCGGCGTGATACTTCCTGATCCTGGGCCGGTACAACTTTCTGCAGCCGCTGTGGATACGATGGCCGGCTGGGGCGTCTCTCACAGTGAGGGTCTCTATCCTCCTGAGGTTTATGACTTGGGTTTGCGAAACCTCGCCGTACTCGCGATCGGTGGTATTCTGGTAGGGTTTGGAACCCGTTACGCTTCCGGGTGCACCTCGGGGCACGCTATTACCGGTCTCGCAACGCTACAGTTAAAATCGCTAACCGCAGCAATCGGCATTTTCGGTGGTGGCATGCTTTCTTCACATTTCATTACGCCTTTCATCGTCTGAGAGGTCCGATATGAGATACATCCCCTATTTAATACTCGGTATCGTATTTGGCTTTGCCCTAATCAAATCCGAAGCTGCTTCATGGTATCGAATAATGGAAATGTTTCATTTCCAGTCATTCAAAATGTATGGGGTGATTATGACGGCGGTTCTAACCGCATTTGTCGGCGTTGAGTTGATCAAGCGATTTACGTCGATCAAGTCGATTGAAGGTTCCATCATCACGATTCCGCAAAAAGCGGAAGGAATGGCTCGGTTTCCGCTGGGAGGATTAATTTTTGGTCTTGGCTGGGGGTTGATTGGTTTATGTCCTGGGCCAATTTTTGCGCTTGTCGGAGCGGGATCGATTGGTGCTTTTATTGTATTGCTTGGGGCTTTACATGGAACTTGGTTGTATGGTTTGGTGAGAAACAAACTTCCTCACTAATACCAGGCTTGTTTCCTTTCTATTGTATTTTAGGCGTCAGCTTTCTTCAAAGGAGACGCTCAATAAACTTGGGTGGGAGGCAATCTTCGGCCAGTTTCGGACACTGGGATACAGGATCAGCATACAGTTACCTGCCTATGGTAGAATTTTTCGAATAACTCCAATTTGGGCTATCCATGGAAAAGGATCATCTTTCGCGCAAGCTAGCTGTGTTACTCCATGCCGATATAGTCGGATCAACCTCGCTCGTGCAAAAGAATGAAACCTTGGCCCACGAACGTATTCAAGGAACATTCCGGCGATTCTCTGAAATTATAAAAAACTATGGTGGTGTCGCGCTCGAGATTCGAGGCGATGCGCTAGTTGCCGAATTTGCCAAGGCATCGGATGCGGTCAGTGCATCATTGGCTTTCCAAGCTGCCAACAGCACTCTCAATGAGCAACTATCCGATGGCATTCTACCCGTACTTCGGATTGGCATTGCTATGGGGGAAGTGGTGGTTGCAGATAATACGGTGACCGGTGAGGGAATTGTTCTGGCACAGCGGCTGGAACAGTTAGCCAGGCCAGGTGGGGCCTGCATCCAAGGAGCCGCTTACGAGACTCTGCCGAAGCGTCTGCCGTTCGTGTACGAGAATCTGGGCGAGCAACATGTCAAAGGATTCGAGGAACCGGTCAGGGTCTATGCAGTTAGTCTTGAATCCGGAGGCGTGATACCCGAGTCACAATCCGTAGCCCAGTTGGAAACGTCGGCGCCAGATTTGCCTGAAAAACCATCCATCGCGGTACTCCCTTTCAAAAATATGTCAGGAGAATCTGAGCAGGAATATTTTTCCGATGGGATCACCGAAGACATTATCACCGAACTGAACCGATTTCGGGAATTGCGCGTGATGAGCCGGGAATCGACATTTTACTACAAGGAACAGCCAATCAAGGTTCAAGATGTGGGTCGCGAATTGGGCGTCAAATATATTGTCGAGGGAAGTGTGCGTAAGTCAGGTAATCGTGTACGGGTTACCGCACAAATGGTGGAGGCGGGCAATGGCCTTCATATCTGGGCTGAACGTTATGACCGCGAGCTAGAAGATATATTTGCGGTCCAGGATGAGATTACCCAGGCAATTGTTTCCGTGCTTCCTTCACGAATAAAGCATTCGATGAGAGAGCAGGCTCTAAAAAAAGCAACTGAAAGCTTTTCAGCCTATGACTTTTATTTACAAGGCCGGTGGATTTTTGAAAATAGTGCTGGCTCTGACCCATCTTCTATCACCATGCTTGAAAAGGCCGTAGAAATCGATCCTACATTTGCGCTGGCGCATGCTCTACTCGCTCAGATGTATGGATACAACGTCTTTAGCTTGGGTGTCTGGTACGGCGATCAGGAATCAAAGGCCAGTCCACATATTGAAATGGCGCTCAAATATGGGGAAAACGATGCAGCCATTCATGCATTGGTCGGTGAGACGTATTTTTGCCTTGGAGATTTCGACCAGGCAGATGCTCATATGGAATTAGCCATGCACCTCAATCCAAATGATGTTGCAACGATTGGGAAGTACGGTCTTCATAGGGCCTATCTAGGTTACCCCGCGGAAGGATTGCAGTTGTTAGAAAAGGTCCGGCAAATGGACCCACAGTATGCCGGTTTTTCATGGGAGGAAATGGCGGAGACCTCATACTTGCTGTGCAACTACGAAGCCGCATTGGAAATTTACAAGGGACGGCATAATCCACCGCCCCACACGTACACGCATATGGCAGCCTGTTATGCGCAACTCGGGCACTTGGAGGAGGCAAAGAAGGCAACAGCTCACTTCAAGTCACTGTGCTCAGCAGATGTAAACTTTCCGCGCTATGCCTCCAACCATGCGAGGATATGTAAACGTCAGGAAGATGCTGATAACTGGACTGAAGGTTACCGCAAAGCGGGATTATTAGATTGATACTCTTTGCCACCATATTTCCCGTAAACGGACGCCCAAATCTGCGACCTCGGCGGCTGAGAACGGCCAATACTTGACGCTGTTGTCAGTAAAAATTCGCTTGCAGGCTCATGATTTCGAGTTGAGGTTTAGGGGAAATCTCGCACTTCGACTGGTATCCTCTTCTAGTAGAAGGTCACTTTGAATAGAGGATCGATGGCTAATCTAAGGGAATGTGGAGATTGCGGACATATGGTTAGCAAAAGGGCTGACTTCTGTCCTAGCTGTGGATCACGATTCAAGCTTAATTGGTATGAGGGTCGCTGGTCAGCGGTTTTTAAAGCTGTACTAATAATATTTTTGCTCTGGTTAGTCATCAACATTGCTTTATAACCGGTTTGGGTCGCATATCGCCGCTGAATGATCCAGTTCGAGGGTTTGTTTTCTCCAAAGGAGACCCTCACAACTGAAAGCCAAGCGGCGACCTACGGCCAATAACGGACACTGGTATCTAAAGAATAAATGCACTCTTTCTGATCATTTAGTCCTGTTTGATTTCACTCACTGAACGCAACATATCGACAATTTCCGTATAGCTACGGGATTTTGCATGGGCTAATGGTGTAACGTTATTCTCATCCGATATATTTTCATCGGCACCAGCCTCGATCAGAAGTCGTACGATCTCGACATAAGTCGGACCACCATCGCCAAGAATGATAGCCTCCAGTAGAGCGGTCCAACCCAGATTATTGACGTGATCGATGTCAATTTCGGTTTTGAGCAGCTCGCGCACAGTTTCAACGTGACCATGATGGGCTGCCGGGATTAAAGCGGTACCGCCATAGCGATTGACACTGCTGAGATCCGCTCCGTGGGCGAGAGTCATTCGCAGGATTTCAAGCCGGCCTTCGGCACCCGCGTAGAGAAAAGGCGAATCGGTAATATTATCCATCGCGTTTACATTGGCACCTACGTCGATCAGGACGCGCGCAACATTGATCGCATTGTGATGAGTGGCGAGTAACAAGACGCTGCGACCATTTGCGTCCCGAGATTCGATATCAACCCCCTGTGCCAGCATCTCCTGAACCGCAACCGCATCGTCTTCTGCAGCCGCGGCCAGGAATCGCGCCGGTAACGAGGCAGTCGATTCATTCGCATACGTAGCACCCATTGCAGTCACCGCAATACAAAAGAAGAGGCTAAACAACAGGGAATGTCGTCCGACTCCGCAAATGGAATCACCATGTAACACGTAATCAGATTCTGCCTGGTGTTCGACGTATTCCCGATTATTCGATTGACTATCTAATCAGCTGCAAAGCAATAGAACTTTCCAGCACCACCGGTTTTCCTCAACGCCTCCTGACTACAACCGCGACTCGCATGTGCAGAGCTCCAGGACGGATTGCCACCCCCATGTCGATCATGATGGCCTACTTGTGCACTGCCTTCATCACTGCTAGTCCAGTTATTGCAGGTGTGATCCTTATCATCAGGAAAGTAAGCGGTACCGTCGTCCTGGGACCCAGTCAGAATGTCGTGTTCGTTGGGTTTATCATAGCGGCCTTTAATGCGATTACCGGCCTCGTCAAGTGCAGTTTCCAGGGTGATGGTTTTATTGTAAAGATGCAGGTCGGTTGGGTTGGTAGCTATCAAAATGCCACGTGCATTGTACCAGGGACCATTGCCAATACGATGTCTCGCAAAGACACCGCGCTTATTCGGTTCCTCGGTGCTCAAGTAAGCCTTCCAGTCTCGATTGCCCGCACCCACTGCAGCAGCCAGTTTCTGACAGTGCGCATCCGCACCTTTCAGTCCGCCCAAATCAGCACCATTTCCCATGCCAACACTGGTGACGAAAAAACCCATTGGCCTGTCTTCGGCAAACGTTATAAACGAAATAAATAATGTTGTTATGGCAAATGCCAGAACACTAATTTTTTTATTCATGATCTTAATCTCCATTTTGCAGATAAATAAATTGTTGAGGCCCTTTCGATAGAACATCTAATACTCGAGGATAACAAACTTTCGATAACAGCTAAATTCAGACATTTGTACCCTTCAAAACAGTCTTACAGCTCTGCAGGAATCAGCGAGTTGACGATTTGCTCAAAAGAAACAACGGTCCCTTTGTGGCCCGTTGCCTGATATTGGGTCAGGACGAAAAAATGGGCAATTTCTCGAAATCCCAATCCGCCCCTTCCGCTGGCAGTCCACTGGTCAATGCTGTCCTCCGCTTGCTGTAACATCTGGTCGACGCTCGACAGATCGACTTGTTGAGTGTGCAAGAGAACTTCCCTGTAAAGCGCCTTGTCTGAAAGGCCAGGATTGTTGGCACTCACTGTTGAATGCACTTCCAGCAGGCACTTGATAACACGTTTCGCAAAGCGCTTTTCTTTAAAGGCTAAAAACATCTAATCCCAAAACCACAAGGGGTAGCTTTTTAAACATGAGAAGCTTTCCAGGAACTCGTTTTTTAAATTATTGCCGCGTAAATTCATAGATATTGAGATAAAAGCAATTAGGCATCTTCGTTACTTTCCGATTGCACCTTTGAGTCGCAGCCGTTAAAAATATCCATTTAACTGCACAAAAAACAGGTCAGAGTTCTGGGCATCGTTTTGTGGTATGCCGTCGTTAAAGCGAACGCCGGTTCGCAGCTGAGTGGCGACCATAGGAAAGTATTCGTACACCAGGCTGTATCGATTGCGCTCGTCCTCATCCAGGTCATCGTCGGGATCAAAATACCCGTAGCTTATTTTGAGATTGTGACCCTGCTGAATCCACCAGTTCGCCTCGAGGAAGGCTGCCCATTGTTTACGACCAGTCGGTCCTAGCGCGTCATCGTCGATATAATCGATTTCCCCCAACCAGCTTATCGGGCCGGTCTTTACTCCACCGAATACTGCCCCTACCGTTCGCTCGGCGTCTTCCGCATCATTGAAATTCCCACTGGCGCCAATCTGCCATCCGCTGTAAATGAAAGTGCTGTGTAGACTGAATTGCTTACCGGTATCTACTTCGCCACCCCCCGCGGTACCGTTGGTAATCGCAAAGCGCAGGTTTGCCGGTCCCACGACGATGCCGGTCTCGACACCGTTGTCCGGATTCTCCATGTTGAGTCCGGTCGCCTGGCGCACGAATTCCGTGTCGTCCTCGAGGCGCCATCCATGTGGTAGGAAGAACTTTCCCACTTTGATATAGGCTGATTGCTCCGGGAACTGAAATAGCGCGACGGCTTCGCGATTACTGGAGGAAGGCGCAAACTGCTGATCAAAGTAAAAGGTGAGACTATCTGCGATTGCGGGCACCTCTAAGAAAAACAAAGCCTCATCCAGGTCGAACTCGAACTCATCATCCTGATTAGGTGTTTCCGTGGCGGTGGCAGATGACCGAAAATTTCCGCCGATAGCCAGGTATTCGGAAACTTTTCCATCCCAGTACTTGTCTGTTGGCCGTGCCGTAAATAAGGTTTGTGCATAGGCAGTTCCTAACACCGTCCGCTTACCTCCGCCAGTTTGATTGACATGGCACGCCTGGCAACTTTGATTGGTCATGATGGCGAAATATGGTTCGGCCAGTGCGAGCGGACTGACGAACAGCGTAAGCAGTCCAAGAATTAACAAAACTACAATCTGTTGTCCCGTTTTCATACCGCTATCTCGTTCTTGTTAAAAAGTACAAAACTCAATCGATTCGACGCACAGTTATTCAGGTAAAAGATCATCGATCCATTCCTGCAATGCAGACTGTTCCGCCTGGGTTAGACAGGCCGCGTTTCCCGCATCCTGTGAGGGATTGCCCGAGCAGCCGGCACCCTGCGGCATATCGCCAGCCTGGATGAGCACAATCGTGCATTGGCCAACAGTAAGACCCGAGCAATTACCGTCATCTGCAGGCTTTAGGGCATCCGCGTAGACCGTGCCTACATTGTGATTGCCAAGTCCGGCACCGGTGTGGCAGGTATCGCATTTATCCAGGAAGATTGGCTGAGCATCGTCGGTATAGGTCGTCAGATTCGTCTGGAAGGTCGCAATGAAATTTCCACCTGCAATGCCGTCCGCGTCACCGTCCAGCAGGTTGCCCCCGAGATCGGTAATCCCATCGCTCAGTGTGACTCGATAGCTGTCCTCGAAACTGGGCAAGATGCCGGTCAGATTGATAGACGCTTGGCTCCCACTTGCAGAGACTGGTGCGCTCAACTGTTGCTCGTTACCATCGCCGAAGGTGCCATCGCCACCACTACGCTGCAGCACGAAAGTCGTGGAGTTAATCGTTGCAGCGTTGACGATGCCGTTAAAACTCGCCGTGATCGTGGACGGGAAATCGACTTCGATTGCGCCCTCGCTGGGACTTAATGTATTAAGGGCAAATATCTGGGTTACGTTGCTAACCGTTACCGTCACGGTTGTCGAGACCGTGAGATTGCATCCGTCGGTGGCCTCTGCTGTCAGATTAATATTCCCGCTGGGGAATGCCGTAGTGTCCCAGCTGATATTGTACGGAGGTGTCGAATCCGTCCCGATCAGCTGACCACTGGCGAAAAACGACACGAATGTCACACCGACATCGTCCGTCGCATCTGCGCTTACCGTTACCACGCCGCCGACGGGACCTGGTGCCGGCATGGTCAAAGAGATCGCAGGCGGATTGGGGTCATTGGTGCAGGCGGCATTGTCGACATCGGCTCTAACGATCTCCGAATCGGTAACGTTACCGGCGGCATCCAGCGCTTGCGCCACGAGATCATACCTGTCATCCGTGACGATCGTGGTATCCCAGATGATTTCAAATGGTGACGTCATGTCGGTACCAACTGTGGCACCATTGGCCAGAAGCCTGACCTCGGTGACGCCGATATCGTCCGTTGCTGCTATGTTCACCAGCACCTGTCCAGCTACATCATCACCGTCCTCAGGGCTGGTGATGCTCACACTTGGCGGTTGACTGTCGTTAGCCACAGTCACGGTAAGTGGCGTTGAAACGGTCATGTTGGCAGCTGCGTCATGTGCGCGGGCGGTTAGCTCATGACTCCCGTTGGTTACGCTGGTCGTATCCCACAGGACCTCGAAGTTGCTTACGGTATCGGTACCGATAAGCACTCCGTCAACAAAGAATTCCAGTTGTGTGACACCCACGTCATCGGTCGCCAATGCCGAAACAGTCACCGTGCCGGATAGTGGTGACGCCAGCGCATTGAGGCTGACCTGCGGTGGGGTTGTGTCTATGCCGTTGGCGAGCGTGATTGTTTGTGGCGCAGAGGCCCCTACGTTACCGGCTGCGTCCAGGGCCTCGACTGTAAGCTCATGATCGCCGTCGGTTACGGTCGTACTGTCCCAGGTGATCTGGTAAGGTGCTGCCGTTGTCGAGCCAATTAGAGTGCTGTCCACGAAGAACGATACTTGCACCACGCCTACATCGTCCGTGGCGGTTGCGCTCAAATTCACATTGCCGCTTACTGGCGAAGCCAGTGCCTGCAAATTAACAGTCGGCGGATTGATATCGGAGCCCCCGCTGGCCGCCCCGGCGTTAATCCAGTCACGAATAGTGTCGATTGTCGCCTGCGATAATGGACTTCCGCCCAGTGGCATTTGGCTGCCTGACGCTGCTGTACCTTCCAGCTTTTGAATCAGATAGCTGCTGTTTGCATTCCCTGGATTTACTCGCAGCAGGCTGGGCACCTGGACACTGGCGACGCCTACCAGGCTCGTAAAACTACTGGCGAGCGAGCTCAAATCCTGGCCGGCCGGTAGCCCTGGTCCAACCGGTCCATCATGGCAGCCAGAAATTGCACAGGTCGGTGTGAAGACGGTGTCTTGTATCGACTGTAGCGTCGATGCTACCGCTGCGACGGAAAACAAGCTGATGAAGTCACCACCTGCCTGGCCATCATTATCTCCGTCGAGTATTTCGCCGTCTAACGAGGCAAGCGCGGTAGCTCCGGTACCGACCAGGTGAATCTCGTAGTCGTCCACCACGGATACGACGCCCGCCAAATCAATGATTGCGCGGCGTAAGTTCGTCGGGTCAAGCGCAAGGCTGGTGGGTAGAATGATTTCTTCGTTTCCGTCACCGAAAGTAGCATCACCACCGCTGCGCGTAATCATTACAGTCGTGCTACTCAGTAACCCGGCATCCATATCCTGGCTGAATACGATCGTGATTTCTGTTGGCAGTTGATCAACGATAGCTCCGTCAAACGGTTCGATAGAAACAACCTGAGGCGGTTGGGTACCACTGGCAGGAGGTGGAGCACCGTTACTGATCCAAAGACGGATCACATCGATGGTCGCTTGATCCAGAAATGGAGGTCCGTTTAAAGGCATGCGTCCACCAGCGGCTGCCGTGCCTTCCATCTTCTGGATGAGATAGCTATTGTCGGGACTGCCCGGATCAACTCGCAGCAACGCGGGAACCTGGTTGCTCGGGACTCCGACCAGTAACGCGAAACTACTTGCCGCATCAAGTTTCAGGCCCTGCGGCGCGGCTGCACCCACGTGGCATCCGGCCGTCGCACAGGTTGGTGTGAGGACATTGGCCTGGATTGACCCAAACTCTGCGGTCAAAGGCCCTCCCACTTCACTTTCTCCCAGCGGTCGTCCGTTGTCATCGAGACCATCACCACTGCCCGGGGAACAGGAACTCAGGGCGACGGTAATGCCGAGGACTGTGATAAAAAAAGCCAATCGGATGAGCCGCCCTGTAAAATTGCTGTTAAATGTTCTCACTGCCATAAGAGCCTCCCTCACAGGTCGTGCGAGGGTTAGTTGACATCTCGCTAATCGTCTTCCAGTTCGATTTCGATCTGGTCTGCAAGATACGGGCTTCCGAAAGAGCCGTTACCGCCATTAGTGGTGTCAATCCTTACATCGACAACATCACGCGGACCGTTGGTGCTGTTGACGACATTGTCATCGTCAATCATGTTCAGGAACGAGTCGATATCGGCTTCCGAGGTGGAACCACTACCGGCCGCAATCACGGTATCTTCGATTTCCAGCTCTGTGTCAGAATCGGCGACGGAACTGATACCCATCACGGTGATGGAATTGGTCGATGCATCGGCACCATTGAGATCAACTTCGGCCCGCAGTTCGTGCCTGTTGGCATTAACCGATTCACTCTTGATGCGCTGAGCCAGCATCGTCGCAGGACCTGTGCGAATGCCCCGGACCTCTAATCCATCGCCATTGCTGATGTCGCTTACACTTGTTCCCGAATCCAGGTCAAATTCGGTAATACCACTCATGGTTGTTACCTGAATGTCACCGAAGAACAGATCAAAGGTTCCGGCACCGCCATTGACGTTCGATGCGGTTGAGGTGATACGCACTCGGTTACCACGCCCCTTGATTTTTTCGGCAATTAACAAGCCAGAAGCATTGAAGTGACCCTCGGCTTCGACACGCAGACCTGACTCCATATCACCAGGACCGGAGAGTCCATCCATCCATCCACTCGATGGCACTGAATTCCAGTCAATGCAGGTTGCGTCGATCAGAAAATCGGCGCCTGTCGGGCAGTTTGCAAGATCGGCAGGGTCCAGATTGACAGCGCCTTCGAACTCAACTTCCTGGCCTTCGTTTTCGTCATTAAAGTCGTCTTCGAGCTCGACGCTGGAGGCCGTGGTACCGTTGAAATGGATTTCCACGAAGTCTCCTATAGCGACCACCGTTGGACCGCCATAGCTGTAAGTAACCCCACGCACCGTGAGTGACAGGCCGGGAATCACCGCTTCTACGAAACCTTTAATTTCGTCTATGCCATCGCCATCGTCGTCATCCTTGATGTAGGTAGCCTCGATGGTACTGTCGTTCAACCACAGACCGGAAACCTCGTAGCGACTGCCATTGTTCAAGGCAGTGATATTTCCGGCCTCCGCTGTGTTGGTACCGGCGGTGAAAATAATAGTGACGCCATTGATGGCACCACCCGCTGCTACACCTTCAATCTCGGCTTCGTATTCGACTTCGGTGGCGGTACCCGAGATACCATCGTCATTACGTCTGCCTCGTAACCTGACCCATTGACCGACCTTGTAATTGGCTACGGAACTGACGTTATCATCATCAGAATAGGAACCACCGTTTGGGGTTTCGTACTCGACGCCAAGCACCCAGATACTTCCAAGTTGAGTAATAACACCCCTGGCGGTGATCGGTTCCGAGCTTACTGAACTGTCATCACTACCGCCTCCGCCACCACCACAAGCGACCAGCAGACTGACTAAACCAATCGCTACAAGTCCTCTGAATCCATAAATCATTTTGTGTTTAGTCATGTCGATTCTCCACGCATCTCTGAAATCTATTTTGGGATTTATTTCCCATAATTTAATTCTGCATTAAGAGCACTGAGCCCACTACGGACGGAAGTTGTTAATTTGGCCGGACGTTGGTCTAAAAGATTTCAGACTAAGGTCTGAAGAAAAAACAGCAGGTATCTATTTTCCGTAACTTTTTATTCTTATTAAAAATTGCTCGTTGGGAGCGGAATGGCGTACCTGGAAACTGGTTATCGATCAGTCGTCGATGGTCAGGGTCGCGATCAATTTTACCCCTCCAGATTTGCCGGTGCGGGTAATCTGAAAATCGCCACCGAGACTCTCCACTCTCTCGCGCATGCCGCGCAGCCCCATGTGATCGGCATCGTTGATTTTACTGACATCGTCGATGTCCATGCCAGGACCGCCATCGCTAATCATTAAAAATAACAGCGAACCCTGCACCAACACATCTACTCGCTGATCAATGCCAGCCCCATGCCTGTAAGCATTGTTGAGGCCCTCCTGAACTAGCCGATAGAGACAGATCTTGGTAGGTGTGCTCAGATTTTCGGGCAGATCGTGCAACTCATGGATAACCGAGGTCGAGGTCCGGCTCTCGTGTCTCTCTATCAACTTGGCAATCGCTTCCCTGGCCGATAGCTCCTGGAGCTCAGGTATTGTTAGACCGGCCGAAAGGCTACGAAGCTCCTGCACGGCATCGTTTAGCGCACGCTGTATCTTATCGATAACGACGACATCGGCCTTGTCCGACTGCGCGGAACCACTTCCCAATTTGAAAATGGAGTCCAGCTTGAGAAGTGCAAACCCGATTGATTGTAAAGGACCATCATGCAGCTCCGAGCCGATGCGCCGAAGGTACTGCTCGTTCAATTCGACGCCCCGACTGCTTGCCTGTTTGATGCGAGTACGTTGCGACTCAATCAACTGATGCGCGGTGCGCACGACCCAGAAAAGCAGAAGGTAGAGTATCAGGCCCCCGAGTAATGAGACCGTTGCTACCAGCAACTCGCCCCTGTTAAGCGCTTCGAAAAGAGCCTGCGGCGATTTGTAAAGCTCGACTACGCCGATCACTCGCTCGTGTTTTTCGTCCCATACCGGGATGTAACTTTCGACGAATTGCTCAACGTCGTCGGGTAGGAAGACGTGTTCCTGCTTGGCATGTTCATCAGTCACGCCCCAACTGAAGACGCTTTCGCCGCCATAGGCAATTTTTAATTCATCGTTATCGCTAAACCGCTTGCCGATGATTTGTTCATCATTAGACCAGATGATTCGGAAATCGGCGTCGAAAATGGTGGCGCGGAACACATCGGGTATGCCGACAACATGATTAAAAAATTCTTCAACGGCATTCTTGTCCTCGATATTCGTGCTGCCTTCGAAATACGCCTCGGGATTGTTGATCAGCGATACGCTCTGAATGAACTCGGAACTGACTGCCATTTCCCGCGCCAGCAAATTTTGCTGAAGAAATGAGAAATAGATAGAACCAGATACGATACTGATACCGATGATAGAAATAAATCCCGACAGTGCGAATATTCTGAGTAGTCCCCATCTTTGGATTAAGGCGGTTATCTTCACTGCTGATTCCTGGGATTCGTTGAAGCCATGGCTTCGGATTTAGTTTTTGATCTTTTGTGCCATCAATGCCGCTTCTACGCGGTTTTTTACCTGAAGCTTCTGCAAGATGTTGGTCATATAATGTTTAATCGTTTTTTCGCTGAGGAATAATTCATCGGCGATTTGCTTATTCGTCAGACCTCGCGAGAGGGCTTTCAGAATGCTGCTTTCACGTTCGTTGAGTTTGTCGAGCAAACTGGGCGACGGTGCGGGTTCCTGATTATACGAATGCATCAGGATACTGGTCGCCAGGCTAGGTGTGATAAAGGTTTCCCCGGATGACACTCGACGTATGATTTCGATTAATTTCTTACCACCTATTCCCTTGAGAATATACGCGTTGGCCCCGGCTTGTAATGCCGTCATAACATCCTTTTCGTCCTCCGATGCGGTCAACATAACGAGTTTAATCGAGGGCAGGGCCTCGTGAATGTCTCGCGCCGCCTCAACACCCCCGCCTGGCATGCTGATATCCAGTAAAATAATGTCGGGCAACGCCTCGTGTGCGATTCTCAGTGCATCTTGGTAGCTTTCGCCCTGATCGATGACCTCGAAATCATCAACTGACTGAAGCGTACTGCTGACACCTTCGCGCAATAACGGGTGATCATCGATAACGGCTATAGCGACGGTGGTTGCTGGCATCTGTGGATTTATTCTTCCGGTTGAAGTTCTGCGATTGCATTCGAATATACCCGATCCTGCCGATTATTAGTACTTGGCCAGTTAACGATTTTTCGCATACCTGCAGTTCTCGCGAGAACTGACTGGATAAATGCAAGAGTGTTACGGTGAGCGATAAAAACGCATACTGCTGCATTAATCAAAGCGTTTAAACCTTACCCATATCGACAGTTACTGCAAATCCCTGGATAGACTAGAGCCGAGGGTCCGATTCGGATCGATCTCGGAAACCTGTAATTGCCTGCTGGGGATCTGTTTTCTCCAAAGGAAACGCTCAAAATCGTTACCTGGGCTTCGTATTCCGGCCATTTTCAGTCACCCAAAAATGACGCAACAATATTTTATCGGGTCAAAAGCCTTATAATTCAGCTGTTATGTGTTTCTCCCCAAATAATAAATAATGGACTGGAAAATTTTTCTTACGATTTTTGGAGCAATTTTTGTTGCCGAGTTGGGAGATAAAACACAACTTGCAACAATGCTTTTTGCGACAGACAAAGAGGTAAACAAATATACTGTTTTCGTAGCGGCCTCTTCGGCACTAGTTGTAGCCTCGGCAATAGGGGTTTTAGCCGGCAGCCTGCTATCAGAATATATAAACGAGAAGTATTTGCACTATATCGCAGGTATAGGTTTCATAGTTATTGGTACGTATACCTTATATAGAGCGTGAAACACATAACAAGCGCACGCAGCCGGACAAAGTGCCCGCCGCACTAAACAGCCTATGATGTTTCTAATTTGAGCGGCAGTTTCTCAATAGCTGACGCTCAGATGAGCTTACTTAGCTTCTCGAAACGGTCATAAGCAGACTCTCAGTCAGGAGTCGGTAACAGCTCCATCGTCAACTTATGTTATCTTGGACTCACCATCGATTCTGGTATTCGCATTTAGATGTCAGATATAACCTTAGAATCAACGCTGACCTGCCCAAATTGTGGCCACCGTAAAACGGAGATAATGCCAACGGATGCCTGTCAGTTTTATTACGAATGCGAGGCTTGCCATACTCTATTGAAGCCAAATAAGGGAGACTGCTGTGTTTTCTGTTCATTTGGCACCGTTAAATGCCCACCGATTCAAGAAGGTAGTTCTTGCTGTAATTAAGAGTCCGAGAAGGTCGACAAATACCTGTCAATTTTCCATTCTGAGCGACATCTTTCTCCAAAGCCGACACTGGCGAGCTAACCACGAGCGGCTATCTTCGGCCAGAAGCGGACGCCCAATTGTTAAAGAACTAAAATTAATAATTAACCAGGTTGTCAAACCACGGTATGCTATCCAATGAGAACACTGTGCTGAACCACCATTGAATGGACAATTCGAACAGCCTGCGTAAAACCAAGATTGTTGCCACTATCGGCCCCGCCAGTAATTCGCCCGATACCCTGAAGGAGATGATTGCTGCAGGTATGAATGTCGCGCGCTTGAATCTATCGCATGGGTCCTACGAGGAGCACCAGGCCCTGCTGGACAGGATTCGTGATATTGCCAACGAGATGGATGTGCAATTGGCCATTATGGTAGACACTCGAGGAATCGAGATTCGCACCGGCAAACTTCGTGAAAGCTCTGTAGAACTGGTCCGAGATGCGAAATTCACCCTGTACACGGACGGGAGCATCGGTGACGGGGATGGTGCTTCGGTGACTTATGAAAACTTGCCCGAGGAAGTGGGGCCAGGTACCCCGATCCTGCTCGATGATGGTGCCATAGAGTTAGAAGTTTCGTCGGTTTTGGGAAATGAAATCTTCTGCCAAGTGGTCCATGGTGGCGTCTTGAAGGAAAACAAGAGCGTCAACCTGCCCGACACCGAGTTGGCGGTCAATGCAGTAAGTCCTGAATTCAGGGATGACATCGTAAGAGAAATCAACTTCGCCGCGGACAATGATGTGGACTACCTGGCGGCATCTTTCGTACAAAGTGCGGATGATATCCACCGTATCCGGGATATCTTTCTGGAGACCGAACGGCACACGCCTATCATCGCCAAGATCGAAAACAAAGCTGGCATCAAGAACCTGGAGGAAATCGTTAAGGCAGCAGACGGTATAATGGTGGCACGCGGTGATCTCGGCGTCGAACTACCACTGGCGGAGGTACCGGGATTTCAGAAAAAAATTATTCGTACTACGGTAATGAATGGCAAACCTGTGATTACCGCGACCGAGATGCTCGCCTCCATGGAACGCAATCCCAAACCCACCCGCGCCGAGGCCAGTGACGTAGCCAATGCCATTCTTGACGGTACATCTGCGGTCATGCTCTCGGGCGAAACTGCAATCGGTAAATTCCCCGTACAGGCGGTGCGCACTATGTCGATTCTTGCCCAGCGGGCAGAGGCATCCCTGGGCGAGTATGGTTACCTACAAAAAACGCGCATGGACCCGGTCAATATCATTCCCGAGGTAGTCAGCCAGTCGGCGGTAAATATGGTAGAAAAACTCAAGGCCGTTGCTATCTTCAGTCTTACCGAAACTGGTTTCACGTCCCGGTTAATCTCCAAAAATCGCCCGGATTGTCCAATCCTGGCAGTAACCTATTCTCAACTAGTGGCGAGGCGTCTTTCCATGAACTGGGGTGTGATACCGTTACTCTGCGAGGGGGGTAGTGACGATAGTGCCAAGCTTGAATTCGCGGTAAACCGGGCCAAGGAGCTTGGCTACATCAAGGCAGGGGATGTTATTGTCGTGACCGCGGGTACCCAGCATCGGGTCGGCGGCACCGACCTGATCCGCGTACTGACAGCGTAAGAACACGCAATCTGTATTTGGCTGATATTCCGGGGCCTATGTTAAATGGCATATCCGACGAGTATTAGGTTTTCAATGTTATAGCAACATAGTTCTCGATAGCAGACACTCAAGACTAAGAGTTCAACGGCGACCTTCGGCCAGAAGCGGACGCCCAACGATTCCACGATAATATGTATTATCGAGTCAGATACCTCATAATCTAGCTGTTATGCGTAATTCAAAATTGTGATGATTGGAGTAATAGTAAAAACAGAGTTGGACGCTGACGAGCTCAGTTTAGATTGGGTTCCGGAAGCCCTAGGCATAAATTTGATAAATTCCGCTTTTTGGGATTTGCTTGGCTACATTCCATCAAAGGAGAATTTTACTCACGATGATGACAGCACATTAATTCACTTCACTATCGATGATATGCGACACCCAAAAGCAATTGCCTTTACTTGTACAGCCAGTTCACCAGAAGCAAAATTAATAAATTCGTTAGCAGAAAAACTAAATGCCAAAATTTACGACAGTGAGATGTGTGAATTCATACAACTATAGTACGCATAACAAGCGCATGCAGTCGGACAAGTACCTGCACTGATATTCCTCATTTCTCCAAAGCAATGGGATGGACTCCTCCTCACTCTACCGGCATCGATGTGCCAAACTGATAGTGTCTTTAACAGTTAATGAGAAGGAGGAGTCCACGATGAAGATTAATCGAGTTGGTGTTGATTTGGCAAAAAATGTTTTCCAGTTACATGGTGCCGATCACAGAGGCAAGACTGTCTGGAAGCGGCGGTTATCCCGAGGTAAATGGTTAACGGTATTGTGCGATATGGTTG
>Ga0265303_10001009_pt1 | contig 16899 bp, 8 predicted proteins | sample Helome_2_FD_192494 | JGI IMG/M metagenome (GOLD analysis project Ga0265303, IMG submission 192494) | Marine sediment microbial communities from subtidal zone of North Sea - Hel_20160317 (Illumina Assembly) | ecosystem: Environmental > Aquatic > Marine > Subtidal zone > Sediment ... | reverse complement strand
ACATCTATACGAAGAAGCGCAACTGGGAAGCCTTGCTGGAGATCCTCCGTCGCGAAGCGGATCTTGCCGACGATCCTACGGCGCGTCTCGAAAAGAAGATGGAGATGGCGCAGCTCTGCACTGAGCGACTTCACAAGAACGCCGCGGCGATCGCGCTTTGGAAAGAAATCCTCGCCGAAACCCCCGACTCCGCGCAGGCGCTCGATGCGCTCGAGAAGCTTTCCGAGCGAGAGAAGGATTGGGACACGCTTGCCGATGTCTTGCAACGCCGCGCGGAGGCTGCCGCGAGCGAGGCCGAACGGGCCGAGCACCTGCATCGGCTCGGAGCTCTGTACATGGAACGGCTCGAACGTCCGGCCGATGCCGTCGAGGTTTGGGTGCGCCTGCTCGAACTGGATCCAGACAACAGCCGTGTCCGGCGCATGCTCAAGGACGCTTATTTGCGACTGAACGATTGGGAGTCCTTGGAGGCGCTCTACGCGGAGGCCGACGACTGGGCGGGCTTCGCCGAGCTGCTTGGGCATACCGCAGAGCAAGCCGAAGACCCGAAGTCAATCGTGAACTTGAGCCTTCGGGCCGCCGCGCTTTACGGCGAGCGTGCCGGTGATCCGCATCGCGCCGCTCGCTACTACGAACGCGCGCTTGCCACCGACGCGACGAACGTCGAGGCGGCCAAGGGACTTTTGCCGATCTACGAAAAGGATCACAAATGGCCGGATTACGCCAAGGCCCTCCAGGTCGTCGTCGCAGGATTGGACGAAGACGAGGACCTCGACGTCCGGATCAAACGACTCGCGTCGCTGCGCAGCGTTCACTTGAATCGACTCCGTGATCCACAGGCTTCACTCGGCTGGGCCACTCGAGCCTATCTCCTGTCCCCCGCCGATCCGGCGATCGTCGCCGGCCTAGAGGAGTCGGCAGAGGCGTCGGGCGCCTACGCCGACCTCGTCTCCCTGTTCCGCGACCGATTGGAAACCGCCTCGGTTTCGGACGCCGAACGCCTCGATCTGCAGCGACGCATCGCTTCGATTGCCGGCGAACGCCTCGGCGAGTCGGAGGAATCGATCCGGCAGCTCGAAGCCATCCTGGAGGTCGTCCCCAACGATGCCGAGGCGATCGCCGTTCTCGATCGCTTGTACCGCGCCGAGCGTCGATTCGCCGACTTGCGCACCCTCTACGAACGCCGCCTCGAGAACGCGGCCGACCCGGCCGAGGAGTGGGTGCTCCTGAACGAAGTCGCCCAGGTCGAAGAGGAGCAGCTCGGGGACCTTCCAGCGGCCGCGGAGCGCCACTGGAAGATCTTGGCCAAGAATCCGCACGACGTCGATGCGCTGCGAGCGGTTGAACGTCTCTCGCAACAGCTGAAGCAGTGGGACCGATTGGACGCCGCGCTTGCTCGGCGTCTCCAATCGAAGGTGGGGGATGAGGACCGGCTTTCGGTCTACCTGCAGCTCGCAGATCTGCGACGGATCTATCTCGAAGACTCCGCTGGCGCGCTCGAGTGTTACCGCAATGCCTTAGCGTTGGACGGTCGGAACGAAGTCGCCATCACTGGCCTCGAAGCGCTCTCGGCCCAAGGAGGCGCCGTGGGGATCGACGCGATCGATCTCCTCGAGCCGGCGTATGCCAAGCGAGGTCACTTCGCCAAGCTTGCGGCGCTCCTACGCACCCGGCTCGAAAAGACGAAAGACGCCGACGAGCGACGCGTGCTCAAGCTGCGTCTGGCCGATCTGTCGTCTTCGGAGCTCGACGATGCGACCGGCGCCTACGAGGCCCTCGAATCGGTGTTCCTCGACAATCCGCAGGACTTGGATCTGCTCGACCGTTTGACCGGAGTCGCCGAGGTATCGAATCAACAGGAGGCCCTCGCCAAGGCCCTGGTGCTCGTGCTGGATGGGGGCGGGGTTCAAGGCGAGGTCGAGCTGACGCTTTGCCGGCGCGCGGCCGAGCTCTTCGATGTGGCCCTGGGCGTTCCCGAAGAGGCGTCGCGCTTCCACAAACGCATCCTCGAGCTCGAGCCCGACGACGGGGCAGCGTTCGCCGCGTTGAAGCAGGTCTACACCAAGCACGAACAGTGGGACCAACTCCGGTCGCTCTACCAAGGACGGATCGAGGCGACGACCGACGCAGGCGCCAAGCTCGATTTGCTTCTTCAGCTCTGCTTCCTCTTCGAGGAGATCCTCGACGAACCCAAGCATGCGATCTCGACCTACGAACAGGCGCTCGAGCTCGATCCGACCCACACACCGTCGCGCAGAGCCTTGCAAAGGCTCTACGGTCGACTCCAACGTTGGCCGGAGCTCGCCGAGCTTCTTCAGCGCGACCTCGACGAGGCGAGCGGACAGGACGCGGTCGATCTCGCCTACGAGCTCGGCACGATTTACGAGAACCGACTCGGCCGCGTCGTCGACGCCGTGGACCACTTCGAGCTCGTGCTGGCTTCGAGCCCCACGCATCTCCGCGCCCAGGAGGCGCTCGAGCGCCTGATGAGCAATCGCGATGAGCGGCAGCGCGTCGCCTCCATCCTTCAGCTCATCTTCGAATCACAGGGCGCCTGGGGCGAGCTCACCAAGGTGCTGGAAGTCCAGCTGGAGGATCTCAGCGACCCGAGCTCCCGGGCGGCGCATCTGGTGCGGATTGGCGAGCTGAGCGAGACCAAGCTCCGAGACGACGAGCTCGCATTCGATGCCTATGCCCGTGCCGTTCGCGAGGATGCCGCAGATGGCGTTGCGCGCTCGGATCTGGCGCGGCTCGCCTCGAAGCTGGCACGTCATCGTCAGCGCGCCGAGCTGCTCGAACGGGGCCTTGCCACGGTCGGCGACGACTTCGTCAAGACCGAGCTGCTCCTCGAGCTGGCCGAGCTCTGGGACGTATCGGAGCCGGAGCCCGAGGAAGCCGAGCGAATCTATCAGCAGCTCATTCGATCGGAGCGCGACAACCCGGAGATCGTTCTCAAGGCCTCGCACGCCCTCGAGCGGATTCACACCGCGTCAGGGGATCACGCCGCGCTCGCGCGGGATCTTCGTCGTCAGCTTCAGTTCGAAGAGGATGAGGCGCGTCGCGACGAGCTGTTTCCGATGTTGGCCGATCTGTTCGAGACGACGCTGCATGACGCAGACGCTGCGATCGAGGTTCACCAAGAGCGTCTGGAGAACGATCCGACGCAGGCCGATGCGCTGCTGGCGCTCGAACGCCTCTACGAGTCGCAGGAGCGCTGGGAGCTTTTGGTCGAGGTGCTCGAGCGCCGCGCCGAGCTGAGCGACGAGGAGCAGGAGCAGCTGAGCCTGGCGAGGCGTGTCGCCGACGTTCACGAGAAGCGGCTCGGTAGCGTCGAGAACGCGATTTTGGCGCATCGCGATCTAATTTTGCGCTTTGGTTCCGACGAACCAAGCTTGGCCGCGCTCACGCGGCTCTACCGAAAGACCGAACGTTGGCCGGAGCTCCTCGAGATCACCGAAATGCGGGCCGCGGATGCGGTCGATCCGGAACAACGCACCGGCTTCCGATTCGAGGCTGCCGAGCTCATGCGCACGAAGACCGGAGAGGTCGAGCGGGCGTTCGAGGTCTACCGGGAGCTTCTTGATTCCGTGCCGGGGCATGCGCCCACGGTGGCCGCGCTCGAAGAGCTGGCAGCGGGTTCGGATGCCTATCTTCGGGTGGCTGCGGCCAACCGATTGCTGGAGCAGTATGCGACCGACGGGCGACCTGGCGAACAGGTTCGAATGCTCGAAATCCTGGCGACCGGGGACGAACCAAGCGAACGGGTTCGTGCCTTGCTGCGCGCTGCCGAGATCTGCGAAGTCGAAAGCAAAGACCTGGACGCCGCATTCGAGCTCACGGGGCGCGCGCTCCGCGAGGGGGTGGACCTCGATGATTTCGAGCGAGTTCTAGGCAACTACGAGCGCCTGGCCGATTCGACGGAGCGTTCCTCGGAGCTGATGGCGACGCTCGGACGAATCGCGCCCGAGTTACTCGACGCCGATTTGCGCACGCAGGTGCGCATGCGGGCGGCAAGCATTGCCCAGGAACGTCTCTCCGATGCGGACTTCGCCCGGGCGCAGTACCATAGCGTCCTCGAAGAACAGCCGGACCACCGAGCGGCGCTCGATGCGCTCGTGACCCTGGTGGAGGATTCAGGGGCGACCCGCGAGCTGGTCGAGCTTCTGAGGCGCAAGGGCGAGCTTTGCGACGACCGGGAAGAACGGGCGGCGCTCCTGGTGCGCCAGGCACACCTCTACCAGAGCGAGCTCGATGATCCGGAGTCGGCGATCGAGGCGCTCGACCGCGCCCTAGGCGAAAGCGATCATCCCTTGGCGTACGAAGGGCTCGAACGCCTCTATCGTCGAACGCAGCGCTGGGAGGATTTGGCCACGCTCTACGAGCGGGAAATCGACCAGCGGATCGGTGATCCGGCCGCGGTTCGATACGAGCTCGGCGAGCTCTGCATGAAGCGGCTCGGGGAGCCCTTGCGCGGGTTGGACCAGTTCCGAGAGGCCTTGAGCCAGAACCCCGATCATGAACCGACGGTCCGCGCCCTCGAAGCCTTGGTCGAGCAGTCCGAGCACCGCGGAGCAGCCGCCGAGATGCTCGAGCCTTTGTACCTGCGCAGGATGGACTGGGCCAAGGTCACCGAGACTCTCGAAGTGCGCCTCGCTGCCGAAGTCGATCCGAGTCAGCGGCTCGAGCTCTTGCGTCACCTGGGTGATGTACAGGAGTCGCACCTCGAAGACCTCGACGGTGCGCTAGAGACCTACGGCCGGCTCTTTGCCGAAGACCCACACGACCCGCACAGTCTGGAGACCCTCACTCGATTGGCGCGTTCGCTCGGCCGATGGGATCGACTCGCCGCGATTCTCGACGCGACGCTTCGCGCGGTCGAGGTGGATGATGGCGATACCGCGGCGATCGCGCTGACGACCGCAAAGCTCTACGACCAACGCCTCGACGAGCTCAACCGGGCAGGCTACTTCTACCAGCGCGCACTGACCTATGATCCGAGCAACAAGGAAGCCGGCAAGGCACTGGCTTCGGTCTACGCGCGAAGCGGCCGCTGGGAACCGCTCCTCGACCTCGACCGCGAGCGCGAGAGCTTCGCAGAGAGCGACGAAGAACGGGTCGCCATCCTGCACGAAATCGCGCGCACGGAGGTCGACGAGCTCGAAAAACCGCAAGACGGCATTCTCACGTACCGTCGCGTCCTCGAGCTCGATCCGACAAACGCCGAGGCGGTGACCCGGCTCGATGCGCTCCTCGAGCGCGCGGGGCAATGGGACGAGCTCGGCGCCCACATCGAGTTCCAAATTGGAAACGCAGCGGACCCTCGACTTGCGCTCGAGCTTCGGCAGCGTTTGGGGACTCTCACCGCGACGAAGCTCGACAACCCGGCAGCGGCGCTCGACATCTTCGAGGATGTCCTTGCCGACCGCTCAGACTACGCCCCGGCAATCGAGGCGGTTTCGCGCTTCATCGTGGACGGGGAGCATGGGCCTCGGGCGGTTCAGATTCTCGAACCGATCCATCGGCAGAGCGGCGACTGGCAGGCGCTGGTCAGCCTCCTCGAGGCCAAGGCACGGCAGGTCGACGATCGGCTCGAACAGGCCGAAACCTGGCGGGAGGTCGGCCGATTGTACGAGGGGCCGGGGCGGGACGCCGGCAAGGCGTTCGACGCCTGGAGCAAGGCGCTGGTCGCCGAGCCCGCCGACGAGGCTACGCGCACCGAGGTGGACCGATTGGCCGAAGGGCTCGACCTCTGGGAGGCCTACATCGAAACCTGCGAGCAGGCCGCCGTCGCCGCGGAAGAGCCCTCGCTCCGAGGGTCGTTTCTGAGAAGCGTCGCCGAGACGCAGGACCGCGAGCTCGGGGATCCCCGCGCTTCGATCAAGACCTACCGGCGGCTTCTCGAGGCCGATCCCGAGGCGGAACAAACCCTCGACGACTTGGAAGGTCTTCAAGTGATGGTCGGCGATTGGGAAGGGCTTTCATGGGTTTACGAGCAGAAGCTCGAACGCGCTCACGAGCCTGATCCCCGTGCGGAGCTCCTCTGCCGGCTCGGCGGGCTCTGGGAGGAGCAGCTCTCGAACCCCGAGCGCGCCGTCGAATACTACCAACGCGCCGCGGACGAAAAGCCCGACGACGGCATCGCGTACGAAGCGCTCGACCGGCTCTTTGCATCGGCCAACGATTCCGAGCGGCTGGCCGACGTGCTCGAACGGCGCATGCAGCTCGAAGAGGAGCCCGAGGCTCGAGTCGAAGTGGGGATGCGACTGGCCGAGCTCTACGAAGCGCAACTCGGCCGCCCGGATGCCGCCTGCGACGCCCTGCGGGCCGTTGCCGAGGCCGACCCTGAGCATCGCGGCGCCCTGCAGGGCTTGAGCCGGCTCTACGAGCGGCAAGGACAGTGGCCCGAGCTGGTTGAGGTGCTCCAGCGTCGCACCGATACCGCCGTGCACGAGGCCGAGCGCGTCGAGCTCACCCATCAGCTTGGCAACATCATGGAGCGCGAGCTCGACGATGAGCTGAGTGCCATCGCGGTGTACGGCCAGATCCTCCGAATCGACGCGGGGCATGAGCCCTCGGTCCAGGCTCTGCTTCGAATCACCAAGCTCGCCGACTACCGTGAAGACGCCGCTGCGGTGCTCGAGCCCTTCCTGCGAACCCAGGAGCGCTGGAACGACTTGGCCATGCTGCTTCGGCTGCGGGCCGATGCCATGACCGACCCGCAGGACAAGGCCGAGCAATTGGTCGCACTGGCGGAGGTCCATGAGCACGGACGCAAGGACCCGAACTCCGCGCTCGACGCGCTGCTGCAGTCGATTGGAGAGCGGCCCGACGACGAGGAGATCCTCGACCGGGCGGAGAGCCTGGCTGCCGGACTCCAGCGCTGGTCGGACCTGGTCGAGGTTTTGCTCGCAGAGGCCAGCGCCAGCCTGGATTCCGCGCGGGGCGCCGCCCTCTATGGTCGGGTGGCGCGGATTTGCGAAGAGGAGCTCAAGGATTTGAGCAGAGCCGTCGACGCGCACGAGCGGGCGCTTTCCTTGCTCGGTGACGATTCGGCGACGCTCGAGACGCTCGATCGGCTGCTTCAGCAGACCCAGCAATGGGACCGACTACACGAGGTCATCTCGCGTCGATTGGACTTGCAGGGCGCGGACCGGCCGACGCTCCTGCTGCGGCAAGGGAGGCTTCGCGCCGATCACCTGGGCGACTACGAAGGTGCGCTCGCCGCGTACGAGAAGGCGATGGAGCAGGACCCGGGGCGCGACGAAACGCTTGCCGCGGTGCGAAGCCTAGCCGCCAGGCCGCAGGTTGCTGCGAGCGCGCTCGACTTGCTCGAAGCGCAGTACCGCGGAGCCGGCAATCTCGAAGAGGTGGTTCGGCTCTACGAGCAGCGCGTCGAGCTTGCGGCGACCGATGCGGATCGCGTCGCGCTTCTCACCGAGGCAGCCGCGATCTGGGAAAACGACATCGGACGTCCCGACGAGGCCCTCAAGGCCCTGCGCGATGCGGTGCGAACGGACCCGCGCGACCTGACCCTCATCGATTCGCTCGAGCGCCTCGCCGAGGTAGCGGACGATTGGGCGGCGCTCGATGGCCTGGTCGAAGAGATCGGGGAGCACGGAGACCTCGATCGACGGGAGATGTACGAGCTGCGGCTGCGATCGGCCGGCTGGTACCGAGACCGCCTAGCCGACCCGCGCTCGGCGGAGCGAGCGCTCACCGAAGCGCTGCAGCTCGATCCGGAGCCGCTCGAAGCACATGCGCAAAGCGTCGACTTGATTCGATCTCAGGGGCGCACGAGAGACCTGGTGAATGCGCTTCGCGGCTGGGCCGAGGTCGATCCGAGCAGCGATCGGCGCATCGCTCTTCTGCGCGAAGCCGCCGAGCTGGCACGCGGGGAACTCTCCGAGCCGGAGCTCGCAGCCGATTGCTACCAGGGGCTGATCTCCATCGAGCCCGACGACATCGATGCCCTCCGTGCCCTGTCCGCGATTCGACGCGATCAATCGCGATGGAACGAGGTCGTTGGGCTGCTCGAGCGCCAAATGGAGCTCGCGGCGGGTGAGGAACGTGCCGAGGTGGCGCGTGCAACCGGGCAAGTGTACCGGGACCAGCTCGATGATCCGAGGGCCGCCATTCGGGCCTACGAAGTTGCTTTCGAGATCGATGAAAACGACGCGAGCACGATGGACGCGCTCGAAGCGCTCTATCGCGACAACGACCGGCTCGAAGCGCTTCGTTCCTTGCTCGAACGCCGGGCGAATTCCGCGAGCAACGAAGACCGGATTGCCATGCAGCTTCGGCTCGCGCAGCTCTACGAGCAAGCGTTCCGCGATCAGGACGCAGCGATCGACATGTTCCGGCAGGTTCTGCTCGCCGATCCGAACCATGAAGTTGCAAACGCCGAGCTCGATAGGCTCTATCAGGGGACCGGCGCATGGGATGAGCTCATCGCGCTGCTCCTTTCCAGGGTCGGCCATTCATCGGACGAGGTGCAGCGCGGCTTGCTCGCCCGCATCGCGGACTTGCACCTGGGTAAGCGCAATGACGAGGACGCGGCCATCACGATCTACGAGCGCATCAACACGGACCTCGGCGCAGACGAGGACTCCCTTCGCGCACTGGCTGACCTGTACGAACGCAAAGGGAGCTGGACCCGCGTCGCCGACACCCTCGAACGGCTCGTCGGTCGCCTCGACGGGGAAGCCGCCATCGAGCTTTCGCACCGGGTTGCGGACGTGTGGGAACAGCAAGTCGGCGATGTCGCACAGGCGGGACGGGCTTTACGAGGGGCGTACGAGCGATTCCCACAGGACGCGGATACGCGCGAGCGACTCAAGGCTTACTACGAAACCGACGGTGACTATCGGGCGCTGGTCGAGGTCATGGACGCGGAGCTTCGAGCTGCGAGCTCGGATGCCGACCGGCTGACGCTCCTGCGGGCGATCTCCGATGTCTACCGCGACAAGCTCGATTCCCCGGGCGAAGCTGCGAGCTATCTCGAGCGCGCGGTCGAGCTGGACAGCTCCGATCGGGGTGCATTGGTTCCGCTTTGCGATCTGTACATGGCGGCGGGCCGCCAACAGGACGCGGTGCCGATTCTTCGCCAAATCATCGAGAGCTACGGACGGCAGCGAAGCAAAGACCTCGCCGCGCACCAGCACAGGCTCGGGCAAGCTCTGGCGGCGATGGGTGACGCAGAGGGTGCACTCGCTGCGTACGATGCGGCCTTCAAGATCGATCTAACCAACGTCGCGATTCTGCGCGACCTCGGCAAGCTCACCCACGCATCCGGCGACCTCGACCGTGCGCAGAAGAGTTTCCGCGCGCTGCTGCTCCAGAAGCTGGAACCGGACTCCGGCATCCAAAAAGCCGATGTCTATTTCTACCTCGGCGACATCGCCGCCAAGACCGACGACACGCGTAAAGCGATCACGATGCTCGAGCGGGCCCTTGCAGAAGATGCCAGCCACGCGCAGGCTGCGGAGCTGCTGGCACAGCTGAAGGGTTGAACCATGGCCAAAGGAAAGGTCGCGATCGATGGCGAGGTCGTCGATAGCGACGAGGCACGCGTATCGGTCTTCGACCGCGGTTTCCTTTACGGGGATAGCGTGTTCGAGGTGTATCGGACCTACGCCGGCGTGCCGTTTGCAGAACGGGAGCATCTGGAACGGCTCGCGCGTTCCGCCGCCCGCATCATGATCCCCATGCCGGTGTCGATCGAGACCCTTGCGTCCGAGGTGGGCGCGACCCTCGACGCGGCAGGCGAGGGGGAATGGTATGTGCGGGTCATCGTGACGCGGGGGACCGGGCCGCTGACCTACGATCCGACGACGGCCAAGGGTCCAGTTCGCGTGATCATTGCAGCCCCCGTGTCGGTGCCGCCCGCCGAGCACTACGAGCGGGGCATTGCGGTGGCGCTGCTCGAGGCGTCCAGGCCGACGGATGATGCGCGCGCTGCGGGCGCCAAGGCGTCGAACTATCTGGCCAACCTGCTCGCGGTCCACGAGGCCAAGCAAAAGGGCGCGCAAGAGGCGCTCATGCTTGGACGCGACGGCCAGATCCTCGAAGGCGCATCGAGCAACCTCTTCGTCGTCAAGGATGGCAAGGTGCGGACCCCTGAGCCCCAGCCGGGGATCCTGGTCGGCATCACCCGGGCGACGGTCATCGCCGCGGCCGCCCAAGAGGGCATCGAGGTGATCGAGGGTGAAGTGCGCCCAGACGATCTCTACGGCGCCGATGAAGCCTTCCTCACGAGCAGCATCCGGGAGGTGATGCCGGTCGTCTCCGCCGAGGGACGAACGATCGGGGCTGGGAGGCCAGGTCCGGTCACAAAACGCCTGCATGCGGGCTATTTGCGAGCGGTGTCGCTGGCGACCGGGGCGGGGGTTTGACCGCCCGGCCGGGGCACAGTACACGCAGCGGCCAGGACGAATCGAATGTCGGATACAGGTAAGACAAAAGCGAAACGGCGCCGCAAGGTCGCCGCTCAGGGCAAGGACCGGAAAAAGAAGCTGGCGAAGCTCGGGACGACCCCGAAATTCCCGCTCGATCCGGACAAGGCTTCCGAAGCCAAGGCCTGAGGGCCGCGCGTCGGCTCGCAGAGGCGAGCCCCGTGGTCGTCGCAAAATGACCCCCGTACGGGGTCAGTGCAGGGTGTGCGATTCGCCATCGTGTTCGACGATCGGGATGCCTGTATCCGCCGCAATGTCCGTGGGAGCGAGCGGGGCAGGGGGCGGCACAGTCGTGACGCGCAGCGCTTCGAGCTCTTCGCGGTAGGCCATTTGCTGTAGCTTCGTGTGGTGGTACCGGCGCCGCCGGCGGTACGCGAAGATGACGAGGATTGCGGCGGCGACCCAAATCGTCGAGCCGGCGAAAAGGGCGGGGAGGATTCTGTACCTCGTCCGAAGGCTTTCGCGCCACTGACGTTCGAGGCCGATGCGCGTCCAGCCGTAGCCGGTTGCGAGCGCGGTATCGAAGGTCTCGCCTTCGCGCAGAGATTGAATCAATCGATGGAAGCGGCGCTCGTCGTTGTCGGTGCGGCGGAGAAAACCGACGACGTCCGCGCTCTGGGCGTAGGCGACGTTCACTTCGTACGGGCGATCGGGAAAGCGGTCGTCGAGCTCGGAGAGTCGCAGCATGGAACGCTGGGCGGCCGCCCGTAGCAGCGACTCCATGCGCGGAAGCAAGCGCACCTCGGATTCATTGATTGCGACGCCTTCGTTGAACCAGCGGGGCACGGAATTGCCGAGAACCGCGCGGTGGAGCGCGACGTGCGAGAGCTCGTGAACGAGCACCACTTCGAGATCGGGGGGCTGCCAGGTTTCCGGAGCGGACATCGTCAAGAGGATCACGCCCCACTGCGAGTAGGCGACACCGGCTGCGTAGTCGGGCGGCGGGTAGCCGAAGGGCGCCAGCGCCCTCATCTCGCGCGGATTTCGAGCGACTCGAATGGTCAACTCGTCATCGATCGGGACGCCAAAGGTGTCGACCAGCTCTGCCCAGTGCTCTTCGACGCCATCGATGAGCTCATCGGCCCGACCTCGCTCGGATTCGGGGAAGGTCCAGGTCACCGCTCCGACACGCTCGGTTTCGTAGCCATCGAGCGGCGAAGGCAGCGAGGGCGCAGCCGCTTCGTAGCGAGCGTCGTGGGACGCTTGATGGGTCGCTTCTTCGGGTGCTTCCTGGGCCGCTGCACCCACCGACGCCGAGGTGACGGCGATCGCGCAAAGGAATGCCCTAAACGAAGTTAGATGGGGTCTAGTCTTCACCGGGTCTAAATCTTAGCAGCGGCGGTCCCGGCTCGTTAGTACGACGTCGATCAATGATGAGGTAGGTTACACCTCCGGCGAGAAGCGCCCCCGCGACCAAATACGGCCAAGCCTTTTTGATCCTGCGTTTCGCCCTAGATTCGTCGACAGGCTGTTTGGGGTCGTTCATTTTTACAGGAGCGCTTGCAGGCGGCGTCGGAGCGGGCTCGGACCAACGTAGCTGCGCCTGTGCGGCGCGGCTCTTGATGAACTTCAGCCGTTGCTCCGCGCTGCTGTCCTCGAACGCGAGCGCGCCTTCATAGAACTGCGCCGCGCTCACGTCGAAGACCTCCACCACGATGGCGCCCTCGCGATGCACGACCAGCAAGGCATCGGCGCCGGCGATGATCCCGATGCGCCTGTAGGAGCTGAGGTCTTTGCGTGGATCGAAGCCGAGGCCGCGGCGAAGGGCGCGAAGGCCCGCGAGCCCATCGTCGACGATCGTAGGCTCACCGAGCATGGCGGCGCGCAGCGCGGGGTCGGTCGGGACGCGGAGCCCCGAGAGCCTGACTTCGGTTTCGAGGAAGGCGGCGGTTTCCCGGAGGGTCTCGTCCGGGTCGCCCGCAACGACGACGGCAAGCTTGGGGGGAGGCGCAGCGTCGGTGCCAGCGTCAGTGTCAGCGTCAGTGTCAGCGTCAGTGCCAGCGTCAGTGCCAGTGCCAGTGCCAGTGCCAGCGTCAGTGCCAGCGTCAGCGCCCGCGTCCTGGCCGTGGGCGAGGGTGGGCCAGGCGGTCAGCAAAACGATCAGCAATAGGCACCGCATCGGCGGTACGATAGGCAACGGGGCGCATCCGCGCTAGCGTGCGGCGCGATTTAGGGATGGGTGACAAGCCTCGACTCATGCACGGTGTTTGCGTCTGCCTTGGGTACGACGGCACGGGTTTTCATGGCTGGCAGGCGCAGCCGGGGCTTCGGACCGTCCAGGGGATGCTCGAGGAGGCCATCGACGAGATGGGCATCGAGCATGGGCCGGTGCGGGGATGCAGCCGAACCGACGCGGGCGTCCATGCGCTTGGGCAGATCGCGAGCTTTGCGGCGGCCATCGAGGTGCCGCCGGAAGGCTGGACGAGCGGTCTCAACGCCCGGCTGCCCGAGGACATCGTCGTTCACGACACGCAGCCCTGCTACCGCCGCTACAACCCACGCTTCCATGCGGCCCACAAGCGCTACCGCTACCTCGTTCGTTGCGGCCAGCAGCGCGACCCGTTGATCCGGAAGCAGGCCTGGCAGCTCGGGCCCAAAGGAATGAGGAAGGACATCGAGCGCCGCGGCGTGCGCATCGAGGACTACCTCGACGTCGAGGCGATGCAGGCCGCGGCGGCGCACTTCGTCGGCACGCACGACTTCCACGCCTTTCGGCAGTCCGGGGACCAGCGCGAAATCGTCGTCCGCGAAATGTTCGAGGTGAACGTGCTCCCGGACTGGAACGGCCGGCCGGACCTGATCGCGCTAGAGGTCGTCGGCAACTCGTTCATGAAGAACATGGTCCGAATCATAGCCGGCACCTTAGTCGACGTCGGACGCGGCTGGCTCTCCTCAGACGAGGTCCCCGCCATGCTGCATGAGGACGCCGATCGTTCACAGGCAGGCCAGACCGCCCCGGCCCACGGCCTCACGCTCGTCGAGATCGAGCTGGCGCGATTTGACGGCCCAGGCGACGCGTTCGATCGCCCCACCGCATCGGTGCCGCCCCGAAGGCCTTAGAAAGTCAGGCCCACGCCACCGGTGAAATAGAGCTTGTCGCCCACCGGCGCGCGACTGTTCGCGTCCGAACCTGCGAGCTCGAAAAAGAAGAACGAGCTGTTAATGCCCCAATCCACATCGAGCGCATTGGCGCGGCGCGCATTGATGAAGTTTAGCTCGAGTGCGAGCTGGGCGGCCCAAGCGACCCCGTGGCTTCGTCCGCCCTGCTTGCTGCCACCGCGCTCCTCGTTGAAAAAGACGCTGCCGAAGCCGATCTTGCCGGTGAACACGAAGGGGACCGGCGTCTGCCGTGCGAGTGCGTCGATTCGCAAGACGACCATTGCATTGACGGGAAAGAGGCTGAACTTGGACTGTTCGGTCGATCGCTGGCAGGTATCATCGGCAACCGTTCCCGATATGCACGCCGCACCCTTGTAACCGGCCCAGCCTCCCGCGACGCCGATGCCGATCGGGCCGAGGAACGGAATGCGGTACAAGAAGAAGTCGAACTCCGCCAATAGTAGCGGGCCGTTCTCGCCCGGGTAGACCAGGTCGAAGGCCGGGCTACCTGGATCAGGCCGGTAGACGCCAATCCCGAACGAAAGCAAATAGCCCTCGGGGCTCCAACTCTCCTTCGACGCGTAGTCACCCCCGTCGGCATGCGCCGACCGAGGAGTGAGTCCCAGAATCGCAATGAGGACTAGCGCCGAAGCGAGGCGTTTCACCGAAGACGCCTCCGGACCAGGGTCATCACGGCCAGCAGACCGAGAATCCATACCATGGCGCTTGGCCCCCGCGGCACGGCGAGGTTCATGGGCGCAGCCGAGCAGTTGCTACAGTCCCCGCTAATCTCACAAAAACCAAACGTGTCGACGAAGGTGACCTCGATGGCAGGGGAGAGCTCGCTCTGGTTGCCCGCTAGTGCTTGTTCGGTTGTATCGTTCGAGATTATGGCCTGGTCGTACGCCTGCATGAAAACATAGGCGGTCTCGCCCGGTTGGCTCAGACCAATCTGACTGGGCTGGATGGAAATGCTCCGGTCGCCGAGCGCAACGAACAGATCGGTTGCCGTTGCGGTCGAAGCATCGCTGCTGTTCGAGTACCACGCTCGCCATGCGTTGATCTCGTCGGGCGGATTGGGATTGGCCCAACCAATGACGAACGTCGATGCCGTTTGGGGGGTGGCGTCTACGAGTGGCGCGGCGGGAGACGCCACGTCGACGAAAAAGTCGGCGACGCCGAAGCCCTCCGGTCCGACTTCGCCCGAGGGCGGCTGGTTCCGAAACGCGAAGATCTTGTAGGGCGTCCCCGTCAGGCCCGAGCTATCGCATTGGATGATGTCGCTGGGGCCGGCCTTCGCGTCGATCAGGTCCTGGAGGGTCAGGCCCTGGACGAGGGAGTTCGTGGCGACGACTCGGGGGTTGCCGGCAATTTCAGCGCAGAGGCCCAAAAGCTCATTTTGTCGCTGTTCGAGGCTCTCGCATTGGGCGCCGCCTGTCCCCGCCCAGAGGTAGACCTCCGTTGCCGCCCCAGCGCTAGTATCCAAACGAATCTCGAAGGTGGTGTCCGCAGGCCCGGCCTTGAGCAACGCCGCCGCCGCAGTTCCCTCGTCGCCACCCGCGCCGCCGTCGCCGCCCGCGCCGCCGTCGCCACCCGCGCCGCCGTCGCCACCCGCGCCGCCGTCGCCACCCGCGCCGCCGTCGCCACCCGTCCCGCCGGTGCCTTCCTGGGCGTCGAGCCCACAATCCGTTCGATTGAAGTAGCGGTCCTGGGCGTTGTTCTCGAAGGTCTGGCCGTTGATCGCGCTGATGGAGTCGGCGGCCTGAGCGAAGGTGCTCGGCGTCAGTAGGCAGAGCGCACCGATGAGGTTTGCCAAGAATAAGAACTGCTTCTGCATACCTATATTCGAGTGCAATCCCCGGGCCAATCTTTGGCTGCGAAAAGCCGTGTATTTTCGGGAGGGCCGCGGACAAACTGACATGATCCGCCCCTCTTCTACGCCATGCCCTGACATTTCGTCACTTTAATAGAACTTCTTCGGCGATTTGGACCGCGTTCAGGGCGGCGCCCTTGCGGAGGTTGTCGGAGACGACCCACATCTGGATGCCACCGGGATTTCCGACATCCGCGCGAATGCGGCCGACGAAGACCGGGTCCTTGCCCGCGGCGTCGATGGGCTGGGGGTAGATTCCGTTGACGAAATCATCCACCACCACGACGCCCTCGGCCTGGCTGAGCAGCTCGCGGGCGCGGGCGGCCGTGATCGGCCTGTGGGTCTCGACCGTGACGGCCTCGCTGTGCGCGGTAATGACCGGGACGCGGACCGCGGTAGGCGAGACAGCGATGTCAGGGTCCCCGAAGATCTTGCGCGTCTCCGAGACCATCTTTAGCTCTTCTTCTTGGTAGCCGGTTTCGGCATCCACCGTCCAATGCATCAGAAGATTGCGGCTCAACTGACCGGAAAGCTTCGTCTTATCGACTTCGCCGCCTTTGGCTGTTGCCTGCTCCTGCGCTTCGAAGGCGGCAACCGCCGTCGCACCGGAGCCACTGATCGCCTGGTAGGTCGCGACCACGACGCGCTTGAGGCGACCCTCGTCGTGGAGTGGCTTGAGGGCGACGACCATCTGGATGGTCGAGCAGTTGGGATTGGCGATGATCCCCTTGGGCCGGTTCGCGGCCGCGGCGGCGTTCACCTCGGGGACGACCAGAGGACAATCGGGGTCGGCCCGGAACGCCGAGGAGTTGTCGACGACCAGGGCGCCCTTGCTCGCGGCGATCGGCGACCACTCTCGGGAGGTCCCGCCGCCGGCCGAAAAGAGAGCCAGGTCGACGCCTTCGAAGACCTCGGGCGCGATCTCGACGACGGTGTGCGCGACTCCCTTGAACGTCACGGTCTTCCCGGCGCTCCGAGCCGATGCCACCGGCACCAACTCGGCCACTGGAAAGTCGCGCTCCTCGAGCACGCGCAACATCTCCGCGCCCACCATTCCGGTGGCTCCAACCACCGCAACTTTGAGTCCCTGAGCCATAGGCGACGGCTATAGATTAGCGTCGCAGGGGCGGCAAGCTGGCCCGGGGCCCTCTGACGTATCATGCCTTGGGCAAGGAGCATTCATGGCTACTCATCGATTCTCAGTTCTCATTGGCGTCGCGAGCATCTTCCTCGGTCTGGAAACGGCCTCCGTCCATGCACAGGCACCGCCCGAGGTGGAGTCGGAGATATCGGGGCAAACGCAGGGTTCTCCCTTGGCCGAGCAGAAGGACGACGCCGCGGCGGAGGCCCTTCGCTCGCTCTATGTATCGGGTGGGTTGACCTCGACTCAAGCAGTTACTCAAATCGTGGCGACCTCGCCGGATCTCGATCGGACCAAGACTCTGTTGCTCGACGCCAAGGGAGGCGCGATGCAAG
>Ga0265303_10001008_pt1 | contig 16902 bp, 10 predicted proteins | sample Helome_2_FD_192494 | JGI IMG/M metagenome (GOLD analysis project Ga0265303, IMG submission 192494) | Marine sediment microbial communities from subtidal zone of North Sea - Hel_20160317 (Illumina Assembly) | ecosystem: Environmental > Aquatic > Marine > Subtidal zone > Sediment ... | reverse complement strand
GAGAAAAAGAAAGAAAATGATGAAGATCGTGAGCGGATGGCACAGAAGCGAGCCAACATGACAGAGGGAGAGAAAAAGAAAGAAAATGATGGAAATTGCAAGCGGAATGCAAAGAAGCGTGAAGAAGTGCGGGAGGAAAAAGGATTCGATGGGTGGTCCATCACAGCCGATGAATTGAAAGCCAAATTGTCGGAATTCAAGAATCCGGATGATTTGTTCGCGAATTTGCAACGGGATCCATCTGTTGCTGTCATGTTGTATTATTTGAATTCGGGATTATTTCGATTTCACCAGTACAAGGAATACGATCCACAATTTGATGGTGTTCCAATTGATGAGGAAGATTTGATTGAAGAAATAAGGAAGGAAATGTTGACAGATGGAGAATTGAAACATATTTTGGAGGAATTCTACACTAACCATTCTTACACCAAAGGGAATTTGTACAGTTGTGGTGGTTGTGGATTCCGCATATTGGATCGTCAAAAGAAGCCTCTCATCCAGTACAATATTTTGGAATTGGCAAATTACGAGGCAAAATTTTTGAAATACAATGAGGAGGACATGAAAAAGTACCATGAAAGGCAGAGGTGTCCTCCAATCGAAGTGTTAGCCAGTGCTAACGGTGACATGATGGAAGTGAGCATTGGAGATTTATATTCCTGTTATCGTTCGGAGAAACATGGTGTTTTCCATTTGCATCCGGAATTGATTGAAACAAAAGAAGATGGGACTGAGTTTACCCGGATTTGTCCGACTTGTTGGTCCAAAGTGAAAGCGAATAAGGTACCCCCCTTGTCGATCGCAAACGGGGTTGATTTTGGCAACTATCGGCGAGCAAATTTGGAAATGCCTAATTTGCACGAAACAGTGATACTGTCCCTCAGTCTCTTGATTTTCGCGACAGTTAAGATTTCCTCCAACACAACCGGACATGTCAACTTCACCCGAGATAAGCTGAGGTTCAATGCCATTCTTTTTGCACACGATGCTTTAGAAGTTGCAGTGGAAATTTTAGATGCAAAAGACATATTCACTGTGGAACATTTGAAAGAGACCTTGAAGGTATATTTGTTGAGTCCGGATGGGAAGTTTGATGAGTTGGCTAATTGTGCTTTTGGACGCCACGAACTTCTAGCTCGTCCTTGGGTGCTCCATCAGTGGATACCCATTTTGAAAGAAGTCAATCCAAAATACAAAAGTGTTCCCATTCCTAGTTACATGGAATTGCATCGAAATGTCACAGAAGCGAATAAATACATCCAAGAGAATGCAACACGGATTGGTAATAAAAAAGCTTTACGATTCGAAAAGGGGCTTGGGTCTGATGTGGCCAAGGCACAATCCACAGAGGCTGAATGTGATCCGGAATTTGATGCTCAGTCAGAAATTACTCAGTGCCTTCCTGTGAATTCTGAAGAGGGTAGTTGGGTAAAGGAAGGAAATATGGAAAGTTCTACTCCCATGCAATACAGTTACGTCACTACAAAACCATCCACTTGTCTGGACGATAAATCCGTCTTGCGATCGGCTTGTTTGCGTTCCATGGGTAGATTGGTGGAATTGAACAAGAATTCGGAAGAGGAGGGAAGTTCTTCATCCACAGCAAAAATTGGAGATGCTGGGCGAAATATTCAAGCACCTTTGGAGTATGTGTCGGATGATAATTTCTCGGATGTTGATTCGGAATATGCTGATTATAGGTTCGGAGAGGCTGTCAAGGGAAGTCATCGATCCGACGAACCACTGAATGAATTTCAAGACAAGGATGATTTCATTCTGGCAACCAGTTTTCCCCATATTTTTCTGTTTGGAAAAGCCTACGGACGACCGGTGGGTTGGTTGAGTGAAGGACAGCGAAATCATCTTTTGCATCAGTTTACGTTGATACCCAGTCGTGATCGGCGTTTGTTGGGGTATATGTTCGATACTCTGAAACGTTTTCAGGTTGTGACGGGAGTTAATGCTTATGTGGAAAATAAGAAGGATTCTGTAAAATTTGTGCAAACTCTTCTTACAGATGAAAGAGAACAAGAAGCATTGCAGAAAGCTATTAAAAATCCGAATACTCAAGAATCCATCAAAATGATCAACAAGTACTACGGACATGTCAAGTTTGTGGGGAAAGATATATCATACGGGTTTATGGAAAGTTCAAAGTTGAAATCGCAGGTTTCGGAACAGTGCAAACGGTACGGTGCTGCGAATTCGTTCATAACCTTGAGTTTCGCTGATATGGATAATCCTAGAAGTTTGCGAGCTTCCAGTTACACCATCGATAACACGAAATTCCCTGCGGTTTACGACGGAGAAGATTTCATGAATCGATTGCGAAATGCTTCTACCTTGGTATCCGAAGGATCCATTGATTTACCGGAGGGAGAATATAATCGTAGTGGTAGAGCAAAAGCCGCCATGGATAATCCGGTTTCGTACGTTACCGAAAGTAAGGCGATGATCAACGATTTTTGTTCATTGTTGCTGGGTATACCACCGGAAGGATTTTTCGCCATGACGGATAGTCAATCCCGGCGGAGAACTAGGTATTACAAAACTCGGAAAGGTATTTTGGGACATGCTCTGGCTTACATTGGAGTTGTGGAGGATCACGCCAAGGGAACTTTGCATTATCACCTTTTGTTTTTTGGTGGACTGTCGCCTTACCTTTTACAAAGATTCGCTGGTATGAAAAATATATGTGGTGCCATATCGGAAGTGTTGGATACTATGTATAAATCCACCTTGCCCAGTCGAGTTCATTTGGGTGTTTTAGTGCGAAAATTGGCTCACGATCGTCGTGAATGGGGTTTAGCACCCAAGGCTTTGGCTCCTTTGTCTAGCGAACCATTGCTATCTCGGATGAAAGCGCCTCAAGAGGTGATCCAAGATGGAGAGGCAATCTGGGATAATGTGGTTTGTCACACATGTAATCAGGGAGGGCGTCAACAACTTCACACCCACATGGAAACTTGTCATCATGGGTTTTTGGGCCAAACAGGTTGTCGTTTTTGCATGCCTTTCGGGCAATGTTGCAGAACCATGCCTGTTTTCCTCATGGAACCCATTGATGAAAAACACCAAGATGGTGATTTAGAAGAGGATTATGCGGAAACGGACAGTGATCAAGACAGCAGTGATGACGAAGAAGAAATTCTGTTCGAAAGATACGAGGATGACAGTGACGATGTCCATGGCAGAGAGGAAGATCCGAATGTGGAAAAAGAAGATGAAAACCATCCCCTTGATTATGATGATTTGTTCTGTGAACGGAGGGAAGAGACCGACCAAAAAATGAGGTTTCCTTTTCGGGTTATTGAAGAAATTCCCTCGGACTCAGCCCAAACAACACACCGTTTGTGTGATGTGCTTTCTCGGAAACGTGATTCGTCTGTGGTAGTCTGGGAAACCGCTAGGCCACAAGCTGAGTCCTCATTGCCATCCCGATTTTCCAAAGGAGACGAAACATGCACGGTGATGATGAATAGGAAAGATGTGATGGAAAGCCTTCAAAGGGAATTGCTTACCATTCCTTCTTACAATGAAGATTCCAAATTGTGGCCGTGGTTGACACAACTTGATGACATCAGATTGTTTTCCATCTACGACGAATTGGTTCGAGGTTTGGAAGAAGCCAATGGATATGTGGCTAGTTACAATCCCACCACTTCTTATTGCACCGGTTCTCACAACAACTTTTCGCTGCTGGGAAGTTTGGAACAAGCCAAGGGTGCCATTTTTTATGTCTGTCCGTACATGGGCAAGAGCAAGTATCCGTTGCAACAATGTTTGACGCTCTTGCAGCAGACGCTCAATCACATCGAAAAATATCCTAGCACGGCCACGGATAGTGGGACCGAGAAACGTACGGCCAGGCATTTCTTGCAACGGTTGCTCAACAAAATGAACTTACATATGGAACTGTCCGATCACCAGATGGTAGCAGGTCTCATCGGTTTGCCCAGCATCATCTGTTCGGACCAGTTTGCGTACGGTAATCCCGTAACCGACATGGCTTACCAAACGCATGTACAGATGAGAAAAGACGCTTCCCGTGCACTGGAAGAACTGATGGATAAAGTGAATTCCGAACGAGACCGGATAGAACATTACAAGGCTGTGTCCTCAGGTGGGGAACTGTCGGATTTCATCGTTTGTGACGAGGAAGAGGAAGAAGAATCCGAAGAAGAAGAATGCCAACAGATAAACAGCGATCCTGAGAACGACAAGGACCAGAATGATGAATGTTCCGACACCTGTTATTACACTCCGGATATTCTGGAGGAAATCGGATATCTCAAAGTATTTAGTTTTAAAGAAGAAAAACCCGACGGGACGGTTAAGACCTTCAAGACTTTGGTTCCTTCTGCTGCATTTTACAGTAACCGAGGAGAAGGACTTAAACAGCTAAGCCGACACGAATACAGAGCATTGGTGTTTGTTCGAACGAAAAGGAATAATGTGACACGTGTCACGGAATTCGATTTTGCGGACAGGTTCACGCCCGCGTCTCAGCACACCCAAATCCTTCAAGGAAAGCAACGTACTCCCATTCTAACCCGCAAACCGCCGCGCCATCCAGGCCGGGAACCGTCGGATGCTTTACCGGAACTGGCAAAAGCTGATTGGCAAGAAAAGGCGAACGAATACGCCAGGTATTTTTTGAGCGAATACCGTCCGGAAACAGATTGTTACCTTACGCAGCATAAGAATACCTACCGGTACGATTGGCAGGCTCTGAACGACTGGATCAGGCAGATGCAAATAGACCCCTGCATCATATCTCATTTTCGGTTGATGGCCATGCACATTCGGATGCAGGGATTCTCTACCAAATTTCGCACCAAGGTGATGGTGAACAAATACCGAGGTCGCAATCGGTATTATTGGACTGATACAGATAAACGCCAATTTCAGTGGAACAATTACCTGCGTCAGAAAGAAGAAGAACACGACCGGAACGTGCTGGACGAGTATGAATTCTCCCAACAGCATGCCACGTTGGCCACCCGAACGAACAATCAGATGAAATTTCACATTGCCGATGATGAGCAACAGTTGGCTAGTTACGCCAGTACCTGGACGGGAAACGGTTCTGGTTTCAAACGGAAAATTGGACCGTCGGTTATGTGGGAAAAACAAACGCCCAAAGAAATTCAGAATGTGGGAGTCCAATTGAGACGAGCCACATTGGACCAAGGTAAAGCCAGCCAGGACGAAAACACCAAGTCATCATCGGAAAAGTTGAACGTGCCCCTGTGGATTCAACAGCATGCCCAGAAGCTGAAACTCAACAAGGAACAAAGGGAATTTTATCACCTATGTTGCACTTACTTGCAAGATCCCGCCCTCGAAACGAACCGCCTGCCTCCCATAACTTTGTTGCACGGAGCTGCCGGAACTGGCAAGAGCACTGTTACGCACGGTGTGATAGATGTGGCTAATCAATTGGGAAAGAAAACCGTCCGTACGGCTTTCAATTCCATCAACGCTCTTGCCATCGGCGGAGACACGACCGCCTCTATTATTAAATTAAACGTGAAGGTTCAAACCCACCGCTTCGAGGAACCGTCTTTGCATGCTCTTCAGGATTTGCAAAGGTTACTGACGGGCGTTTCAATGCTAATTGTGGATGAAGTATCCAATCAGGCACCCTTCCATCTTGCTCAACTAAGTCACGTTTGCCAAAGAGGTTTGAATAATTTCGACCAACCATTTGGAGGACTTCCAGTGTTGTTGGTTGGAGATCTCAATCAATTGGGACCTGTCAAGGCTGGTTTGTCTCTGACACGAGCCGTCATGGAAGTCTGTGGACACAAAATAAGATAATTTTTACTAAATTAGTACATGGGGACTAATTCCTTTTGCACTCAATTGCACATTTTGTCACATCAAAGTAGACAATAACTGTGATCCAGTGGGTAAAAGGTAACCTAATGTATATTAAAACTGATGATAACCCTGTAACCTAAACATTTTACCTGTGACGCCCGAAATCACTAATAAAAGAAACATAAAAAACACTTTCCGTTCAAGATGAACAACCATGCCTTCGCCTCTTAAGCTTTTTCTTCTTCGAAATCGCTGAAAGTAAGGACATTTTTCAAAACCTGCTCCGCAGGCGTTTCCGTGGAATTCATCGGATTCGTTGTGCCATCTTGGGTTTCGGACGGAATACCTCCGAACCAATTGCGAACTTGTTGAAGGCGATCCGGACCGTAGTACCCTCCGAGGAGAGTGTCATCAGCCAAAATTTGTTCGAAGGTCATGTTTTCGTGGGACAACTGAATGACCTTCATAACATCGTTGGTAGTCAAGTAATCGCCCAAGTAGACCAAGTCGTCGTTGTCGGGAGTCAAGTCGCTTCCGAAGGCGAAGTGGGATTTGTGCAAGAAGGTTTTTTCAGCTACCTGGTTGACACAACAAACCAATTGCTTAGTCCAACGAATCCGATTGTCGGAAATGTTGTCCTTGGGATCCTTGACATCCCGAATGAGAATGGGCCAGTATTCAACAAACGTTTCGCCGTTGCGTTTAGTCTTCATGTGAGACCAATGCACGTTGGGATCGTCGGGAGTCCTGAGGTCGAATATGTGGTGCACTTTCAGCTGTTTGCGCAAGGTATCTTCTTCCCGTAGCATCTTGAAAAAAGGGTACAACCACCCAGGCAACTCCGGATTGTTGCGATTCTGACAACGAACCAATATCTGACTGGTGACGGTCCCCACACATTGAAACAATTCGGACTTCCTGGTGGTTAGGATTTTTCCAGTTTTGCCATTTTCCGTGGGATTCATGGAGTTGCCTTCCATGTCCAGTTTGCCACTGGCGAATTTAGGTTGACGATCATAACCGGAGAAATCGAACGGAGCTTTTTTGGCTTTTTTAGTGGGACTGCCGCCTGCCGGTTTAGAATCGGACGCGGGTGTTGGTTTGGTGAGAGTTTTGGAGACAGGTGGAGTTGTTGCCAACGTCAATTCCTTTTGCGAAATGGAAGGATTGGCCTCGGCCACTTTTTCCGTTCCTTTGGAAGGTGCAGAAGAAACGGATTTGTTGTTCTTGGGACCTGATTTAGGAGTGATTACAGGTTTTGCAGTGGTCCCCTTGGAATGAAGCACCGCAGCCGATTTTTCCACCATCTGAGGCTTTGTTGTGGAGGTACGTTTGTTCCCGGGCATTGTTTGATGGTTCGGATATTATTTATGAACAAAAGCTAAACTAGAAGAACCGATGTTTCTGAATAACATCTTGAGCGTCTACAAATGTAACCGAAAAATTACGGATTGGTGAGACCACACAAATTTGGATCACAAGTTCTGCTTAATAATTCCAATTCAACGGATATAAAAAATTCGGAAAGCACGATAGGCATTTAGGAATTAAGGTAGATCCTGTAATCAATGTTCCGAAATTTCAGATCACCACCATTGTGAGAATCTTGCAACGGATAACCAGATTTCTTTCCGAAAACGTTGGTTTGTTATTACCGCCAACGGACACTGGTGGATTTTTCAGAACGTCGAAATTTTCACTGGGGACTTGTCTTTTAACAAAACAAATGCTTCCTTTCATTGCATGGCAAGACGGAAATGACAACACAAGCACAAAAGAAGAAAAGGGAACATGGAACCAGAAGCGGAAAGCGATCCACCCAACCAGAACCAATCTGAACGGGAACAGTCTGAGTTATCCAAGCGAATTAACGACCAACTGAACCTTCGAATTGCTGACGATCAACAACAGTTAGCCAGTTACAAGAGAACCTGGTGGATTGACAATTTCGCTTGGTCGGGCAACAAGCTTGCTGATTCACTTTGCATGACATTGGAAGACAAGACATCCAAAGGCATTCGAACCTTAGGAACTCAAGTTCGGACCGCGAAGATTGGCACAGAAGAAACGGAAGACCATGAAAAACCTCCAGGAAGACTGCATTGCAACGACAATGTTCCTCTGTGGATTCAACAGCAGGTCCAAGAATTCAAGCTGAACCCCAAGCAGAAAGAAATCTACCACCTTTGCTGCAATTATCTGCAGGATCCTTTCACGGAAAAGAACCACCTGCCCCCCATAACTCTGTTATCCGGGGCGGCCGGCACCGGCAAAAGCACCGTTGTTCGGGCGATAATCGGTGTGGCCAACCAATTGGGCTACAAAACGGTGTGCACAACTTTCCGAACTGCATCCGTTTTTGCCATTGGCAGATATGCAACCCATTCAATGCCTGGTCTGCAACGGGAAATCCCTTTCGACCAATTCCGAGAACCATCCAGGTTGGTCTGGGAAAGTTGGACGAGATTGTTCAGCCAGGTGGCGATGCTCATGGTTGATCAGGCACCCTTGCAGGTACCTTCTTACCTGGCACAACTGAATTGCGCCTGCCAACAAGGGCGCAACGTGCTGGACAGACCCTTCGGAGGCATTCCGATTTTATTGGTGGGAGATTTCAACCAGTTGGGACCTGTGGTGGCTGGTCCATCTTCCGTACGGGCCATCATGGCTATCAAAGAACACGAAAATAATAAAACACGAAAAGGAAAGCCCAAATTGTCGGTTGTGTGGATTGCAATTACCACGGCTGCATTCCTAGTTGGTTTGATCACTGTGTTATTTATCAGACAGTTCTTTTAAATATATTATAATGAAAACGGTTGGAATTCACTGTGCTGCGTCAATGGTGCAATTGCAAATACGGATGAAACAGGTTTGGCCTTGGCAATCCACACCGTTGGTAACTTTTACCATTGTTGGTAAAACAAGAAAACAGCTACCTGTCCTAGCCTGGGACCTCTTCTAGGCAAACGACGAAAGCGTCGGAGATGATGGAACTTTTCCGTTGCTTACCACCAGAACGACAGGCACCCTTGCCCGAACCCCTCACCACAACCTGAAACTCTAGCTAGTATGCCATTGACTTCACATACAACGTTGGACATTGCCAGAATGTATAGAATGAGAACGAAATTTTCCAACGAATGCAGAGATAAAATACTAATGCTTTTATGCCTAGTGCCGCGCTGAGGAATGTCCGGCGTTTGTCGCAGTCACCGGTGCACCACATGTGCATCTGTGTGTGCATTCAGAACATGAAATCCGTCGAATCCGTCTGCAATGCGGAGTCTTTGTAACGCCTGATGCAGGACCTGTGATCTAGCAGAGCAGTCTGCAATGTACATGACTGAATAAAATAACTTAACTATTCACATGTTTATTACCTTCTTTATTCGTGTCAGTATCCCTTTCGAACTGACGCAACAAATGGGTTTGAAATGAGCAGTCGTGAGCCGTCTGCTGCAGGCATGCACATAGTTGTACGTCCTTCGTAAGTCCAAAAAACCTGACACGAAGTGCGTCACACAAATTCGGATTCAGTCTCAACAATCACCATCCGCATACTCATATCAACAACGACTGATCGTCACGATGAACGATTTTTTTTCTTTTGAAGCAAGTGTCAGGCACAAAGTGCAATCAATGGACCGTTTTGCGGAACCCAGTGGTCGCCTCGAGGGCCAAGATGGGGAGGCGTACGCAAGTATGATTAAGTATGTTGCGAGACATGTGTCTGCGAAGCTTCCCGAAGGGAAACCCATGTGTGATGACAACTGTTCAAACTGCCACTGTCTACGTACAAGCTGGGAGGGACGAAACCAGGCGATACCTCCTGTCTTCCGAGAAATGGTAGACGCTCTCTTGCAGCGCAAGAGAATGGATCTACCCGACAAGTTGTACGAGGCTGCGTTCTGCACCGAGATCAAAGGCAGGAATTATATGGAGTACATGTCGGTCTTGGAGAACCAGCGTGCCGTCAAGATAGCCCTGCTCCAAGGTGCGGGCTACAATGTGTATTGAGGCGAATGTCGTTGTTGTAGCACCATAAGAATTAACGTCCAGTGCCTTTCACACTTGTACGACTATTTACTGTGCTCCATAAACATTAACCCTAGGATGGCACGGAGCACGATGCGATGCTAGGAGATCCCTGCACGTTGGCCCAACGCCGTTCGCAGTCGGGGAAAGGTCTTGACGCTTGCCCGAACCCCTCACCACAACCTGAAACTCTAGCTAGTATGCCATCGACTTCACATACAACGTTGGACATTGCCAGAATGTATAGAATGAGAACGAAATTTTCCAACGAATGCAGAGATAAAATATGGGCCTTAGTACCTTTTATTACCACGAATCCCGGAAACCGGAACGGCTGTGAACGAACATATCCTTCCGTATTTGTGGAACCAACGGATACCTGAAAATTCCGACCTTCAGAAAAATTCGACACGGACTTTTTCCGAAAAGTTAAACCAGAACCAAAGGGTGGCACATATTTGAACCACCAAAAACGAAAACGGAACATCATGAGCAAGAAGAAGGAAATGGTTCAACTGAATGTGGGAGGGGAGATCTTCGTCACATCGCGAACCACCTTACTACAAAGCGGAAACAGGTACTTCACCCGCTTGTTAGAAGAAGAGAAGGACGGGCTGCGAATGACGGGATCCCTTCGCGACAACCGAAACTGCATCTTCATCGACCGAGATGCGGACGAGTTCGTCCACATCCTCAAGTACCTGCGGGGGACCCTCAACCTGAAAACCCTGACAGAACAGGAAAAGGAAAGCCTGTTGACCTCGGCCACTTATTTCCAGGTGAATCCGTTGATAGCGAAAATTGAAGACCGGGCCTACAACGTGGAGTACCTGTCACCCAGGGACCAACAAATCCGCAAGGAAACCAACTGGTACAGAACCCAACTACAGCAACTCCATCCCTCAACCGAGATCATTCAAACTGCAGACAAGAAATTTTTAATCGATCTGTTCCCGTCCAGCGGACGTCAATACTCGGTTCCTTATAATCTGAACAGAACTTTGGGATTAGATGACAGGAATTACACCATGTTGTTCGCCCACACCGCCGGTAAAGTCCGGAACGACATGCGCAAAAGGCACAACTGGGCCGAAGAAAGTGGTACCCTTGAGGCTCTGGAACCCACGTCAACGGAAACCTTCAAGAAGAAATTGTACGAATTCGCAGGACCCTTCCTCAAAAACTTACCTATGGAAAATTTAGTACTGGCGGGAGGAGCTGTCTTGGCCGTCCTCCAGGAAGTACCGGAACACTACGCCCAACTCGGTTCCGATCTGGATCTGTTCATCAAGGCGGAAAACCTGGTAACTGCCAAGCAAACCTACACAAACCTTCTGGCCTACCTTTTGGCAGAACACCGCAACACCCGGTTCCAAGACCTCTTGGTGGTGCGCACAACCAATGCCATCACATTCGCCTTCGGACATCCCCAGCGGCACATTCAACTGATACTCCGGCGGTACCGCAACGTAGCCGACATCCTTCTGGGCTTTGACGTGGATTGTTGTCAGGTAGCCTTCGACGGCGAAAAAGTTCTGGCCACCCCAGCAGCGCTGCGGGCCATCAACACGGGGATCAACATCGTCGATCCGGAGCGAGGAACCAGAAAGTACGAAGAACGACTGACCAAGTACGCCAAACGGGGGTACATGGTGGCCGTGCCCGGTTTGGACCTCCGGCGCGTCCGGAAGGAACTCCTAGGAGATAATCTTTTTACCTACCACAACGGCCACATGAAACGCGTCTGTTTCGACCGACTGTACGTCGGCGACAGCAAAAGCAAGAGCGGCCGCAAACGAAGAGCAGATGTCAAAATCGTGGTGGAACCGGAACCCATCCAAAATTTATCCAAGCTGATCGTGTTGTCCAGATCGTACGAAAAAGAAGGCAGTCAATACGTCCGAGATATTATCAAGGACTCCCTTCTGGCCAATGTCACCAGCGCCCCGCTCGCTGGTCTTCAAGATCCCAACTTTCTGATCAGACTGGACCGAGTAGGACAAATGAACGTGAATCCCAATGCCCCTTGGCAACTAGAATACCCGACACTAGCACCACCCGAAGAAGTGGTCATAGATCCCGGAAGTTTCGGCACCAACCAAGAAGACACCTGCGGCGGACCCTTGCTGCCCTTCCGAAAGACGCACAAAACAGCCAAAGACCTCCTGGACCGACTAGAAGTGCTGCTGTTGGAACACGGTTTACAAGGTTCTCTCTGGGTGGTCTACGATTACATCGAACATCTGGGAGGTATCCAGACCATCCGAACACCGTGCGTCAACGACGCCTATTTCGGAAACCGACAATTCGTGTTTACGGAAGATAGGTCCATACCCCGACATCTTACATTCCCTCCCTCCTCGGATTTCACGTCCCATCCGTGGCCCACACCACCCAACCTTGAATCGGAATGGTCCCGCAACGTATACGAATAGTAACTGAATAAATAAGAAGCTCATACCCAATGAACAAGGACAGGCTAAACCAACTTAGAACATGGTAGGATTTATCAAAAACAATGCTTCCGTGAAATTGGGACATTCACTTTCTTTTTCTGTACCACCACTGCCAACGCTACCACCACCATCACTGCCGAAAATTTCGCAAGTTTCCCTGGCGCCAGACCCCTTTTCAAGAGGACCTCCTTCGCATACAGTAGAATCGACGAATGCTCAACTATTAAACTATCACAGCGAAACCGAGTTTGCGAAACCACCCAATGTTACATAAACACATTAAACTATGACAAGCATTACTTTTTGCCGCGAACCCGTTGATACAGACGGAAAGATTTCTCCTCGTTCCACTGGTTGTTTATCCAATCTTCCGAAGCACCACCATCCTCTCGTTCGAAACCGGCCAAGAAGGCGGCCACACTAGCGTCCGGTTTCAAATTGTTTATGTACTGGACGGATGCCCACTGTTGGCTGGGAGTAGCTCCACTCAGAAGCAAACGGATGTCATCCTTCTTCCGAACTCTGGACAAGGCCACATAAATAGCCGCGTAGGACATGTCGCAATGGTCTCCATGCCTGTGGGAAAGGGCCAAGATGACTTTCTCCATAGTCCGTCCTTCCGCCTTGTGAACCGTAGAAACAAAAGCCAGCTCCACAGGGAACCGAGCTTGGATACACACCTTGGAAGGCCTGTAATGGCGCCCACCGTACACGGTCATGTTGTCCTTGGTGCGGGTGCCACCCGGAATGATGGGGATCACAAGTTCCGAATCGCTGATGGACAACCGGCGCAGGACCAAGAGCTGCTTTTCGTTGAAATCCAGGGGGTCCAACAACACGTTGATGGCCGTAGGATGCACCGACAACGTCACCACACTACCCGGTTGACCCTGTTCTATGCAAGCGCGGACGCTCCTCCGATCGTCGGGATTATCAATAGTGATAGAATGGTACACCACCGACCTGGCGTTCACCAATCCCAGTTCCTTGTTCACCCTGCCTGTCAAGAACCCGTCGGCACCGGTTACGAAATACTCGTAAAAACAAGGATCGGCAAGAGTGGCTCCCATGTAACGGTCCGGCGGACACTGTCGCCAATTGCTGCAGTGAGCCCGCCAGCGGAAAACCACCGTGCCCTTGCAATGAGCATAACGGCGAGATGCCGCGTCCAGTAACGTGGACCGTTCACGATTGGTGGAAACGATGATCGGTGCCATGAGCCAAGGACTGTCCGGATCTTCGAAATCCTGTGCCGACAGCAACTTGTACCGCTGCTGCAAATCGCTCGTAGTCACTGTACCATGTTTGTACATCCGAGTCACCAATTCCATGTGTTCCGGATCATCGGTACGGACCTGTTCCGTCAATTCGAACAATTTCGATTGCATCAATATGTCCGCCCCCACGGTGAAGGGATGGTTCTTCTGAAACTTAGAATCCTTTCCGGTACCCTTGGGCACCTTAGACGACTTGGTGGGCGACATGACAACAACAGAAAGATAAACCCGACGGCCGAAGACTGATAAAAAGGAAGAAGAAGAAAAAAGATAAAGAAGAAATGAGACCAACAATGACACAAGAAAGAAAAGAAAAAAAAAAATCTCCTTCCTCTCGGTTAACCCACCTGACCGATGTTATGACACATTCCTTCCAACGCTGAACTGGCACCAGTTTCAGATAAAACCACATCTTTCCGCACACAGCTGGAAGACTTTTCCCAAATGGGAATCCCGGAACGGACACCAACCATCCCACAACCGACGCTTTTTACCCTAAGACTTTCACACCAACAGACAAATTCATAGAGATGTTGGAAAAGCGAATCACGGCAAAACCCGTCACCATCTCAGAACACCACTTAATTGATTCAAAAACAAACAAAGGTACTTGTGAATGCAACACAGCGAAAGGTATCAAACCCAACACAGCCACCGAAAAATTGGTTTTTGCTTCCCGAAAATTCAGCTCAACCAGAAACCACCAAGAACGGACAAAGCGCTTCCCATATTAACCGTCTGTTGCAACCGTTGAAATACGTCCATTAAACTAACTAATATTTCAAAAATTCTGCTTGAACACAAACCACAATCTCTCGGGAACCAAACCGCAAACCATTTCTGCAAGAAGGCAACGGATTGCTGTTAAAATCCGAGTGTTCCCTTTTTCCGTGCAAACAACATCCACATTTCCCAATTCCGAACCATGTCTGAAACCACCGGAAAGAACTTCCTGCTCACATGCGAGGCCAGGTTCTGCATCCAAAGTGGCGACAAACAATCGGAAACAATCGGAAGCGAAATAACCGAAAGGACGAATTCGATTCAAGTGACTGACGTCGCCTCAGATGACACAAACCAAACCGCCCAACTTGATCCAAACCCAAACCCAGACCGAAACCCAAACTCAAACACGAACCAGGTCCTCTGTTATTTGGCTGAATCGACGGATCCACCGTACCTACCAACGGTGACGATCGAAATTAAAGCTACCATCGGGACCAACGCATCCGCGGGAATCCTCCAGGAAGAAAAGGAACGAAAAAAACAGCTCTCGGATCCAAGCCCTTGCACCCAAACGGATACCAATGACGAAACAGAAGATGCCGATAACCAAGCACCTCCATCGGAAACCCACATGAACCACAACGGATCTGATCTGGAAGACACCCAAGACGAGGCGTCAACCGAACCCAGAGCAGAAACGCCCACCACCAGAAACCGAAACAACATGTTCCGAAAACGAAAACGAATCTCCATATTTGACGACAGCTCGGACAGCAGTTCAAACAACACTTCTGAGGAAGAATTCATCGATTCCCAAGCCGAAGAAGAATTCTAAAACAAGAAACAGGTATCAGCTAACATTAAACACAAACCTAATTACTGAATTTAACCAAGCACTGCCAATCTACTGATCATCGAATTGAACGTTGTCAGGAGAACAGGAAGCACACACACAACCATCAGCACAAACCATTATCCCCCCATGGAAGTGCAAAGATCCCACGCGGATGGTCTCCGTCAACCAACCACGGGGTAAAACATAAGTCATTGCCGCGCCAGCAACGAGAGGACCGCTAAACACATTCCGGGATGGCACGGCCGACTGTCCGAGCTCCACTTGCAACCCATTCGCTGGCCCGATGCCTTGGAACTGTTCCGCCGGATCACTGACAAAGGCCAATGACATGCCGTTCCGGTCTAACCCGCCACCGTCTGCTGAGGATCGGGAAGCTTGCAAACGGTCTATCCCGGGAGGCAAGTCCCTTTCGATCCCACCTCCTGGACTCCCAAAACGCCTGAAAGATTCGATCACAGCAGCAACATCTTCAGACATCTGGTTACTTTCCAATCCATCGTCAGCCGGGTTTTCCGACGTTTCCGAATAATCATCATCACTGCTCCCGCTCCGAGGGATGAGAGGGGGTATCGAATCATCGTCGGTCAAAACGGAATCGTCATCTTCCTCATTCCCGCGAGAAGACGGAAAAGCTGAACGGGGAACCAAACACATGGAAGAAACAACAATATACAGTGTCCTACTGCTGCTGACAAGACCCTGTTTCCCGTCGCGTGATGGCCAACAAAACCACCAACTTCGCGGCGAAAGGCAATTATTTTGTGCACCACCACCAACCTGGACAACTATCCGCCAAACCCTCATTCCACTTGATCAATAGGAAAATGACAGAAAACAGAAAAGTCCATTCACTTAAGTACATTCCCCTACATAGTCCCGCAACGGACAACATCCCCCACCCAATCCCACATACGGAAAATCTTAGATCCGAAATTTTCGCTCCCCCACTCTGTTCCAACCCGGTCCGTACTTTCCACCACCCCGCCTTCATTCCGGCATGAGGCTGACATTGTTTTCAAGAACAAGAAAAACACGACTTTCCGCTGCACTAACACAGGTTCCCCTCCTACCACCATGTCAATACGAAAACCTCCCAATCCAACCGGTACATCTCGCAATTGCCAAACCAAGGAAACTCATCTCAACGAACACAAGTGGCAAGCTCTGCGAAACTGGATCCGGGAATTGCAAACCCATACGTGCCTCTTGTCCCGTTTTCGCCTGAGAGCCGTGTACCAACAGATACAGAAAACCTCGGCTAACAACGGCACAAACGAAATCCCAACCAACCACTTCCGACACTCCCACAACTTTGCCAACAAGAAACAACCGAACGCCTAAGTTGTACTAAAAGTAATACCATCAATTCCTTACTGACACTTAACACTTAACCAAACCGTTATCTTATTTTGTTTTTCTTGATACTGTCATGACGGTTTTTCCTATTTCCTGTTTCCGAACTGCCATCAACCACCGTCGAAACGAAACTATTAATTCTCCTCCTCTTACTCGTCCTCGCCCTCCTCTTCATCGTCCTCTTCCTGGTCGTCTTCCTCGTCCTGGTCCTGATCCTCTTCCTCCTTCTGGCCCTTGTTCTCGTCCTCGTTGTACAAATGATCGTCGTTCGGAACCACTGGCACAATAGTCACAGATGCATCCGACGGAGCTTCCAAACCACCAATAATACGATCGAAATTGCCCCCGTACAAGAAACCTTTTC
>Ga0265303_10001005_pt1 | contig 16917 bp, 18 predicted proteins | sample Helome_2_FD_192494 | JGI IMG/M metagenome (GOLD analysis project Ga0265303, IMG submission 192494) | Marine sediment microbial communities from subtidal zone of North Sea - Hel_20160317 (Illumina Assembly) | ecosystem: Environmental > Aquatic > Marine > Subtidal zone > Sediment ... | reverse complement strand
GGTCCACATCGGCCAGGAACTCGTCCATCTCAAAGCGGGTAGGCAGGTCGCGACGTTCTTCCTGCAGGTACTCCGTCAGGCTGCGGGAAAAACTCTCGGCGGCGCCGCGGGCCCAGCCCGTGAAACCGCGCGCGGCCTCGCCCAGCTGGTGAGCTGCCACGTCACCAATGACCCGGGACAGCTCTTCTTCCGGGTCGGGTCGGGCGTAGTCGAGCAGCGCCTGGTAGGCCTGGGCGATGTCGGGGTCACCGCTGAGGCGAACTGCGCCGCTGCGGAGCGCTGCAGTGGCTTCGCCGAAGACCAGCTGGTTAAAGCCAATAACGCTGCCGGCCAGGGTCGCGTCAGCCGGTTCGGCCAGCGCCGGCCCGACGATGGCATTGCCCTCGGTCATCGTGATGCGCAGGCGCAGGCCTGCGGGTTCCAGGTTGATGTCCAGGCTGTGGCCTTCCAGCTCCCGGCTCAGGGCCTGGGCACTGGCCGATTCCTGGATACCGCGGTTCAGCAGTGCGGCGACGGGGCGGTAGAGCGGCTCCATGGGTCAGTACCGAAAGCCCATGTGCAGCGCGACCACGCCGCCGGTGAGGTTGTGGTACCGACAGTCTTCCAGCCCCGCGTCATTCATCATGCCGAGCAGGTTTTCCTGGTCCGGGTGCACGCGAATGGACTCGGCCAGGTACTGGTAGCTCGCCGCATCACCGGCCACCGCAGCGCCGAGCCGTGGCAGCACGTTGAAGGAATACCAGTCGTATACCGGCCGCAGAACCTTGAGCGCGGGTGTGGAAAACTCCAGCACCAGCAGCCGCCCGCCGGGTTTCAGCACCCGCCCCATGTCGGCCAGGGCCGCCGCCTTGTCGGTGACGTTGCGCAGGCCAAAGCCGATGGTCACGCAGTCGAAAGCTCCGTTCGGAAAGGGCAGCTGCTCGGCGTCAGCCTGCACGAGACGGACGTTGCCCACGATGCCGCGGTCGAGCAGCCGGCGGCGGCCTTCCAGCAGCATGGCGTGATTGATGTCACTCAGCACCACCTGCCCCCGCGCGCCGACGCGGCGGCTCATGGCGGCGGCCAGGTCGCCGGTGCCCCCGGCCACGTCCAGCGCGGCCTGGCCCGGACGCAGGCCGGTGCGGGCAATTGTGAAGCGCTTCCACAACCGGTGCAGCCCGCCCGACATCAGGTCGTTCATGAGGTCGTAGCGCGACGCGACGGAATCGAATACGTCGCGCACCCGCTCGGATTTTTCACCGGTCGGGACGGTCTGGTAGCCGAAATGCGTGTTGTCGGGTTGCTTGTCGGTCATGGGGCCTGCCGGTGGCGAAGGCGTAGTTTAGCGGCAGACCTGCCCCAACGGGTCAGAGGATGTACCGGCTCAGATCCTCGTCCTTCAGCAGTTCGCCGAGCTGCTCGTCTACGTAGGCCGCATCCACCATCACCGACTGGCCGCCGCGGTCTGCCGCCTCGAAAGACAGGCTCTCGACGAGCCGTTCCATCACCGTGTGCAGACGCCGGGCGCCGATATTCTCGTTTTGCTCGTTCATGCGAAAGGCGATTTCCGCGATGCGATGCACGCCGGACTCGTCGAATCTCAGGGTCAGACCCTCGGTGTTCATCAGCGCGGTGTACTGCTCCGACAGGGACGCATCGGGCTCAGTCAGGATGCGTGCGAACTCGCCGGCCTTCAGGGCGTTCAGTTCCACGCGAATCGGGAACCGGCCCTGCAGCTCGGGGATCAGGTCCGACGGCTTTGCCGTGTGGAACGCGCCCGACGCGATGAACAGGATGTGGTCGGTGCGCACCATGCCGTACTTGGTGGTCACGGTGCAGCCTTCCACCAGCGGTAGCAGGTCGCGCTGCACGCCTTCGCGCGACACGTCGGCACCGGTCACGTCGGAGCGGCGGGCTACCTTGTCGAGCTCGTCAATGAACACGATGCCGCTCTGCTCGACGTTCTTCAGCGCCTCGATCTTGATCTCGTCATCGTTGACCAGCCGACCGGCTTCTTCTTCGACCAGCAGCTTGAAGGCTTCGCGGATCTTCAGCCGGCGCGAACGCTTTTTGCCGCTGGAGAAATTCTGAAACATGTTCTGCAGCTGGCCCGTCATTTCCTCCATTCCGGGCGGCGCCATGATTTCCACGCCGACCTGCGGCGGCTGTACCTCGATTTCGATTTCCTTGTCGTCCAGGTCGCCTTCGCGCAGCTTTTTGCGAAACTTTTGCCGGGTCTCCGACGTGTCCGGTTTCTCCGGCTGGCCCAGGTTGTTGGCGGGCGGTGGCAACAACGCGTCGAGAATCCGGTCTTCGGCCGCATCTTCCGCGCGGTGGCGCACCTTATCCATCTCGAGTTCGCGGGTCAGCTTGACGGCCGAGTCGGCAAGGTCGCGGATGATGCTGTCGACTTCGCGGCCTACGTAACCCACTTCCGTGAACTTGGTGGCCTCGATCTTGATGAACGGCGCGCGGGCGAGGTTGGCCAGGCGGCGGGCAATTTCGGTTTTGCCGACGCCGGTGGGGCCCATCATCAGGATGTTCTTGGGCGTGATCTCGTCGCGCAGCGCATCGGGCACCTGCATCCGCCGCCAGCGGTTACGCAACGCAATGGCCACGGCGCGCTTCGCGTCATCCTGGCCGATGATGTGCTTGTCCAGTTCCTGGACGATTTCTCGCGGGGTCATCTGGGACATTTAAAATCGCCTTCGTTTGGTAGCGCCGCGTCAGCGAACGGAGGGCATGATGCCGGCCGCCAATACAGTTGATCGGTACCTGGCTGCCGGCTATCCGTGCGCTCTGCTGATGCCTTGCGGCTATTCCTGTTCATCACCTAGAGTTTCCACCACGACGTTTTCATTCGTATACACGCAGATCGCGGCGGCAATCTCCAGGGCTTTTTGTACGATCTCCGCGGCGTTTAACTCCGTGTTTTCCAACAGTGCCCGCGCAGCGGCCTGCGCGTAGGGGCCGCCGGAGCCGATGGCCATCAGGTTGTCTTCGGGTTCGATCACGTCGCCGTTGCCGGAAATGATCAGCGAAGTTTCGTCATCGGCAATGCACAGCAGGGCTTCCAGGCGACGCAGCCGGCGATCGGTGCGCCAGTCCTTGGCCAGCTCGATGGCCGCCCGGGTCAGGTTGCCGTACTGTTCCATCTTGCCCTCGAAGAGTTCGAACAGCGTGAACGCGTCGGCTGTGCCGCCTGCAAACCCGGCCAGCACGCGGTCTTCGGCCAGGCGGCGAACTTTGCGCGCGTTGCCCTTCATCACGGTGTCGCCCATGCTGACCTGGCCGTCACCGCCCACGGCCACGATCCCGTTGCGCCGCACCGAGACGATGGTCGTACCGCGAAACTGCTCCATTTGATTCTCCAGCTGCGGGGGTGGGGGCACAGGCCCTTAGCCCACCAGGTTTTCGTCTGGCCCTGCTGGCTGCGTCCGGCAACCTGAACGACGGTTATTGGCCGGCATTTGTCCGCCTGACTCCAGCGCGGCGGTGAGCCGCGTTGCGACAAACTTTAGCCTTTCGTTTTCCGCTGCGCCCGCGGGTGAGCCTCATCGTATATCTGGGCGAGATGCTGGAAATCAAGGTGGGTATAGACCTGGGTCGTACTGATATCTGCGTGGCCCAGCATTTCCTGCACGCCCCGGAGATCCCGGCTCGACTCCAGCAGGTGGGTGGCAAAGCTGTGGCGGAACAGGTGGGGGTAGACCCGTTTGGGCAACCCGGACTGCAGCGCCCAGTGGCGCACCCGCCGCTGCACCACGCGCGGACTGATACGCCGGCCGCGCTGGCCGACGAACAGCGCCGTTTCGCGGCCTTGCGCCAGGGTCGGGCGGGCAGCGAGCCAGTCGCGCAACGCGGCCCGGGCCTTGCGGCCCACCGGGACCACGCGAGTGCGGGAGCCTTTGCCGGTGACTCGCACCGTGCCGTCGTCGAGATCCAGGTCCGGCGGGTCCAGGGCCACCAGCTCGGCCAGCCGCAGCCCCGACGAATACAGCAACTCCAGGATCGCGCGGTCGCGGCGGGTCACCGGGTCATCGCCGCGTATGTCCAGCAGCCGCGCCACCTGGTCGACGTCCAGCGTGTCCGGCAGTTTGCGCGGGGCCCTGGGCGCCTGGATATCGGCACCCACGTTCTGTTTCAGTCGTGATTCCCGGATCAGGTAATTCAGGAAGCTGCGCACCCCGGACAGGCGACGCTGAATGCTCCGCGGGCTCAGGCCTGCCGAGTGGCTCAGGGCCGCGAACCGGCGCAGGTGATAGTCACGGAGTTCCTCCCACGCACCGACGGCGTCGCGGTCACAGAACTCTGTCAGGCATACCAGGTCGCGGCGATAGCCCTTCACGGTGTGCGGCGAGAGCCGCCGTTCCAGGCTCAGGTGGCGGAAGAAGTCTTCGGCGAGTTGCCATTCATCGGCGTTCACCGCGCAGCTTCAGTTGTCCAGCGCGCAGGTCACCAGTTCGCCCAGTCGGGCAAGAAAATCGATGCTCTTGCCCGGATGGAAGTGGTCGACTTCGCGGCTGCCGACGGCCAGGAAGCCGGTCTGCACGCCTTCGCCCAGCGGCAGCAGGGCCGCCGAACCGATCTCGACGTCGCCGTCGCCGAACAGGAAGCGGCGCTGGGCGTCGCGAATGCGGCCGCAGCGCGCGTTGCCAGATTCCAGGAAGGTGCGAAACGGCGCCAGCGCTTCGTCGTCGCGGCCGATCACCCGCAGAAAGCGGCTGCCCTGCAGCCCTTCGGGCTCGCGGAACAGCACCAGCATGGCCCGGTCGGCCTTGAAGCTCAGGCGCAATTGCTCCTCCAGCGTGGCCACCACTTCCTCCGGCCCCTCGGCCCGCATCAGCAACAGCGCCAGCCGGTGAATCTTGCCCGCCAGCTGATCGTTGCCACGGGCCACATCCAGCAGGTCGCGTAGCTTCTGCTCGAGCTTGATGTTGCCCTGGCGCAGCACCGCCACCTGCCGTTCCACCAGCGAAACTGTGGCGCTGCCCGGCATATGCGGCAGGCGCAACTTGGCCAGCACCGCCGTATGGCGTTCGAAAAAATCCGGGTTGGATTGCAGGTAAGCGGCTATCTCGCTTTCGTCAATGTCCGGCGCATCGGACTGCGGCTGCTCGAGCGTACTCATGCGGCGACCGTTCCCTCGAAGACGGTGATCGCTTCCCCGGTCAGCCAGACTGGCTCGCCGGGACCCTTCCAGCCGACGGTCACCGATCCCCCGGGCAGGTCTACACGCACTAAGTCGTCTAGCCAGCCCGCACGTTGGCCCACCACGGCCGCCGCACAGGCACCTGTCCCGCAGGCCCGGGTTTCGCCAGCGCCGCGCTCAAAAACGCGCAGCCGCACGTGCCCGGAAGTGACCACCTGCATGAAGCCGATGTTAGCACGATTGGGAAAGCGCTCATGACGCTCCAGGGCCGGGCCGAGAGTCTCCACCGGCGCGGTGGCTGCATCTTTCACGCGCAACACTCCGTGCGGGTTGCCGATGGATACGACCCGCAATTCCACCGACCGGCCGTCTGTGTCCAGCGCGTAGGCCTCGGCCTCCGCCTCCGCCTGGAACGGCACGGCGGCCGGACTGAAGTCGGGCTCGCCCATGGCCACCGTCACGCTGCCATCGCTCAGCAGCCGCGCCGGCGACCGGCCGCCGGCATGGGCCAGCACCAGTTCGCGTTCGGGGGTGCTGCCGGCCAGGAATCGGGCGATGCAACGGGCGCCGTTGCCGCATTGTTCCGCCTCGCTGCCGTCGGCGTTGAAAATGCGGTAGTAGGCATCGGTGCCCGTGTCGCGGGCAGGCTGCACCCACAGGAGCTGGTCGAAGCCCACCCCGGTTCGGCGCTCGGCCAGCGCGCGTATCCGGATGGCTGCCGGCGGCTCGCCATCGCTGGCAACCACCATGAAGTCATTGCCCAGGCCGTGCATTTTGGTGAAGTTCAGGCGCATGTGACGTGGACTTTTGTTAAATCGGCGGCTAAGTTTAGCCCCTCGCTGCACAGCAAGAGGAAAACAAGAATGCGGCACATCATGGTCTTAAATGCCAAGGGCGGCTGCGGAAAAAGCACGCTGGCAACCAACCTGGCCAGCTATTTTGCGGCGGAGGCCGGGCAAAAAGTCGCCCTCGTGGACTACGACCCCCAGGCCTCGAGCCTGGACTGGCTGGCCCGCCGCCCCGCCAGCCGCGCCGAGATTACCGGCGTGGCGGGCTTTGAGGAAGGCCTGCGGCACCTGCCGCGCTCTGCGGACGTCGCCATTATCGACTCCCCGGCCCGCTCTCACGGGCATGAGCTCACGGAACTGGTCAAGCACGCCGACACGGTCCTGGTGCCGGTACTGCCATCCACCATCGACATGCAGGCCGCGGCCAAGTTCCTCGCGGAACTGCGAAAGGTCGGCAAGGTGGTGCGTAAAGACGTGAAAGTGGCCGTGGTGGCCAATCGCGTCCGCGAATATACGTTGATCTACGAAGAACTCGATGCGTTCCTGGAGACGCTTCGGGTGCCTTATGTGGGCGTGCTCCGCGAGGCCCAGAACTATGTGCGCGCCTATACGCGTGGCATCGGGGTCTGGGAACTGCCGGAATACCTGGCCTGGCCTGACTGGGAGCAGTGGGAGCCCCTGGTCAAGTGGCTCGAAAGCAAGCGCAGCCAGCCTTGAGGGTTTAGCTGCCGCCCGTCTCAGTGGCGTTGGCGGGCGGGTCTGCCTTGAGCTGCAGGACCCCGGGGGCCCCGCCGTGGCTCAGTGTCAGGCCCTTGCGGAAAGCTTCCGTGGCCGGGCCCGTTTCACCGATCTCCAGCATCAGCTGTCCCAGCACGTTATAGGCCGCTGGATTCGGTTGAATGGCCAGGCTCGATTCCAGGTAGCTGCGCGCCTTGCCCCACAGTTTGCGGCGCATGCACACGCGCCCGGTCGCCAGCAGCAGGTCCGGGTCATCGGGCCGCACGCGCAGCCAGTTCTCCAGGTGGCTCAGCTGCCTGGAACTGTCGGCCATCTCCAATTCTGCATACAGTGCGGCCAATTCCGGGTCCCACCCGGCCTTCAGCACGCGGCGAATTTCCACCTCCACGTCGGCAGTGGCGCCGAGCCGGGCCAGGCCCTTCAGGCGGGCTCGCTGCAGCGCCGGATCTTTGCGCAGGTGGCGCGGCAGTGCCTGCCAGAGCCGATCCAGGCCGGCCCAGTCGAGGGCCTCGTCCATCAGCAGGTGTCGCCAGGCCTCCGTCGTCCATTCGTCCAGCAGCTCGGGGCTCAGGCTGCGCAGCTTCCGCAATGCCGGCAGGAGCTCCGCCAGGCTAGCCCAGTTGCCGGTGTCGTGCCGGATCGTTGCCAGCATTCTCAGGGCCTCGGGGTGACGAGGCTTTGACTGCAGCAGCTCCTGCAGACTCTTGGCCGCAGCGTCACGATCGCCGCCGGCAAGTTCCAGTTCCGCCCGCGTCAGCAAGATGACCTCGTTGCCGCCTCGATCCTGCTGGGACGCCAGCTGCAGCCAGTTGTCGCGGCGCGCCGTGTCGCCCTGCATTTGTGCGACGCGGGCCGCGGCCAGGTAGTGCAGAGCCGGCGCTTCGCTGGCGTTCGCCGCCCGGGTCAGCAACCTCTCGCCGCGGGCCAGTTTCCCGTCGGCCAGGGCAGCCAGGCCTTTGTTCACGCGCTTGCCGGCCCGGCGGGCCGTGGCCCGGCCTGCCGCTTCGCCGAGCTCCCTGGGTGCCCGCCAGATTCGCGCCGCGAGCCGCAGCGCGATGTAGGCAATCACCACCATGAAGGCGAGCACGGGCACGGACATTTCTACCGCATAGCCGCGGAACTGAATCAGCACGTAGCCGTTGTCCTGGAGCAGGAAGTGCGCGGCGACAGAGCCGGCCGCCAGGACTAGCAGGACCAGCAGACCCAGTCTCATGAGACAAGGCTCATGGGGCCGTGGCCTCGCGGCCGAGGCGCTGCAGGAGTTCGAGGGAGCCGGAGATGTCCGGCAGCGCGTCGGGCAGTTCCGTGCGCTCGAGGTCCGCCAGTTCGTTAATTGCCGAACGCACCGCTGGCGCATCGGTATCGAAGTGCCGGCGCAGCTCGCTTTTCACGTCATCCAGCAGCCCCCGATACAGTTCGCCATTGCCCTGCAACAGGGCCAGTCGCGCAAGCTCCAGGGTAGATTCCAGGCGGCGCAACAGCAGCGATTCTTCCGCCGGTGTGCGCAACGGTGTGACCTGCTCGTCGGTTTTCTTGATGCGGACCAGGCCCAGCAGCGCGTCGCGGATGCGGGCCCATGCCCGGGCCCAGCCGCTCTCTTCGCCAGTGTCGCCAGTGGCCTGGCCATAGCGCTCAGGTGCCTGCTGACTCAGGGGCAGATCGTCCAGCGATCTGCCGAGGCTGCCGATGGCCAGCACCAGCCCCTCGGTGTCGGGGCGCGGCAGCGCTCGCAGCGCGGTCATTTCGTCGGCCAGGCGCGCGCGCACCGGCGTCAGGCCGGGGTCTGCGACGTCGCGCAGTTTCTCATCGGCGAGTTCCAGTGCCCGCAGCGCGACGTCCGGGTTGCGGGCCAGCTGCAGCTGGGCGTTGCCGATACGCAGGTAGTACTCGGCTTCTGCCAGCAGCCAGGCCGCGCGGCTCTGGCTGGCTATGCCGGGCAAGTCATCGAGGGCCTGTTCGAGCCGCGACAGGCGTAGCGGCAGTTCGTCGAGCTGGCGGCGCTGGCTGGCCAGGCGCTCTTCCAGGCCGCCGACGTCTCGAGTCAGCTGATCGCCGGTTTGCGCCTGGGCGGCGAGCTGATCGCGCACGCTGACGAGCTGTTGATTACTGTCCGCAAGGGCCGTGTCCAGGTCGCTAACACGCGATGCGGACGCGCCCTTATCCTGCTGCAGGGTCCACCACAGGTAGCCGGTTCCGGCGCCAGCGCCCAGTGCGATCAGCAGGGCCAGCAGGCCGGCCCAGGATCGCCCAGGCTTCACGGGCGCCGCGACTTCGGCCTTGGTGGCTTCGGCCGGTGCTTCGGCAGACTCGGTCTTGGCAAGCTCGTTCACATTTCCCCCAACGAGCGGGTGTGGTCCGGATTGTGCCAGTGAGCGGGACTCAGCGCGAGGCGGCTGGCCTGCGCAGGGCCAGCTTAACGTCGGTTACGTGCCGGCGGCTCACTGGCAACGGCATATCGCGGCCTCGCAACCAGACTTCGAACTGGCCTGCCGAGTTCTTCTCGAGCCTGTCGAGATAACGAGCTGCAACGAGCACGCTGCGATGAATGCGAATGAACCGGTCGCTGAATTCTTCCGCCAGGTCTTTCAGCGGTTCGTCCAGCAGGTCTTCGCCGCCGTTGTGAAAAATAGTCACGTATTTCTGGTCGGCCAGGAAATGGCTGACTGTGTCCACGTCGATCAGCTGCAGGCCAGTGCTCTTGCGGACACACAGGTTGCGGCGCGCGGGCTGCGGCGCATCGAGGGCGTCGACGGCCGGCTTGCTTAGCCGTGTCGCCTGGCGTAGCGCTCGCATCAGGCGTTCGCGGCGCACGGGTTTGAGCAGATAGCCGATGGCTTGCGCGTCGAAGGCGTCTATCGCATAGCTGTCGTAAGCCGTGGTGAAGATCACGGCGGGGCTGTCATCCAGTTTGGCGAGATGGCGGGCGGTCTCGATCCCGTCCATGTCCGGCATTCGGATATCGAGCAGCACGACGTCGGGATGCAGCTGCTCACACTTTGCGAGCGCGTCGTGACCATGTTCCGCTTCGCCGACGACACTGCAGCCGTCCAGTTCTTCCACCAGCCGGCGCAGGCGGGCACGCGCGGGCGATTCGTCGTCGGCAATCAGGATTCGGGTTGCACTCATGAGCAGGAATGATAGGTCGCGATGGCGTCTGGTTTCACGGCTTGTAGGGGAAGGCGAGGCTCACCTGGTAGTGAGTGGCGTCGATGGCCGTTGACAGGCGGGCGCGCGGCCCGAATGCCAGCTCGAGTCGTTCGCGGATATTGTCCACCGCAATGCGATTCCCGGGTTCCTTGCGCAACCGGGTGACGGGCAGCGGGTTACGCACGGACAGGTAAAGCATGTCGCCCTTGCGCAGCCCTTCGATCTCGATGGCGCCAGGCTCCGGCAGCTGTTCGACACCGTGATAGATCGCATTTTCCAGCAGTGGCTGCAGGGTCAGGCCCGGGATGCGGGCATCGCCGGGCAGGTCGTCCGTCGCCCAGATCACCCGAAGGCGCTCGCCGAGTCGCTGACCTTCGATGCGCTCGTAGACGTGGGTGATTTCCATTTCATCACTCAATCGCACCATTTCCCGCGCATCGCTGAGTGATGCGCGGAACAAGTCAGACAGGTCTTCTACGGCCGACTCCGCCGCTGCAGGGTCGCGGCGGGTGAGTTCCGCGATGGTATTCATGCTGTTGAACAGGAAATGTGGCCTTATGCGTGCCTGCAAGGCGTGAATGCGGCTCGCGGCCTGCCCTTCGACGTTGCGTCGCCATTCATGGGCGACATAAAAGTAACGCAGCAAACCGCCGGTCAGCAGCGCTCCCAGCACCAGGTTGCGCGAGACAAAAAAGCCACGGTGCTGCGGAAACCAGCCGACTGTCAGCTCCGAGCCGTAGAAATAGCCAAGCCAGTAAACCGCCTCGGAAACCACCCAGACGATCGCAAGCACGGCGATTGCGGTCAGCAGGCTGGCCTTCGCCAGCGGAAAACCGGCGAGGTGTCGCCGCAGCACACACAGGGTGGCTGCGGCAGTCAGCGCGAGCCAGAGCATCAGCAGGGAGGTGCGGGCCAGGTCAATAAAAAACAGGTCCCACGAAGGCTGGCGGGCCAAAGTCAGCGCGATGGCTGTCAGTTCGGCAATCAGTACCACCCCGAGCACCGCGGCCGGCGCACAGAGATCCGGCAGGAAAAAGCGGTCAGCGGCGGCGGGCTTGTCGCGTCCGGTAGTCACCGGAGCCAGCGTCTAGGACGAGCCTATTTGCACCAGGTATTGACCGCTTCATTGGCGGCCGCTCGCGCGTCGGAGAGCTCCTGGTCAGTGAGATACTCGCGGCCGCCGTCGGCCATGGGCCGATACAGGCGCCGCGCCGTGTCGTATTTTTGCGCCCGCTCCTGGGCCTGTTCGCAGTTCTTCTTGCGCTCGTCCACAGTCTTCTGGCGTGCGGCGGTGGCTTCGTCTGCTTCGGCGCCGGCTTCTTGGCGACCCGCCTTTCGTTCCGAGAACTGCTCTGACTGCTGCTCCGTGCGCGCCAGCACCGCATTTGGATCCGTGCGCTGCGAACGGATGCCGGTGCGGGTGGCCTCACCGGAAGTCGGCGGGCGATCCGTGTAGTGAGGAATGCCCTGGTCGTCTACCCACGTGTAGACGCTGACCTCGTCGACAGCGCCAGCGGCAGTCGAGCAGACCAGGGCCAGGACCGCGAGGAGTATTGACGTGAGTTTCATGGATGCCCTCCCTTGCGAGGACCGCGTCGCTGAAGCAACAGAGTTGGGCAATTATGCCATCGGGCATAACCCGATGGCTTGATGTGGGTCACGTTCCGCCGCTGGCCGGGATTTGACAAAAAAATGGCGCCCGCAGCGGCTGCTGCGGGCGCCGGAGCCTCAACGGCCAGGTGCCCTATTCGGCGGCCTGGGTGAACTCGGGATAGGCCTCCAGGCCGCACTCGCCGAGATCCACGCCCTCGTATTCCTCTTCCTCCGAGACCCGGATGCCGAGGACTGCCTTCAGCACGAACCAGGTGGCGAAGCTGGTAACAAAGACCCAGCCGAAGATCGTGACGATGCCAATCAGCTGGGCCACCAGCGATGCCTCGGGGTTGGTCAGGCACACGGCCAGCAGGCCCCAGATCCCGACCACGCCATGCACCGAGATCGCGCCGACCGGGTCGTCGATCTTGAACCGGCGGTCCATATAGATGATGGACGGCACGACGATAAGCCCCCCGATCAGGCCGATCAGCGTGGCGATTACGGGTGTCGGCGTCAGGGGTTCCGCCGTAATCGCGACGAGCCCCGCGAGAGCGCCGTTCAGTGCCATGGTGAGATCGGCCTTGCCGAACCAGAGCCGCGCCAGAACCAATGCACCGAGCAGCCCGCCCGCTGCGGCCATGTTGGTGTTCACGAACACCAGGGCAACGGCGTTGGCCTCGCCTACATCCGACACTTTCAGCTCCGAGCCGCCGTTGAAGCCGAACCAGCCGAGCCACAGGATCAGCATGCCCAGCGTCGCCAGCGGCAGGTTCGCGCCGGGGATCGCGTTGACCTGGCCGTTTTTGCTGTACTTGCCCTTGCGCGCGCCGAGCAGCAGCACGCCGGCTATGGCCGCAGTGGCCCCGCACATGTGCACAACGCCGGAGCCGGCAAAGTCCAGGAAGCCCAGGCCGTCGAGAAAGCCGCCGCCCCACTTCCAGTAGCCCTGCACCGGGTAAATGAAACCGGTGAGAACCACCGCGAAGGCAAAGAAGGACCACAGCTTCATGCGTTCGGCCACCGCGCCCGACACGATGGACATGGCGGTGGCCACGAACACGACCTGGAAGAAGAAGTCCGACAGGTTCGAGTAGTAGGGCGCGTCTTCGCCACCGGCGACCACGGCTTCGACGGTATTGTCGTCGGCGCCGAGCATGCTGAGGCCCGGAATCACACCGCTGCCGTCGCCGTACATGATTCCGTAGCCGCAAATCATGTACATCACGCAGGCAATGGCATAGAGGCCGACGTTCTTGGTCAGGATCTCGGCGGTGTTTTTCGACCGCACGAGGCCGGCTTCCAGCATGGTGAAGCCCGCGGCCATCCACATGACCAGCGCCCCACACACGAGAAAATAAAAGGTATCCAGCGCGTAGCTGAGTTCTGTTACCTGGTCCACTTTCGTTGCTCCTTTTTAGCCCGCACTCAGACGGCTTCCGACCCGGTTTCGCCCGTGCGAATGCGGATCACTTCTTCGAGACTGGTCACGAAGATCTTGCCGTCACCGATCTTGCCGGTGCGGGCGGTATTGACGATGGCCTCGACTATCTGTTCGGCCACGTCGTTGCCCACCGCGAGTTCGATCTTGGTTTTCGGCAGAAAGTCCACGACATACTCGGCACCCCGGTAGAGCTCCGTGTGGCCACGTTGCCGGCCGAAGCCTTTCACCTCGGTGACCGTGATGCCCTGGATGCCGATGTCCGCCACAGCCTGGCGGACGTCATCCAGCTTGAAAGGCTTGATAATTGCTGTGATGAGTTTCATCTGGTTCTCCTGCGCCCGGTGTCTGCGGGCCTTCAATCAGTTGCTGAAGACGTCGAAGGACTTGCTGATTTCCACAACGATGTTCGTGTCGCTGGAGCTACCCAGCAAGGTGTCGTTGCTGTAAATCACCGAGAAGCTGTAGTCGAAGAGATCCGTATCGGCGACGTTCAGCGTGTTGCCGTAACCCAGGGTGAAGTAGTCGCCGTCGAAGTCGTCGTAGAAGCTACCCCAGGAGCCGTAAAAGCCGTTGTATTCAGCCTTTAGCAGCGAATGCTGGTAATCCTGGGTCGGTCCGCTGAAGTTCTCGTACTCACCAATGTCGACGTTCAGGGACAGAAATCTCCAGCCACCGCTGAGATTCAGCTCGTTGTAGTCATCGTCGAAGCTGTCGGTGTAGCGGTACAGCGTGAAGCCTATGCCGTAACTGAAGTCACCGACTTCACCGCCGTAGCCCCCGTAGACGTCGTATTCGATACCGTCGGTGCCCGTGGAGCCGCCGCTTCCGGACGTGGTATCCACCTCGACGCTGCCCGAGTCCACCGTCGAGCCCCAGACGCCGCCGTAGAAGCCCGACTGCGACACATCGATGCTGCCGAAGCCTGCGGCCTTTTCATCGGACTGCGGAATGCCCCGGAAAATGTACTGGGTGTTCAGGCCGCCGCTGGCGGTTACGTCGACGGCCATGGCCGGCGCGCTCAGCAGGATTGCCGTGGCGGTCAGCAGCTTTGTCAAAGTCAGTTTGTTCATGATGATTCCCTAAATTCGTTTTGCGACGGGCAAGGGTGGATGTCACCATCACTCTTGCTTCCTGCTGGGCCATAAGCAGGTTTCGTGCCACTCTTTGCGGCTGCGCGAAAACAAGGCTTTCTGCGGACTTGCTGTAACCCGGTGGTAAGTCGATGCACCAAGATGGCGCAGGGATCCGGGGCGATGCCGGGAAACAGGGCAGATCAGCCCTCGTGTTACACACAAACGGTGGCAAGGGAGATCACGTGGACAAACAAGACATTGATGCGCTGGCCCGGCGGCTGGCAGCCAGCGTGCCGCCCGGTATCGGGGCGGTGCGCGATGACCTGAGCAAGAACTTTGCCGGCGTGCTCGCCAGCGGGCTGGAACGGCTGGACCTTGTCACCCGCGAAGAATTCGACGTGCAGCGCAAGGTGCTGGAGCGCACCCGGGCACGGCTCGAAGCGCTGGAAGTGGAACTGCAGCAGCTGGAACAGGCGCGCGCCAAACATTCAGGCGCCGGCGTTTAGCCGTACCCCCTGGTTCACGCCGTGGCGCTGGCCACCGCATATACCCGCGCCCAGTCGGGCCTCGACGCACCGGAAGTCAGCGTCGAAGTGGAAATTGCCGGGGGTCTGCCGGCACTCACCGTGGTGGGCCTGGTGGAAACGGCGGTTCGGGAGAGCCGCGAGCGGGTCCGGGCGGCGATTCGGTCAGCGGGCTTCGAATTCCCGAGCGCGCGCGTGACCATCAATCTCGGGCCGGCCAACCTGCCGAAGGCCGGCAGCCGTTTCGACCTGGCCATTGCCGTGGGCGTGCTGGCGGCCACCGGGCAAGTGCCGGCGGATCGGCTTGCTGGGCACGAATTTCTCGGCGAGCTGTCATTGTCCGGGCAGCTGCGCCCCGTGCCGGCGTTGTTGCCGGCGCTGATGGCCGCGCAGCGCGCCGGCCGGCCATGCATTTTACCCGTGGCCTGCGAGCGCGAAGCGGCCTTGTTGCCAACGGCGGCCATCGGGCTGGCCAGCCAGCTCCTCGAGGTGGTGGCTTACCTGCGCGGTGACCTGGAACTGCGCCGTCCCGAGGCTGAGCCCGCGGGCCCGGCCGACCCCGGCCTGCCGGACCTTGCGGATGTGCGCGGTCAGCACCTGGCCCGCCGGGCGCTGGAAATCGCCGCCGCGGGTGGCCACCACCTGCTGCTGATCGGCCCGCCTGGCACCGGCAAGAGCATGCTGGCCCGCCGTCTGCCGGGATTACTGCCGGCCCTGGATGATTGTTCCGCCCTGGAAAGCGCGGCCCTCGCGGCCCTCGCCGGCCGGGTGGTCGACGGGCTGAGCCGTTGCCCGCCTTTTCGCGCACCGCACCACACTGCGACGCCGGTCGCCATGGTAGGCGGGGGTCAGGCCATCCGTCCCGGCGAGATTTCCCTGGCCCACCGCGGCGTCCTGTTTCTCGATGAGTTGCCGGAATTTCCTCGCGCCGCCCTCGAGGCCCTGCGGGAGCCGCTGGAAACGGGTGCTATCAGCATCGCCCGGGCCCGGCGCACGATGCACTATCCCGCGCGCTTTCAGTTGCTGGCGGCGATGAACCCGTGCCCGTGCGGGTTCGCTGGCGACCCGCGGCGGGAGTGCCGCTGCAGTCCGGAACAGGTGCAGCGTTACCGGAGCAAGATCTCGGGGCCGCTACTCGACCGGCTGGACCTGCAGGTGGCGCTGAATTGGGAGCCGCCGCTGACGCACCTCGATGAGCCGGCCATGGGTGAGAGCAGCAGCACAGTGCGCGCCCGGGTGGCCGCAGCGCGGCAACGGCAGCAAGCGCGCCCGGGTGGCGTGAACGCAGCTATTCCCCGTGCCGGTGTGCGGGAATTCTGCCAGCCGGAAGCAGCGGGGCGAGGGCTGCTGGTAGAGGCGGCCGAGCGCAGGCGGCTGTCGGCCCGCGCCTGTGACCGCGTGTTGCGCGTGGCGCGCACGATTGCCGATCTGGCCGGTCAGGACCGCATTGCCCGGGCTCATATCGGCGAGGCGCTGAGTTTGCACCATGGCAACCCGTAATCATGGTTGCCCGCGGTTCTTGTTGCGGCCTGTTGCCAGGCGCGCCGGTGCTGCGAAGTCATCGACACCGGCAAGTTCCCGCAGCCCGGCAATGGCCAGGATTCGCAACCGGTCGCTGCCGACGCGTTCGATGAGCCCGGCGGATTCCAGCTGACTGAAGCTGCGGCTGACCGTCTCTTTCTTAAGCCCCAGAAAATCCGCGATATCCGTTCGGCTCATGGGCAGTTCCAGGTTTAGCAGCTCGCCGTCGTCGTCGGGCACGCCGGCACTCAGGCGATAGCGATGGCGCAGGTACAGCACAAACACCGCCAGGCGTTCGCGAGCAGTTCGCTGGCCGAGGCTGTAGGCCAGGTCCAGCAGGTTTTCGAGTACGCGGAAGACCATCGCAACGAAGGTTTGCTCGGCCACCGGGTCGCTTGCGAGGCGCTGGTTCAGGAACTCGCGGCTGCGGCTGGCGACTACTGTCGGTGTGATGGCTTCGACGGTGAAGAAATATTTATCGGTGGCCGTCAGGCCGACGAAGTTGTCGGGAAACAGGAAGCCCAGCACCTGGCGCCGGCCGTCCCGTCCGAAGCGACTGATCACCAGCATGCCGTCGATCACGTTGAATACGTCGGCGGCGGTTTCGCCGGCGTAAATCAGGACCTCGCCGGGCGCGAGCTCGCGACGCGGAGCCTGGTCGAACACGTCGAGGAAGACGTCATCGTCGCTGACGGCGGAAGCCATGGGCTAAGGATTGTCGACGGGACTGTCGCCACGCAAGCCGTCCTTTGCTTGGAGGTGTGCGTCCCGGAAGGTATGCTACGCGGCCCCTGCGGCGGTGGGTTTTCAAAAGCCGGGCTGCGGGAAGGTATAGAGTAACGACAGTAAAGATTATTGCGCCCGTAGCTCAGCTGGATAGAGCGCTGCCCTCCGGAGGCAGAGGTCAGGGGTTCGAATCCCTTCGGGCGCGCCATAGTTCGACCAATCGGCAGGATTG